>JACCDG010291566.1_pt1 | contig 40484 bp, 31 predicted proteins | sample 7442471 | NCBI WGS metagenome assembly JACCDG01 (sample SAMN15323444, study PRJNA562643) | freshwater metagenome | isolation source: river surface water | place: USA:Blue River Watershed | collected 2017-08-17 | reverse complement strand
TACCCTTTATAAGGAAGCAGATTATGCAAATGCTTTTCTTTATTATAAAGAAGCCTATTCTAGTTTTTTTTATTTGGAGAAAAAACTTAAAGAAACAAACACTCTTGATGATATAAAATTTAGATTGGCCTATTGTAGTGAAAAAAATGGTAATTATTGGGATGCTGTTTTTTGGTATAAATTACTTCCTGAAAGCGCAAGTGCTCAAAATAATTTGGCTTTAATATGGATTTATTCTTTAAAAAGTAAACGAAATGCAATGGATGTTATTAAACGAATCAAAAAGATTAGTTTAGAGAAGTATAATTTTTTAATGGATACTTATGAGGATGTCTTTGGAAAAATAAAATAAAAATGGATACGTATAGTTATTACGGCCTACAAACCTTACACGCCCCATACATTTCTTGTGCCTTCGATTTCTCCACCGGAATCGCACTATACCTCAAGTACCTACAACCAGCCCGATGATACTTATGCCCCGTCTTCGTAATATAAACCACCTGCTCAATAGTTTGAGCCGACCTAGACTGATCTTCCGCAAACCCAAAATGCACAAACGGAGTAGGCCCACTTACTCCCAATAACGCTGTAAAAAATAACCCAAGCAATACCTTTTTAAAATAGCTCATTCATAACTCCTTTTTAAGAAAGTATAGCCTAAGTTGCCACTCTTACCCTTAAGCCTGGATTCCAAATCAAGCCTGAAATGACAGCTCAAAAATTCCCCTTCCCAGAAGGGGTGGCAGGCAGAGCCTGACGGGGTAGTTAAAAAATCAAAGATTTTTTCCTCTCTCTTACCCTCATTCCTCACCCTTAAATTCTACCCTGGCACCTTCTCCCCCTTACAACCCTGGCACCTTTTTTAGTTTAACCCACCCCCATTCTGGGCATCACTCCTTTATCCTAACCATAAAATTATACCGAGGACCCTTTTGAAACCTATTTTCTCAATACACATCTTCACCCCCCGATGGCTAATCGGACTATTCCTGATAGCTCTCATATCCCTTTGGGCAACCCCATCACATGCGATTGCCGAATTCAAACAAAAATCAGTATCCGGCAATGCCAGTGTACTTAACGGGGCTCAAAAACAGATGAGGCTGGGGCCGGGTGGGGAAGTATGGTTTGTGGGTACATCAAAAACCAGTCTGGCAAAAATTTCATCGGATCTGACAACCGTTACTACCATTTCATATAGCCCGGCTATTGCTACAAGTAGTCTTGTTGACATGATTGTAAGTGGGAATTCGCTTTATGTGTCTATTGGAGGATCGGGTACTTTTACTACGTATAAACATTCGATTAGTGACGGACAGGCTAACTATGTTTCACAGGTTGTTGATACGTCAGGAACCCTGACTCTGGCTAGAAATCCTCTTACTCATAATCTGTATAATTCAAGGAGTGCAACCATTAATGTTTATACTACAGATCTTAGTTCGGTTACTAAACTCAAACCATCTGCTACCCCAAGTCGTGCCTTTATTACGCCATCAAATTACTATTATTACACGACTTCAGGAGGTGCTTTACGAAAAGTTGATTTGTCGGCAAGTTCACCCTTTGTTGTTAATGTGACGGATGTAGCCCTAACCTCAGGTCTTGGTACCGTTACTTCTTTATACGTGGCTTCAAATGGGGTTTCTTATGTTTCGACTGCGAATGCCGTTATGAAGATATCTGCAGCCGGATCTATAATGTGGCGACTTCCCATTAAATCTGTACAGGGGTTAGATGTGGATAGCAAGGGAAACCTGTATGTGGGTGTTTTTTCGGGGACAAGTTCATTTGCAGTAAGAAAATATGCGCCGATTAATGCGGTGACTACTTTTAATATGACGCCAACAACGAATAAGGTTACATTAAGCTGGAGTGCCGGTAGTGGTGCAACGGGTTCAGACTATGTCGGAGCTACAATTCGTAGCAGTACAGTGGGCTTTCCCGCTACACCTACGGATGGGGTTGCGGTTACCTCTAATAATAAGGCTGGCACATTCAGTAATACGGGATTAACACCGGGTACAACGTATTACTATAGTATTTTTAATAAGACGTCGGATGGATTTTTCAGTTCGGCTGTTACGCGATCTGTAACGACTACGAATCTGCCGCCTAATGCTCCCACAATTTCGGGAACTAAACCGGTTTTGAACAGTTCCACGATCAATTTGTCATGGGATGTTCCTGCCACTACTGCAAAATTTGTATTGTATAAATCGGTTGATTCTGGGCCGGTTACGATGGTCAGCTCGAACATATCGTCTGGGGTGACAAGCCTTGCTCAAACTGGGCTTTCGGATGGAAATTATGTGTATACGATTTATGCGGTTAATGCGTACGGCGCAACCTCAAATGTGGGAACGGCAAGTAGTATTACGATTGATACGACGGCTCCGAATGCCCCGACATTATCGGCATCAAAACCAGTTTTGAATGGAACGACTGTTAATTTGAGTTGGGATACTCCGAGTACAACGTCTAAATTTGTGTTGCAACGGTCATTTAATTCTGGGCCAGCTACAGTTGTGAGTTCAAATATATCGAGTTCAACGACCAGTTTTTCTCAGAGTGGATTAGCTGATGGCAATTATGTGTATTCGATTTATGCGTTGGATAGCTTTGCAAATACCTCGAATGCGGGAACGATGCCTGCGATCACGATTGATACGACGGCTCCGAATGCTCCGACATTATCGCCCTCAAAACCAGTTTTAAATGGAACGACTATTAATTTGAGTTGGGATGTTCCGAGCACAACGTCAACATTTGTATTGCAACGATCCTTTAATTCCGGGCCAGCTACAGTGGTGAGTTCGAATATATCGAGTTCAACGACCAGTTTTTCACAGACTGGATTAGCCGATGGAAACTATGTATATTCGATTTATGCTTTGGATAGTTTTGCGAATACCTCGAATGCGGGAACCATGCCTGCGATTACGATTGATACGACGCCTCCATCTGCGCCAACGTTAACGACTACGAAAACGAGTTTGAATGGGAATGGGATTAATCTGAGTTGGGATGTTCCGAGTACAACCTCCAAATTCTTACTCAAACGTAGTTTTAATGGAGAAGTTGCGACAACCGTAAGCTCAAATATCTCAAGCTCAACCTCAAGTTTAAGTCAAACGGGATTAACGGATGGAACCTATTCGTACTATCTTTATGCGATTGATTCTTTTTCCAACACCTCAAATGTGGGACTTGCTACGACTTTAAATATTGATACAACAGCTCCAAGTGCGCCCACCGATTTTCATGCAACGGCCTCACGTACAACAGTGGCCTTAACCTGGATAAATCCCGTAACCGATTTTGATTCCATAACCATCCGCCGATCCAACAGTGGGTATCCCACATCGATTACAGATGGCACGGTGGTAACGAGTAATTCTACAATTACTAGAATGAGTTTAACTAATCTTGAGGATGGAACGTATTATTTCAGTATTTTTGCAAAAGACAGTTATGGAAATGTGTCCATCAAAACAACAGCCAATGCGATTGTGGATATCACGCCTCCGGCTGCACCTGAGATTTCAGCTACGAAATCCAGCTTGAATGGTAATGCAATTAACCTCAGTTGGAATGTCCCAAGTACGACATCTAAATTTATATTACAACGCTCATTTAATTCAGGGCCAGCCACAACGGTGAGCTCAAACATTTCAAGTTCAACAACCAGTTTTTCACAAAGTGGATTGGCTGATGGAACCTACAGTTACAGCCTGTATGCGTTAGATAGTTTTACGAATACCTCGAATGCTGGAACGAGTTCAACATTGACGATTGATACAACAGCTCCAAGTGCCCCTGAGATTTCAGCCGTAAAATCCAGCTTGAATGGTTCAATAATTAATCTATCCTGGAATGTGCCGAGTACAACGTCCAAATTTGTACTGCAACGGTCGTTCAATTCAGGGCCAGCGACAACGGTGAGCTCAAACATCTCAAGTTCGATAACTAGTTTTTCACAAACCGGGCTTGCTGATGGAACCTACACATATTCACTGTATGCGTTGGATAGTTTTACAAATACCTCAAACGCCGGAACAAGCTCGACATTGACGATTGATACAACAGCTCCAAGTGCACCTGAGATTTCAGCTGTAAAATCCAGTTTGAATGGTTCAACAATTAATCTATCCTGGAATGTACCCAGCACTACCTCCAAATTTATATTGCAACGCTCATTTAATTCAGGTCCGGCTACAACGGTAAGTTCCAATATCTCATCAAGTACAACCAGTTTTTCACAAACGGGACTTACAGACGGAACCTATAGCTACAGTCTTTATGCTGTTGATGCGTACACAAATACATCAAATGCAGGAACAAGCTCAACCCTAACGATTGATACAACAGCCCCAAGTGCTCCCGAAATTACAGCTACAAAAGCAACTTTGAACGGGAACGTCATTAATTTGAGCTGGACTGTACCGAGCACAACCTCAACGTTTCTGCTAAAACGAAACGGGATCACCATCAGTTCAAATATCTCAAGTTCTACAACCAGTTTAACCCAAAGCAATTTGGTAGATGGAACCTATACGTATTCATTGTATGCCTTGGATAGCTTCACCAATACGTCAAACGCCGGAATCAGTTCAACGTTGACGATTGACACCACTGTTCCAGCTGCTCCTGAGCTTTCAGCTGTAAAATCCAGTCTGAATGGAACGACAATCAATTTGTCTTGGACTGTACCAAATACAACATCCAAATTTTTACTCAAACGCAGCTTTAACAGTGAGACAGCGACAACCGTAAGTTCGAATATTTCAAGTTCAATAACGAGTTTTTCACAGACTGGATTGGCAGATGGAACGTATACCTATTCACTTTATGCTATCAATAGCTATTTAAGCACCTCAAATGCAGGCGTTTCCAGCACGTTAACCATCGATACAACTGCACCGATTGCACCGGAGATTTCAGCAACAAAAGCCAGCTTGAATGGGAATAGAATTAATCTCAGCTGGACTGTTCCGAGTACAACATCAAAATTCTTGTTAAAACGGAGTTTCAATAGCGGTCCAGCGACAATGGTGAGCTCAAATATCTCATCAAGTACAACAAGTTTCTCTCAAACCGGGTTGGCTGATGGAACCTATAGCTACAGTCTTTATGCGGTTGATGCTTACACAAACACATCAAATGCAGGAACAAGTTCAACCCTAACGATTGATACAACAGCCCCAAGTGCTCCTGAAATTACAGCGACAAAAGCAACTTTGAACGGAAACTCCATTAATTTGAGCTGGACGGTGCCAAGTACAACATCAACATTTTTGCTAAAACGAAATGGGATAACTATCAGTTCAAATATCTCAAGTTCTACAACAAGTTTAACCCAAAGCAATCTGGTAGATGGATCCTACACCTACACGCTATATGCTCTGGATAGCTTCTCAAATACATCCAATGTCGGAACAAGTTCAACGTTAACGATTGATACAACCGTGCCCTCCGCGCCAACGGTAACAGCCACAAAAACCAGCTTAAATGGGAACGGAATTAATTTGAGTTGGACTGTTCCATCAACTACATCCAAATTCTTACTCAAACGCAGTTTTAATAGTGGACCTGAAACGACGGTAAGTTCGAATATTTCAAGTTCGATAACCAGCTTTGCTCAAACAGGATTGTCTGATGGAACGTATACGTATTCACTTTATGCAATTAATAGCTACTCAAGCACCTCAAATGCAGGAGTTTCCAGCACATTAACAATCGATACCGTTGCGCCGAGTGCTCCTGAGATTTCAGTAAGTAAAGCAAGTTTGAATGGAAATACGATTAACCTCAGCTGGAACGTTCCTTCAACAACCTCCAAATTTTTACTCAAACGTAGTTTCAATAGCGGCCAGGCGACAACAGTAAGTTCGAATATCTCGTCAAGTACAACAAGTTTTTCTCAAACAGGATTAGCCGATGGAACATACAGTTACAGCTTGTATGCGATTGATGCGTACACAAACACCTCAAACGCTGGAACGAGCTCAACATTAACGATTGATACGACTGCGCCAAGCACTCCGGAATTAACGGCTACAAAACCATCGTTGAATGGAAATACAATCCATTTAAGTTGGACTGTCCCTTCAACTACATCCAAATTCGTGCTCAAACGCAGCTTTAACAGTGAAACGGTTACGATAGTGAGTTCAAATATCTCATCCAGTACAACAGGTTTTTCTCAAAGTGGATTGGCAGATGGAACGTATACCTATTCACTTTATGCGATTAATAGTTACTCAACCACCTCAAACGCCGGAGTTTCCAGCACGTTAACGATCGATACAGTTGCGCCAAGCGCTCCAGAGATCTCAGCCAGCAAAGCTAGTTTGAATGGCAACACGATTAACCTTAGCTGGAACGTTCCAGGTACAACCTCCAAATTCTTACTCAAACGGAGTTTCAATAGTGGGCAAGCTACAACAGTCAGCTCCAATATTTCAAGTTCAAAAACAAGTTTTTCACAAACAGGATTAGCCGATGGAATATACAGCTACAGCTTGTATGCGATTGATGCATACACGAATACTTCAAATGCCGGAACAAGTTCAACGTTGACGATCGATACAACCGCTCCAAATGCTCCGGAAATAACAGCTACAAAAACATCCTTGAATGGGAATTCAATCAATTTGAGTTGGAACGTGCCAACTACAACATCCAAGTTTCTACTTAAACGCAGCTTCAACGGCGAAACAGCTACGATAGTGAGCTCAAATATCTCATCCAGTACAACAAATTTTTCACAAACAGGGTTAGCTGATGGAACGTACACCTACTCACTTTACGCGATTAATATCTATTCCAGTACCTCAAACGCAGGAGTTTCCAGCACGTTAACGATCGATACAGTTGCGCCAAGTGCTCCTGAAATTTCCGCAAGCAAAGCTAGCCTGAATGGCAATACAATCAACCTCAGCTGGAATGTGCCAAGTACAACATCCAAATTTTTACTCAAACGAAGCTTTAACAGTGAAACAGCTACAATAGCGAGCTCAAACATCTCAAATTCCACAACGAGTTTTTCACAAACCGGATTAACAGATGGAACCTACACATACAGTCTTTATGCGATTGATAGCTACACAAACACCTCAAACGCCGGAACAAGCTCAACCTTAACCATCGATACAACCGCACCGACTGCGCCAACGCTTCACAGCATCACCTCATCCAATTCCACGGTTGTGTTAACCTGGGTAAATCCAAGCAACGATTTTTCATCCGTCACCGTACTGAGAAAAACCAGCGGATTTGCCTCCGGATACGCCGATGGATCAGCTACGGTTGTAACCCAAAACTTCACGGGTACAAGTGTGACTCAAACCAGCCTTGAAGATTCCACTTACTATTACAGCGTATTTGCAAAAGATGCGTACGGAAATTACTCCACAGCCACAAATGCGAGCATCAAAATTGTACAATCGATTTCAAACGGAGGCTCTGTAAACGGACGTTCAGTTTCATTGAATGCAACGGTAACAACCAATGCCGTTGTAGTAGGCCAAAGCAGCAGTGGAACATTGGAATTAACCTCCGGAACGATATTAAAATCCGAAAGCAGTGTTGTGGGAAAAGATACGGGCAGTACAGGAACTATTCTTGTAAGAGAAGGATCAACCTGGACAAACAGCGGGCAGGTGACGGTTGGAGATAGCGGCACAGCCTCGCTCACCCAAACGGGAGGTCTTGTATCGGCCAATAGTATTGTGTTTGCAAAAGAATCAACCTCAGTAGCCACGGTGAGATTGGATGGAGGTAAACTAACGGCATCCACACTATCAGCCGGAACCGGAACCGTAGATTTTGCAGTCGGCGGAGGAATCCTCGAGTTCAACAATGCCAACTTTACGATTACGCACACCTCAGGCACCTTGAGAGCAACAGCCGCAAACAACATCATGAGAGTAACAGGAAATGTGACTCAATCCGGTGGAACCCTGGAGCTTAAAGCCGGATCTGGAAACCTGATACTCCCATCCGGATTTATAACTGGAGCCGCAGTAGGAAGCGTTATTCACACCTCAGCTATTGGATCAGGAAGCTCTGCCATTTTAACTGTATCAGGAACTTTAACAGCCGGAGGTACCCTCAATTTCAGCCTATCCGACGCTGTAACTCCAAGATTGGGACAAGTGTTTCAGTTGATATCCGCAGGCTCAATCGTAGGTACATTTAACACCATTGTGAGCCCAACATTGGCATCAGGCTTACAATGGGATATGTCGAAATTGTACACAGCTGGAACAGCGAGAATCACTGGGTTGGACACCTCGGATCTTCTGGGATCGCAGGCTCTGGTGTATCCGAATCCATCCAAAGCGAGTGGGGGAGCAACCTTGGGGTACACGCTTTCACAGGATGCCACCATCGAGATCCGCCTCTACTCCTCCTATGGAAGAGAGCTGTACAAAACCACATGTGTAAGCGGAACAACTGGTGGCACAGCTGGGTATAACAAAGTGCCATTGGGACCCACACAACTAGGCATCACTTTAGACAGCGGAATCTATTTCTACGTGTTAATAGCCAACGGCAAAGTCATCGGAAAAGGCAAAATGGCTGTGAGACCGTAAGGGTTTTAAATTTTACCCTGGCACCTTTTCTCTCTTACAACCCTGGTACCTTTTGTCTGCTTTTTTGAAGACTACCCCGTCAGACTATGTCTGCCACCCCTTCTAAGAAGGGGAATTTTGTTGATTCTATAGCTATTAGTTTCTTGTTGTCACCCCAGCGGAGGCTGGGGTCCAGTCTGTTTTTGATTGAACTGGATTCCAGCCTCTGCTGGAATGACACATCGCAAATAAAATTACGGTTGTTAAATTCCCCTTCCCAGAAGGGGTGGCAGCGAAGCTGACGGGGTAGTCTGTAGCTTTTAGTTGCTAATCTTTCTAACTTGCCTTCTATCCATAAAATAACTCCCCGTAAATCCCGCAATCGTGCCTACAAGCCCAATCCCAAAAAACATAAGTAATATCCCAACAATACGTCCTTCCCACGTAACCGGATAAATATCCCCATACCCAACCGTTGTAACCGTTACAATGGCCCACCATAAGGCATCAAAAAAGTTGTTTACGTTACTATTGATGTGATATTCCATCGAAAAAAAGGCCACGGCCCCCGATAATATGACCCAGGTTGTAACAGCCGATAAATAAATATATTTGGAGCCTTCATCCAGAACGACTTCTGCAATTTGAGCAATACGTTTTATACGTGCGACTACTCGCACCACACGAATCAGTCGGATAATCCTCAATAATCGTAACGATCTGAAAAATCCATCAGATATGGGAATAGAAGCTAAAACATCTGACCAGTTTTGTTTTAGATAGCTTTTTTTACTGTCAGCTACATATAATCCCGATAGAAAATCAATTAAAAATATAAGAGAAATACATAAATCGATGATATGAATGAGATGTATTTGTTCCGGAACAAGATGCGCGCTAAGCTCAAAAACGAGTAGCCCGACGCTGAAAATAGATAGTAATACAATGGTAATATCTATCCATAGACTGGTGCCAATCCAGTTTAAAACGGTTTTTATCATAAATGTACCTTTTTTTAATGATGGAGGCTTACTTTATTGTACCTTAACCTTAAGGTTACTTCTTAATGGTAGTTGGCTGTTAAAGACTGCAGGGTCGTTTTATCCTTGCACCTTTATTTTTAATATTCTAAACATCAATCCTATAACCCACCATCAGCTCATCCCCTGTTTTTCCTCTAATCCCCCAATTCCCCGGCGCACTCTCAAACAACGTAATCTCAATATCCTGCTTACTAATCCTACACTCAGCAGAAATAGCCTCCATAAGCCTATAAATCAAAGCCTTTTTAGTCTCAGCCAATCGCCCTTCAAACATGCTGATTTCAATAATAATATAGTTCGAACTTCTATCATTTGGATAAATAAAATCCTCCGTTTTTAACCCGATAAACCGATGAAACCGCTTCGATTCCGGTAATTTTAAAACATCCATCATACACGCATGAATCGTGTCAGACAGACTTGTCCGTAGCGCTTGAAGTGTGGACTCTAACCCATAAATTTTTACCTGAGCCATTTTGTATCCATCCCAAACAATAAAATATTGGCTTTACTACCTAAGAACCCTATAATTACCACAATGATTCCATTCGAAAAAGGCCTTATTATTTCTGTGCACAAAGACAGTTACGTTGTATTGATCGAAAAGCGCGAGCTCAACGCCGAGCTTTCGGGGAAGTTGCGCTTTAATACTGCTTCAGAGGAAGATTTTCCAACCGTTGGAGATACCGTAGACCTCCAGATTGTTGATGAGCAGTTTGCCATTATTCACGATATATCTCCTCGCAAAACGCTGTTGTGCCGCCAGGCTGTTGGTCAAAAAGGACGCAAGCAACTGATTGCCGCCAATATCGATACCGCATTTATCGTTCAGTCCGCCGAAACGGATTTTAGTATTAATCGCCTGGACCGCTATCTGGACGTTGTCTATTCGGGCGGTGCCAAAGGCTGTTTGATCTTAAATAAATGTGATTTGCTTTCTAAAGACGACCTCGATCAAAAAATTGAAGCCGTTCGCTCTCGCTATCCCGATCTTAAAATCATACTGACAAGTTGCCTCACGGAGAATGGACTTAATGCCGTGAAGGACGCAATTGAACCCGGACAATTATATTGTTTTATGGGATCTTCAGGCGTTGGAAAATCGACCTTGTTGAATAAAATTGCTCCTGAATTGTCGCTGGCCACAGGTTCGGTTAGCGATGTTAATCACAAAGGAAAGCACACCACAACGGCCCGCTCCGTGCATGCGTTGCAAAATGGAGCTTGGGTGGTGGATACTCCCGGTATGCGAGAGCTTGGTGTTACGGAAGATGAGGGGAGTCTTGTCGACGTTTTTCCTGAAATCGTGATGCTAAGCTATCAATGCCGTTTTCCAAATTGTACACATAATGTTGAACCCGGTTGTGCCGTTTTAGAAGCTATTCGTAAGGGAGATTTGTCCGAAAAAACTTTTCAGAATTACGAGAAGATGAGACGAGAAAAAGCTCACTTTGCGTCTACTTTGGTGGATCGCCGTCAAAAGGAGAAGCAGTTTGGGAAGATGTATAAGCAGGTTAAAAAAGGGAACCCGAAAAACAGGGCGTTGGAGTAGGATTACTACTTAGGGAATTGCAAGTTTTGCGGCTTGTTTTTTAATAACGCCTACGATTTTTTCTATAGTTTCTTTTTGTTGATTATTTAGTCTGAGGTCTACTGCCAGCCTATTCTGGAGGCTTTCTGCTATAGTCACAATATAATATGAGTTATCTGAAAGTAGCTTTTCAATATATGTTGTTTTAATATCTATCTCACTAGCAAATTTTACCCAATGACGTCTGCGAACATAATCAAGTCTCTTTTCTCCACCAATTTTCATAGCCATGTTTTTATTTAAATTGCGATATATCCTTGTGGAAAGTAAGTCGTAAAAAGGAGCAAGTCGTATGCCCGTTTCACTATAAAGAAATGAAATATTTTTTCCATGAGCATCTGCATTTCCAATTAAATAATTAAATAAAGCCCAAGAAGCAAATAAGCCTTTATCTACCGCAGGTTGTACACTAAATGTATCGATAGCGTCTGCGATTTTTTTTAATGAAGGACCGCCTTCAGCTTCGTATTTTTCATTTGGACTAATCCCCAAGACCTGGCAAAAATCTTCTTGATGTATTCGATGAAGAGTACTGTCTGTTTTTTCGATATGGTCGTAACGGTCATAACGGTCAATCGCTAAAATCATTCTATAAGGACGCTCGATGTCATAAATGAGAAAAACTTCAGGAACAGGTAGCCCAATCTGTTTGGCCAGTCTCATACAAAAATATTCGTTTAAAGCTATTTCCTCAATATGTTGATTGGGTGGTTTTAAAATAGTGTTAGTTGCAGCACCTTCTTCTGGTAGTGACAGTTGTCCATTTTTATCTCTAAATACGGGTAGTTTTTGTTGTGCTCCAGCAAGAGAGAGCCGAAGCCCTTTGGCCATAATGAGAGGCTTTGTTGTCATCTCATCTAAAAACTTGTCTAAATCCTCCTCAGAAAGAGGTTTGTATTTGCCAGGATGAATAGTCGGATTTTGTGTAGTATACAGTGATAACGCCCCTGCACAGTCTCCTCCAATTGCCTCGAGTAACCCAAAATCATTTTGTTCAGAAATTCCAAGTTTTTGTGTTATGGCCGTACGTATTGTCCCTTCAGGAAGTATGTTCGCAAAGAAAAAACGTACTTTGTCGCCTTTATGCGGTTCTTCCTGTAAAGGTAACGAAACTGAAATAGCTTGTGGCGTATTTTTTAGCCACTCAGGAGTATACTGCAAAAACCATTCTGAGCTTTCTCTCCAGAGTGTTGCAACGCAGCTATCTTCCCAAAAAACATAAAGTGTTTTAACCATGGTTTGACTTCGATTTAATTGTAATGAGCAAGCCTAGCCCCTTAAGAATACTAATAACTTTCACCAGAGAGACTGTAGGTTTCCCATTTTCCAATTCAGATAAAAAACGTACGCCAACATTACACAAGGCGGCGGTCTCAGCTTGTCTTAGCCCCATGTGTTTTCTGGTTTCACGTACGATCAGTCCAAGCTCTTTTGGATTGTCTATAATATTCCCGTTCGGGAAAATATAGTTGTTGTTGGTACTCATTGCTTTAATTTATTCCCGTTCGGTAAAAAAATAACACATTTATCTAAAAAAAGCTAGATTTATCCCGATCGGGAATAAAAATGCAGCTCATCTAAACCAAAACACAACCGGAAAAACAAACACAACAAAAGCAACCCACACAATATAAACAGGCAAAAACCTCGCAATTGCATGCTCTACCGTCACCGTATCCCCATCTTTTCTGATAGCTCCCCATAACTTACCCGCAACCCATATTAAATGAATCAAAATCAGCACATTTCCACCCAAAATAGCCAGCCGATTCGGCGTAAATCCATCTGATAACCGAACAATAATCGCTGAAAGTGCAACCCCATTAACAATAATAGTTGTGACGGCCAGCAGAAAAAGACTCTTCAATTCCAGCTTGCTTTTAAATTGATTTTGAGTGCCAACAACAGAAAAAAGAATCAGTGCCATCACCCCAATCAATAAGAGATTAAACATCAAAAGAAAGTGACGATCCGTATAGATGCTTTGCGTCGAAAAGGGCAGGGCAATCAGATAAATAACGAGCATAATCAGCACTAAAGGACTGAAAATCCTGGCTATAACCGGAGCCACTTTACTGACCAACGTCGGATTCTCCCGAACAATAAACGTCCCCACCACAGGAGCCGCAGCCAGCCCAAAAATAGCAATATAATTGAAATAAAACGTCCGAATATCAAGATGAATCAGCCCAAAAAGCCCAAGTGTAATTCCCGTCAAAATAATTCCAGACATCAAAATAATAGGCACAATCACAACAAGATCGGCGGTGTATCGTAAAAAAGACAGCCTCGCTCGAAGATCCGAGTGATCGTTCCCGATAAATATAAAACCCAGTACTCCCCACAATAATAGAGGAAGGTGAATGCAGGCTAGAATGGTGGTATTGCTAACGGTAGTGTTTGGCAGGATGTTTATTACAGCTAATGAAGTTAAAAAGGTGATTGCAGCCAGTACGATTTTGGGTGTGGATGATCTGTTTTTCCACATAAAATAGGCGGTGAGGATAGGGAAGACGATAAATCCGCTATTGTGGGTGTAGAAAACAGTGGCATCGATTGAGAAAAGTTGAGGGATTTTTGCGATGAGTCCGGCTAATAAAGACGCCAGGATAATGATGATCCAGTCTTTTGTTATTCCCCATGGCATCCGGGAGTCATCGTAATGGAGGCGTTCGTGCCAGGCTTGGGCGATGGGGTTGTGTTGGATTTGTGGGTATATGGCATTGAACTCGGATTTGAATGTGGGTTTGTCGGATCTGTAGAGTTTTTCTAAAAGAGAGGGGGAGTTTATGTTGTTTTGGATTTGAGTTTGGGTGGGTCTCGATGTTTCGTGCATAGGGGTATTATATCAAAATAAATCTACGGGTGATTATTATGTGGCTTTTTTAGAAAGCTTTTAAGAAATTAAGTATATTAGTAAAATATTTGAGACATGGATCTACCAAGAGAAAAAAAAGAGGTTCTTAAAGATATACGACAACTGGTCCAATCTCCAGGGTATATTTATCCATTATGTATGATGCTATTTGAAGATTTTCATGTTGACTTGATTAACATGCATAAAGCAGATTTGCATAGCCGATTAAGTTTTAAAGAAGCTGCGTTACTATTGGGTTTTTTAATACAAAAAAAAATTGATTTTACAAAGCCTCATTCACCAAATTTAGTTGTACAGCTTATAAACACTACACGTAATTTGTTAGTTGAATTACACGATTCTTATAACATTCCACATTTTGAAGCTATGAAGGAGGTTTTTAATTCTGAATCTAAAACCCTGGATTTTGAAACAGTAGAAAAAACCTACTTTGGGCAAGGTAGATTTATGGAGGAACCATTTTTTTATTCTGGAACTGGAGTTTATGATTTTCAATATTTAGATTTCCTAGAAAAAAAATATAAATACGATAAAGACTGGCTACAGAAAAATCGATGTTTTGATATCGAAGTATCGAAAGAAATAGTGGTCTCAATGAAAAGTATTCTTGCTGAGAAAGGGAAAGCGGTTCATTTGTATTTTTTGCGAGAGTCTATACCTGATTGGATTGAGAAGAAGAAGAAAGAAAATCCTGATGAAGATATTGAGAGTTCTATACAAGACACTATTCCAATGTTGCAGTTTCATCAATACAGTGACTTATTTTTTTTTGATGAAAGTATCGTAAAGAATGGATCTGAGGAAGAAAAAAGGAAAGCTGGATGGAACAGCTTTTATGACGGACTAGTTGATCTATTTACTATCTCTAAAACTGATTTTTGTACAGCACTTGATACTACTGCATTTTTAAATAACTTCTCAATTGAACCATGCGAAAGCTGTAATAAAGAGTTTAATGGTCCAGGTGATTACAACCTTATAAATTCCCATCCTGTTATTAAGTTATCAGATGATCGGTATTTTGTACCAAATATGTTTCTAGTTTCTGAGGCCGTCTACGAAAGCCCTTTCTATTGGATGATTCAAGATAAACGCTATAAAGATCAGTTAGGAGAAAATAGAGGCAAAGTTGGAGAGCAGGTTACGTATGATTTTTTAGCTCCTGTATTTGGTGAATCAAAAATATTTAAAGGTGTGAAGATAAAAGCTTCTAAATTTGGTACAACATCAAAAAAAAGTAAAGACGTAACAGATATAGATATTTTTTGTGTTTTAGGAAGCAAGGCACTTTGTGTTCAGGTCAAATCTAAAAAATTATCTTTATTAGCCAGAAAAGGCAGTGATGAACATCTACAAAAAGATTTTAAGGAGGCAGTACAAGACGCTTATAACCAAGGCTTAGAAACTAGGAGGCGAGTCTTAGATGGGTCTGCAAAATTTTATGATTCTGATGATAACGAACTTTTTTTATCAGAGGGTATTGATGATGTTTATATAGTGTGCGTCACAACTGAAAATCTGCCTGTATTGCCTATTCAGGTTCGTCATTTACTCTCGAAAGAGAAAATCGATCCGTACCCAATTGTAATCACTGTTTTTGACTTAGAGCTTATAGCATATTACTTAGCTGATCCGTATGATTTTATGTACTATCTTAAGCAACGTATATCTTTGACTGACTATTATCTAGCTACTGAAGAAATCACTTTTCTTTCCTATCATTTGTCTAATAAATTATGGAAGAAACCAAACGTAAATATGGAAGCGTTAGACGATAGCATTGCCGCTGCAATTGATAGAAACTATTACCCAGCGAAATTAGGCTTGAAAGTCCCAGATACAGGGGATCGTATTAAAGCTGCTTGGAAAGATGAGGATTTTAACCACTTATGTGAAAAATTGAAGACATTCAAGCAACCAAAAATAACAGATATTATTTTCTATTTATTAGATCTTTCTGGTACGGCTAGACAAAATCTAGTAAGCATAATGATTGATACAAAAAAAAGAACCCAAGTTGATGGGAAACCTCATGATTTTTCTTTGCCTCCAGATGAAAGTTTGCAGCTGCGAGTAGGTTTTACTTACGCAACTACTGGTACCGATAATATAGAAATTTTAAAAACGAGATTGTTAAATTTATGTGAAGCTAGGAAATATAAAGATAGGGGTGATATTTGGGTTGGGTTTGGTAGCTTAAAAGCAAGTAATGAAATTATTGACTGCGTTACATTGTTTGATGAAAAATGGAAATACGACAGCGAGTTAGAAGAATTTGCACACGGATTTTTACCTGGTAAAGGTCGCCAAGTTCGATTTGGAAAGAAAATGGGTAGAAATGAGAAATGTTCGTGTGGTTCAGGTATAAAATATAAAAAGTGTTGTTTGAGATTCTTAAGTAATTCTTTTCATTAAAATTTTTTTGTATTTCTGGTGAAATTTTAGAGAGAGCGTAAGTCGTTTCTCTTGTACGAAAATACTTCCTCTATTTTCTAAGAGATGTCTCTGTAGTATTTCTAGTGCTGTTATCCGGTATAACTAGGAGTTCTTTAAAAAAATCCACGTTTTTTTTAGGATCACGATAAGCTTGATAAATTCGACCTGTAGTTGTATCTAGGATAAAGCTATGTTGTGCGGCTATAGGATGATATACAAATTGAAACCTTCCTACTTCTAGTTCTTCATTTTTGTTCGAAATTATAAATCCAAAGATAATCCCTAAAATTAGAGTTGCAAATAAACCAATTGCTATAGATATTTTTTTTGACACTATGAACTCCTTAATATAAACTTTTGTTACTCGATAATAAAAATAAATATAATTTATGAAGAGTGCTTACTCAGCTGTTTCACATCGTAAAAAACGAGGTGTTGCTTCCCCTTTATAAATCACCATCTCTAAAAACATGCCCAACGGCCTAACCCACACCCCAAAATCCCCATAACAAGCTCGATATACCACCATGTCCTCTAAAGTTTCACTATGCTTGGCGATATAGAGGACCTCGTATGTGTTTCCTTTGTAATGTTGATAAAAGCCGGGGCCGATCATGTAATAATAGAACTCTTATTTCTTGCCATTTTCAAGCGTCTCTTTTATAGAGTCTAGCCATTGACCTAAAAAAGTCGACAATGCATCGCTTGAATAAAATACCCCAGCAAAAGGACCGGAAATGGATTCCTGTACACGTAGAATGGTTTTGGAATCTTTAGATTCTATTTGCCAAATATGTATAGCCTGATTTCCAAAAGCGTGACCCGACCAAGCTAACACCTTCCCCTTATCACATACTGCAACATGTGATTCAATCCATACCCCATTTGTATGCCACTGAAACAGAGTCCCCTTCTCTAATAAACCGGGGCTGCGGACCTCACTGATTCCCTTAAACCAACTAGGCCAATTCTGAGCATTAATTAAAACATCCCAAACTTGGTCTGCAGACGCATTGATGGTGACACTCCGCTGGGCCTTCACCGGAGCATCCTGTTTGATTTGCAGGAGTTGTGCTTGTTCATAGTAATGAGGATCTGCATTGCATCCACATAAAGCCAGACAAAGACCCATCCCAAAACATAATACATATTTTTTCATAACTGAGGGTGTTCCGTTTCAAATCTTTGTAATTGATCAAGCTTATAGAAGGTTCCTGCGCCTATTGTGCCTTCTCTTATTAATATAGATTTAGCTACTAAATCAGCCAATTCTTTTGTTGCCGTTCCTTTTGATACTGAGAATAACTTTTGGTACTGAGAATTTGAAATGGTTCTATTTTCTTTAAGGTGAGTAATAGTTCTTTTTTGCCTATCATTAATATCTAATTTTTGGATGATATCTGTAGCTAACTTGTCTTTATAAAAGGATACAGAAAAGCCGCCAAATTCTTCTTTAAATTCAGGTTCAAACAATCCAGCTTTTTCACAAGCTTTATAAATTTTTTGTGTTCCGGTTCCCCATGTCTCAACCAATCCTGCTTTGAAAAAAATATCTGCTAAAAGATCATTTCTCGGTTTAGAGGGATGGTTGGTTTTAAGATCCGATAAACTAAGTGAATCAGGAAGCCCTCCTGAATTCCAAAAAACAGCTTTATCAGGGTAAAGTTTAATTTGTGTATGTGCCCCAATGTAGTCTCTATGTATAAGAGCATTTGTAATGGTTTCTCGAAGTGCTTCTTCAGGAATTTCTAAAGTTTCTGTTCGATAAAGCCCCTCGATATTAAGCGTAGATATCAAGTATTTTGTTCGAAGAATTTCCATAGCTTTTGTGACTTGTTCAAATAAATTGCCTTCAACGGTATCTGAACTTACTAAAGTCCCATCTTTATCAAATTTTCCTATTCTCAAATACGCATTTGTGAAGAATCGTTTTGGATTATTCCCAAATAATAGAATTGCAGCTCTTTTGAGTTTTTTATGGGTTACTAGATTTAACTTTTCTAAGAGTGTCTCTAAAGAAACAGGCTTATCTATACCAGAAAGTCGGCTTGATGCTTCGTCTTTAAAGGTTTTAATAGTATCTAGATTGATATCATTAATATTGGATTCATCTAAAACATACTCATCCCAACTACTACCAGATCGCTCAAGAAGAAATTGGGTTAATTCTTTTCCTTGAAATGCCTGGGTTGTGCTTCCGATTCTTGTAAAAAACTGACCATTGTATGAGATTGCTACCGATGCTTTTTCAATTTCAACGACAACTATTTTTTGTTCTGAAAGAGTTTGGGTATAAACTCGTGGAATAAGACCACATTTAGAGACAATCTTATTGGGAATATCTTCCAACAGTTTTTTGGTATTTATTGTACCTACAGGTTTTGACTGATCGTCTAATCCGATATAGAGCCTGCCTCCATGCGAATTGGCAAAAGCAGAAATTGTTTTTAAACAGGAATCGTCTTCCCATTTTGTTTTGAATTCAGTTTTGTCGGATTCAAAAAGCGTCATATTGGATAATGTATCATCCAATTATTATCCAATCAATGGCCAATTTATCCAATATGATATTCATAAGTGCTGTTACAATCGAATAAGAGGCCAAGTCACTGCTCAATCCGTTTTACTCGAGTCACAAGATGGGAAGCTATCCAATTGAAAACTAAAATTTATTAACAAGTTTAAAATCAAAGACAGTATTAAATATTTCTTGCGGGGTGTTTTTGAGAATGTTTTTCTCATGTACACCTCCTGATTTTGACTAATAATTATTTCCCATTTGCTAGTCACCAGACACTCAAGTCGAGCCACGAGAATCGAGTAAAACGGATTGGCTGGGGAGGAAGGATTCGAACCCTCGAATGCCGGGACCAAAACCCGGTGCCTTGCCACTTGGCGACTCCCCAAAATAAGGTGGACACATAATAAGGCTAATTCTACCTTTTTTCAACCCTTGTAGCCATCTCGTATAAATGGCTCATTTCTTCTTCAACGTTGGAGTGGGCTGATCCTAGAAGGGTTAAAAAACCTCTTAGGAAGATGCCTTCGATTTTGGTTTTTTGTCTTAACATGACGATGACGCCGTTTTCGGTGGAATTGAAGCGGTAGTTCCAGGAGCTTTCGATGTTGAAGGGGCTGTCTACCAGCTTGATTTCAAGGTCGGATTCCTGAAGCATGTAGGTGATTTCGAAGGTTTCAGACGAACCTGATTTGGAGTACTGCTTCCATTTTGGGTAGCCCGCATCGTTGGTGCCAAGCAGCTGGATGTTTAGAGCATCTGGATGCCATTCTCCGTAGGTTTGCACATTGGTTAAAATAGCCCATACGGTGGCGCTTGGGATGGGGAACTCTTTTGTTATTTCAGAGGTTCTGATTTTTGGGACAGCGATGCCCACTACAAAGACCAGAGCCACGAAGCCAATAACAAGAGAGATAATGAAATAAAGTAGTCTGGTTATCATTGACGAAGCCAAAGTTCGAATACAAGACCTTTTTTACCTGTAAATGAGGTTGGTCTTGGACGTTCAGGTAAGGCCATGTTGATTTTTACGGTGTCGTTATCGATTTCGATGATGCCTTGGAAAACACGTCCTTTGAAAGGACCGCTTTCAGGGGTGATGTCGATTTTAAATGGGGTGGAATCGGTATAGATTTTAATTTGGCCAACACCAGATTTTGCAAAACCGCCTTGATAGGCCGGGTAGCTGAGTTCTGCGTATTTAATCGAGTATTTACCATCAGGTTTAATTTGGTAACGGAACTCTTTGAAAATGGTTTCAGGCAACCATTCGCCGTGCCATTGAGAGGCTAAAACTTTCCAGTTTCCGGATAGGGCTTCCCAGACTTTTTTCTCCATTTCAGCTGCTTTTTGGGCTTCTTCATGGTTTGGGACGGCTTCTTCACTTAACATTTTATTGGATATAACAGCTGATTTATCAATCAATTTTGTGCTTACATCCTGTGAAAAAGCAGGTGAAGTCAGTGCGAAAACAGAAAGCGTTAGAACGCAGAATTTTTTAAACGATTGAGACATTGAGGCATCTCCTTAAAGATTAGGTATCTCTCTATTCTATACAGGAGTTTTTAAAGCGTCTACTAAAGCCTGATGAAAACGGCCGTTGCTGCTTAAAATGGTGCCTGTATCCATGCGCTCGGTGCCGTACATATCCGTGACGGTTCCGCCGGCTTCTTCAACAATCAGTTTTAAAGGAGCAATGTCCCAGATTTTTAGGTTGCAGTCGAAGGCAAATTCTCCACAACCCATGGCGACCATCATATGGGCAAAAAAGTCACCGTAGCCGCGTTGGCGGAACGTTTTATTTAACAGGGGGATAAGGCCTGATGGTGTTTGAGCTGCTTTTTCGCCTGAAAAACTGCTGTGAAAGGCCATACTATTTTCAATGGTATCGACCTGTGAAACAGCCAGTTTATGATGAGGATTTGCATTGTAAAAACTGCCTTCACCTTGGCTTGCCCACCATTTGTCCTTGGTTTTTGGCATGGATACAACAGCCGCTGACAATTTCCCCCGCTCTTCAATCGCCATTAATGATCCAAAAAAAGGAAGTCCTGCAATAAAGTTTTTGGTGCCATCTATAGGATCAATTATCAATTTTAAAGGGGCATTTGAATCTCCTTCTCCAAACTCTTCCCCAAACACAACCATATTGGGATATTTTTGGTGAACAATGGCCCGTATTTTTTGCTCAATTTCAATGTCGGCTTGTGTGACTGGTGTTTTATCCTGTTTGGTTTCAATGGTGACGGTTTTTCCGCTGTAATGCAGGTTCGTAAAATAGTGCATGGCGATGTCATCGGCCAGTTGGGTGAGGTCTTGTAATAATGGAAGCCAGCTACTCTTTTGTGTCATGTTTGTGGTAAACTTTCTCTTCAATCTGTATTAAAACTTGTCGTAAAAATCTTGTGATTTTATTTAAAATCCAAATCATCCTAACATGGGGATATATCTATGAAAACCTTACGTTTAGCTGTTGTTTTGATGGTATTTTTGTGCGTAAAAGCTCAGGCTGGTCATCTTGTATTTTATCCGCCTCAACATACGGCTGTGTATTTTGAGGGTGTGGCTGCGGCATCAACGGCAAATGCGTTTCAGACGTTGCCGCTTCCGAAAGGTGTGTTGCCTCAATCTGTGATTTTATTTGAGCCTGAAAATACATCCTATATGCTGGATCAGTTTCCAACGTCTCAGGAGAGTTTGATGACGTCTTTTGAGGGGAAATCGGTGTCGTATGTAGGTAAAAATGCGACTCAAAAAGGGACGTTGCTGGCCTCCATACAAGGTCAACCTGTGTTGCGTATTGATGATCATATTGTGTTGAATCCTCAAGGTGAACTTTGGGCTTCTGATGCCTCACATATACCTCAAAATGCGTTATTGTTGTTGAAAAATTCGGAAACATCGTTTCCTGTCTCCTTGAGCTATGTGATTGATACTATCGAATCCTCTGTGGTGTATCATCTCGACTATGATGAAATGAGAGGTAGCTCTCTGCGTGGTGTGCTGCAATTAACCAATCGTTCCGGTAAATCGTTCCCAGGTTCAACGCTAGAGCTTCGTTTGGGCGATTCTCCGTTTTTAAGACCTCAACAACCCAGGATGTATATGGCAGCTATGGCCAAAGCCGCATCTTTTTCAGAGCCTGAAGTGAAGCAGTCTGACGAAAGCTACAGATTTAGTTTTCCAGATAAAATATCTATTCCAACTTCAGGTATTTTATCCATTCCGCTTTTTTCAAAGCAGCCTGTAAATCCATTAAAAGAGTATCGTTTCGAGCCTCCAGCTTATGTGGATGCCAACAAAGAGTATCAAACTCATGCTCAGGTATCTTTGGAATTTACAAACTCCACGGCGTTTCCGTTGCCGTCTGGGACTATCAAATTATATGAAAACAGAATCTGTTTTGGTGAGGTCAGGCTTTCAGAGTTAAGCAAAAATGAAAAGACGACGATTCCTTACGGTAAGGCTTTTGATGTGATTTGCTCGAAACAGCTTGTGGAAACCCATAAAAATGGGCCGTCTATTACGGAAGAATATCTGCTGGTGATTAATAATCAGAAAGATGTGCCGATTAATATTGATTGTGTGGATTCGGTAACTACCAATAAATGGACGGTTTTAGAGTCGAACGTGAGCTATAAACGGATGGGAGATTACCAGTTGTTGTTCAGTGTGGATATTCCAGCGCAAACGACTACGACGATTAATTATACGATTCAGAAATAGGATAAAATGCTTTCAAAGGGTAATTTATCCTGTTAAAATGCTTTTATGAGGAAAATTATCAAAAGACAGTTCTCTTTAAATTTACCTGAACATAAATCTGCGTTTTTATGGGGACCTAGAAAAGTAGGTAAAAGTTATTGGATTTCTCATGAATGTAAGTCTGCTACGCTTATAGATTTTTTAGAAACAGATACCTTTGCAGATTATGTTTCGCGACCATCATTATTAAGGGAACGTTACCAGGATCATAAAGGGTTACTGGTTATTGATGAAATTCAAAAAATACCTTCCATTTTAGAAGAAGTTCATTGGCTTATTGAAAAAAAAGGATTGTCTTTTCTTTTAACGGGTTCAAGTGCAAGAAAGCTTAAAAAAGGGCATGCGAATCTTCTGGGTGGTAGAGCATGGCGGCGGCAGATGTTGCCTGTAAGTTATAGTGAGGTGGAAGGTTTTGAATTGGAATCTGCTTTGAAATCAGGTTTTTTACCCTCACATTTTTTATCTGAAACCCCGGTTGAAGAGCTTCGTGCTTATGTTGCTGATTATTTAAAAGAAGAAATAGCCGGAGAAGCTTTGTTGCGGAATATTCCTTCTTTTTCAAGTTTTTTACATGTAGCCGCATTAACTTCAAGTGAGCTTATTAATTATCTAAACATTGCTCAAGAGGTGGGTGTTTCTCATAAAGTAGTTAGACAATATTTTGATATTTTGGAAGATACATTGCTTGGATTCAGAGTATCTCCATGGAAAAAATCTGTTAATAGACGCCTGATTCAAACAGATAAATTCTACATATTTGATGTTGGAGTGACCAACTATCTAGCTAAAAGAAATCCTGTATTAGGCAGTTCTGATTTTGGTAAGGCATTTGAACACTTTATTGCAATGGAACTAAGAGCTTATCAGGCTTATAAAAACCCTGAAATGGATATTCGATTTTGGCGTACTAGTTCCGGTCAGGAAGTTGATTTCATTTTAGGTGAAATGGATGTTGCGATAGAAGTAAAAGGCACTTCCAAAATTGATGGTCGTCATCTTAAACATCTTCAATCCTTGTCTGAAGATCATTCCGTAAAATATCAAATAATAGTTAGTTTGGAATCTTTACCCAGAAAAATAGGTACTATCTTAATTTTGCCTTGGCAGATTTTTTTAGAAAAACTCTGGGGTGGAGAGTTTATTTAAGATACTTATTAAACCACTTCACGTTTTCTTCCATGCAGGCTTTTTTATTCTCGTAACGGGAAATAACATGCCCTTCATTTGGAAATTCCTGATAGGACACGGTAACGCCTTTGTTCGAGAGGGCTTTGTTTAATAAACGAGCCTGCGTGACTGGAACTCGGGTATCCAGGGCTCCATGTTGAATGAGGGTAGGGGTTTTGATGGTGTTGATTTTGTAGATAGGAGAGCGTTCCAAAAACAGGCTTGGGTCGTCAAACGGGGTTTCTCCCAGGTAGGATTCCATCCAGTCTGGAATATCGATAGTAGCGTAAAGGGAAAATAAATCTGAAAATCCGGCGCCAATGGATGCCGCTTTGAATTGTGATGATTTGGCAAGCATGACAGTAGATAAATAGCCGCCATAACTCCAACCTGCAACACCAAGGCGTTTTTGGTCTGCAATTTTAAGTGTTTTTACAACATAATCGATTCCTGTCATGACGTCATCGTAATCTACAATGCCCCATTTTTTGATAAGTGCGCTTTGAAACGGTTTTCCATAACCTGTACTTCCTCTGGGATTGGGCATGAGTATTGCAAATCCCATGCCGGCTAAAACCTGAGTAGGGTAGCTCCATGTTCCGTTGGCAAATCTGTTGCTGAAACTGGAGGCTGGGCCGCCGTGCAGTATCGTAATTAAGGGATATGTTTTCCCAGATGAAAATCCAACCGGTTTAATCAAAATGCCTTCAATGGTTTCCTTATCCTTGTTTTTCCATTGAATGATATCCGTTTTTCCAAGATCAAGCTGTTTAAGCGTTATATTTAAAGTCGTTAGTTGCACCGGTTTAATATGCGGGAATGATGAGCTGTAAATTTCAGGAGGTAAATTGCCATTCTCTTTTATAAAAAATGTCTGTTTATCCTGTTTTGAAAAACAAAATTCTTCCCAGATATCTGTTCCTGTTGTAAGTGCTACAGGAAGTCCTGTTTTTAAAGGTAATTTATAAAGATGGTAGCTTACTTTTTCTTCAACAAGATACAGAAGTGCGTCTTCGCTTTCGTTGTATCCATATACTTTTTCAATGCTTTGTTTTTTTGTATGAAAAAAAGTAACCGCACTTTTTTTAAGAGGATTATAAACGCCAAGCATTAACGAACCTCGCCACTGACCAGCCGCAAGCGGCGTTGTTGCAAACGTGATAACACTGGCTGTTTGCCATGATGGCCTTAAAAACGGAACTGGAGCTGCTAAAAGAGGCTTCGGAACCGCTGTTTTTAACGGGATAATAAACCCTTTGGCATCTAAATTATCTGATGTGATCTTTTCTGTGAGGGCAGAGTACACAATAGCATTGCTACTGGGACTCCAGGAGATGCTTAGTACATGGTGATTGGCCGGACTGTAATTGTGATAGCTGTTGGTTTCCCTGTCGTAAATAACAAGGGAATGTCTTGGCGGTGTTTGAACAATGGCCGCAATTTTTTTCTCATCTGGAGAAAGGATAAAGGACTTAATTCCAAGTGAAAATGTAGCAATAGAGGCGTCTTTTTTTAAAGCATTGATAGCAAAAATCTGATTGGGTTTTGAGGGTCTGTAAAAATAAAGTGTTCCTGATTTTCCCCATACCGGTGAATTTCCAGAGGTAATGATCTGAGTGTTTTTTGATGAGGTAGTTACCCAGATGGAATGGGAAATGGTATAGGCTATTTTATTCGCAGTGGGAGCTAAAGCCAGTTGCCTGGGCCTTTTTACAGACAAGGCATCGTCAATAGTCATGGGTCGGGCTTCAACTGATGAGGCTAGACCTATACCTGCGCATATCGCTACTAGACAGAGTGATTTTATCCATTTCATAATAGAGACACATTATATGTCGAATCATCACTTGCAACCAGCTTTATTTGTAGCCCACGGTTCTCCGGCTAATGCGTTCGAGAAAAACGATTTTTCTCAAACGCTCAGGCATTGGGGCGAACAGTTTACCGAAAAACCTCGGGCGATTCTCTGTGTGTCTGCACATTGGGAAACAGAGGGCTATCAGGTCACAACCGGAGCGTTTCCCCGAACCATCCACGATTACGGCGGTTTCCCTGAAAACTACTACGACTTTACTTATCCGGCACCGGGATCTCCGTGGCTGACACAAAATTTAAAAGGCTTATTGGATCATGATGTTTTTGAGCAGGATCAATGGGGTTTTGATCATGGAACCTGGGGTGTTTTAACGCATCTGTTTCCAAATGCCGATATTCCTGTCGTGCAGCTCAGTCTCCCTAAATCATTTTCAACCCAGCAGCATTATGAAACAGCCAAAAAACTACGGCCCTTACGTGATCAGGGTGTCATGGTGATTGGCAGCGGCAACATAGTCCACTCCTTCCGCGCGATGAGCCCTTTGCCTCAAGCTCCTGCTCCGGCCTGGGCTGTGGAATTTAATACTCGGATCCGTGAATGGTTAAATAAAAATGACCATCAGGCTCTGGTAAATTATCGCACACTTTTGCCTCAATTAGCCACGCTTAGTGTGCCTACACAGGATCATTTTTTACCTTTATTATATGTCATCGGCCTGCAATATCCCGGCGAAGATATCCAGTTTAAATACCAGGGTTTCCAACACGCCAGCATGTCGATGATGAGCTTTCAGATCGGATAATCATGTCACTTTGGATTTTAAAACAATTACATCAGCTTATTAAATCGCTTCACTCCAACGAAAGCCCCAGCCAGCTTGCCGCAGGATTTGTACTTGGCAGTTTTATCGGATGGGTTCCCTTTAATGTTTTATATTCCATGGTCTTCTTTATATTATTATATGTATTAAATGTTAACGCCGGTTTTGGATTGCTGGCTGTTGCTGTCATCACACTATTTTCGTTTTTACTGGATCCTTTTGCGGGTATCTTAGGTTCAGCTGTTTTAAATACGCCAGCTTTAAAAGGATTATGGACACTTCTGTACAACCTCCCGATTATTCCTTTCACTAATTTTAATAACACCGTCATGCTGGGCTCTTTTTTATGGGCCTGTATTCTGGCTTTACCCTTATATTTCCTCACAAAATGGATGGTGATTCGTTACCGCGCCTCCTGGAAAACAAAGGTTGAAACCTGGAAAGTTGTACGATGGATCCAAGCCTCAAAAGCTGTAGGCTGGTGGACAAAACTTAGGAATTTCTCATGAGAAAAAAGTGGCTTTTTATTTTAACGGCTATCATTTTAAGCCTGGCTGTTGTGGTGTTAACCCGGGATTTCTGGGTAAAAAAAGCCATTATTAAAGGATTGCAATCCGCAGCAGACGCAAAGGTAGATATTGAGGATTTGCATGTATCCCTCAACCCATTTGGCATTACGATTAAGAAGCTGGAAATTGCCAACCAAAATTCTCCCATGCGGAATCTGGTGGAAATCGATACGATTCAGCTTTTAGTGGAACCTCTTCCTGCTTTAGAGAAAAAATGGATTGTAGATGACGTTCGTGTTACGGGTATTTCCATTAATACACCGAGAAAAATATCCGGTTATATTCCGGTTCCACCGCCTCCAAAAGAGGAAAATGTGTATAAAAAAGATTTAAAACAGGGTCTCGCTAATGAGATTGCTTTTTTAAAGGCTCAGCTTCCAGCGTTACAATTACCTAAAACAGAGACTTTGGAGGTTGTAAAAACCTTTAATGCCTCCAAAACCCAGGCCGATGCCATGGGAAAAAAATGGGAAGCCGTTTTTGCGGGAAAAACCATTCAGTCTGATCTGGATAAAATCAACGCGTTAACCGAATCGTTGAGCAAAACATCATTATCCATTAATAAAATTGAAGATTTAAATGCCCTTAAAAAAACAGTGACTCAGGTTCAGGATCTACTAAATCAAACTCAAAATTTATCTAAAAAAGTACAAACCATCCAGACTGATTTTAATACGGATATGAAAACTCTTTCAGGTATTCCTCAAAAACTTCAGCAGGCTGGAAAAAATGACATCCAAACCTTAAAACAGCCTTTCTCTACCGACAAATTAAAGTCTATAGATTTTAAAAACGGTATTGTATTCGAGCCTCTGAAAAAGCGTCTGGATCCTGTTTTTAAGAAAATCGAGCTGGCTTTAAAATTTAAAGAAACATTATCGATCCCTAAACCTCAGTTGTTTGGCCGTGATAAAGGACAGTTTGTTCAGTTTGAAAAAGAGACGCATTATCCCAAATTCTGGGTAAAACATGTGGCTATTTCAGGAAACGGAAAACAAGGCGAGCTTGTACAGGGGCAGCTAACCGATCTGACATCCGATCAGCGACTTATTGGAAAACCGTTGGTGGTGTCGGTGTCTGCCATCCGTTTATTGAATTCCGCTTTTGGATTTCAGTTCAATTTTACGCAAACCCCGTTTAATGCAACCTTGAAAAATCAATGGAATTTGGCGTTTACCCATTTCCCTCTTCAGCAGTTTATCCCTCTTCCTAAAAAAGAATTTACGGTTACTCAGGCCGATTTATCGTTTACACATGAGGCTACTCTGATTAATAAACATCTGGATGGCGCCGTTAAAATTGCTGTGGATCCTTTAAAGGTTTTGTCTCAGCCTGTTTCCGAATCTAACCTTCTGGATTTAAATGCTGTTTTGGGTGATGTTTTAGCCGGAATTTCATCGGTACAGGCTGGAATTTCTATTTCTGGTGTACTTCCGAAACCGGATATTGCGTTTCAAACCAACATCGATTCTGTATTTCAAAATGCCTTTCAAACAGCCCTTCAAAAGCGTTTGGATTATGCAACAGCCCGTGTTCAACAGCAAATCGATACGCTTGTGAAGGAAAAAGAAAAAGAAGCCAACGCCTGGATTGCCGTGCAAAAGAAGGCTGGGGATGAGTGGATTGCTGCACAGAATAAACAATTGGATGCGTTAAAGAAATCGCTGGAGGCGCAGCAGAAGGCATTGGAGAAAGCGGCAAATGGTCAGCTGGATCAGGCCAAAGCGCAGGTTCAGGCTGGATTGGATTCGGCTAAGAAAGAGGCGGAACAAAAGGCAGATGCAGCCAAAAAAGAGGCCGAGAAAAAGGCCAACGAGGAATTGGAAAAGGCCAAACAAAAGGCCATTGATGATGTTAAAAAATCATTGAAATTGTGGTGATTGGGTTTGGGGCGTTGGTATTGCGTTGATGGGGGTGTAATGTAGAGACGCAAAATTTTGCGTCTCTACGAATACGGGGATGGGTGGGTTATTTTTTCTTTTTAACGGGTTTTTTCGTTGGTTGGTTTACGGTTTTTGTTTCCTGGTTTTTTTCCGGGATTTCTACCTTTGACACGGGTTCAATCGGTTGAATGGTAAAAATTTCTTTGAAAAAATCCTTCATGGCTTCAAAAGAGCGTCTGTCGGCTTTTTCGTTATAAGCTGCACCCGAGGCTTTATCTGTTCCGGAATTTGGATCAGAAAATGCATGAACGGCTCCGCTGTACTTGATTAATTGCCAATCTGCGTTTGAATCGATCATTTCCTGTTCGAAGGCGGCTACTTCGTCGGCTTGTACGAAGGGGTCTTCAGCGCCGTGCAGGACAAGGATTTTTGGCGCGATAGAGGATTTATTAACAGTAGGATTGCTTAGGCCACCATGGAAACTTACGGCACCAACGATAGGTGCGTTGTCTCTGGCCAGTTCAAGAGCGGTTGTTCCACCGAAGCAATATCCAATAATCGCTGTTTGTGACATATCCACATTCGGCAGTCTGTTCATGGCTTCAAGACCTTTTTGGGCACGGATACGCAATAGAGGACGGTTCTTTTTATAAAATCCAGCCAGTTGTCCTGCGTCCTGTGCGGTTGTGGGGCGAACGCCTTTTCCGTAAATATCCAATGCAAAAGCTACATAGCCCATTTCTGCAAGTTGTTTGGCTCTGCTTTTTTCATAGTCACCAAGGCCTTTCCAGGCATGGGCGATTAATACGCCAGGTCGTTTTCCTGGTACATCATCTCTGTAGGCTGCATATCCTTCAAATGTTACTCCATTGTAGGAATACTCGATCACTTCCGTTTTTACTGCGGCAAAAACAGGCACGGCACACAAAAGCAACGCCAAAACCTGCTTGGTGAAGGTGTTTGTCATAGGACTCTCCTCTTATTTTTGTTCGATTTTTTCTCTGATTTTTAAGGTTTCTTTATCTACATAATAGACAAAATCCTGACCATTAATGGTGCTATTAAAGAAGAGAATAAAATCTTCGCCGTCTTCATCGGCTGAAATATCATAGTCTTTTGCATTTAAGCCTGACAACCCCAGATCTCTATAACACACCTGCATGGCTTTAAACATCGATCCGCTGATTTCAGTGTCCTGTTTTTGAGGCTGGATTTTCTTTCTGGATTTAGACATCTGTTTTCCATATGTAAGCTTTAATTTGGCCAGCTCCTTGCTTAATTTTTCTTCCAGATCCGATAGTGCCTCTCTGTAAAGATGGCGATTATAATCATTTAAACTGAGGCTGTGTTTAAGGTGGGTTGCTTTAAAATCCTGGGGAATAGAGTCTTCTTTTAAGATAGATTTTGATTCGCCCCAGATTTCTCTGGATAACCGGTTTTTTCCTTCGTCATCTACGATGTTTAGAATCAGTCTTACCTTGATTTTGGTGAAAAATCCTTGAAGGAAATCATCCTGTCTGATTCTGATGAAGGTTAGTTTTGCAGCAATCAAACCATCCTGATCAGCCACATTGCATAACATTTGTGCTGTTTTTGCTGTGGAAATTTTAAAAGCTCCCTGTCCTTTTGGTGAATAGACATGAGCATCCTGAATGGTTTCCAGTGTTTTATACTGTGTGGAAAATTTTGGTGAGATGGGAACAACAGGCCATGGAAATTGTTTTCCAATAGCTTCACTGATGTTGTCGTAGGATTTGTTAAGGAATATTTTTTCTTCTTCGGATAGATTTGAAACAACACCATCAGTTTCTGTAACAGGGAACCGTTTTTCTACACCGCTTTCCAGTTCAACCAGATTTAAATCTACGGTATAGCTGGCAAATCCTAATTTTTTGGCGGATTTAAGAAAAGTTTTTGTATCACCTTTGCAGCTTGTAAGGAATACGAGTGTGCAGGCCGTGAGTGTAAATAAAGCTACTTTGTGTTTGAGGGAGTGCATTACTGTTATTTTAGCAGAAATTTTGAATAGAGAAATATTTATTTTATGGAACGTACAGCCTAAGTGGTCTTGCGTGCTTAGACTGTACCAAACGTGTTACATGAAGCCTGGTTTAAAAATTGAAGGTTGTATCCATGGCTAACCCATAGTTTAGACCTGAAAGTCCTTTGTTTAAATTTCCGGTTTGTCCTGAAACGACACCTTGAGTGAGTGACGTGAACGTTATAAAAATATTGGGTTCAAAGATCCATTTTTTATCAATAATCATTGAGTAGCCCAATGCTCCACCAAAATCATAGCCGTTAAATCCTGCATTGTTTTTATCTCGCATCATAATATAGGCTGCGTTTAATTCACCAAAAAATCCATCTTTATTAAACTTGTTACCTTCAAAATATTGTCTGGCTTTCCCAAAAATGCTGAAATACCCAAGCTCTGAAATATAGGACAGGTTATTGTTGTTATTATCAGAAAAACTAACAAGAACACCCAGTTTTTGCTGACCTAAGGATGTTTCTATTCCCAATCCGTACTCGGAATTACTGTAATCCCTGAAGGAAACATATTGCAGTTTTACCGTTTGAATCATTCCCATTTTTAAACTTTCAAATGTTCTGGCCTGTGTGCCTAATAAAATTCCCGATTCTGCATAGGCTGCATGTGATGCCAGTGTGACTAAAAAAAACAGTGCGATAAACATCTTTTTCATAACTAAAATCCCCTTTATTTTTTAAAGAAAGCGTTGTAGGCGTCTTCTAATGTGGTTTCCAGAGCTTTAACAACGGCTTCCCGTGTTCCCTGATAATCGTTTTGTTCGTTGTTTTTTCCAGAAAGCGGTATCTTTTTTTGGCTGTGATGTTCGGCAATGACAGCGTTTGTGGCTGTATCAATCAGATATACATGGATTTTGCTGAGTCCGTCAGGTCCGCTGGTTGGAAAGATGCTGAAGTAGGTTTGTTCAGATCCGAAAAACTCCACATCCAAAAAGGCAACGTAGTCCACATTTAATGTTGTTTTATACGATCTGAAATCATACGGTGACAGCTTGATGCCGGCAGCGGCTGACGGTATTTTAAGCTGTTTTTTATCCAATGCCAGTTTGATGGCTGTTGTTTTTATCCCTTTACTTTCAAAGGCCTGTCCGTATTTTTGTAAAAAGTTTTTGTCGGCTGATGGTGCTACTTCCAATGTTTTAAGACGGTCTGGCAGGCTGCCCGTGGAAGCTTCCGTAAAGACGTATTCCAAAAATCCCTGGGCGCCCGTACGATTAAAAATGGCCGAGGCAGTTTCTGATTTCCAGGCTAAAGCTACAGATCCTGGCTTCCCAAAAACGGCTTTGTTCATGGCGGTATTTCCTCGTCCGCAGCCAAAAGTTATGAACACGAGTGCTCCTAGCATTACTCCTAAACTGAATTGTTTAATTGTCTTAAACATGATCCCCTCCTAAACAGGTGTTGATAATTGAATGAAAACCATTCATAATAGCCGCACTCCCTGTATTTTATCTGTGTTGTTCATCTAACTGACCATGGAAGATAAGCCTGGTCTCGCTGTGTGGGTTTTATAGTTTTGCAACTAACGGGGTATAACGAAGAGGGATAGATTTTTTCAAATCAATCTCCTTTATGTGGTTTTTCGACAAAATACAGGTTGTGCTCATGTGTATCTATCCTACGACGCTTAGTTCAAATGAAAGACGTAGGTTAACAGGCAGGGACCCAGTGTCAGGGTGATGGTTTGTGCTGTGGGGATTGTTATTTGTTGATTGCTCATTTCGGGTGCCCTTTTGTTTATTTTTGACTATATTTAAAATTCAATATATTCAAATTTGAATATATCTTAATGCTATTGTCTTTATCCTGTCAAGAGGATAAATTGTATTTATGACATTTAAAGAATTTATTCGATTGGTGCGCAGGCAAAAGAATATTCCAGTGAAGGAAATTTGTAAGGCACTGGATATTTCCCTGACCACCTTTCACCGTTTGGAAGACGGCCGAATTTTATATCCTCACCCTCATTTATTAAGAGAATATGCAAAGGTTCTGGATGCGGATTATATGTATTTAATGGAGCTGTGCGGCTATGTCGCTGCACCGGAACTTGATAAGGGACAAGCTGGTCAGCGGCTTCCTGTTTTTTCCTGGGATAGCGTTCCTGGTCTGGAAAAAATGTCTTACGATCAGCTGTGTCAGCTTAGTAAACAGTTTATTGATTTTGACGGTAGCCAGACGTCTGTGTTTTGTATGGATGTTGGGGAAGATTTCTGGCTTCCTGAAATTCAAAGAGGGGATAGGGTGATTGTGGAAAAAGACCCTGAAACCATTTCTGATAAAGATATTTTGTTGTTGTCCGTAAAAAAGCCTTTGATTGTGACATTCAGACGGGTGCGTATTTTTTCTGGAAAGAAATTTTTGCATGCCATGACGATAATGGATCAGCCACAGGAACAGGAATGGACGGCTGGACAGGCTCCTGTTGTGATTGGAAAAGTGATAGAAATCCGGCGGACATTTCAAGGTGGGCTTTAACGCTTTTTAAGTTGTCCTATCTGTGTTAAATTGACCGTGTTGCTGTTTTTTTGCAACCATTTTTTCATTGCTATTTAGGAGAAACCTATGTCTGTGCAAACCGAGTTGGCCACAGTTTCTGTCTACCAAATGAGTGTAGAGAGTTTTATTCGTTCATTAACAGCGCTTGGACTTATTCTTGAAAAGGCTAAAAAATTTTCTGAAACCAAAAAAATTGATACAGCTGTATTGTTTCAAACCCGTTTGATTCCTGATCAGTTTCCTTTAGCCAAACAAATTCAAATAGCCTGTGATACCGCAAAATTATTTGTTACCCGTTTAAGCGGTATTCAAGGCCCGGTTTTTGATGATTCCGAAAAAACATACGAAGACTTTCAATCCCGTATTCAGCAAACGTTAACATTTTTAAAAAGTGTTCCTGCAAGCTCTTTAAATGAGTTTAGAGATAAAACAATTTCATTTCCATGGAACCCAGGAAAAACACTGGATGGCGAAAGCTATGTTGTAGAGTATGCCGTGCCTAATTTTTACTTTCACGTCACAACGGCTTACAGTATTTTACGCTCTAACGGAATGGAGCTTGGAAAAAGCGATTATTTAGGTGGTGTTAGCTGGAAGCAAACCACTTAATAACGATTTAGCAATCTATACTAAAAAGGCTTCCAAACTGTTTATGTCTGGAAGCCTTTTTTTTTGAGTGCTTTTTTATAACTTAAGATTCAATTCGTGTTTTGCTGTAATTTTCAAGCTGGAACTCTTCGATTAATACGGTAAAATCGGCCCGTTTTAGATGCCCGATATGGGATGAAAACATTTCATTTAGCAAAGCGGCGGCTTTATGTTTTACTTTTTCACGAACCTCTAAAGGCCGCTCCACGATTTTAATGCTGAGGTGGATAAATCCAACAGTTTGGTCTTCAAAACCCAGCTTGTAGTCATCGTGACGGATGCTACGGCTTTTACATTCATCGGGATTGAAGCTGGAATGCCACTCTCCAAGTCCTTTGTGAAGCTCGTGGAAAAACGTTTCTTTGATATTGTGCGTGAGAGAAATATTGGATGAATATTCTAAAATAATATGTGGCATAAAAAGGCCTTTCTAGGTGGTGATATAGAGCATGTCCGATGCTTCAAGAATATCAAGTGGAAAAGGTTTTTCCAATAAAAGTGTATCTCCAGGATTCAGGGTTTCTTTTCTGAACTGCACTTTTCCCGATAACAGCATCAACAGCCCCGGTTTGTCCTGAGGCAAAACCAGTTGCGATGTTGGGGAAAAACGTCCCAGATAAAACGTGGAATCCTGATAAATCCACAGCCCGTTTTCAGCCTCATATGGCGAAACGATTTGGGCCCAGTTATCTGTTTGCCAGGTAAATTCCGCATCCTGATACCGCGGAGGATGATTCGCTTCGTCGGTAAGAATCCAGATTTGGAGCAGATGAACGGGGGTTGTTGGTGACGGATTTTTCTCCGAGTGGCGGATACCGGATCCAGCCGACATCGCCTGAATTTTTCCCGGACGTAAAATTCCACCGTTGCCAAGACTGTCTTTATGTTCCAATTCACCGGATAAGACAATCGTCACGATTTCCATATCTTTATGCGGGTGGGTGTCGAATCCAAATCCGGGATGAATAATATCATCATTAATCACCCGGATATTGCCAAATTGTATGGCTGCTGGATTGTAATAATGCCCGAAGGAAAACGTATGATACGATTCCAGCCAGTCTATTTTTGTGTAGCCTCTGTCTTTTGAACGGATAATGGAATAGGTCATACGGGTACCTCTCTTTTAAAACAAACTCTGGGTATAAGCTGACTCTATCTAATCAAACTACAGGAGGCATGTCTATAGGTGGGGTGTTTAGCTGTTTTTTTATGACTGTTTAGATTCGAAAGCTGCCAAATCTGTTTCGCTGATGGTGAAATATCGAGCTTGAGGATGATGGAAAACCAACGCTGAAACCGAAGCTTCCGGGAACATCATAAATTCTTCAGACAGGGTAACCCCAATATTTTTTTCAGGATCAAGCAATTTAAACAGTTTTTCCTGATCTTCCAGTCGTGGACAGGCTGGATATCCAAACGATACACGTACACCTGTATATTTCAGCTTGAAAATATCTTCCAGGGCCAGATCTTTTTGATCGGGGATTCCCCATTCGTTTCGGATATGGCAATGTAGCCATTCTGCAAAGCCTTCTGCGGATTCCAAAGCCAGAGCCGATAAGGCGTGGGAATTAAAATATTCGCCGGCATCCATCAGCTGTTTTGCGAGGTGAGCAACGCCGTCTCCGCAGGTTACAACAAACGCGCAAACTGTGTCGATGTCGTTAGCGTTCAGAAAATCGGTTAAACACAGCCCAAGTCCATCGGATTGACGTGGGAACGTGAATGTTTCGACAGTTTGCAGTGTTTCAGGATCTAAAATGTGAATCGAGTCGCCTTCTGTTTTAACCTTGAAATAGCGATACACAGCTTTTGCTGTTAATAAATTTTCGTTGATAATTTTTTGTTTCAGGCTGTCCATCAAATCTACAAGTTTTAATAATTTAGGATCCTGTTTGGCTAAAAGCGATTTGAAATTGCCTTTTAAACCCAGATGATTTCCATATAACATTTGCGGGTTAATATAATCCCAGATCTGTTTTAAATTCCCGTGTAAAACCTGCGTTGTAAAATGAGGTGCTTTTGCGGTGCTGAGGCTGTGATCAAAGACCAGTTTTTCTTTATGCTCACGTTTTGATGATCCACGCTGAGCCGGCTGTGCCGATGTGCTGAAGTTTTCCTGATGGTTTTTTGTTTCCTGAAGAAATGCCTCTTTTTTAGCAGGATCTGTTAATTGATTGGACACAGATAAGCCTGTCATGGCGTCCCGGCAATAGATAACAGGGCCATCGTATTCCGGGGCAATACGGGTGATGGTGAACTGTTCACTAAGGGCTGCTCCGCCTACAAGAATGGGGATAGAAATACCTGCGGATTTTAAATCCTGTGCAGTTGTTACCATTTGCTGGGCAGATTTAACCAAAAGACCCGACAAGCCTATAAGATCAGGCTTGTGCTGATGATAGGCCTCAATCAAGGTTTCCGGCGGACATTTGATGCCCAGATCGATAACCTGATACCCGTTGTTTCCTAAAATAATCTGAACCAGATTTTTTCCGATATCATGCACGTCACCTTTTACGGTGGCCAGAAGCATTTTGCCGCGTATGTTTATATCACCTTTTTCCATAAAGGTTTCAAGGTACGCTACGGCGGCTTTCATGACCTCAGCAGACTGAAGTACTTCGGCTACAATCAGCTCGTTGTTATTAAAGAGTCGGCCTACGATATCCATGGCGGCCATTAACGGTCCGTTGATAACCCCAAGTGGATTCCATTGTTTTAACGCATCATCCAGGTTGGGAATAAGATGCTCTTTTGTGCCTTGAACAATGTTAATTTCCAAACGTTGTTCAACGGATAAGCTGCTTAAATCCACAGCTTCCTTTTCTACTACTTTTTTATCTCTGAAGTGAGCAGCAAAATTGGCTACGGGATCATTGCCGTTTTCGGTGTTGTACCATAATAAATCATCACATAACTTTTTTTCTTCATCGGGAATATGCGAAAACCGTTCCAGTTTTTCAGAGTTGACGATGGCCATATCCAGCCCGGCTTTTGTACAGTGATATAAAAAGACAGAGTTCAACACCTCACGGCCTGCGCCTGGTAATCCAAATGAAATGTTTGAAATACCTAAAATGGTTTTACATTTCGGAAACGCTTCCTTGATTAATCGAACGCCTTCGATGGTTTCTTTTCCCGATCCGAAATATTTTTCATCACCGGTACCGCAAGGGAAAACGAGGGGGTCAAAAATGATGTCTTCTTCGGGAATGCCGTAGTCTTCGGTAATAATTTTATGGGATTTTTTAGCGACAGCCAGTTTTTCTTCTGCGGTTACGGCCATTTCTTCATCGATACAGCCTACAACAACGGAGGCTCCGTAATGTTTCACAATCGGAAGTAAGGCTTTGCAGCTTTTTCCATCATCTTCCAGGTTAACAGAGTTTAACAGGCATTTTCCCTGGGTCAGCTTAAACGCTGTTTCGACCACATCGGCCATTTGGGAATCGATCATTAAGGGGACTTTAACAATTTTGGTAACAAAGGATAAAAATTTGGAGATATCGGCTACTTCGTCACGATCCGGGTTGGATAAACACACGTCGATAACGTGGGCTCCGGCTTTTACTTGTTTTCTGGCGATTTCGGCTGCTTCTTCAAAGCGCTCTTCCGTAATCATGGTTTTAAACGCACGGGATCCAATAACGTTGGTACGTTCACCTACGATATAAGGGCGGCTGTCGTTTTCAAAGGTTAAGGGGTCAATTCCTGATGCTCTGGATCCGTGATTAGGGGTAAAATTCCGAGGCTGTTTTCCTTTGGATTGCTGCTCGAGCTGTTTGATATGTGCCGGAGTTGTTCCACAACATCCACCCAGCATGTTTACCCAGCCTTCATCTACAAAGCTCATTAAAACCTTTGATAAATCCTGAGGGCCTTCCGGATAATGTCCGTCTCCGTCAGGGATGCCGGCATTGGGTGCAACGGCAATAGGGCAACGCGCAATCGTATGCAGCCCGCGAATATGATCTTTCATAAACGCCGGTCCTGTTGCGCAGTTTAATCCAATATATAACAAATCCATGTGTTCGACAGAGGTATAAAGGGCTTCAACACCTTGTCCGGCCAGCATAGTTCCCATGGTTTCGATGGTTCCTGAAACTGCAACCGGTAATGTTTTTCCCGTTGTTTTAAAGGCATCCAGACAGCCAATGTAGCCCGCTTTTAAGTTTAAGGTATCCAAGGCTGTTTCTAATAATAAATAATCGGCTCCACCTTCAATTAAGGCCACAGCCTGTTGAGCATAACTAGCGGCCATGTCATCAAAACTGATACCCCCAGTCACCGATAATGATTTTGTAGTTGGCCCCATGGCACCTGCAACAAACCGTGGTTTTTCAGGGGTACTGTAGGCATCGCAGCAGGCTCTGGCCAATTTTGCGGCTGTGAAGTTGATCTCGTAAGCTTTATTCTGCAGGTCATATTCGGCTAAAACTGTAGAGGTTCCGCCAAAGGTATTGGTTTCGATAATATCCGCTCCGGCCTCAAGATAAGAATTATGCACGGCCTGAATCGCTTCCGGTTTGCTGATAACCAGATATTCGTTACATCCCAGATAATGCTCGCCGCCAAAGTCTTCGGCGGTAAGATCCATGGTCTGAAGCGATGTTCCCATGGCTCCGTCCAGAATCAAAATACGTTCATGTAATAAGGTTTGAAGAGATGATGCAGACATAGGGCGATAATTTTAACAGTTTTGAAAAAATTAGGCCAATAACGACTTTAATTCTTCAAAATTGATGGCTTTTTCGTTCACGTTGTCGATGTCGATCATCTGGGCTAACAAGGTTCGTTTACTGTCCTGAAGCAGCTGAATCTGTTCTTCAATCGTACCTTCTGTAATAAGCTTGTACACAATAACCTTGTTTTTCTGACCCATACGGTGAACACGGTCAGTTGCCTGAGATTCAATCGCTGGATTCCACCACGGATCCAAATGAATAACATAGTCCGCCGCTGTTAAATTGATCCCCACGCCACCAGCTTTCAAGGAAATTAAAAATAACCCCGATCCAACCTGATTCTGGAACCGATCCACAGCCTGAATCCGGTTTTTACCGCTGACACTTCCATCGATACGTTCCGTATAGATTTTTTCCGAACGGCTCCAGTCTTCCACAATATCCAGCATTTCCGTGAACTGTGAAAACAGAACAATTTTATGGCCTTCATCAATCAATTCTTCGATTTTTTCCTTGGCCAGCTCAAATTTGCTGGATTCCATGTCTTTGTCTTTTAATTCGGCCAATAATCCAGGATGTGTACATACTTGACGTAATTTTAATAACGAGGTCAATACATGCAAACGCTCTGTTTTGCCGACGCTGTTTCGGATCCCTCGTTTTACGGCTTCCAAAACGGTCTCGTATAACTGACGCTGAGCCGAAGACATCGGACATTTTAAAATGATTTCTGTTTTTTCAGGTAAAGATTGTAATACTTCACGTTTTTCACGTCTTAAAACAAAGGGTCTGATTTTCCCTTTAATCATATCTCTGTGACCATCTTTAATGATGACATCAAATTCCCGTTTTAATCCTAAATATCCTGGCATTACAAAATCAAATAAATTCCATAAATCCTGCAAATGGTTTTCAATAGGTGTTCCCGTCATGGCCAGTTTAAACGGTGATTGAAGTGTTTTAATGGCTTTTGAGATTTGAGCCTGAGGATTTTTGATGTACTGAGCCTCGTCTGCAAAAATAGCCTTGAATTTTAATTTGGAGAGTTGCTCTTCATCATTTTTTACGATGCCGTAAGTCGTGATAATAAAGTCAAACTGGTTTAATTTGGATTGAACAGCTGTTCGGGACATGCCGCTATACACAACGGTTTTGGCATGAGGAAGAAATTTTTTGATTTCATTTTCCCAGTTGTAAATAACGTTGGTTGGCCCAACAACAAGCACCGGTTCTTTGCCTTCTAGTTGAGAACAAAATGCGATGGCCTGAATGGTTTTTCCAAGTCCCATGTCATCGGCAAGCACGCCGCCTAAGCCCGTCTGCTGTAAGAAATGCAGCCAGTTAAGTCCGTATTGCTGATAATCTCTCAGCTGTCCTTTAAACAGATCGCTAGGTGAGCAATGTCCAACGCTATGCAGATTTTTAAGCTGATTAATAAAGTGATGTGTGTCTTTTTGTTCGGATTTTAAATTGGCGGAGGTAATAAACGGAACCATTTCCGCTTTTGAAAACTTTTTGCCGGCTTT
>JACCDG010649750.1_pt1 | contig 40487 bp, 40 predicted proteins | sample 7442471 | NCBI WGS metagenome assembly JACCDG01 (sample SAMN15323444, study PRJNA562643) | freshwater metagenome | isolation source: river surface water | place: USA:Blue River Watershed | collected 2017-08-17 | reverse complement strand
CCCACCACACCCACCACACCCACCACACCCACCACACCCACCACACCCACCACACCTTTCCGTTCAAGTTTTGTAATTGGAACTTGTATCACACCCATCAATAACGCGAAACATTACCAATCACCAGCTATCACTGGCGCATACCAAACAGCAACCTATGGAGATAGGGCAACAATAACCGGGCAAGAACAAAACAACACTTCACTTGGAGAAACCTTATGGCTGCGTGTTCGTTTTGATACTAGCCAATCTGATCGTTGGATTATTGAAAAAACACGATCAGGATCAGCTGATATTGTTACCTATGTGAAATCAATCGCTTGCGCCAACACCCAACCCCCTAAACCAATTCCTCCACCAACAAATAGCCCTATTATTGTCTCAGCTCGAATTAAAGTTATTGGTTGTGGTGACCCAACAGCATCAATTATTGTTCGAGCTGGTGGCCCAACCGGGGGGTATATCACTGAGGCAAACCCTAACATAGAAGGCACGGTTATAGGTGGTCCACAAACAGATAATCTTGGAATTGAATGGTGGGAAATACGCTATGACCAAAAAAACCCCAATAAACCATCAGAAAACTTAACCGGATGGAGCCCATATCAACGTACAATATCTGGTCCCGTATGTTTTAGAAGAATATAAACCAGTATGAATCGCCGTCTTGCCACAACAATACTTGTCAGTGTTCTCGGTGTAATTAGTATCTTTTTTGCTGTATTTTACTTTTTTGTTATTCGTAATGAGTCGACCATAAACACAACAATTAATCCCGCAACAAAAGAATCACCTATTTTCCAAGGAAATACCGACACCAACCCTCCTAGTGGGACCCGGGGGGTGCAAACAAATCGTCCAGGATCAATTCGTGATACAGAAACCGGGTCTAGTACAAAAGAAACTAATGGAGAAGAAACAACACAACCAGGCGGAGTAGTAAACGGAACCCCAATAACAAGCCTAGGAAGTGTTTTTCAAATATCAGCAAGACCTGTTTCTGGAGCAACTTCTTTTGTAAACACAACTAACCAAGTTACTGTTATTCGTTATATTGAAAGAGAGCTTGGAAATATTTTTGATTATAAGATTGGTGGAAAAAGTGAGCGTATCTCAATTGACACGATTCCCCGAATCCATGAGGTTTTTTTTGGCGACAAAGGAACATCACTTATTATCCGATACCTTAACAAAGACGGTTTCACAATCACCACATATAAAGCCCGACTTATATTAGCGCAAGCAACATCCTCAAAGGGTATGTATAAAATTGAAGGATCATTTTTACCTGAAAACATTTCAGACGTATCACTCTCCTCATCAAAAAATAACCTCTTTTATCTCACACCAGATCCATTTGTGGGTTCTGTTGGTTTTTTATCATCACCTATACAAAAAACAGCAACTGAAATTTTTTCATCACCCCTCAATGAGTGGCTATCACATTGGCCAAACGATCGGCATGTTATTCTGGCATCAAAACCTTCCCAAGGGGTAATGGGGTATGCGATGATTTTAGACACAAAAACTGGATCTGTGAGTGAATTTGTGCCTCCTCGCAAATCACTTATGATTTTAAGCAATCCAGACCTATCGTTTGCACTCACACTCGACACCGAACAAAAACCCGCCTCGTATGTATACAACAGAACCACTCAAACGTTTATTGACTTACGTATACCAACGTTGCCAGAAAAATGTGTATGGGGGACAGCAAATGATACTGGAATATTATACTGTGCCATCCCAACAGAACCATCACTTGGCACACAAGTCCCTGATTCATGGTTTAATGGATCTCAAACATTTTCTGATGAATTGTGGCGCTTTGATGTAAACAAAAAAACCTCGGAGCGGTTAGTAAGTGCTAATCAATTTACAAAAGGAGCTATTGATGTATACCGGCCTTTTATCTCAGATGATGGTAAATATCTTATCTTTATGAACAAAAAAGATCTTACGTTATGGGGTGCTCGTATTAATGAGTAATGCTTATTTCTAAAAAACTTCTTTAAGTTGACCCTCTTCTTTGTAACGAATAATAAGGCGTCGTTGTTTACCTTCACCAATTGATTCAGTTTTTATGTATGGAACATGCGCAAGATGCTCATGTACAACCAATCGGTCGTACGCCGTCATTGGTTCCATTTCAATATCGGCTTTAAGTGATCGGGCCCTTTCAGCAAGCACGGTTGCTTTAGTAAGTAATTGTTTTGAGATACTAGCACGATAATCATTCACATCAATAAAAAATTTCGGTTCAACAACGCCTTTTTGTTGTGCTTTTGTTTCAATAATACGTTTTATAAGTGAAGAAATTGCTTGAAAATGAACACCTTGTGTCCCAATAAGAAGGGGGGCTTCTTTTGTTTTAATTGTAAAAATTGGCGTTTTCCCTTCTGGCACTGTAATAAAAACTTCCTCAAAAGACACTCCTAGTGCTTTAATAAAGTTTTCTATAACTTGTTTAATTTCTTGTGTGTCCATTGGTGAGTGGTTCTAGTAAATGATTTGTCTGATTACGCATGATCAGCTCTTGGAAAAACATAAAAAAGCTTCGTGTTGCAAAATAAAGTGCAATCACACCAGAATATTGGTACGATACCAGAAAAATAACTCCTGGTAAAAAATACTTCATTTGAAAACGCATACTCGAAGCAAAGCTCTCTTCAAAAGATGGTTTATTTTTTGGAACCTTACTTTTATTAATTTCCATAAAAGCTGGAGAATACCATCCTTGAATAAATTGAGCGAGTGCCGCCACAAAAGCAAGCAAAAAGCTTTTATGAGCAATATCAATGAGACCCAAAAACGACATATTTACTTGGGTTGGGACACTAATAAAACTATATAAGCGTCCAGTATCAATAATCGGCAAACCAGAACGAGCAAAAACAAGGTAAAGAGCAATAATAATTGGTAACTGGATGAATATTAAGAAAAGACTTGCAAAAGGATTAATGCCTTTTTCTTTATAAAAAGACATAATGCGACGCGCCTGTTCTTCTTTATTATTTACAAAACGCTCCTTTAATTCTCGTAATTCAACCTCGTACTGCTTCATATGCAATTGTGTCTCAAGTGCTTTTTTTGAAACAGGGTAGAGAAATAAACTTACTATAATAGTAAAAAGCACTATCCCCAGACCCGCATCTGTGTGAGGAATTACCTCTAGTAATGCAACAAAAGCGTTATAAAGTGGATTTACAAAAAGAGTATTAAACATAGTTGTTTATTGTATAGTACGATGTTTTAAGGAGCCAATCAACATAACCGCAACATGGACACGATAGTGTTTTTAATTGCCTCAATTGTTTGGTTTTCAATATTTTTATAGGCAAAAACAACAAAAAATCCTTTATTATAGAAGGTTTCTTTTAAAACTTCTCTTATAGCCAAACGTAATTTTCTTTTTTGTTTATTCCGTTGTGTTGCTTGTTTGATACCAGAAATAATAATGGCAAATTTTGTTGTTTCTTTTTTAAGAAAACGAAAAGAAAAACCACCAACTCGGATAGGGGTTCCTTTTTGCAACACCTCATTAACCTCGATGCGTGCTAATTTTATATTTTTTTTTATCACAAAAACCAACCAGCCTTACACAGAAAGCTTTTTCCTGCCTTTTTGTCTGCGGCGGCGGAGAGTTCGTCGTCCGTACTGAGTTCTAGAACGAGCCCTAAACCCGTGGGTTTTTGCTCGTTTGCGCTTTTTGGGTTTAAACGTCTTTGCCATAAGTAGGGTGAGTATACACAAAACACTTACTCCTGACAAACAGGTGCTCTTTTTTGTTATGCACATGTTATGAACATAACAACCACCTCACTGCAAGTTCTCGCTATTTTTTTGCGAGCTATAATACCAAGACGTTCAAAACTAACACTATGTTTGATAATAAACAACTTTGGGATTCAGTACTTGTGGAACTCGAGCTTTCTGTTTCAAAAGCAAATTTTACCACATGGTTTAAAGATACAAGGATTATTAAAAATGACGATGGAGTAATTTCTGTTGCGGTTCCAAATATGTTTGTTAAAGACTGGTTAGTAAATAAATACCACAAACCAATACTGAGAATTCTCCGCAACCTTAATAAACAAACACGGGCACTTGAATTTATTGTCACACGAGACTCCCACCCAAAAAATATTCACGAGTCATCCACTTCAAGAACCGTACCCGAACTACCCCTTACGGAATACACCATCAACAAAGATGACAATTTAAATCCTCGTTATACGTTTGAAAATTTTATTATTGGCCCATTCAACGAACTCGCCCACACAGCTGCGCAAGCAGTAATCAAACGGCCAGGCATCTCATACAACCCTTTATTTATATATGGGGCAACAGGACATGGAAAAACACACCTTATTCAAGCCATAGGGAATCAAATGAAATCAACGTACCCGGGTAAGAAGGTTTATTACCTCACCTCAGAAAAATTTGCACTTGATTTTTTTAACGCTATGCAAATGGGCATTGATCGTATAAATCAATTCAAAGAAAAATATCGTCGATATGATGTACTCCTTATGGACGATATTCAATTTTTTTCAAAAAAAGAAAAAACACAAGAAGAGCTTTTTCACCTTTTCAACACTTTATATGACAACAATAAACAAATCATATTTTCTTCAGATAAGCACCCAAACCTAATACCTGACATTGAAGATCGTTTAAAATCACGCTTTGCTGCCGGTATGGCAGTCGATATTCCAGCTCCCGACCACGAGTCTCGTATTGCAATAATTAAAGCAAAAGCACGTCTTTCAAATATAGTATTAAACGATGAAATTCTTGATTTCTTAGCCTCAACAATTGAGGGTAACGTTCGAGATATTGAGGGTGTTATAAACTCAATTGGATGTCAAACTCAAATAAAAGGAAGGGAGCTAAACGTTCTTGATGTAAAAAACCTCATAAAAAACAACATTAAACCAAAACGAACAATTTCCGTAAAAGACCTTATCCATATAATTGCAAATTTTTACAACATCAACGAAGATAGTATTACTCAAAAAACTAGACGTAAAGAAGTGGTACGTCCCCGACAACTAATCATGTATATTCTTCGTGAAGATTTTAGTATTTCTTACCCCTCCATTGGAGAAAAACTAGGAGGAAGAGACCACACAACAGTCATCCATTCGTGTGAAAAAATTAAAAATGATTTAAAAAATGACACCGTACTCACAAAAGAACTCTCTCAAATACGCTCAATGATTTCTTGAGTAAAACCTGTGGAAAAAGTGGTATAAAACACATAACAACCCGTGCGAAACAAAAAATAATTGTGAATAAAAAATAAAACTAATGACACACATACCACAATAACCACAAATTCTATGCGCATAATCCACACAACCAGTATTAAAAAAACCTTTCTCCTATTTCTTTTTAAAAGAAATCCACATACTCACACTCCTTAAAAATAAAATAATCTATTTATAAAATATGAAATTTGAATGTGTAAAAGAAAGATTTGAACACGCACTACAAATGCTTGAACGTATTGCGGTAAAAAATGCAACACTCCCAATTTTGGCATGTGTTTCTTTGGAAGCAAAAAATGGCACAGTTACCTTGAAGACAACAAACCTTGAATTAGGAGTCGAAACAACAATACCTGTAAAAGTTATAGAAAAAGGGGAAGTTGCTGTGCCAATATCTAATCTTTTATCTTTTGTAACCGCAATACGTTCAGATAAAAATATCACCCTTGAGATGGTGGGAACCACTGTAAAAGTTATTATTGGGAAAAGCGAAGCGTTGTTTCATGTTATGAATCATGCAGAATTTCCCCTTATTCCAAAAATCCACAACGAACAAGTGTTTACTGTTGCTGTAAGTGATTTTGTTGAAGGAATAAAATCTGTTTGTTTTGCTGCGGCAATAAATACAGTTAAACCAGAGTATGCTGCAGTAATGGTCAATATTGATAATGAAAGTTTTACCTTTGTTGCAACTGATTCATTTCGTTTGGCTGAAAAAAAAATTTCTCTAAAAAAGGGTTTAAAAAAAGAGGTGCCATATATTCTTATTCCAAATAAAAACGCACAAGAGATAGCACGGATTCTTGGTTTTATTTCAGAAAAAGAGGTCAGCGTTACTCTTGAAGGGCAGCAGATTAGCTTTATAACCCCTTCATTGTATATAACATCTCGTTTGATTGAGGGCACGTTTCCTGATTATAAACAAATCATACCCCAAGGGTCAGAGACGGAGGTTGTTGTTGCTAAACAAGATATTGTAAACACGTTAAAAGCGGCAACAGTGTTTTCTGATACATTTTCCCAAATTCATTTTCACATAGAGCCCAAAAAAGAACTATTTGAAATAGAAACAAAAAATCAAGTTATTGGAGAACAAAAAACAAATCTTCCAGCGGCGTTTAAGGGGGAGGGGATTTCTATGAATTTTAATCATCGGTATATTACTGATTGTATTCCGTCACTCATCACAGACACACTGTCTTTTTCGTTTAATGGTGTTGGTAAGCCTCTTATTATTCGTGGAGTGGGCGATAAAACTTTTATGTATCTTTTGATGCCCATGAATCGATAAACGTTTTGTATGGATCATATAAGCGCTTTGCTTTTAAAAAAAAGAGGTTTTATTGATGCTGTTATTACACCAAAAAAGATTCACGAGCATCTTTTAATCCATTTTCCGTTATTTAAAAATCTTAAAATTAAATATCGCAACGGAATGGTTTGGTTGCGAGGCCCCGCACCGCTTATGAGTGAAGTTTTTTTAAAAAAACAACAACTGATAAAAATATTAAAACAAGATTTTCCACAAATAAAGAAAATTGAATTATTTTAATTAAAAAGTGACAGTAAATGGTATTGTGACTTCTTTTTTGTTTTTTACACTGTCGTGGAGTACCAGGAGGAGCTCATTATTAGTGCTGATACCCGGACTGTTTTGGGGTGTAAAAACAAAAGAGAATGGATATGATTTTTTTGAATCTATAAGTTTTCCGTTTAAAAAGAAATCAACTTGTGTGAGTGGATATGTGCCCATTGTTTGAACACCAACAATTATTCGTGTGTCGGCTGTAACTACCTGATTTTCTTGCAACCCGTTTATAAAAGGAATTGGTGCGTTTTGTGGGGTGTGTACTGTGTCGTATTCGGTTGGTTTTGACGATGTTGTGTTAAGTTTGTGTGCGCTCACCCATTTTTGGACCGCATATTCCCACAAAAGGTATTGAGGGTCGTTTGTAGGGTCTATAGGTGCGGGACCCGAGGGGTTTCTTTTGTCAATCCAGTGTAAAATGGTGTGTATATCTTGAATAAATACTTCCTGTTGTAGTTCTTTTGGTGTGTATTCGGTTGCAAGTTTTCCACTAATGGTGTCAATAATATAGCTAGTGTTTCCTTGCCATACTCCACGCAACTGAGGTTTTATTGATTCAAGATCAATGGCGGGTGGTTTTGTAAAACGCTCAGGTGGTAGGTTTGAAAGAGCGTGTGTCATAATTTCATTCCATAATGGTGCGATAATAAAACCTGCAACCTTCTTTTCCATAGGGCTATTGTCGTTATTGCCTGCCCATGCACCAATGGCAATAGTGGGGCTGTAGCCCACAATCCATGCATCACGATAATCGTTTGTTGTTCCTGTTTTAACCGCAACGTCTCGTTGTGGTATATAGAGGTGTGATCGTTCTCCAAACGCGGGTGCGCGTGCGGTATTGTCAGAGAGAACGTCAGATACCCGCTGTGCAATAATCGGGTCTATAACAGTTCGAGGGGAGAGGTGTGACTGCTCAATAACCTCCCCGTTTGTGTTTGTAATAGACAATATTGCACGGTGCGGGTTTCTTGTTCCGTTGTTTGCAAAAACACCATACGCACTAGTTAATTCAAGGAGACTTACTTCGCCACCGCCGAGTACGAGGGTGAGTCCGTACTGATTTATATCCCCCAAAGAAGTTATGCCAAAATCTCGAGCTGTTTCAAGAGAATCTTGCAGGCCAGCGAGGTAGAGGGTTTTTATGGCTGGTATGTTAATTGATTGTGCAAGCGCATTCCGCAGGCTCACTGGTCCTCGATACAAATGATCATAATTTTCTGGCATATAACACTCTTTTTCTTGGCCCACAACAATTGGTGTGCCGTCTGGGTTACAACGAGTTGAAAATTCTGTCTGAGCATCAAACAAAACTGTTTCCGGTAAATATCCTTTCTTGAAGGCTGTTGCGTATACAAAAGGTTTAAATGATGAGCCTGGTTGTCGATGTGCCAAGGTGATATTGAAGTTGCCGTCAATTTCATTATCGAAATAATCTCGGGAACCAACCATTGCCAAAATATCACCTGTTTTTGGGTCGATGGCTACAACACCAACATTTTCTGCGTTGAATGATGTTTTGTTTTGGAGGGCATGTTTTTTGGCAAGCTCCTCGGCTTTTGTTTGCAATGAGTAGTCCAGTGTTGTGATCACGGTAAGTCCACCGTTTTCAACCACCTCTGTTCCGTATTTTTGTTCAAGGTACTCTTTTACAAAAATAACAAAATGAGGAGCCTTAATACCATAATCACCCGGTGATTGAAACACAACCGCCTCTGTTATGGCTTGATCATATTCTTCCTTAGTGATAAAGCTATTTTCAAGCATTTTTGTAAGTACCAAATTTTTTCGTTCCTCAAGGGCTTCACGGTTGTTTCCATAAGGGGAGTAATAACTTGGTGCTTGTGGTAATGCGGCTAAATAGGCGGCCTCTGCCAAGGTAACCTCACTCGCCTTTTTGTTAAAAAAAGTTTTTGAAGCTTCCTCAACACCGTACATATTTCCTCCATATGGTGTTTCATTAAGGTAGTATGAAAGGATAGCGTCTTTACTCAACACTCGCTCAAGTTTGATTGATAGGATCCACTCTTTGATTTTTCGTGAAACCTTTTTGTCGACCGTTAGGAGGGCGTTTTTGACTACCTGTTGTGTGATGGTCGATCCACCTTGTCCAAACGACCCTGTTTGCAAATTTGCAAGAACCGCACGTATAAACGAGAGGGGGCGTATACCGCGATGCTGATAAAATTCCGCATCTTCAATGGCAACCGTCGCGTTTTTTACATGGCGAGATATTTCTTCAAAAGGTACCACTGTACGCCTGATGTCATTGTGTACGTCGTAAAGGAGTGTTTGACCTGTTCGGTCATATATTTTTGTTGACTGGGAAACTTTTCGAGTATCAAACGAACCCAAATCCGGCATTCGAAGCGTGGCGACCCACACCAACATTGCGCCGGCACCAAAAAAACATATTGCAACGCTTCCAAGTAAAGCGTTCATAAAAAACGAGCGGGCCTTTTTAATTCGTTTCATGGCTTTATCCTAGCATTTTTTATAATGCATCGTCGTGGTATCCGGTTTCACCCTATGGTAAAGTAAGCAACATGAATAATCGGTTGGATATAGAGAAGCAGGTCGAATATGTCTTGTCTAAGGGGGTCGCTTCTGTTGTTGATCCGGAAGGTGTGTTCAAAAAAAAGCTTATACAAAAAGCCTCGGGAGAGTTTCAGGGCGACATCATTGTAAAATTTGGCGTTGATCCAACTCGTCCGGATATTCACCTGGGGCACGCTGTCGCACTCCGCGGCTTACGTGGTCTGCAGGATCTTGGGTGCAAGGTGGTGTTTTTGGTTGGTGACTTTACCGCACAAATCGGCGATCCAACAGGAAAGAGTAAGGTTCGTCCAGAAATCGCTTTTGCAGAAATTGAAAAAAACATGCACACCTACCTCACCCAGGTGGGCAAAGTTCTGCGTACGGATCCGGCGGTTTTTTCTTGGATTAGAAACTCCGACTGGTTTTTTAATGTGACCGATATTGCACCTGACACACAAGCAAAGGTTCACATCGAGGGGGTTGGTTCGGCAGGAAAGTCAGTTATAGAGCTTACGGTAGGCAGCCTGGCTTGGAAGGCTGCAGCATTTGAACAAACACGCATGCAGTACAACATGCTCCATAACAAAGAAATACACGACGTAACGCTCCGAGGTTTTTTCTCAGTGCTCCGAGGAATTACACATAGCCGACTTATTGCCAGAGACTTTTTTCAAAACCGGTTAGCTGCACAAGAGGAGTTGTACATGCACGAGATGTTGTACCCGATTTTACAAGGTGTCGATTCTCATGTGTTAGCAAAAGTGTATGGATCGTGCGATCTTGAGGTTGGGGGAAGTGACCAAACATTTAACATGCTGATGGGGCGAGATATCATGAAAATGACTGGGCAGCCCCCACAAGCCGTTCTTTCTTTTGAATTACTCCCCGGGCTTGACGGCAAGGAGAAGATGTCTAAATCTCTTAAAAACGATGTAGGGGTCGCCCTTGAGCCGAATGACATGTTTGGAAAGATTATGTCGATTCCCGATAGTCTGATTCCTAGTTATCTACGGCTCGCAACATATACACCACTAGAAGTGGTTGAGCAGGTGGTGCAGGGTTTGAGTCAGGGTACGGTTCACCCCATGAATGCTAAGTTGGACCTGGCAAAACAAATCGTCTCGATGTATCACGGATCTGAGAAGGCCCAGGTGGCAGCTGAACAATTCAGTAATATTTTTTCAAAAGGATCGATCCCTACTGAAGTTTCATCTGTGTCTGTTCAAAAAGGTTCGGCTATTAGTGATGCACTTTTTTTGAGTGGTATGGTGAAAAGTAAAAGTGAGGCGCGCCGACTTCTTGATGCGGGAGCAGTAACTTGTTTTAAAGAAACGTCGAGTGAAGAGTTTAAAATAACAGCGGATCAGGTGGTTGAGAGTGAAATGGTTGTACGGATAGGAAAACACCGTTTTGCACGATTGATTCCAAATAAATAAAAATCAAAAAACCTCTCGTAATAGAGAGGTTTTTTGATTAAAAGCCCTCAGGTATATCCGGTAGATCGTCTTCGGGGGTTTCTGCCCCGGCGAAGACATCTTCCGGTATTTCTTCTTCGTTAAACATCGACCAATAAGTTAGGGTAATACCCGCAGCCTTGCGGTTCCCATACTTTTACCAGACTGGTAATAATCTGCAAGGGGGTGGGGGTGTGTACATGTTACAAACGGTGTGTTGCGTGCTGTGTCAAGCAGAGCGCGATAGCATCAAATGTATCATCAAAAATAATCGAGGGGGGTACCGGTATTAATTTTTTAACCATAAAAGAAACTTGTTCTTTATTGCTCGCACCGTGACCGGTGACCGCGATTTTTATCTCAGCGGGAGTGTATTCATATAACATAATTCCTGCCCGTGCAATTTCGTACAATACAACCCCCCGAGCTTCAGCAACCAAAAGCGCTGTTTTTACATTTTTACTGAAATACAATTTTTCAATAGCAACAATAGTAGGGTGCCATGTGTGCAAGGTTTCACGAACCGCCTCACCGATTTGTTGTAGTCGTCTGTGGTGCGGCTGTCTCTTGTCGGACGTGATGCAGTCGGCAAAAAGGAGTGACGGTTTTTGTTCTTGTGATATGCCTGCAATACCCAAACGGTCATAACCGGGATCAATCCCGACAATAATATTAGGAGGCGTTTGTGTAGATGGCATGGACTTCATCACAAGATTCAAGCTCTTCAATAATAATCGCAAGGAGTGATACATCCTCGTCAGAAAGTTCGATCGGGGTTGTGGCGAGCCATTCACCATTTTGATTTTTTTCAAAAGCCCATAACACACTTCCTATACCAGCCAAAGTAAAACCGTGCTTTGAGAGAATATGTTTTATTTCTTGAGCCGCTTTGTTCCTGTTTGTTGTAAGTGCCTCAATTAAAAGGCCGCACCCTCCGGGACCGTAACACTCATACATAATACGTTCCATTGCTTGAGTTTCGGAGCCTGCTGCACGTTTTATGGCTCGTTCAATATTGTCATTTGGCATGTTCTCCGCTTTTGCTTTTTCAATCGCGACTTTTAGTCCAGGGGACGATAAAACCCCGTTGGACTTACGAGCTTCGTCAGTGATAAGTTTTGCTAATTTTCCAAACAATTTACTTTTTGCTGCATCAGTTTTTTCTTTCTGTCTTTTGATCTGCGCCCATTTATTATGTCCTGCCATATATGTGTGTTATGTGAGTAATGGTTTTTGTGTTGCTGGTGGGATTAAATCAAGATGAGCAAAACCTGCTGATGTGAGTAGTCTCCCACGGGGTGTTCGTTCTAAAAAACCAATCTGTACAAGGTACGGTTCATTAAATTCTTCGATCGTCGCCTCTTCTTCAGAGAGAGCGATTGATAGTGTGTTGAGTCCCACAGGACCACCGTTATATTTTGTAGCTATTGTAGAGAGGAGAGAACGATCGGCAACTGTAAGACCTTTGTGGTCTATACCGAGCAAAGAAAGTGCCTCATTAACAGTTTCTTTTGATAAAGTAGTTTCTTTAACTGCCGCAAAATCACGACAACGTTTTAACAGATAGTTTGCTGTTCGGGGAGTCCTTCGTGATCGCGTTGCGATAGCCTCGGCTGCCTCTTGCGATAATGGGATCGATAGAATATGTGCTGAGCGTTGCACAATTTTTTCTACTTCTTGTTGATTGTAAAAATCAAGACGGAACACGCCACCAGAGAATCGGGATCGGAGTGGTGAGGATATAAGTGCAATGCGTGTTGTTGCGGCAATAAGGGTGAATGGTGGCAGGGTGAGCTCAACCGTTCGTGCCGATGGACCTTTTCCAATAATGATATGGAGCACACCAGATTCCATTGCGGGATATAATACTTCTTCAAGTTGTTTACCAAGTCGATGTATTTCATCAATAAACAACACATCCCCAGGAGAGAGGTTGGTAAGGAGAGATGCAAGATCGGCAACGCGCTCAATGGTGGGACCTGAAGTTATTTTCATCTGAGCATTTAGTTCTTTTGCGATGAGGTGTGCGAGCGTTGTTTTTCCGAGCCCAGGCGGGCCATAAAAAAGAATGTGTTCAGGTTGATGATTTCTTCCGTGGGCAGCTGCGAGCAGTATTTTTAGATTTTCTTTTAAACGATCTTGTCCAATATACTCATCAAAGCGGGAAGGGCGCAGTGTTTGATCAAGTACGCCCACCTCTTTTTGTGTTTTTTCTGAAAATGTACCCACTGGTTGTGTTTTTGGAGCTCTCATAGTCTACCTCTGTATGGTACCCCTTTTTTGGTAGAGACTCAAACTAAAAAAAGTATCACACAAGTTTAATTTGTGGCCTAAAAAAAGGCTTTTTTAAAAAAACATGCGTGCAAATAAAAAATAAGATTGACAAAAAAACCACGAAATGTTATTCTTTTAGTAGATGCACTCCCCAATGGGGAGTTTTCTATTACATCATTTGAGATTATAAATCTCTAAGCAATAGGTCACCTCGTGTGATTTGTGGTTCGTTTGCGAGGATGCTCTGGTTTTGCTTTTGCAAACACTGTGGCACACCTTTGCGGCACGCCTAGCTTTCATTTGGGTCCCCCATCGAAAGCATTGCTTAGAGATTTATATGCTCAAATGAGCACTACCTCTGTTGTAAGTATAGGTTGTTTGTGTATGGTACGGAACTTCCCAAATAGCCATTTTTGTTTTTCTTGGGGTTACTCTTCTGTTGAGAGGTCGATAACACGATTCACTTCCTCAATCGAGGTAATGCCCTCAAGTATTTTTAGTACACCATCTTGTCGTAACGTAAGGATTCCTTGGTCATCGGCTAGTTTACGTATTTCACGCTCGGATGGATTATTAATAACAACTGATTCTATTTTTTCGTTAGATAAAATTGCTTCATATATACCAATACGTCCCTTAAATCCGGTATTGTTGCAAGCTTCACACCCGGGAGCTGTCCATAAAGTATTAACAGATGATGGATGTTTTCTTCCTTTGATTGATGAAAGAATTTTTTCTAGAAGCAGCTTTTCTTCAAGTGACGGTTTTTTTTCTTTTTTACAGGCAGTACATAATTTACGTCCCAGACGTTGTGCAATCGCGACAGTTACTGCTGATGTAATAACTTTTGGATTCACTGAGAGATCAATAAGGCGAGTGAATGCTCCGGCGGCATTGTTGGTGTGGAGGGTAGAGAAGACGAGGTGGCCGGTAAGTGCAGCATCAATTGCAGTTCGGGCAGTCTCTTCGTCTCTGATTTCCCCCACCATGATTACATCTGGATCTTGTCGTACGGCTGCGCGGAGACCGTGAATGAATGTAAACCCACGTTCGGTATCAACCTGGCTCTGTACAATTCCAGGAAGGTGATATTCAACAGGGTTTTCAATAGTGATAATTTTTAGTTCTGGTGAATAGATTTTTCTCAAAAACGCATACAATGTTGTTGTTTTTCCACTACCGGTTGGTCCGGTGGTGAGAATCATTCCATTTGGTTTATTGATCTCTCTTTCAAGGATATTACGCAGCACTGGTTCAATACCAATATCTTCAATAGACACAAGAATTGATTTCGCATTCAAAATACGCATGACAACTGATTCGCCGTATGTGCCTGGAAGAGTAGAGACACGAACGTCGATCCCCTCGTTTTTAATTGCTACCGAAAAACGTCCATCTTGGGGAACATTACGCACGTTTATTTTGAGTCCAGAAAGTAGTTTCAGACGGTTGATAATGAGAGCGTATGTTTCTGTATCAAATTGTAGAATGATATTAAGAACCCCATCGAGACGGTATCGGACTACAGCCCCACCCGCTCCTGGTTCAATGTGTATGTCGGATGCGGTTGTTACCAACGCTCCAGCAAGAATAACTTCAATAACACGTGATATTTTGTATGCTTTTTTTTCGTCCAGTATTTGTTTTATTCGCTCCGCAACATCTTTTGTCTTTTTGATAACAGAGAGTAATTCATTAATTTTTTCGTTGCTAATTTCGATGGAACCAGCTTTTGCTTCCACTGCGTATGATAAGTCTTTATAACTCTCGTAGATGTGTTCAAGCGATGTTTTTGAAACAGCCACCACGCTAAAAGAAAACCCATCTTTCGTCAGACGATCAAGCGTGTTTTTGGTATGATCATTTTGATCAGGAAGTAGGCCAATAGAGAGATGTTTGTTTTGTATGTCAAAGGCCACAATGTTTCCCATACGTGCTTCAGTTTCAGGAATGTAGCGGAGCGCCTCGAGGTTTACAGCAATATTTGAGAGGTTTGCATAGGGAAGATTTTTTGTTGAGGCACTAAGTTCAATAAAATGCTCTTCTTCAAGATGCCGAAGATCTTTGAGATGTTTGTTTTGGCGTTCGTCGTCAAATTGCAACATGACTCTATTGTAACCTAAAATCAATTATTTCGTTTATAGAGGGCCATTATTTTAGGATCTAATATATTGACATTTATTATAAATTTGCTATAATATAAGTAGAAACAAGGATGTTGTTTCTACGGTGGCCCGTAAAAAACAACATCTCAAAAAATAGAAGTACTTTAATGTATGGCAACAGGAAGTTCTGGGCCGAGTTTTTTTAATCGGCATCGCGGTATATTCATCGGTGGGATTTGTGTTGTTGTGGTTGGACTGGGTATATACCTGTTCAATCATTTCAAGCAACCCTTGATGGAGTTATGGAGCAAAAAAGAGGCATCTCCCGCTGACGTGTTGTCTGGGCGGTTACCAGTTCAAGGGAAGGCATTGATTGTGGTGCACGGTAAGTACATCTCGCCCTCGGTGTATACCTATACCGAGCAGGGATACCTACACGAGTGGGTTACTAGAGAGATCCGCACAGCCACAAATGGTCTTTTAATCACTTTGATCATTCAAGCGGCACAACAGGGTGTCCGTGGGGTCCGAGTTGATTCAACGAATGTCACCGATATTTTATCGGTGACCGCGGGCGCTTATTCTCTCACCAACCTGCCGCCGTCGGTTCGGATAATACCTTTTACACCACGAGAGATAAGGACGAATGCCGCCGCTGCTCGTTCGAGGCGGCTTCCTGCGGTCCCGCCACCACTTGAGGCGGGTGAAGGGAGAACAATGGTGCGGTGGGTTTCGCGACAAGCGGATTCCTCCGTTCAGTCGGTACGCACAGAAGCGTCGTACAGTAGGGTGCAACCAATAGTATTTACTCGTCCCGATGAGGAGCCACCCCGAAGGCGCGGCTGGTTTCGTCGGAATTTTGGTCGGCCGGTTGTGATTGTTGCACCCCAGTATCCCTATCCGTACTATTCGTCTGTGCATATGTACGCAGGCGGACGGTGTAGTGTACACTCCACGTCTCATTTGGTAGGGCGATAGTATGCTGGGTATGAAGTAGCCACACAGGGGCTACAATAACAAAAACCTCGCGGCAATACATCCGCGAGGCTTTTCTTTTTGGTGCTATTTCAGAAAATAAACGATAGAATGCTTACATGTCATTTGTTACCACGCAGAGTGTTCACGAAACAAAAATACTTGCTACTAAATTTGTTGGCACACTGTGTCCCACAAAACGAGCAGTTGTTGTCGCACTATCTGGTGATTTAGGTTCAGGAAAAACAACATTTGTGCAGGGGTGCGCCGCCGCGCTCGGTATCACAGATTCGATACAGAGCCCTACTTTCGTGATTGAGAAGCGATACCCCCTCGCGCCACCTCAGTCATTCTCAACACTGGTTCATATTGATGCATATCGACTTGATTCATTTCGCGCACTCACGCCGCTCTCATTTCAGGAAACGTGTGCCGATCCCAAAAATCTTATCTTTATTGAGTGGCCAGAGCGTGTGTTAGAAGCACTTCCCAAAGGTGTACAGACCGTGTCTTTTACTTTTGTGAGCCCCGAGGTCCGTACGATTACGTTTACACCCCCATTACATCATGAACAGTAAGATGTTACATAAAAAAAAGAGAAAAATTATTTTACTTGATGCACACGCTATTATTCATCGGGCGTATCATGCACTCCCTGATTTTTCTTCAAGCAAAGGTGAACCTACCGGTGCGTTGTACGGACTTTCGACCATGCTGATTCGGATTATTGCTGATATGCAGCCTGACGTGATGGTTGCATGTTTTGATCTACCAAAACCCACATATCGTCATCAGGCATATGAGGCGTACAAAGCCGGGCGCGCGAAAGCGGACGATGCGTTGGTAGATCAAATAAAAAAAGCAAAAGAGGTGTTTGAGGCATTTTCTATTCCTCAACTATCAGCGGAGGGATTTGAGGCTGATGATGTGCTTGGTACACTTGTTGCGCGGTATATGACTGACAGTTCCTTAGAGATTGTTATTGCCTCTGGTGATATGGATACGCTCCAGTTGGTGTCTGGGACTACCGTACGTGTATTTACTCTCAAAAAAGGATTGTCTGATACGGTGTTGTACGATGAGAATAAGGTTATTGAACGGTTTGGTTTTGGGCCGGTGCTTATTCCAGACTATAAAGGATTGGCAGGGGACCCATCAGATAATATTACAGGGGTGCCCGGTGTGGGTGATAAAACTGCAACCGCCCTGATTCAAACGTTTGGGCCAATTGAGGTGTTGTATGAAGCTCTTAAAAAGGAAGGGCCATCAGTTGTCGTAAAAGCAAAACTTAAAGAGCGCATTGGTGCACTTTTGATAACCAATGAAGAAGAGGCTCGTTTTTCTAAAATGCTTGCCACGATTCGTCGTGATGCACCGATTACCTACGAACTTTCCACTATTGCCTATAAAGATACGGTTGATTTTGAAAAAGTGAATGCGATGTGTGCTCGTTTTGAATTTCGAACCATTCCTGCGCGCCTCAGAGAGGCGCTTGGAGGGTCCATTGTACACAAAGAATCAGACACAAGTATGTCCGCCGCACCCCAAGACACCATATCAGCCGAAGAGTTGCAAAAAACAGCGCTCGCACTCTGGATCGTTGATAGTAATTACACCAATCCTTCTATTGAAGATATGTGTGCGTTTGCTCGCACGGAACAAGTGACTGATGCGCAACCCATTATTTTTAAGGCGTTGCGAGAGCGGAATTGTGAATCGGTGTACCACGATATTGAGCTCCCTCTTATTCCTATTATTGCGGATATGGAAAAGCGGGGAGTATTAATTGATCGTTCGTATTTGTTACAACTAGGAGAAGAGTACCGCACACTTATTAAGAAGGAAGAAGAACATATCTATGCAGCAGCACACACAACTTTTAATATCAGCTCTCCCAAGCAACTCGGTGAGGTACTTTATGACACCCTGCAGCTGGGGGTGGGGAAGCGTATTAAAAAAACAGAAGGAGGAGCTCGTTCAACAAAAGAGTCGGAACTTTTGAAATTAATTGATGCGCACCCTATTGTTCCGGCGATATTACGGTACCGTGAATTATCGAAACTGGTATCGACCTATATTGAACCCCTACCAATACTTGCTGATGATCGTGATCGTTTGCACGCGCATTTTATACAAACAGGCACTACAACTGGACGCATGTCTTCAGAAAGTCCGAACATGCAAAATATTCCCGTGAATTCAGATCATGGAAAACGTGTTCGCCGGGCATTTATTGCGAGTCCAGGTGCCGTGTTGTTGTGTGTCGATTATTCACAAATGGAACTTCGTATTGCAGCGATGATGTCTCGTGATGAACAACTATCCTCGATTTTTAAAGAGGGGAGAGATGTGCACGCAGCGGTTGCTGCTCGGGTGTTTAACAAAGAAGAGTTACAAGTTACGAAAGATGAGCGTCGGGCTGCCAAAGCAATCAACTTCGGCGTCTTGTATGGGATGGGGGCGCAGGCGTTACGTCAAAGTTTGTCGCAGGGAGGAAACATGGTGACTCTTGCTGAAGCCGAAGCATATCTTACGGATTATTTTAATACCTTTTCACAACTCGCTGCTTTTTTGGATGAAACAAAAGCCTCCGCTGCTCGGTTGGGATATACTACAACCATGTTTGGTCGGCGCCGTTATTTTGATGGGCTTTCTTCTCGTATTCCATATATTAGGGCGGCTGCTGAGCGGATGGCGCTCAATGCACCGATTCAAGGAACAGCGGCTGATATTGTAAAAATTGCTATGAAGCGTGCTGACGAGGCATTAGTAAAACATGGACTACACAAAGATACGGGGCTTATTATGCAGGTGCACGATGAGTTGGTGTATGAGGTGAAAGAGGAGAGTTTTCGCGCGGTTTCTGAGATACTTAAAAAAACTCTCGAGTCTATTGTGCCGCCAGAAAAACAGCATGGTGTCACCCTTGCAGTCGGGGTGTCTATTGGTAAGAATTGGGAGGACGTACAACCGATCACGGTATTATAGCTATATGTTGTATTTTTTTATTGGTAATAAACGAACAAAGTTGCATCAAGAAGTGATGTCTTTGCGTGATGGTTTGTTGAAGAAAAAACCAAACGCAACATTCGTGCGATATGTACCTGATCGGTTTGATCGCGGGTTGTTTGAGTCTCACTTGTATGAACAAGGACTGTTTAATAGCGCGTTTATTGTGTATGGTGACGGACTTTTTTCTTCAGGTGACTTACGGAAAGATTTGGTTGGTTTATTGCCAGATATGGCAATATCTCATAATGTGTTTATCTTTCTTGAGGAGCGGCTTGATGCACTCACTAAAAAGAAGGCGGAGAAAGTGGCAAAAAAAATTGTTTATGCGGATGATGAAAAAAATGAAGGTGAAATAAAAAAGGGCCAACAAAATTTTAACCCGTTTGTTATTGCTGATGCATTCACTGCTCGTGATGTTAAAAAATTATTTCTCCTTTTTCATCAGGCGTTGCGAGAAGATGTGTCTTCTGAAGAATTGTCTGGTATGTTGTTTTCCAGTGTACGCCACATGAGGGTGGCGGCTCAGGTTACAACTGCCGCAGAGGCCGGTATGAAGCCGTACCCTTTTCAGAAGGCGCAGGCGGGGTTGCGTGTATGGAGCGTCGAATCCCTTGAAAAAAGCTCCCGTGATCTTGTTGCGCTCTATCATCAGGCTCACCGAGGAGATCGTGATTTTACCCTTGGTTTGGAGCGATTTATTTTGACACTTGCGTAAGTTGTTTGCTCAAATAGGCTCTTTGTTGTACATTTTTCCTACCACCTTATTCGCGCACGCAGTGTTTTGTGGGTAATTTGGTATATCCGCCCGTAGCTCAGTCGGTAGAGCAGCTCCCTTTTAAGGAGATGGTCGCAGGTTCGATTCCTGCCGGGCGGACACGTTATATTTATTTATGAATGCTCCGGGTGTGCAGTTGGTCCTTATTGATATACGCAGTGTACACAACGTTGCGTCCATGTTCCGTACTGCTGATGGTGCGGGAGTTTCGGCAATTCATTTGGTCGGGGCTACACCAGGCCCCGTTGATCGTTTTGGCCGCGTAAGACAAGATTTCATTAAGGTGTCATTGGGTGCTGAGCAAAGCGTTTCTTTTTTTATGCACACAGATTTCGTGTCAGCGGCACAAATATTGCGTTCCCAAGGATGTACTCTTGTTGCTCTTGAGCAAGCACCCACCGCACGCGATTATCGAAGCGTTCTCTACAAACAACCTGTTGCGCTTGTTGTCGGCACTGAAGTTTCTGGCATACCAGAAGAAATAATTGAGCGGTGTGATTTTGTTGTTGAGATTCCCATGCGAGGAAGTAAAGAGTCTCTTAATGTGAGTGTTGCGGCTGGGATTTTGTTGTATCACCTTACGGAAGGGCTCGATTAGTATTCGTAATACCAAACATACTTTCCGTTTGCATCAAGAAGCGCCGCTTTTTCGTATTTGTAACTAAATATAGGCTTGTTTCGATTCAAGAATACGCGCCATTCACCTTTGTAAAAGTCAGGGTCATTTTTATGCGTGTTAAAACAAGCGTTGTAATTTACGTTCTCTGCGATAGCTTGTTGGCACTCAGGTCTCAGATTTATTGGAATTATTGGTATTTGACATCTACCAATACGTTCTATGTAGTCTCGGCAAGATGGGTGAAGCTTCGCTGCCCAAGCTTCGTTGATGAGACGAGGACATGCGATTTCAAGGCTTGGGTCAAAATCGGTGTTTCTACTAAAGTAGCCAGTACAAGAGTTTGTTTGGAACGAAAGCCCGTTTGGTGATGAGCCGGTTACAATAATGGCAGTTTCTCCGGGGGAGAGAAGTAACGGAATTTTTTCATTTGATGAGCCGGGTATTGGTGTTGGAGTTGCCCCAGAGATACCAAATTTTTCTCCATATGCATTCGCGAGTGTGAAAGTTGAAAGAGGGAGTCGAGGTGTGTCTGTCGTCGCCTGTGAGTATTTAATAGTAATAATTTCAGTGTCTGGATCAAAATCAGATGCTTTTTTAAGGTATACTTTTACGCGACCATAATATGGTGATATGTATTGAGCTTCTTCAGCTGTTTTGATTTGAGATTCAATTTCTTTTATTTCTTTTTGAACTAAATTTATTTCTTGTTGGATGGTACGGAGACGGTTTTCTTTCTCAGTATTTAGTGAGGGTACGTCTGGTTCGGTTGCTGTTGATTTTATTGGTTGCGCATTCGTGTTGGTGGATGGGGCAGAGGATGTTGTTTGTGTGTTGGATGAAGAGAAGATATGTCGTACAGCGTTAAAAATACCTCCTTGTCGGACATGCGGTGTGTTTTGTGAGGCGCGAGTAGTTGTTGATGTTGTTGCGGTTGTTGATGATGTGGGGGTGGTTGAGATGGGTTGTGGCACGGTTGTTCCTCGACAATCAATGGTCACAATTGTGGGGGAGGATCGACGAAAAAGAAAGGTTACAAATTTTTTAAATAAGCCATGTTTTTCTGTGGTTACACTCGGAGGTGATGTGGTTCCGTTTTCTTGTGCACATACAAAAATAACATTTTCCTCTGCATGTGTGGTGGGAGGAGTAGTAATGATACTGAATACAAACAAAGTGATAAGTATGTATGGGTGGTACGCAGACATATCGTAATAGTATATCGAGAGTGGTGGTTATCAAATCTTTTTTGTGTATAGTTTTTGGTGTGTGGGACAAAAATGAGTGCTACGGCCGCGTACTATTATACGTTGTATGGTGCCCGTACAGCCTTTTTTATTACATCGAGCCCCTGTGTTTTGATATGCACGGTGATGGTAGTGAAATGATCCTGGTTCGCCGAGAGGGTTTCGATAATCACTTGTTGAGTCACCTTTCATTGTGACACCTTTTTTTAATATGTGCTTAGTGGCGGTATATATTTTTTCTTGGCAACGGGTAGGGATGGTGTCTGTAATTGAGAGTGGATGAATATCTGATGCCCATAAAATTTCATCCGAATAAATATTTCCAATTCCCGCAAACACGCGCTGGTCCATGAGCGTTGTCTTGATAGGAACATGTTTCTTTGTTTGAAGACGTTCTATAAATACCGACAAAGTCACTTGTTTTGATCCTGGGTCTGGTCCCAGCATGTGTATGTCTGGTATGGATAGTAGCGATGCGGTGGGATGTACTGATACTTTTGCAAATTTTCTCACATCAGAAAGGGTAAGGTGGGTACTGTCGTGGAAACTGAGCACAAAATGAATGTGCTGATTAATAGGCTCTGTCAGTGTTTTTCGTGAAGTACTTTGCCATACACCATGTACGTTTGTATAGGTACCCACCAATAAGTGGCCAGTCATTTTCATGTGAATAAGTATGGTTTGGTTGTTTGAAAGATCAATGAGGACATTTTTTCCAATGCGATGTACGTTGATAATTGTTCCGCCGACAACGTGTTTTTTAAAGTATGTAAAAAACACAGGGTTTTTTATTTGTGCTTTTCCGTTATGGAAAGAACTGTTGTAGTCGGTCCAGGCGTCAACAATCGTCTTGCCGACAATGAGTGTGTTGAGCATCGTTGCAGTTGTGTGGACTTCAGGGAGTTCTGGCATGCGAGAGTATTATGGTTTCGATTATGTAGTAGAGGAATTATTTTTTGGCCGTATGAGATTGCGCAGCTCCTCTTGTATCACCCGCGCGTCGCTCCATGATGTTTTTGTACCATGTGGGCCCATAATGAATGGGTCAGTTCCTTTTCCGGTGACGATAACTACTTTACTTGCCCGTCCGTATGAAAGTGCGGTTCTAATAGCGGTACGCCGATCAAGAATAATTTCAGGTTTTTTTCCCATCGCTTCAACACCACGCGCCACGTCAGCAATGATTCGCATCGGATCTTCATCGTACGGGTCTTCATTAGTAAGAATGATTGTTTCGCAGTAGGTGCCGGCAATTTTACCCATCTCGGGACGTTTCCAGGTATCCCTGCCACCGCCTGTTGATCCCAGAACGCATATTTTTTTCTCAGCAGGGAAAGTTTCATATATCGCTTTGAGTGAGTCTGCGGTGTGTGCATAATCAACAAATACACGGAAATTTTGACCCTCTTGTATTTCTTGGAGTCGACCAGGAACACCAACAAATGTACGGAGGGCTCGACGTATGATCGCGGGAGAAACATCAAATTGGCGTACGGTGGTAATTGCGGCAAGTATGTTATAGAGATTAAATTTTCCACGCAGAGTGGTTGAGTAACGTTGTTCTTGGTACGTAAATTCAATACCCTGCTGTCCGATTACACAAGGTTCTGTTTGTGTCAGTGAATATCCAACCTGTTTTTCAACTGGGATGGTTAAAAAAAGTTTGCCATATGTGTCGTCGGTGTTCGCGATAACAGCACGAGGACGTTTTTTGTTTCCTCTGCGTGCCATGTAATGTCCAATGGAAAGTTTTGCGTCGCGGTATTTTTCAAATGAACCATGTGATTCAATATGCTCGGGTGATAGATTAGTGAATACAAATGCGTCCAGGTCGATGCCGTGATGGCGAAATTGCTTAGCACCTTCGCTGGAAAGTTCGAGTATTGCGTATGTACAACGTTTTAATACTGCTTCCTTTAAAAATTTTTGTAGAAAGAAACGTCCAGGTGTGGTCATTTTGAGTAAATTAGGACGATTTTCTTCACCGATCCTGAAGTGAACAGTACTAACAAGTGCCACTTTTTCACCTGCTTCTTTCAGGAACGCGGCAATAAGCTCCGCAGTGGTACTCTTTCCTTTGGTGCCAGTGATACCAATGATACGTATTTTTTGCGAAGGAAAGCCGTACCACACTGCTCCAAGGTAGGCGAGCGAGAGGTGATAGAGGGGAAGCAGCATTGCAATAAGATATTTCGGCAAGAGGCGCTTCAGTGCATACATAAGCACATGCTAGCACTTTTTTTTAACGACAAAAAGATTTACTTACCGAGTAGTTTTAAGACCGCCTTCACTCTGTCTCCTGTATCGGTAAGCGTTTTCGGTATTTTTTGTAGAGCTTGGCGCGCCTCACGTTCTTCAAAGCCGATTGCGCGGAGGGCTTCGATCACATCCACATCTCCTGTGCCACTACCCATGTTGTTTTTTTGTAGGTGTCCCAACTTCCCTTCAAGTTCAAGAACAATTTTATCTGCTGTTTTTTTGCCGATACCTGATACTTTGGTGAGATAGCTTGTGTCTCCTGAGATGACGGCTTGTTGGATGGTTGCTACGTCAGCTAAAGAGAGAATGCCGAGTGCGGTTTTTGGGCCTATGCCAGGGACAGTGATTAAGAGTTCAAAAAAGGCAAGGGCGTTGCGATCAATAAAACCAAAAAGATCAAAAGCGTCTTCTCGAATAGCACTATAAATCCAGAGGGATACTGATTTGTTATGGAGATGTTGGCGCGTCTCCTCGGTGATAAAAACTTTGTACCCAATTGCTCCGGCTTGCAGAATAAGGTAGTTTTTTTCTGAATGAATGATAGAACCAGATAGGTAGGCGATCATATGTGTATTCTAACGCACAAGTGCACGAATCGTAGCAGTTGCCTATTTTAGGTTCGTCTGGTAGGATAGCCCCCACATATGGCTATTACATCATCTGCCAAGAAAGCAATCCGTGTCTCTAAAAAAAAGGCGCTTTTCAATGCGCGCCGTAAGCGAGCGGTTGTTCGTGAGGAACATGCGGTCCGCAAACTCGTGTCATCAGGAGATATTAAAGGTGCCGTTTCGGCACTTGCCGATGCATATCAAGCTATTGATAAGGCAGCAAAGACCAAGTTTATTAAGAAAAATACCGCTGACCGACTTAAGTCCAGGCTTACCTTATTTGTGAACAAAGCAGTAAGCAAATAAATAAAAAACACCCGATGAGGGTGTTTTTTATTGCGTGGTCCCCTCGGCAGGAATCGAACCTGCATCACGAGCTTCGGAGGCCCGTGTCCTATCCATTGAACGACGAAGGGTTGCTTGAATATAACAAAGAATCCGACAAAAACGGAGCCGTACGTTTGTATGATGGGTGTATGAGATAATTTGTCTCCCCGGTGGGAATCGAACCTACATTTCATCCTTCGCAGGGATGTGTCCTATCCATTGAACGACGGGGAGGGGGAACGAACGGCTGTCACTTTAGCACGAAGCGCTTAAATCCCAAAATAGTGAGCTATTTTTTCAAAAAGTGATTCTTCAATATGTTTTCGAGGAATAAATAATAATAACAATTCATCAACTTGCTCTGGAGTGACCTCTCGTATCGGTATGGTTACTACCGGCATAATTGAACTTTTTAATTCGATAAATATGGTACCAACGGTTGTATCTTTTTTTTCAACCACAAATCCTTTGATTCGCTCAAAAGTGTATCGGTTGCTACCAAAAACAATACCTTCTTCTGAGATGGTCGTTGGGAGTAGTTTTGGGGGTCGTTTAGTGATGATGCTGATGACAAATGCGATGAGGAGTAAGAGAATCGCAAAGGTAAAGTTTTTGAGGATAAACGAGGCGATTGCACCAGCACCGGCGATAATCCAGAGCGCGAGAAACCAATCTTTGCTGTGCTTGCGAATATCATATTCAGGCGCACGCCACGAAAGGAGAGCGTTAGTATCGTGTTCATTCATGCACGAATTGTAGCATGTATGTTTTATTCACTAGGTAGTTTGATCCACCATTTTTTCCCATAGTAAATAAACTGAAATATTGGTTTTGAAATAAGTATTAGGCCACACCAAGATGTTAGTGCTAAGAAATATATTAAAAGTAATGACCAATAAGATAGCGTTATTTTATAGCTAGCAATTCCTAAAGAGGGACCATCTTGTATTTCAATCTCTGTGTTTGGTGGAAAGAGTTGGTCTCGGTTCCCTTCAGCTAGGAAAATGTAATTGGTAGGTGTAAGTAAAAAATCTCATAATCGTTTCGAACTTGCTGATAGATTCATAAAATCCAGTATAAACAATGTGGAATTGGTAAACGAGGGAACTCCGAAAAGATTTTTCGGGAATTCAAATCTTTGCACAAACAAAAGCCCTTTGATGTTATCACAGGGCTTTTTCGTACTAACATTTCTGGGCTATGAGAATGACTCGCCGTGATTGGAAGTTAGCAGGGCTTCCATCAAAGTTTCCGAAGGTCTCTACGAGTTCCAATCCTGCTTGTTTGCACATCAGGATAAGTTCTCGGAGAGTGTAGAGACGAAGATAGTAAGTTGTCTCTTGTTTTGTGCCGTCTGGGTAGATGAGTATTTGTTTGCACTTCTCTCTGCTCCGTGCGAAGTCTAACTCTCGTTCTTGGCAGACCACCAAACCAGTTGAGAGTGTCTGCCAGTTGGTTTTCTGCCACTCACGCATCAGTCTGTCCCGATTGATGAAATCAATCAGAAACTTTCCGTTCGGTTTGAGACTCTTGGCTACTGCGTTGAGGAACTCTTGGTCGTCAGTTTCGTTTTCAAAGTAGCCGAACGCAGTGAAGAGGTTAAGAGCGATATCAAACTCTGCCTCAAACGGCAGGTCTCGCATATCGCTCTCACGGAATGTCGGACTGACTCCCGCTCGTTCTGCATCTTCTCGTGCTTTCACAAGGAAAGTTGCATTCAAGTCTTGCCCAACTACTTTGTAACCGCGTTTGGCAAGTTCAATCGTGTGTCTGCCGTGTCCGCAAGGGCAGTCCAGAATGGACATACCTTTTGCGAGACCAAGCTGTGCTTCCAAGAAGTCCACTTCCTTTGTGGTTCTCTCTTCTGGAAGGTTGTCTACATACGAAGCCAAGTAACTGACTCCGAAAAACCCTGCGTCTTCGTGATACCACGGTGCGTTGCTCATTGTCTCTTCTCCTTTGTGTAAAGAACAGTTTAGCCAAACAAAAACCTCGGCTTCTGTTTAGCCGAGGTGTCTGTAGAAAGTGAGATTTCCTAGATTAGGACAAATTACAACTACCACGGCTAAATACAAGCGTTTTTAACGCCTTCAAGCACGATAGTTGTGCACGTATTTGAGCTGTGATTATAGTATTTATTCATACTTTAATATAATACACATTATTAGGTAATTCGTCAAGTATAGTAAATAAAGACCAAGTTATTAACAGCAAAAAGTTATTCATATCCAATTCACATTTAACCTGTTTGTATTAAGTTACAAGCCCAACGCGCCTCAAAAAGCAAGGAGTATTACAGAAGAAATGTATGATTTTTAAGAGATTACAAATCAAGACGAGCAGAAATACTTGAACAGATGAAAGATCACTCTGATGCTGATGAACAGTTCTATATCAGTGCAGGTACAGTGTTAAATCTAGCTCAGCGAGCAAAGAAATCTTTATAAGTTCTAAAGTAAGCGAAAAAAAGCAACTTTTGGGTTTCTTACTTTCTAACTGTGTATTAAATGGAAAAAAGCTAGAGTTTTCCTTGCGTTCTCCATTTAATTTGATGGCAACACAGACCGATGATATTACGTTGCGGTGGGGGCGAGATTCGAACTCGCGACACCCTTTCGGATGTGTCGGTTTTCAAGACCGATGCTTTAGACCACTCAGCCACCCCACCAGTGCAGAGCATGGTACCTGAAATTGCCCATTATGCCAATATTTTTCGGTTTCATGTCACAATACAGCTATGCGTTTTTTGGCGATTGATTTTGGGGTGAGAAAAGTCGGTCTTGCGCTCTCTGATCAGGGAGAAGAGTTTGCGTTTCCTTATGCAGTGGTTAAGCGCGAAGAAGCACTTTCTGTAATCACATCATTGGTTAAAGAGAAAGGGGTAGAGGCGTTTGTGTTTGGCAGCTCGAAAGATCTCAAAGGAAATGATAATCCGGTACAGGTACATGTAAATACATTCGCGGAGATGGTAAAAGAAAAATTTAAACTGCCAATATTTTTTGAACCAGAATTTTATTCGAGTCGCGAAGCTGCACGCTTTTCGCGTGACCATGCTATGATCGATGCGTCGGCCGCGGCCGTTATTTTGAAAGGATTTCTTGAGCGGCGTAATAATCAAAAAATAGCATGATTTCTTTTGACCAATTTCAATCGGTGAATATACAGATCGGTGAAATTCTTTCTGCTGAAAAGGTAGAGGGGGCGGATAAATTACTGCGTCTCACAGTCTCTTTTGGTGTCAAAATGGTGCCTGCGGTATCAGCGATTGGTGAGATTACCGCCACCAGCGAGGTTTCTGCCATGCAAGCGGTGCCCGATGTTCGTCAGATTATTTCAGGTATCGCTCTTTATTTTCCAGAGTTGAATGCTCTTATAGGGGTCAAGTGTGCATTTGTTACTAATCTTGAACCACGTGTTATCCGAGGATTTGAGAGTCAGGGTATGATTTTGGCTGCAGGCGGAGGAACAGAAGCGTTTACTTTGTTGCGTGCTGATCCTGCAACACCGCCTGGTACGAAGGTTAAATAAATATTCATGGAATATTTTCTTGGTTTGATTGATTTTATTTTGCACATTAACGTCCATTTAGATACGCTGGTCGTCGATTTTGGGCCGGTTGTGTATGTGTTCCTTTTCTTGATTGTTTTTTGTGAGACTGGTCTCGTTGTCACGCCCTTTTTGCCGGGAGACTCTCTTTTGTTTGCGGCGGGCGCTGTTGCTGCTGGAGGTAGTCTGGATGTCTGGATATTAATCGTGTTGTTTTTGATTGCTGGTATTGCGGGAGACACAATGAATTATTGGATCGGACGATTTGCGGGCGAAAAATTACTCACCAAGTTTCCACATATTATCAAACCGTATCACCTTGAAAAGACAAATAAATTTTTTGAACGGTACGGGGGCAAAACAATTATTTTTGCCCGTTTCGTACCTGTCGTACGAACGCTCGCACCATTTGTGGCAGGAGCAGGTGAGATGATGTATGGAAAATTCATGCGATACAACATTATCGGTTCGTTTATATGGGTGTGTTTGTTTGTGCCACTCGGGTACTTTTTTGGGAATATTTCCTTTGTGCAGGATAATTTTTCGCTCGCACTCCTTGTTATTATTGTGTTTTCTTTCTCTCCGCCGTTTGTTGAAGTGATACTTGAGCGACAACGTCTCAAGCGTTCGTTTGCGGAGTAAGTCTGTTCTTGAAGGTGTTATACTATGTAGTAAGCTTTGCGATTTTTTGTCATGCAACGTTCACGTTTTCTTGAACTATTTCCCACGCCCGCCTACTTGCAGATGCCTGCAGTTGGGATTGATGTGTCTGATCATACGATTCGATTTATGGAACTAGTTCTTCATAAACAACAACTTGTTGTTCGTCGGTGGGGCAGTAGAGAGTTGCCGATGGGGGCAATGGTAAATGGGGAAGTACTTAGTAGAGATGCGGTCGTGATTGCTCTCAAGGAGATTAAGAAAGAGTTGGGTGTTCGCTATGTTCATGCGTCGTTACCGGAAGAAAAGGCGTACTTGTTTGCTACTGAAATTCCACGTATTCCCAAAAAAGAGATACGCGGTGCTATTGAGTTATTGCTCGAAGAAAACGTTCCTATTAAACCCCAAGAATCAGTTTTTGATTACGAACTTATTAAAAGTCTTTATCGTGAACAATACGAAGTTGCTGTCTCGGTTTTGCCAGAGAGTGTTGTTACTAGCCACATTATGTTGTTTGAAGAGGCTGGGTTTGAACCTCTTGTGTTTGTAGTAGACGCGCAAGCAATTGCTGGGGCAGTTGTACCATTTGATGATAGTGAAGCTCGTTTTGTTGTACATATTGGTTCAGCTCGAACGATTCTCTCGGTTGTCGCCAAAGGGGTAGTGTATTTTTCCTCAACGGTTGCAATAGGTGCAGACACATTTACGGCAACATTTGAACGTGAACTTAAACTCACGAGAGAGCAAGCAATAGAGCAAAAGAAAAAAGATGGATTGGTCGGGGCGAAGCAAAATATGGAATTGTTTTTCTCTTTGATGAACTTGCTTTCTGTGTTACGTGACGAAATGAATCGTTTGGTGATTTATTGGGACAATCTAAGACGGAGTAAGGCGGAGGCTCCCGAGCTTGCCAGTATTATTTTTACAGGTTCTGACGCTATATTGCCAGGGCTTATTGAATATTTTTCATTGGTTATGAATCGTCCAACAACACTTGCAAATGTGTGGGCGAATGTTTTGCGTGAGGGTGACGATATCCCCCCACTTCATTTCGATGAGTCCTTAGATTACGCAACAGCTATTGGATTGGCGCTCCCTAAAACAGATTAGTTATGTTCAATCTTCTTCCTTTTGCACAGAAAAAAGAAATAAAACGGGAATATCATCGCCGTATTTTTATCGTTGCTTTGCTGCATGTTATTTTTGCTGAGGTTATTTTGATTGCATTACTTGTACCAGCCATCATACTTGAGCGGTCACGGGAGGTTGAGTTTAAAACACAGCTTGAGCATTTAAATTTATTAACCGCCGAAGAACAAAAAGGGTCATTCGCCACATTTCTTAAAGAGACAACCGAAAAACTTGCTGAACTTTCTCCTGAAAAAAATAGTACACACCCATCAGATGCGGTACTTTTGATAGCCCGTATGCGTACAGAAGGTATTCGCATTAGTGCCATTGAATATCAGGCGGGAGACAATTTCAAAAAAGGAACACTTCGTGTTGATGGGAAAGCTGTTTCTCGGGAGGCATTGTTGTCGTTTCGTAAGGCGCTCGAGCAGCAGTCTCATCTTTTTACGAAAGTAGATTTACCGATATCAAATTTTGCCCTTGAGAAAGATATTCCGTTCTCGATAGGGATTACGGCACAATTTGCATCTGAAGAAAAGGTTGAAAAAAAGAAGTCTGCAAATACTCCGTAAGTATATGAAACATTCATTAAGTACAAAATTTATACCGATCGTGGTTCTTCTCACATTACTCCTTTGCGGAGTGTATGTATATGGTATCTTGTATTTACAAGAAGGGCATGCAAGGATAGAAACGTTGCGTAAAGATGTTATTGCGGCAGAAAAACAGGTTGCGGATAATAATGCGGTACGGCAAGCGCTTAATGAATTTCGTTTATACCAAAAGGAAGTTGATAATCATTTTGTTGGTGCTGACGGGATTGTTGCGTTTGTGGAGGAAGTAGAGCGTTCGGCTCGTGCCTTCGATCTTACGGTAAAGATTGATAACCTAAATGAGGTTGAGGTTGCTCCTAAGGCTCTCGCAACAGTAAAAAGATTAAACGCAACCTTTACGGTTAGAGGAACGTGGGAAAAGGTTGCTCGGTTTGCGATCGCAATCGATTCATTTCCATATCAGGTGTATGTCTATAATGCATCGTTCTCAACCGATAATAGTACGTTAGGGGAGGGAAAGGAGGTGTTGTGGGTTGGTTCATGGAACGTTTCAATTCCAAAACTCAAATGAACATAAAACCATCGTTCAATTTCAAGAAAGCGCAACAAGTACTCTCCGCGAGTTATGGCAGAAAACCAAATACGCACTGGAAGTTATTGCTTATTGAAGCAGTATTACTGATTATGTGTGCCATTGCTGGAGGCATTTTTGTGTTTTGGTGGAGTAGTGGGATGCTCTCAAAAGAGTTGCCAACTCGTGAATCAAATCGTACGTTTAGTAAAAAACAATTTGAGTTAGTACTTGAGTATTTCAACGTACGAGCGAAAAAATTTGAAGAAGCGAAACAGTTGTCGGTTCCGACTGACCCCGCGAGGGTCCGTTGAGGATTTTTCAAAAGACGGCTATAGTGCACTTGTTGCCCTTGTAGTTCAATGGATAGAACTGCGGACTTCTAAGCCGCTAATGGAGGTTCGATTCCTCCCGAGGGCACTAGAAAAATAGGCTCTATTCTGGTGCAAGGTGTCATACCACACTTGAACTTTTTGAAACAATGGTAAATAACGTTGAAATGATAAGAAGTTGGAATACTTCTCTCAAAGAACTGCTGGAAAAGGATTACGGTGCTTATGCTCAAAAGGTAACATTCTGATTATGGTATAATTTGAGTATGAAAAAAGATAATCTCACTGACGTTGTTCAAGCAATTCCAAAAACTCCTGTAAATACTCAAGTTACACCTCAACAGCTCGTAACAACAAACGAAGGCGATATTGTCACTCTTGGAAAGAAGTAGAGTTACTGTATATACGAGAATTGTATTGAACTATATGTATTAGTATTAGAGGTGCTGTTCTATTGATAATACAACCTAATAACAATCAAATTACTTTTCAAGAGCTGATAAATCTATATCAGAAAAAACCTCTAATATCTTGTCTTTGAAGTTATATAAAGCTCCACGATATTCATTTTTACAACTCTTGTTTTTCTCAAGATAATTTTGTTGGTACACATAAACTTCTGATTTGAGAAAAGTACCAGGATAGCAAATCAACCTCCATTCGTCTTGTTTTGCTAGTGTGTGAGGTAAATCTACATACTCTTCACGGATTAGATGACCAACGACTATTTCTTCAAGAATAAAGTTGATATTTGCTTCAGTGTATTCTCTACCTTTTGTATCAAGTTTTATAACATTCTGAAAAGCTTCATCTTCAGCTTCTTTTTTCTTCAAAAAATTGAACATATCTTGATATCTTGGTGAGTTCAAAATAATATAATCTATCGGCATAAAATGGATAGCTTTTGGTATAAACTTTCTGTTTTTATCAATTAGCTTTCTCATCTTGGAAGAATGATCAAGGATTTGAGCATTTGTCTTTACTCTCTTTTCAAATGCAACATCTTCAGTATTGAAATATAAACCATTTGTATACATCAAGATTGCGTCATTATTGAAACTCTCTAATTTTTCTTCAAAATAAGATAACATTTCGTAACAATCTTCAGGTGTTTGTCCTCCAGCAATTCTGGACATTGATACAGGTAATACCAGAGTTCCACTCCCAATAATTTTATTTATATTGTATCCAGTTTTCATAATGTAATTGATGATAATTGTAACATTTTTGTCGTTGAAACTGTAGTAAATAATAAAATGCTATTTCATCTGATAAAACAGGTAATTATCAGATGAAACGCTGTGTCTTCTTACCTCCAAAAATGATAAAATAGAGGTACTATGATCTTCACTCCATCTAATCCAAATGAGCTTGCAGAAATACTCAAACAAGCAATTCCAACTCACGGTAGAGATATAGACCACACGAAACTTCGCTATGTTATTTATGCAAGAAAATCAACCGATGAAGAAGGTAAACAAGTCCACTCCGTAGAGGATCAAGTTGCGGTGTGTCTTGAGTTCGCAAACAAGAATGATATCAATATTAGAAAAGAAGATATTTTGGTGGAGAAAATGTCGGCAAAGGAGTCAGGTATGCGATCAGTATTCTTGGAGATGCTTCGTAAGTTCCGAGCTGGTGACTATGATGGCATTATTGCGTGGCATCCTGACCGCCTTTCTCGTAATATGAAGGAAGCCGGAGAAGTGATAGACCTGCTTGATAAAAATATCATCAAAGACCTCAAGTTCCCAAGCTTCTCATTTATCAACGATATAAGTGGCAAGATGTTACTCGGTATCACCTTTGTGCTTTCAAAAGAATACTCGGATAAGTTGAGTGATGATGTTTCAAGAGGTAATGAAAAGAGTATTGAACGAGGAAGTTATGTAAATAAAGCAAAGCACGGCTATCACAAAGACAGGAATAGTAACCTTGTTCCTGCTGGTAATAACTTTATCTTGATGCAGAGAGCTTTTCAACTTCGTCTTGAAGGAAAGACACTTGATGAAATATCTGAATACCTAACCAAGAATGAGTATTATCACGCAAACACTGAAACTTCCAAAAAGGTATATGGAATGACGAAGCAAAAATTACAAACCATTATGAAAGATCCTGTGTATACAGGTATCTTGAAGTATGGAAAGAATGTCGTTGTAAACTTGATTGAAATACAAGGGTTCATTCCGATGATTACTGTTCCAGAGTTTATGAGGATCAATAAGCTTCACGATGATGCTGATTTTATCAAACTCTCAAAGAGGTATAGAAAAGGTGAAGATGTAAAAGCTAACCTTATGCGTGGAATGATTATCTGTGGTGAATGTGAAGAAGAACTCACTGCTGGAATTACTACCAAAGCTCAAAAAAATGGCTCTGGTGGATACTTTTACTATAGATGTGATACAGAAGGTTGCTCACAGAAAAACAAAGGAATACGAGCAAAAGAGATAATCAAGTTCGCAGTTGATTACTTGAACAAAAAACCATTCTCAAGCAAGGAGAGTTATGACCACTTTGTGGTAGAGATGAAAAAGGTACTTGCAGAAAATGCTTCCATCTTGAGAGGTAACATTCTCAATAACGGAAAACAACTTCTTGCCCTTCAAGATAAACTTGAGAGAACAAAAGATCTTTTGATTGGTGACGAAGAAGACACTGTCAAAGATTTTTACCGAAAAGACCTTGCAAAGCTTGAATTAGAGATCAAAGGAAAAGAGAAAGACGAGAAGAAATACAAGAAAATGCTTGTAGAAGGAAAAGATGCGATCCTCACTTACGAAGAGTTTATTGAACTAATGGAAAAAGTACCGCAAAATATACCTAAAATGACCCAAATGAAAGATTTGGATTATATTATGTCAAAAATCTTCTTGAACTTTTTTGTTTTGGATAAAAAACCTTACAAACTAACACTAAATATACCTTTTGATATGTTGGAAAATCAAAATGTACTAATGGGTGCGCCCTAAGAGACTTGAACTCCTGACCTTCCCCGTGTAAAGGGGCTGCTCTACCAACTGAGCTAAGGGCGCATATGTCAAACTGACCGAGCCTTACGATACGCTATTTTTAGTTCTTTTTCAAATAAAAGCTTGATTAATAGGTGCGTGAGAGTGATAAGTAACACTGTATCAAGGAGACTGGTGTGAATATGTTTGTGTTTTTTTGAATATAATGGTAAAGTTTTTTATCATGTTTAAGAAGCTTGGTGAATGGCTCTCCCCATCTTCTTCGCGTATTGAAGTTGAGCACTTTCTGAAAGTATTAGTTATAGTGTTATTTGTTGCCTCACTCGCTACTTTTTCAGGGGGAACGCTTTTGACGCATTTCATTCAGAAAAGCAATCAGTATCTCGCATCGGTTCTTTCTACCACTATTGTTGATTTAACTAATATAGAACGTAAAACCAACGGCGCAGAAGCACTCTCGGTAAATTTAAAACTTGAAGAGGCTGCTCGTTTGAAAGCACAAGACATGGCAAAGCGAGCCTATTTTTCTCATGTGTCTCCAGAGGGTGTGCAGCCGTGGTATTGGTTGGGGTTAGTGAACTACAAGTATTATGCGGCGGGTGAAAACCTCGCAGTTCATTTTGATGAGTCTTCGGCGGTTAGTGTTGCGTGGATGGCTTCACCTTCTCATCGGGCAAATATTTTAAATAAAGAATTTACAGAAGTTGGTGTGGGTACCGCAGTTGGGTTATTTGAGGGGCGTTCTACTATTTTTGTGGTGCAATATTTTGGGCGGCCTGTTTCTGCGGGGCCTTTGTTGAAAGATTGGACGAAACCCCAAGAAACACCTAGTAACAAAGTGATTGCACCTGTGTTTGTCGCAACAACTAGTTTGAAATCTCAACCTGTTGCGCTCGTGCAAGGTGAAGAAATTATTGTTTCAACTGTAGATGAGGATACAACCGCACTCCCAGTCGTTGCTGGCGCTGAGTCGTTTAACGAAAGAGATATTGACCGGCCTCATGTGTCAACACCAAAACGACTCATGAATGATCCGTTGCGTGTGTTTGGTATTATTATTGCGTTTCTAGCGGCACTCATCACTGTACCTCTCGCGTTATTTGCTCATCACCACACACATCACCACAAGGTGGCTCATGTTGGAGCTGGTCTCTTCATGCTTATTATTATGGTAGGTGTGTATGTACTGCTTCGGTTTCCTATGCTTTCTTCTGGTCGTACGTCCGACGCTGCCGCTATTATTGAAATTATCGAATGAACTTTTCTCCTTCAATTTTGTTTGAAAATGAGCATGTAGTTGCCATTGATAAGCCGGTTGGATTAGTGGTACATCCCGATGGGCGCACTGATGAACCAACGTTGGTGACATGGATGATCGAGCGCTATCCGTCTGTGGTGAATGTTGGTGAGCCGATTACGTTGTCTAACGGTTTGATTGTTGAACGTCCTGGTGTAGTGCATCGCCTTGATAGGGAAACGTCAGGAGTATTACTTTTGGCAAAGACACAGGAATCGTATCTTTTTCTGAAACGACAGTTTATGCGGCATCAGGTACAGAAAAAATACCACGCTTTTTTGTATGGCACGCTTACAGATGATCGAGGCACTATTAATCGGCCTATCGGCCGTAGTAACAGTGATTTTAGGAAATGGTCCGCAGGACGAGGACCAAAAGGGGAACTGCGGGATGCGGTGACCCGATGGTTTACCTTGTTGCGTGGCACCGATGCGATGTTTGTTGAGGCGCAACCCCTCACTGGAAGGACGCATCAAATTCGTGTTCATTTTCAATCCATTGGTCATCCAGTAGTTGCGGATCCTTTGTATGCAATTGGCCGCGCACCACTTTTTGGTTTTACTCGATGCGCGCTTCACGCGAAGATGATCACGTTCCGTCTCCCCGGAGGTGGAGAGCAGACTGTCGAAGCCCCGTATCCGGTTGATTTTATTTCTGCAATAGAGCGGTTTAAAGCGTCAGGTGCGCAAGGTGCCGCTTTGTTGCGTATGTGATAGCCCTATGCTAGAGTACTCGCTACTATGGATGCTGCATTTAGTATATCGCCAGTTGATGTAGCCGCCCGAAAAGCGTTGGATATGCGCGCGGGGGATACGGTTCGTGTGCATCAAAAAATCAAAGAAAAGGGAAAGTTTCGCACACAGATTTTTGACGGAATGATTTTGGCACGTAAGCATGGAGCCGAGGCGGGTGCCACGTTTACCGTACGAAAAGTTGCGTCTGGTGTTGGTGTAGAAAAGATTTTTCCTCTCTATTCTCCTATGATTGAAAAAATTGAGGTAGTGAAACGATCAAAAGCTCGCCGTGCCAAGTTGTATCATGTACGTAAAAAGGCGGCCAAAGAAGTAGCTCGAGAGATGCGTAAGTTGCGCGCTGATCGACCGGAAGTTGAAGAGGCGGTGGAGGCTACACCAGCAGAAATTGCAGAACAGACAAAAGAAGCCGTTAAAGAATAAATACCTTCTCTATACTGTAGGAAGGTGTTTTTGTTGATTTCGTTTTGTTCATCGGCTATGATGGGCTTTATAATGCGCGGGTGGCGAAATGGCAGACGCACTACCTTGAGGTGGTAGCGCCCTTAGGGCATGGAGGTTCAAGTCCTCTCCCGCGCACCATTAGGAAGTTACAAACTAGAGATAGCCGCCCTATATACCTATATAAATGAGCGGTTTAAAAATGATTCAATACATGAGGGATAGGCATATTTTATGCTCCCCCATGAAGGTGTGTATGGCCGAAATTGTTCGGGCCAAATAATGATGGCTCATCCTTGAAAATAAAAAAGTGCTACAATAAAAGGAAGATTACGTAAGTTCAAGGAAATAATATGAGAAATATTTTTGGCAAGATCGATAGAGAATCAGAGATGTGTTCGCGCGGTGTTTTTTTTCAAAAAAAAGAATCAAGCTTTTATATTTTTAAGAACATATTCGCAGTCAGTGTAATTGTTTTTCTTTTCAGTGCTCTTTCGTTATTTTCATCTCATAAAGTTTTTGCCGCAACTGGTGACATTACCGCTGTTAGAATTTTAGGGAATACGTGTACTGCCACTTCCACCACTTGTGATGGTTGGGTTGCTGAGATTGATATTGCGGGTTTATCAACGGGTGGAATATATGATCTTGGAATTGGTACAAACAATGATCCGACCAATGCCAAAATAGTTTTTACAGTCACATCACCGGGCTATGATACAAGTGGCAATGCGACAACAATTTCCAGAACGATTTACGGTACATATCAGGTACGTAAACCATATCCTAATAATGCAACCATGGATGAATCATCGTCTGGTGGAACTCTCACTGTTCGCGTTGCTCTTTCTGATTTTATCTACTCTGGCGACACCAACATTACTGTAAATATTGGATCAGGTTTTTACACTCAAGGTACAGCAAACAACGCTGCAACAGGTGTGAGTGTTACTAATAATTCAACCCTTAGTTATCCTAGAAGTGTTGGCCGTTGGGCATGGCCGGCATTTGAAAAAGTAACCGGTGATTTTCTTGTGGAAGCGGTCGTATTTAACCGATTTGCTCAAAATGGAAAACCAGTAGCTGCGGTTAAATATACTTGTACTGACGAAAGTAGTAATACTGTCACGCAAACAGTCACCGATATGACTGTTTCTACCAGAACTGCAAATACAAACAAAGTACTCGTATATGCGGCAACAATACCAGTTTCTACTTTAACACAAGGTGATGTGGTGACCTGTAACTTTATCGCTTATCCCTGGGTTGGAAATTCAAGTGCTTTATTAAATTCTGATTTGATTGCAAACGGAGGTCATGGTTATGCTCAACCAGATGAAAGACTTGGACCACTTCCTGTATTGCTTGATAAAACAGGAGCATATGGTGGAGCGTTTGCGATTGTGAATGCAACAAGCGGTCAAGCGAGCACCGCATCAACGTGGGTGTATTCATCACAATCAGCCGCTGAGACAGCATATGCATCAGCGTCGACAAGTTCTTACAATACAATTGGTCGAGCAGTACAGGCAATTAAAACCTATAACAATACAAATTATTCTAGGAACGAACCAGGAAATGGAGTCATACTTTTAAATGCTGGCAATCATGGGTATCCAGGCACAACGCCAGCGTCGGATCTAGGGGTACAGGAGACATGGTTAACTATTCAGCCGATGTCTTCTGTGTCTAAGTCACAGGCAGTTATCAATGCGTGTTCTAACGCCTCGATGAAGACACGGCTTGTCAAAGTTAGCGGTATAACTGTTAACTCAAATTGTACTGGTCAATTTGTTGGTACTGTCGCAAACAATGTTTTATGGTTGCATGACAATAATTTAACTGTCGCTGGAGCAGCCCCTGCGTACTTATGGGCGTTGGCTTATGCCACACAAAATTCTGTGACCACATTTAATGGTGGTTTTGGTAGCTATTCCACTAATCGTGCACCCTGGGGATTGTTTAGAGGAAATTCTGTTACGCCTGAAATATTAGTCACAATGTATGCGGTATTGGGTAATACTGGTAAATTTACTATACGATTTGAAGAAACAGGAAATGCACGAGGGCACCAAATGTCTGAAGGTGCAGTTGTGGCATTTAATACTATATATGGTAATACTGTCGGTATTGGTATTGGAGCAACTTGGGGTGGAACTAGTGTTGTTAATCATGGCTTTGCTGTGGTTCAGAACGTTTTTGAAAAAGTAACCGGAACAACAGCGCTGCTTCTTATTGCTTCGGATTTAAGTACATCTACTCCGGTAAATAATGTTATAATCTGGCACAATTCCTTCCCAGGTGAAAGAGTGAACGCCTTTTACAACGACTACAATGTCAGCGGCGGCACTCCGTTAGTACGGACCAACGAATCAGTACGTGGAAATCTTTTTGATAGATGGTCTAATGTTTCTGATGTTGATCCTCATGGTGGTACTGCTGATGCGGCGAGAGTTGGGAATTGGTCCGTGCGTCATGGGGCAGGGTTGGCTAGCAACATTTTTGCTGGTTGGCCGTTTATAGGGGAGTTTATAGGTTTGCACTCAATCAAAGGCCCCGGAGCACTGGGCGGTTATAGTTTGAATTATACAAATAATGCTTCTTACACTGGATCTGCTACCGGTAACGGAGATTATCATCTTCTAAGTTCATCAACTGCATTAAGTTTAATCCCTTCAGGAAAAGCAGTTTTGCCATATGATTTAGAAGGTAATGCTCGTCACAATAACGGCTATGGAGCAGCTGGGGCGTATGAATGGGACGTAACAGCTCCGACGGTTACTAATTTTTCCATTCCATCCACCGCTTCATCTCTTACTGTTGATATTACCACCTTCACAGCTTCTGATGCGGTAGGTGTTACTGGTTACAAATTAACCGAGAGTTCGACTGCTCCAGCTTGGGACGCTTCCGGTTGGTCTGGTTCCGCACCCGCAACATATACGTTTGCATCCGCTGGCTCTAAAACTCTATATGCTTGGGCAAAAGATGCCGTGGGTAATGTTTCGGTCAGTGCAAGTGATACCGTAACAGTTACTTTGCCAACATACACAATCGGCGGCACAGTTAGTGGATTAACTGGGACAGTAGTGTTGCAAAATAATTCTGGAGACAACGAAAGTATCTCCAGTAGCGGTGCGTTCACCTTTGATACGTCGTTGAGTAATGGTGCTTCGTATG
>JACCDG011979557.1_pt1 | contig 40555 bp, 51 predicted proteins | sample 7442471 | NCBI WGS metagenome assembly JACCDG01 (sample SAMN15323444, study PRJNA562643) | freshwater metagenome | isolation source: river surface water | place: USA:Blue River Watershed | collected 2017-08-17 | reverse complement strand
GGAGACAGCCGTCAACATCACTGGCGCGACGAAGGCCAATCCCTGCGTAGTGACGGCCAACGCCCATGGCTACAGTAACGGCGACTGGGTGCGCGTCTTCGATGTGGGCGGGATGGATCAACTCAACCTGCGCACGTTCAAGGTCGCGAACAAGACCACGAACACTTTCGAGCTGGTGGACCCGAACACCGGTTCCAACATCAACTCCACGGCGTACGACACCTACACGAGCGGTGGGACGGTTCAGCGCATTTACGAGGTGGCGTCCACCTACGACGAAGCGGATCTTGAGTTGCTGCGCGCCCATCAGTCCCGCAGCACCGTCTACCTAACGCACCCGGACTACCCGCCCCGTATCCTGACTCGCAACTCACACGCGAGCTGGTCCCTCGCTGACGTGACCATCGGCAATGGCCTGACGAAGCCGACCGGCCTCGCAATCACCACCGCGGCGGGCAGCGCTGGAGTGGGCTTCGTCGTTACCGCTGTGGACTCCGAAGGCGTCGAGTCCCTGCCGAGCGACTACGTTTTCGACTCCACCATCACCGACTACACGCAAACGGCCGGGCAGGCGAAGGTCGCGTGGACTGCCGTGACTGGCGCCGTTCAGTACCGCGTCTATCGCACGAACATCATCTCCACCGGGGCTGACGTCTCGCGCGCCATGCAGGTCGGCTTCATCGGCATCGCCTACGGCACCGAGTTCATCGACAACAACATTGTTCCTGACTTCACGACCACGCCGCCGAACCACTACGACCCGTTCGCCAATGGCAGGATCGAGCACATCAACGTGACGGCAGGTGGCTCCGGCTACACGAATGCCTCCGTGGTTTCCATCACCACCAGCACGGGCACGGGCTTCGTTGGCTATCCAGTGGTGAACAGTGGCGGCGCCCTTCTCGCCATAGTCATTGAGAACCCCGGCAAGAACTACGACCCGGCTGATACCGTGAGCGTCTCCATCGGCTCCAGCGCCACGTTCTCGATCACGTTCGGCGAAGCCGATGGCAACTACCCTGGCGTGTCGTCCGTATTCCAGCAGCGCAAAATCTATGCAGCGAGCGAGAATGATCCGCTGACTGTGTGGGGCTCGAAGCCCGCTCAGTACGAGAATATGGACACCGCCGACATCATCCTTGATGATGACAGCTACGAATTTGAGATCGACTCGGACGAGGTCGCCCCGATCCGTCACATGCTGGCCACGCGGTCGGGGCTGGTGCTGTTCAGCCAGGCGGGCATTTGGCAGCTCACGGGCGGCAGTGGCGTCGCGGTGACACCGACGAATGCACTGGCGGACTCGCAGTCCTCCACTGGCTGTTCGACCCTTCCGCCGCTGAACGTGGACACCGACATCCTTTACGTTGAGGGGAAGGGCGCCACGGTGCGCCTTCTCACCTACAATGACTATTCCAAGGTGTTCGCCTCGCAAGACCTTTCCATCCTGTCCAACCACCTGACCGACCCGCTCAATCCGATCCGGTACTGGGCCTACGCCAGCGACCCCTTCAAGCTCATTTACGGAGTGCGGACGGATGGCACTGCCGTGTGCCTGACGCTGGTGAAGGAGCAGAACGTATACGGGTGGACTTCGATGACCACCCGCGGACTCTACAAGGACGTGCTTGCCATCCAGGAGGACCGCACCGACACTGTCTACATGATGGTGCAGCGCTATGTGAATGGGCGCTACACCAAGATGATCGAACAAGTTGTGCGCCGCGACTTCGTGGAAGTGGAGGATGCGTGGTGTGTGGACTGCGGACTATCCTTGGGCGCCACGTATCCGTCAGCTGGCTTGAGCGCAAGCGCGTCTGCTGTGGGTACTGGTATAGTTTTCACCGCGACTTCGGCGGTTTTTTCGTCGGGGGACGTAGGGAAAGTGCTGCGAGTCGGCGGCGGGAAGGCTATAATTACGGCTTTCACGGACAGCACGCACGTGACTGGCACCCTGATGCGAGCGATTACGGACGTCCTCCCCGAAGACCCGGATGAGACGCCGCTCGTGGCGCTGGAGGGGGAGTGGACCCTGGACTCGCCGGTTACGGAAGTGACCGGGCTTTGGCATTTGGAGGGCGAGACACTGAAGGTGCTGGCTGACGGCAATGTGCTCGAAGACGCCCTCGTGACGAACGGCACCATCACGCTGACAACTGCGGCGACTCGTGTGATCGCCGGTCTCGGCTACCGCTGCGTGGCACAGACCCTGCCGCCGACTGTTCAGCAGGCCGTCGTGGAGCACAAGACCAAGCGGACCATTCGAGTCTTCCTGCGACTGCACGACTCGCGCGGCCTCAGCATCGGTACGCAGGACAGTGACGCCTATCTCTATGAGATGGCCGAACGGACGGACGAGGCCTACGGTGAGCCGACGCGGCTGCAGAACGGCATGTTCGAAAAACTCCTGAGCGGCAAGTTCGATCGCGAGGGTCAATTCTACATCGTGCAGGAGAACCCGCTTCCAGCGACTGTGCTTGGCTACGTGTCGGAGATGGACATCGGTGATGTTGATCGCAGAGGTAATTAACACTATCCCGGAGGGACTGGAGCTTTTGCCTTGGTCCAGAAAAGAAGTGGATGAAAACTCGACGCCGGAAGGCCGCGCGCACTTGGCGCGGAACAGCGATCGCATCTGGGTTGTGCGCAATGCGCAGGAACAGGACCTCCTGATCGCCGGCATCTACCGCCCTGCGCTTATCGGGCAGCCGCCCGAACTCTACCTCCTCGTGTGCGAGGCGTTCAAGCGCAACCTGCGGCGGAACCTACTTGAGACGAGGGAGCTCGTCAAAAGCCTGCTGCTGGACTTCCCTCATGTGATTGTGCAGATCGACGCGCATTTTCCTGTGGGCCAGAAGTTCGCCGAGTTCATGGGCTTTGTTTCGCAGCGTCGTTACGAGGTTCACAAAGGCCGCGAATACATAATCTACGAGGTCAGATATGGCGTTTAGTCCAGCCGTACTCGCGGCAGCAGCGGCGGCCAGCACCGTTATCGGCGCCGTGGGCTCGCTCGTCTCCGCGAATGCGAATGCACAGGCCGCTCGGTATCAGTCGCAGGTGGCGGAAAGGCAGCGGCAGATCAACCTGCTGAACGCTACCCGTGCGTTGGATGCTGCGAGGCAGGAACAAATCCAGACCGATCAGCAAAATGCTGCGCTCTACGGCGCCCAAGTGGCGGCACAGAGTGCCTCGGGACTGAAGCTCGGCGGGCGTTCGCAAATCCTCACGCGGAAGGGCGCCCGCGAACTGGGGCGCCTTGATGCCCTCAACGTGGCGGCAGCCGGTGACATTGCGGCCTACAACTACCGCATCGCAGCGGAGGATGCAGGAAAGGAGTCGCAGTTCCTGAAGCAGACCGCCACAAACAGCATGTTGACCGGATGGCTCAGCGCCGGGTCCACGCTGATCGGCGGCCTGAAGGATTTCGACTTCGGCAAATCGACGAACCTGTTCGGGCCGCGTAAGATGACCGGCACGCTTTCCTACGGCTCACGCGCACTTGGGGGTGTATTTTGAAGGTCCCGACTCTCGTAACTAACCGCACCTCGGCGCCGACCACTCCTCTTGCAGCCCCAACCGGGCGAGGCGCGACAGCGGAAGCTTTCGGCTTCTCGATTGGGCAGGGTCTCACCGCACTGGCCGGGGCCGTTCACGAGCAGGCTATTCAGCAGCAGCGCTTCAATGCGTTGCGCGCCTTCAATGACTTCTCCCAGCAGACCTCGCAGATGCTGTTCGAGGCCAAGCGGAATGCGGCGGCCAATCCTACCGGCTTCGCTGACGGGTTCATGCAGCAGTACGCCGCCCGCGAAAGCGAGTTCCTTGCGAACCTTCCGGGCAGTGTTCGCGATGAGTTCAGTGTGCGCACCGGGCAGGTCCGCGAGTCGCTGGCGGCGAATTCGTTGGAGTTCCAGTTCCAACAGACTGACACCTTCTTCAAGCAGGGCATCGAAGACGCCTATAAGAAGGCCCGGAATGAACTTGGGCAGGGCGGAACGCGCGAGGACCTCGACCTGTACCGAGCGCAGGTGGATGAGGTCATCAACGCAGCGGGCATCACCGAGGCGGAGAAGGTAGCGCTGCGGCGTACAGTGTACCAGGGACTGGAGACAGTCGTCTACAAGAATGAGCAGGTGAAGCGGCTGCTTGACGAAAGTGAGGGCGGCCCTGCACGTGAACAGGCCCTGCAGTTGCTGGAGATCACGGGCGGCGGAAGTCCGGCGGAACTGGAGGAGGCCGCTCAGATCGGTGAGCGGCTGGCGCTGGAGGGCCTTGGTTCGCTTGATGCATGGGCAGCTCTGCCGTCGCGTGCCCGTGCGGCGCTCATTGCGGTGGCTGCTGACTACAATGGCTTGCCGAATGAGGTGATCGCGGCTGCCCGCGCCGGGGACTTGGAGGCGCTGGCTCAGGTCATCAAAGACCTTCCCACGCCCGGCGCGAAGGACATGAGCGACCTCGTGAATGATCCGGGCGCCACACTCGACGATGATCCGCGCTTCGCCAACATCCCTTACGAGGACCGCATTGCGTTGCTGGCGGATGCGGAGCGAGAAGTGGCAGCTATCCGCACGGAGGCCACGAAGGCGGCCGACGCGGTCAATGATGCAAAGGTGAACGCACTGCATGTTGCGCTGTTTGATGGTGAGGCCGGTCAAATGGAAATCGATCAGGGCCGGGAAGAGGGTTGGCTCACCGACATTCAGGACATCGAGAAGGCTCAGAAGCTTCTCGAAGATCGTGATGAGGGGCTGGTCCTAGCGCAACAGGCGCAGCAGATGCTCGCCGGAAACCAGACCTTCGATCCCAACTCCACGGATGACCGGAAGCGGCTGAATGCGTGGGTGGGGAAGGGCGGCCTCGATGCGATCGAGAAGCAGGACTCGGAGTACTTCACGCGGTCGATCGTTCCAGCAGTGCGTCGTGCGCAGGACATCCCGACTGACGTGGTCGGCAAGCTTGTGGGGATGATGCGCAATGAGGATATGATGAAGGCGCGCTGGGCGCTGGATGCGCTTTCGCAGCTTCGTCAGGCCTCCCCTGCCGCCTTCGCTCACCGTCTTGATGAGAGTGACGAGGCCCTGGTGTCGTTCTGGAACGAACGAAAGGACATGTACACGGACGATCAGCTGATGCAGATGGTTCGTGGCGGCCGGACTCCCGAGGAGCGGCGGGCCAACGCGGAGTTCCGTCGGGATGCCAAGGAACTTTTCAACAAGCCGGACCTCGCGCTGCCGCAGGTGGCGCTCAAGACCTTTGACAACTGGGGGCTTCCTGCCACGCCGATGGGGACAAGTAGCGCCCTGCTGGACGACTTCCGTGTCCTCTTCGAGGATGAGTACGCGAAGAATTTCGGCGATCTGGAGGCGGCCAAGACGCGCGCCAGTGAGCGGCTGAAGAAGTACTGGGCCGTCACGGAAATCGGCGGGAAGAAGACGCTGATGCGGGACGCACCGGAGGTCTCCGGCTACATGCCTATCGACGGGAGCTTCCAGTGGATCGAGGACATGGTGCAGTCGGAACTCGGGATCAAAATCCCGAACGACTTCAACATCAATCTCATAGAAGGGGCGGCCGCGAATGAGGCGTGGAAGGCCGATCCGCGTCGGGAAGTGCAGAGCTTTCAACTGCTCTCCGACGAGCAGACGCGGGAAGAAGCGGCGCGAAACAAGCTGGGTGGGGAGCCGCCGTCCTACCTCGTCGTGGTGACGGAGACCGACGGCACTTCGCGGATTGTGATGGACGAACCGCAGCCAGGGCTGAGCGCCAATCTGCGCGGACAGGTGCTGCCGAAGCGGCTGTACTTTGAAGTGACGCCGGAACTGCGCGCGAAGCAGGAAGAGGCCTTCCGGCGGAAGCGGGCGGAAATTGAAGCGGCACTCACAGACAAGGGCCTGGCGGGAGCGCTGCGTCATTCGTACGAGACCGGCATCCCAATTCCACAGGAAATTCTTGACAAGGCCTTCATCCCGGCGGGGCTTGGTGTACTTGATCCTACCGTGACCGGCGCCGGGGAGCTTCAGTAATGCCCACTCGTCCGTATCGCCTTGACACTGGTTTCGCCACCCCGTACATTCCGGCCCTGGATACGCGGCAAGAGGGCCAGAAACCCGACACGTGGGAGGACCTGCGCGACATCGTTACCCTGCCCTTCAACATTCGGCGAGGGGCGGATGCCTTCTCCCGCAACAGGGCAGCATTCCATGCCGCCTTCGAGCTGGAGAACGATGTCATCAACATGTATGACTTGATGACGCGCCCGACGCGGTCACCTGACCCCGACTTCGACATTGTGCCGAGGCTGAAGCAGGACGGCCTGTGGGACAATTTCCGGGACAACTTCATCGGCGTGTTCAACGAGGCCGACTACAATGACACGTTCGCCCGCATTCAGCGGGAGGAGCGGAACAAGCAGATCGTAGCAGCGGCCGGACCAGTCGGTACGTTGGCAATGGTGCTTGCCGGAACGGTAAGCCCGACGGTGCTGCTTCCGTTCACCGGCCAGTCACGTGGCGCTATCGCCATCGGAAAGGCCATTGGCTGGGGCCTCGCAGGCGGCGTTCTGCAGGAACTTCCGCTGCAGTTGGCGCAGGAAACGCGCACCTTCGAGGAAAGCGCCCTTAGCGTCGCGACCAGCACAGTACTGGGCGGGGTGCTGGGCGGGGCGACTGTGTTCGCCGACAAGACGTTGATGAAGATTGCCGAGGAGTTGGATGGCCGTATTATACCCGGTGTATCACGGCCATCCGTCTCGCCCGCAAGTGTCGGCGCAGCTGGGGTTACGCGCGATGCGCGGCTGAGGACCGGAGCGCTCGGCACCGAGAAGGTCGTCGGCGATCAGGGGCCACTCGGCAACTTTCTCGGCTCGCCCGTCGTGCAGAACCTCCAGACAAGTTCCCCGCTTATCCGCTACCGTACGGCGCAGCTGTCGGACGCCGGACTGGACGTGGAAGGGGTGGCGCGCGGAGGAACGGTCGAGAACCGGATCAAGACCTACGAAGGCCCGCTTGTTCAGTCCATCAAGAAGTTCGACGAAGACTGGGCGAATTACTTCTTCGACACGACCGGAAGCGGCTTCGTGCGACAGCTCGCCGCCAATGTTCAGTCTCTTGTCGCGCGCGGCAACAAGATGACAAAGCGAGAGTTCGCCGAACAGGTCTCGATCGCAATGGAGAATGGCGATCAGCACGCCATTTCGCAGGTTGCGGAGGTGGCCCAGTTCGCGCGCAAGAACCTCATCGATCCCATCTTCAAGAAGGCGGCTGAGGCGGACCTGTTCAAGCGGCTGGACCTCAACGAGGAGGGCGAGGTTACGGTGAAGGGCGACCTCACATATCTCACGCGCGACTACAACACCGAGGTGATTGGGCGACGCCCCGACACCTTCGTGCGGATACTGAGCGAGCACATCGACAGCAAGTTGCAGGCCGACTTCCAGGCGGCACTGGAGAAGGTCGTCGCGAAGCAGGCCAAGGACAAGCAGCTGCTCGCGGACATGAAGCGCCCCTTCGAGGAAATCGAGAAGCTTCTGGCCGGGTTCAAGAAGGACCTCCAGAAGATGGACGAAGGGCGTCTCGGTGCCGACGTGGAGCTGGATGACCTCGTCACGAACCTGCGCTCGCGGGCGCGGGATAAGGCGCTTTCGGAAGCTGAACGTAAGGCGGCGAAGGAGGAACTCGCCTCTATCGAGAACAGCGATGATCCCTTTTTCCAGGAGCGTCGCGAGAAGCGGAAGGAACTCCGCAAGCGCATCACGAACCTCAACCGAGCCGCCGCCATATGGGCGAAGAAGCAGGACGGGAAGCTGGAGCGCATTAACCGGCTGGAGGAACTCCAGTTCAACTCCATTGACCGTGCGGTGCGGAAGGGGCAGAAGTTCTTCGACAAGTTCGATGAACTTACTGACGCGGAATTCGACGCACAGCTCGGTGAACTGCTCAATCAGTTCGAGGGGCTGGGCAAGCAGTTCGACCGGCTTGAGGAGCGGATCGGAGAGGTCGCGCAGAACAGCGACTTCATCGTGCCGGATGAAGTGGACACGGCGGCTGGTGCGCGGTTGGCTGGGCCGACTTCCAATGACGCAGGGGCTGGTTCAGAACTGGCCCGCGCCGAGTTCAAGCAGCTCACCCTGACCGCGCGCATGAACCGCATCGCCGAGCGCCTTGCCGAGGTGGACTCCACCGACCGTGAAGCCGTCCGCCTTCTCCTTCGCGAGGAGTACGACGCGATGATCGCCCATGCGGCGCGCCTCAATTCGCGCCGGGCTGCCCGCGCCCAGCGCCTTCGCGAACAGGCCGCGAACCTTGATCCGAAGATTGTCGAGGAGCGGATCAAGGAACTTGAAAGCCGCATCCCTGATCGGGCAGCCACCTTCCGTGAGCGGTGGCGTGAGCGTGGGGCTGAGGGCGACATCCCCCTGGCCCTTGGCGTCCGTGCCAACTTCGCAGCCGAGTCCGAGCGTCTGGCCCGCGAAATCATGGAGCGGATCATGGGCACTAACATTCGGCTCACGGGCTTCGACGTGCTGTATGAGGCGCGCGGCCCGATGCTTGCTCGTATGCTTGACATTCCCGCCTCGAAGCTTCGCGACACGGATGGCGTCTCGTTCCTTGAGCGCGACGTTGAGAAGCTGTGGACGAAGTACGTGCGCACGCTGGCGCCGGACATCGAAGTTGTGCGAGCCTTCGGCGAACTGGACGTGGAGTCCGGGCGCCCAATTGCCTTCACCGAGATTAATGAAGAACAGTTCGCGCGCCAGAAGGCCCTCGGCGAAGAGATGGACGCGGCCTTCGCTAAGAAGTATCCGAAGCCGACCGAGGAACAGAAAGCCAAATATCAGGTCCAGCGCGATAAGGCCATGCAGGAACTCAAGAACGAGTACGACCTCGGTCGAAAGAACCTGATGGCGATGCTCGACCGCCTGCGGCACACGTGGGGAGTGCCGAAGGACCCAGCGGCTTTCGCCACCCGCGCAGCTCGCGTCGTGATGAACGCCAACGTGCTGCGGTTCATGGGTGGTACGGCAGTTGCTTCGCTGCCTGATGTGGCTCAGCCCATCATGCGGTACGGGCTTGGCCGCGTGTTCCGCGACGGCTACCTGCCAATGATCCGCAACTTCAAGGCAATGAAGGCCACGTTCCGCGAACTGCAGCTGGCGGGGGCTAACCTCGACATTGTGCTGCACACGCGGGCGCACCAGATTTGGGACGTTGGCGACTACATGGTGCGCGGCTCGAAGTTCGAGAAGGCCTTCGAGTGGGCGTCCAACCGGATGGGCCTCATCGCCCTGTTCGATTACTGGACGACCGCCATGAAGCAAGTGGCGGGTGGCGTCGCCATTTCTCAGACCCTCGACGACATCGCCATCATCGCGAAAGGCGGGGCAGTTGGCGGAGCTACTGAGCGCCTTGCTCGGCACGGCATCACCGGGGACATGGCGCTGAACATTTGGCAGGAACTTCAGCGCGTTGGCGGTGGCGAGCGGATTGACGGGATTTGGTGGCCGAACACCGAGGCGTGGAAGAATGCCGAGGCGGTGGAGGCTTTCCGCGCCGCCCTTGTCGGGCAGGTGAACTCCACCATCGTCACACCCGGAGTGGAACGGCCGCTGTGGACAGACGCTAATCTCGGAATGCGGATGATTGCGCAGTTCAAGAGCTTCGCCTTTTCGTCAACAACCAAGACGCTCATGGCGGGGCTTCAGAAGAGAGACATGGCCGTAGTTACGGGGGTGCTTGTTTCGCTTGCAATGGGCACACTTTCGTATTACATTTACGCTATGACAGCCGGAGGCGCAGTCCAGGCCAAAATGGAAGCCGCGCTAGACGACTTGGATGGAGAAGGGTGGAAGGTCTTTGCCGATGAGGCAATGGCCCGATCTGGTATTTTCGGTGCCTTGGGGCTCGCGCAGGGCGCCCTCGCTGAAATCCCCCTGGCTGCCCCGTACGTCACGCTGGCTGGGCAACGCACTTCGAGGCGCGGCGGGGAGAGTGTGGTGGAGTCCACCCTTGGCCCTTCGTTCGACGCCCTTACCACAGTGGCCGGGGTGGTGTCGGGGCTTGACGAACCGACGCAAGGAACCATCCGGCAGGCGACCAACCTGCTTCCGCTGCAGAACCACTTCCTGCTGCGACGTGCCTTTGACTCAATTGCAGAGGCCTCGGGCCTTCCGGAGAGACGGCAATGACCATTTCGACTGAGACCCGCCTTGTAACGTACACCGGCAACGGTGCGACGACGGAGTTCGACTTCGACTTCCTGATCCCGACCGACTCGCTCGTCGTGACGCTGTACACGATTGCGACCGGGCTGGAAGGCGATCCGCTCAGTGATACGCTGTACAGTGTGACGGGGCTGGATGACCCGAACGGCGGCTCCGTTACCTATCCGCTCATCGGTTCACCCCTCGCTTCCACGCACAAGATCAACATCAAGCGGGAAGTGGCGCTCACGCAGGGCCTCGCCCTCAACAATCAGTCGGCCTACTTCCCGGAGGAACTCGAGGAGCAGCTGGACCTCATCGTCATGATGATCCAACAGCACGCGGAGGAACTTGGCCGGGCGGTCAAGACGGAAGTCGGGTCAACGACCGATCCGAGCGATCTCATCGAGACACTGTCGACGGCAGCGGCTGATGCGGAAGCGGCGGTGACAGCGGCTGAAGCGGCGCAAACGGCAGCAGAGGCGGCTGAGACAGCGGCAGTTGCAGCGGCCGGTTCCATCTCCCTTCCGGCCTCGCCGAGCGCCCTCAACTACATTCGGCGCAATGCAGGGAACACTGCTTACGAAGCGCGCACGCCTACGCAGGTATTGTCGGATATTGCGGCGGCGGCGGCTGCCAGTCCTTCATTCACCGGCAACATCACAGTTACCTTGGCCGATGATGGGGCGACTGGCCCGGCCATCTTGACGTACCACAATTCGGCCAGCCCCGCGGCGTCCGACGTCATCACTCAGTGGTTCGCCTACGGCCGGGACAGCGCTGCCAACTACGAAGCCTACACCACCATTCGATCGCTCATCGTTGATGCGACGAGTGGAAGTGAAGACGGCCAGGTGGATGTGCTGGTGAAGTCGGCCGGGGCATGGGTCTCGACGCTGGAACTGCGCGGAGATTATGTCAGCCTGCCGCTCGGGCAACTGAAGTTCCCGGCTACGCAGAACCCTTCCTCTGACGCCAACACCCTCGACGACTATGAGGAAGGCACGTTCACCCCGGCCTTCTCGGCGGTCGGCGCCACATTCAGCTACGCCACGCAGTACGGCTCGTACACGAAGATCGGCAACCGCGTCTTCATCAACATCCGGCTGGCGCTGAACACCAGTGGCAATACCCTGGCCGGGGCCACCCTCACGCTGACCGGGCTGCCGTTCGCAAACGGGGAAAATCAAGCCGTGCTCACGCAGGTGAATTGGTCGAACTCCACCACGAGTTACATCGACATCACTGGGCAAGTAGCATCTGCCGCCAGTGACATGACCTTCTACGGCGTGACGGCAGCCACGGCTAATAAGATCGGCGGAGCGGCCCTCACAGCTTCCGCCGCGCTTCACGCCACTAATGGCTCGGTGTTCCGCATCAGCATGAGCTACCGGGTGTAAGTGATGGAACTGACTCAGGCCGAGAAAGAAATCCTGGCGTACACCCTGCTTGGCGAAGCGAGTGGGGAAGGCCGCGCCGGTATGGCAGCGGTTATGAACGTGATCAAGAACCGGGCTGAGTCGGGGAGGTATTCCGACAATCCGGCTGCCGTGGCGCTGCAGAAGAACAGCCGGGGCATTCGTCAATTCTCGACCTGGAACACGAAGGAGAACGGCGGCAACCAGCCAATCTCGCGTTACCGGAAGAGTTCGAAGGAGTTCAAGGAAGCCCTCGACATCGTCGAGAAGGTGATGGCCGGGGAAATCCCGGATGAAACTGGCGGTGCTACGCACTTCGTGACGAAGGCCCTGTTCGACGCAGACAAGCCTGGCTGGTGGGATGCGGAAGCGCCTGCCGGTGAGAAGCAAATCGGCAACCATGTGTTTGGCGTGCGCTCGGCGCAGCAAACTGCTGCGCAAGCAGCGGCTGCACTTGCCGGGGCGAAGGCCGCGAACATCCCGCTCGATACGCCAGCGCCGCTTTCCTTCTTCCCAATCGACACACCGAGCTCCACCGCGCAGCGCGGAGCAGGAGCAGCCGCGTCAGCTTCGCGGGCCGGAGAGAGCGGCGGCGAGCTGGTCGCGCGCAGTGTCACTACAGTCCGCATTGACCCAGTTACGGGGCTGCCCTTGCGCGCAGCGAACACGGCGAACAACCGCGTGGGCCGGGCGGCTTCTGTGGCGGCAGCGAATGCCAATCTCAACCAGGCACGCGTGGAACAAGCCGCCCAGCGCGGAGCGGCCGCTCGTGGAACGGACGCTGTGAGGGACCTTGGGACTGCTCCGGCAGGAGGGGTCTCGGGCACCTATCGCGACGGTGGGGCCATCCCGGCGCGTCAGGTCATCATCAAGCCGGACGGGACTGTGCAGGAGGTGCAGGTTGCACGGACGGTTGCGATGCCGCGTGACGCGCGCCCATCGATGCCGGGGGACGTGCCTGTGGCCAAGAACGTTTCGTATCAAACGACGGTTAAGGTCAAGAACCCGAATTATGTACCGAATATCAGCGGTTCGCCTGACGATCGAGATGTCACCAATGCGATGAAGTCGAAGTTGATGGCCGGGGCTGCGGGCGTCGGAGCTGCAGCGCAGGAGCCGGAGTTCATCGAGAAAGTCGTGACACTCCAGCGCCAAATTATCGTTCCCGGAACGCCGCTCATCCCCGCAGCGCCGCGTGTGCCGATAGTTGCACCGCGTGCGCCGAACTCCAGAGTGATCGAACAGGATCAGGAACTGCGGGCTGAGCTTGGGAAGAAGCTCGCCGAGCAGAACCGCAGAAGCCCCGGCCCGACCTACGATGTGAGCGGCGGCGACAACGCCTTCAATCCGAGGTCCGTGCAGGAAAGCCTGCGTTGGCAGACCGGGTACTAGGAGAGAACGATGGCACGCAAGGTAAATGCTGAGACGGTGGAGCATGTGAAGCGGTGGGAGGGGTTGCGCCTGACGGCGTACCCTGATCCCGGTTCGCGTGACGGCACGCCCTGGACCATTGGGTACGGGCACACGAGCGACGAGTTCATGAAGGTCCACAAGGGCCTGAAGATCACGATTAAGCAAGCCGAGGATGCGCTCGTCCATGACCTCAATGAGACGGCGGCGAAGGTCGAGCAGCTGGTCAAGGTGACGCTGACGGACAATCAGTTCGGCGCGCTGGTGAGCTTCGCGTTCAACGTGGGAGTAGCGGCGTTCGCCAAGTCCACCCTGCTCAAGAAGCTGAACGCCGGGCAGTATGGGGCGGTTCCAACGGAACTGGCGCGGTGGAACAAGAATGATGGAAAGGTCATGAGCGGCCTGACCAACCGGCGCGCGGCGGAAGCCGGGCTGTGGGCGAAGGGCGCCCATGTGGCGTCCAGAACCGTGGCTGCGGAACCGGCGCAGCCCCCGATGCTGGACAAAGAGACGATCTCGTGGGGCGCCGGCGTGGCGGCTTCGCTGGGCGCTGCCTTCTCCGGCACAGGTCCTGTGCCAATCGCGCTCGCCGCTGTGATCGTGGTGGCGTTCGGCGTTGGGCTCTACTTCTACGTGAGCAAGAGGATCGCGAAATGAAGTGCGGTCTGCTGGACATTCCGTGTCAGGCGGAGGCCGCCTTCTGGGGCTTAGTGAATTTGGTGCCGTGGTGGGCCTGGCTCGCTGCGGCGCTGGCCGGACTGCTGGTTGCGTATAAGCTGGGCGGTTGGCCGCTGGTGGCAGCGCTCTGCTTCGGATATGGAATAATTTGGGGTCGCCACAAAGACGACCAAACTCCTCATGAAAACGTGAGTGGACCTGATGCTGAGACCACAAAAAGGCGCCGGACCTACAACGCCGATACAGGACGATGGGAGTGATATGTCTGGTTTTTCGCCGGAACAAAAGCAAGAACTCGAGTTCATCATGCGGAAGGCCGTCCGTGAGGAATTGGCTGATGCGGGCCTGCGTCTCGACGGACCGGATCATCAGGACATGGCGCGGGAGGACTTCCGGTTCCTGCGCAAGCTCCGGTTCTCCGTTCAGGGGGCCGTGGCGAAGATCGGTTGGGCAGTCATCACTGCGCTAATCGGCGCGGCGATCTATCTTTTCACACTCGGCACCAATGCCTGGAAAGGGCTTGGCGGCTAACAGGAGACTGAAATGGCAAAAGTTTGTGTGGCGCTGGTGCAGCTCGCCGAGGGGATGAAGGAAGTCATTCGTTCGGCGCCGATCACATCAGAGCTCATCACGTCCAGTGGCACCTCGCAGCTTTCGACCACGGCGGCCGGAAGCGGGGAGTACTGGATGATTTCAACGACCGGCGACATCTGGATCAAGTTCGGATCGGCGGCCACGGCGGCGGCGGGGGATGACTATCTGCTCCCGGCTGGAAGCATCTACCACGTGAAGGCGACGCTTGGAGACAAGTGTGCGGTCATCGACGCATGATGGGGCTGGGTAACGTCGGCGGGCTGGGCCGGCTTGGTTATGCCGCCGCAAACAGCGTTGGCTGGTGGCTGTCTGGCGCACAGCTCGACCTAGACTTCGCCAACGATCGCTCGTTCAATCGCAAGACCGGGTATCAAGCTTCGCCCAACGGCCTGCTGACCTACACCTCCCCGTCGCCCAAGATGGTGTACGGGACGGATGGGGTCTTGAGGTATGCGCGGCATAATCTGCTGACGTACTCGGAAGACTTTTCGAATGCAGCATGGACGAAGCAAAATGTCACGTTGTCGGCGGGAAGCCCTCTTGGTGGCGTGGGCAGCGCAACTTTGGTCGTTCCGACCGCTGTAAGCGGGGAACACTATCTCAATAATGCGGTGACGTGCGTATCCGGGCGATTTTATACGTTTTCGAGGTACGTCAAGGCAGCGGGCTACAACTATGTGTCGATGACAATCGGAGCATCGCGTGCATGGGCAACGTTTGACCTAACTGACGGAACGGTCTCGGCTACTAGTTCTAATGGAACTGACTTTTCGTCACAGTCGGCTACTATTCAGGACGTAGGTAACGGATGGTATAAGATCTCCGTTACCGCACTATGCCTGATCGGCACGTCGTATTCGGTTTTGTCCGTAGTATCAAACACCGATATGACGGCCACCTATACTAAGACCTTTACGGGAGACGGGGTGTCTGGCGTGCTTTTTGCCGGTTCCCAAGTCCAGACCGGGGTGTCAATTTTCGACTACCTCGCCACCACCTCTGCCGCCAAGTACGACCTCCCCATCGACCACGATCCCCTGACCGGCGAGGCCCTCGGGGTGCTCATCGAGGAGCAGAGGACCGCGTTGGCTATCTATTCGCAGGACGCGACCCAGTGGACCAATCAGTCGAACACCGCTGTTACTTCAAATGTCGCAGTTGCCCCAGATGGCACGACAACCGCTGATCTACTGGCCCGCACATCCACATCGGCGGCTTATCGTGGAGCAGCGGGTGTTGTTAAGGCAGCGTCCGCAATCCAGTACACATACAGCGTGTTTGCCAAGAAAAGCATTCATGATTACTTGTCAATTACATGCCAGGGCTCGTCTGGCTCGCAACGAGCATCAGCGTCATTTAACCTGGAGACTGGAGCCGTCGGCTTAACAGCGACATCTGGTAGCTATGTGGTGAACAGTACTGATGTAGTGGATGTTGGAGATGGCTGGTACAGGTGTTGCCTGACTTTCACGACCGACACCTCTGCTGTCGTAACGCCTTACTTGGTGGCACGCCAGAACAATACTGCGGTAGTTGACGGCGTCGATACGTCATCTGACGCGGCAGCTTATGTCTGGGGCGCTCAACTCGAAGCCGGAGCCTTCGCGACCTCGTACATCCAGACCGGCTCTGCGCAGGTGACGAGGGCGGCGGATCAGGTGTCGCTGGCGACGAGCGCGTTCAACTTTGTGGATGCAACCGGAACATGCGTCGTTGAATTGGACACCAACTTTGACGTGGCTGCCTATGCTCGCGACATCGTAAGGTTTACTGATGGGTCAAACGACTATGTGCGCCCATACGCATATCCAAGCAGAGCTGGGTTAGGCATAGTAGACTCGTCAGTTGCGCAATGTGACATATCTGTGGGCTCTGGCCGGGCTACAGGTGTTCCGTTTTCGTTGGCGTGCGCATGGGCAGATAATGATATGGCGGCAGTGGTCAATGGAGGCACAGTTGGGGTTGATACGAGTGGCACAATGCCGACCGGCATGACTACTGTGCGTATCGGGTTTAGCGCGGCCAATACGAACGTACTCAGCGGCCACATCAAACGCTTCACCTACTGGAACACTCGCAAACCCAACGCAGAACTACAGGTGCTCTCAGCATGATCCTCGAACTGATGGTTTGGTGCGCCGACCGTAAGCACTTCATCGACGGCATGGTTACCTACGGCTTCGCCTTCCTCGACGAGCAGGGCAGCAACCTCGTACCCATCCCCGACGTGGCGATTGACGAGATCGGCCCGATCACCAAGACGCCCGGCGTCTACGACGAGAAGGGGCAGGAGATCGAACCTCCCGTCGTGATCGAAGGACACCACGTCAACATCCGGGTCTGGGGCGACTTCGCCAAGATGGTAACGCAGGGGCGTCCGTCCGAGGGCACGATATTCGAGCGGACCAACGTGCTCGGCATGATCCCCGGCCTGAAGTGGGAGCCGCTCAAGGACGATGGCGTGCCTGCCGGCTACATGGGGCCGATGGGCGTGAAGCTGTTCGACCCGGCCAGCGTGAACTCACCAAGCCGGGTGTGGGCTTAAGTGCCGGGCTTCCTTAGTTTGGCCCGGTAGAACTTTCCAGGCACAGTGCTCGGCTCCTGAATAAGGATGCCCGCCGAGATCATGACTTCCAGCACACGGGACACACTGTGTGCTGGAAGTCTTTCCATTAGGAAATGGACAATCCGCCCCTCGTGAAGGGGCTTCCCCTCGCGGCTGGTCATTTGCAGGACGAAGAACCAACATTCGTCCACGGCCCTCATGTCCCCGCCCGTCGCCATCGACTTGAAAATGTCGGGCAATAGGGTTTCGAGTTCCAGCAGCCAACCCAACGCCATATTGTAATCGTCCACTGTGACGATGTGGTCGCCGCCCCGCGAGAGGCTGGCGCACATGCAGAGCTTGAGCATGTGGGCGACGCGGCGGGTGTTGTAGTGGATAAGCTTCGGGTGCTCGGGGACTGGGGGCGCCCCGGCCTTCACCCAGCTTTCAATCCCGGCAATGGCCTCGGGCTGGAAAACGATGGCGCCGTAGTCCTCGAATATGGCGCGCAGGTCCTGGACGAGGGCGGTGTAAAGGGCGCTCTCCGTTTGGATTTCCGTGAACACTTCGCGAATGAGCTTTTCGCCGGAGTCGGCAAGCAGGGTGCGCGACATGAAGCCCTGCTCCCAGGCGCCTTCGGGCAGCACTGAGTTGAGGAAAGAGGGCGTGGTCGCGGCGAGGATGTTCAGGGAAGGGCGCTCGACTTTGACGTTGAGGTTGTTGCCGCGTCGGCGCTCGGAGTACGGAAAGGCGTCGTAGATGTCGGTGAGCTTGTTCATCAATGGGATGTCGTACTCGGGGAGAAGCACGCCCAACTCGTTGGAGACAAGGGTGAGGGAGTTGTAGTCGACGTAGCTGCCGGACTGGATATGGAGGAACTTCGTCTCGCTGTCCACAAGCTCATCAATAATCGAAGCCCCGGTCACGGATGACGGAGCTACGTGCAGGTCGCGGCCGGTGCCGACTCCAACGTCCTTTAGGACGGCATTCACCCTCGACGTGAGGAGGGTTTTGCCGGTGCCCGGTGGGCCGACCAGTACGGTGTAGAGGTTGGGGTAGAGAACACCTAGCCCGGTTTTGATCCACAAGCGACGCTCCATAGCCGCTGCGATGACCGAGATGCCAGTCCACTTCCGCCACAACTCGGGCGACGGAAGTGGAGCGGTGAACTCATACCAACTGTCAATCCAGTTGGCAAGTTTGCGTGCCATGAGCTCACCTGAACAGTTCGTCGAATGACCTAGTGCCAGCGGGATAGTTAATCCGCTGGCGCGAGTCGTGCCCTTTCCACTTGATGAGGCCGTCGGGGTTGTCTTTTACTTTGCCCACTTCTTCCGCCTTGCATTTGCCCTTGGCCGCGTCGTTCGCGGTCCAGTAGGAAACTTCGCCCCAATTCCAGCCGATCTTCGCATCGACCGGAACGATGAACTCGCGGCCCTTCGCTAACTGAAGGGGGACGCGCATTGTTTGGATTAACTGCGGAAGGATTTCGTCTTCGAGTTCTTCTGGGTACTGCAGGAGGATGGAGTCGTGGACCTGGATGAGAAGCTGAACGGAAGGGAACTGGCGCCAGACGTTGAGAAGGCCAGTGTCGATTTCGTCGGCAGTCATGGACTGCGGGCAATAGGCAATGGCCTCGCGAATGGTGCTGTCCTCGAACGAACGTCCGAAGAACATCCTGCGCCGACCGAAGGGCGTGATGAGAGTGTGCGTGGACTGGAGGGACCGGCGCACGAAGTTGTGCCAGTTGTCGGAGCTATGGTCGTCTCGGTCGGCGCTGCCGATGACGGGGAAGGCACCAAAGTAGCGGAGCTGGAAGTCCTCGATAATGGCGGTTTCGACCTTGGTGTGCTTTGCCATCGTGCGAGGAGTGCCGTAGTAGTTGGTGCCGTGGCCAAGCTTCTTGGCGAGCTGCCGATAAGAGTCCTGCCGGTAGGCGATCCGCTCGGCGATCTCACGGTCCTTCTTTGGGTCGCCAGTCCACGGCAGGTCGGGACGCGACATCTTGCAGACTGTGGTGTGCAGGTCGCCGGACTCGCAGGCGTTGAGATAGCTGCCCGCGAAATCTTCGCCGTACTTCTCTACGAACAGGTCCCAGCAGATGGCGCCGACATTTCGGGCGTCGCCCTGCTCTAGGTCGAGGTTGGCGAACTTGTATCCGGGGTCGGCGACGAAGACGGAGCGGAGCTCGCGGTCAACATTTTGAAGGTTTCCGCCTGTTCCAAAGTCAGACATACTCGAAGCCAACCGCCCGGTATTAGTTCCGGCGATATTGAAATTGGTCCGAATGCGGCTGTCAGGATCGATTGCAGTTCGGAGAAATCCTCGCTTCTTGTCCAGATCACGAAGGGCCAAGATGTGGCGGGAGATCGGCTCGGCCATGAGATAATCATTGAGTTTCTCCAGCGCCTCGCGGTTGAGCGTGGGGACGAAGGCGCCCTTGGTATTACGCTTGCGGACCTGCGGCATCCCCATTATGTCGTAGAAGAGGGTCTTGAGTTTTGCCGGGCTGCGCCACCAGGTGGTGTTGACGGAAGGCTCATCCCAGCCGACGCCGTCCGCAACGATGGAGTTGAGCTGGACTTCGAGTTGCTCGACCTGTTCGGTGTAGAGGCGGAGAACCTCGTCACGGCGTGCGATGTCGATCAGCACGCCGCGCATGGTCATTTCGAGGATGGGCGCCTGGAGGGCCTTGCTGAACTCGTAGGTACGACGGGCGATCGGATCGATCTGGCGCTCCAGTTCGTGGAACACCTCCAAGGTGACGCAGCAGTCGAGGCCGTTGTAGACCCATTCCTTCTCGTTATAGGTGAGGGAGGTGGTTTCGAGAAGGGTGCTGGTGTCGATGATCTTGACCATCAGCTCACCGGATCGAAGGTTTCGTTGAAGTGCTCGACTGGGATGTGAAGGGCGCGGGCCAACTTGAGCTCGATCTGGACGCCCTTGGACTGCTCCCAGCCGGTAAGGCACAGCACGAATACGGCATCGGCCTTACGCAGGAAGGCCATGTTGTGCTTGTGCCACGTCGCGGCGTCTTCGAGAAGGTTGAGGGCCAAGGCGGTGGGCCGGAAATAAACCACAGGAGAGAAGGCCGTGACACCGTGCTTGACCAAGTGGAGGACGAACTCGAAGGTGCGATCGAGGCGCTGGTCCTGAACGCCGACGAGTGGGGATGAGTAGGGCGCGGCGACGTAAATCAATCAGTCCTCCTTCTTGAGTGTTTCGTGCTTCGCCCGCATGAACTTCCACGCGAGCTCGTCGGTGTAAACGGTGGCGAGGAAACCGAGGCCCTTCTCCAATTCCGGCTGCATGGCGTGGTGCATCAGCATGGTGTCGAAAGAAGAACCGGGGATGGGCAGGCCGTACTTGCGCCAAAGCCAGTGGGTGTCGTAGAGGAAGTTCTGCCCGCCGATTCGCTTCGCAAGCCGCAACCACCGGCGAACGAACTCCCACGCGATCAACTCGTCCGCAAGAGTACGCCAGTAGTTTCCATCCAGCTGAAGAGCATCCACAAAAGGAACCACGATAGCCCGTTCATGACTAGGAGCAAAACCCACGCAAGTAATCTGCTCCTGGGCTGTTTCAATATCAACACTAAGGTCATCAGCCCCAAGGATATGGTCGCGCTCAAAAGCGACAAGGTCTGCGATAGTTGGCTCAATCCAAATCTCCCTACGAGGGCGCCGAAGTTCCGGGAACTCCGCCTCGCGGCGGGCCTTCTCCAGGTCGGCAATGACGATCGGGCGCAGCGTGAACTCGCGCATGACGGCGGCTGGATGGTAGGTGGGGAGGACCTTGAACTGGCGGCCGTTGATGGAGGCGAGGCTCGGGGCGCCGCGAACTTTCCGAATGCCGCTCGTGTGGAGCAAGGCCCACGAGGCAGTCGCGCCCAACGCTATAATGAGCGTTGGGCTGTAGGTAATGACCTCGGAATAGAGGCGGGTAAGTTCGTCGGCGTACTGGGCGCGGACGTACTTACCGGCTTGAAGGGCGGGCATTCCGGGGATGCCGTAGAGCTTCTGCGAACAGAGGTTCGTGATGTCGTTCGTCGGCTCGGGCTGCAGATTGAATACGTTCGTGAGGTAGCAGTGACGGCGATCGATGCCGACCTGCGACAACATGTTGTTCAGTATTTTTCCGGCCGGGCCGACGAATGGCTCGCGGGCGAGCGCCTCCTCGCGGCCCCAGGCCTCGCCCACGATCATGATGCGACTCACTTATGCCTGCCCTTTCCAAGGAAGGCGTACCCGGCGATGTCGTCCCAGTGGTCCTCGTGGTTGGGATCGCCGGAGACGATGCGGGAGATTTTCTGGACGATGTTGATGAGGGCAGCGCGCTGCATGTTGTTCAGCTTTTCCCAATTGTGGGAAATGGTGAGCTGGTAGTTGAGGTTGTCGAAGACGCGGGACTGCTCCATCCAGTCGCCGTGGGTGGACTTACGCTCGTTAGTTAAGGCGACCGGGGTGTCCTCCGCGAGACGGGCATGGTTCAGGAGGTAGTGGTCGGCCCACGTGAGACCGGTTTCGTCCATCCAGTATTCGGTGCCTTTGTCCGGCGATGACTCTACTATGTTGATCAACCTGATAAATCGAGCCGGACTTTGGGAGTCAAACGGCGGCAACTCCAACCTAACGCCAGTTCCCAGATCAGACTTCCTCAGCATTGAAGTAGGCCTCCTTAGCCCGGTTGTAGAACTCCTCGTCGCGTTCGAGTCCGAGGACTGTTGGGGCGCCGAGGGCAGTAGCTGCCTTAAGCGCATTAGCCGATCCAGCCGTTGGGTCAAGGACAACGGAGTACTCATCTACGACCATCCCCATGAAGTGCTTTAACATCCCGACGGGCTTCTCGCTCATGTGGATGGACTTGTCCCGGCCCGGCCACGCCACCGCGTTATTGACGAGGCCTCGGGCGGTGAGCTTCCGGTCACCCCGGCTGGCGAAGAAGGCCGTCTCGTACACGCGGCGGGGACCGCGCTGCGGATCAGGGGCGATGCCGGTGTTGTCGGACTTGTACCAGATCAGCGGGAAGGGGTTGACGGTCCAGCCCATCTTTGTAAGGCGCGTCTTGGTTAGCTCGTAGTAGTCCATGCTGAACCAAAAAATGAGGTGGGCTGAGTCGGCCACCACATTGTACATGGCCTGCTCAAGCGAGTCAAGCAGCTTGGTGTAAACGTCGAAGCCGTCAGCGTAGCCGCCGAGTTCGGCGCCCTGCCCCTGCGGCATTTCCCCGGCGTTGATGCCGTAGGGGAAGTCGCAGTGGATGAGGTTGAAACGGTTGCCGGTGTAGGCGGAACTCCACTCGTGGAAGTCGGCGTGGAGAAGGGGGACCTGGGGCTTGGGCGCCGGAGCCATGCCATCGATCTGCCGGATGGTGTCAACAACAGTGGCGGCCTTCCGTTCGTTCACCCGCTGCACTACGTTGCGGGCGGTGGAGAACTTCGGGGCTTCTAGAACGCGCGTATTGCCGCCCTGCAGTTCGCGGGCCACGTCAATCTTCTGCCCCACGGACTGAGGCGAAATGCCGAGGGCTTCGGCCGTGCGGCTCTGAGTCCAGCCGTCGGTCTGTTGCCCGCGCATCTGGTGGTAGCGGGCGACGGCGAGGCACTCGTCCTGCCACGAGAGGTCGACGCGGCCGACGTTCTCCTCCAACTCAAGAAGCTGGAGCTCCACCTCGTCAAGGTCTTCGACGAACTGGACAGGGATGTGGGTCCAGCCGAGCTCTTTGCAGGCGGTCCACCGGCGCTCCCCGGCGCGAAGCTGGCCGTCCCGCTGGATGGTGATGGGGTTGATGAGCCCGCCGACACGCTTGATGGACTCCATCAGCTCGGGGATTTTCACAAGCTCACGGCGCTGGCGCTCCGCGCGGTTGACCCAAATCTTGTCGATCGGGAAGGAGGTGAAGTCGCCCGTGGTCATGATGCGGCCTCCGCGAGGATCATGGCGGCGTGCTCTTCCTTCACGGGGACTGCGGCGGTGAAGGAGGTCGAGTAGTCGACGTGACGGCGGCAGTGGCGGATGACTTCCTCGAAGAGGAACCGGCGGGCGTTCGCCAACTCAGTGGTGAAACCGCCGCCGGTCGCAAGCCAGCCGTTCGCTGTGTACATGAGGTACATGAAGGGCTCCTGTTGAAAAGACGGGAGGGGCGTGAACCCCTCCCAAGTGACGACCAACTGGGGCTCAGTCGGTCGAGATCGGAGCCGTCCGCTTCAGGTCGGGGTAGAAGTTCTCGGGGTTGTTCGGGTCCTGCCGGTGAGCGACCGAGCCGAGGCACTTCTTGTTGACGGCGACGGTGAAGGCCTCCTTGTAGGAGAGCTTGGGATCGATCCCCAGGTGCTTCGTCAGGAAGTCCTTGAGGTTCGCCTCGGTCTGGGCAAAGGCCGTCTTGTCCTCGGGGGTGTTGCCCTTCGGGAACATGAAGCTGCGCCGCAGGCCCATGATCTGCTTGGGCGCGCCGTACTCGCGAAGCTCGTCCTGGTCCACGTCGTCCAGCGCGCGGGTGGCGGTGAAGGTGAACTCGATCGCGTTCCAGCTGCCCTTCGGCGACACGATGTCGCGCGACTCGGGGATCTTGTTCACGAACATCTCGTAGGTGCCGATCGGCGGCAGCGGCGGGCGCTGGGTCTCTTCGACGGTCTTTCCCATGATTTCATTGAAGTCAGGCATCTTTGTTTTCCATCTTGAGTTGGGTGAAGATTTCGGACAGGCCGGACTCCAAGGGCACCTTGCTCGGCATGTTGAGCGCGGCGATCTTGAGGTCCATGAGGTCAGTCGGAACAGTCCGAATGGTCCGGCTGACTTTCTCACCCTGGCCGGAACGTTCGGCCAGGATCAGATTGTTGAAGTACTTGGGAAGGGTGGGGCCGAGTGCCTTGCCGATGCCGGAGTTGGCCCAGCCCTTCAAACTGCCGTCGGGCGCCTCCACCACGGAGACGTGAGTGATGACGATGACGTTGGTGTCGAAGGCCTCGCCGGTGATCGCGGCGATGGTGTTCTCGACCAGCTTCTGCCCCGCCGAGTACCACTGGCGCGGGTCCTTCGCCATTGGGTTGAGGCCTTCGGCCCATTCGAGCGCGGCCTTGCCGAAGCCCGTCAGGCTGTCGAGGACGAAGACGTGGTTGTCGCCCCAGAAATTAGGGTCACGTTCCTCGGACCAGCGGGTGAGGATTTTCGCTGCATCGATCGCGGCTTTGGGCGTGCCGTCCACCTTCACACCGGTGGAGAGGGACGGCTTGTACTTGTCGCGGACGGTCTCGAAGCGGACCTTGGCGAGCCCTTGGGGGTACTCGACCTTGAGCTTCTTGACCATGTAGTCAAGGCCGTTGTCCATGTCGAGGATGGACATGGAGTACCCGGCCTTCACGAGGGAGGTCAGGGAGCCGGTCTTGCCGGAACCGCTGTCGCCACAGTAGAGGAGCTTGACGATGCGGGTGGATTGGTACTCGGCGAGGGAGGGCATCTTGTTCCTTTCAACGACTGCGAAGTGGGTTCCACGGAGTGCCCTTCTCGAAGCCTCCGGCGAGGAAATTCGGGCGGACTTCCGGCGAACGGGAGCATACCTGACGGAAGGCGCACCCGCCGTAGTTGCCGCAGGACTGCGGGTTCATGGGGAAGTGGTTGTTGAGGGTGGCGGTCTGGGCCTGGGCGATCCAGAAGCGCGCCGTATCGTACCACTCGTCGAGTTCACTGTGGGTGAAGAGGGCCGGTGAACGGGCGAACTTGGAGAAGCCGACGGCCACCTGCACTGCGTCGATCAGAACGCCCTTCACCGGGATGTCGAAGATGGCCTTGCCTGCGAAGGTGTACATGCCGAACTGGGTGTGCGGCTTGAACTGGTCGAAGTAGTACGGGCCGATAGTGGTGCCGGTGGTCTTCTGGTCCATGACGTACTTGTCGCCGTCCCAGTCCACGACGCGGTCGATGTGGCCAGTGAACATGATGTTGTCTCCCACGTCGAGCGCGAAGGATAACTCGACGGCGGGCTTCCCGTTCGCGAGGTGGACGACCTTCATGTTGTCGTCGGCGAACTCCTCGAAGTACCAGACGATAGTGCGGATGAGGTTCTCGCGGTTCTTGAGGTTGTGCGTGGAAGTCCACGGGTGGTCTTCGTCCCACGTCTCGATGAGGGCTTCGAGGACGATGCGCTCCAAGGCCTCGTCGGGGTCGGCGCCGTCGGCCAAGTACTTGAAGTAGTGTTCGAGGGCGGTGGCGTAGGCGGCGCCGAAGCGCAGGTGCTCGGACTGGCCGAGCGACTGCCAGCCGTCGATGAGGGTGTACTGGTAGTAGCGAAGGCACTTCTGCGCAGCGGAGATGGAGGTCGCATCCCACGCGAACTGCACGCCCTGCTCGTTGAAGGGGGACTTATCCACTGATCTGCTCCTGCAGTTCTTTCCGGCGCTCGCGGAGGATGTTGAGGATCATGGTGCGGCCGGTGTCGGTGAACTTGATCGATGCCACGGTGGCGATGCTGACGTAGACGGAGCCGCCCGCCTCGATCGCGGCAATGGCGTCGATGACTCGAAGGAGCTCGGTCTGGAGGGCGCTGATTTCGTCCATCATTTCTTGAGCAGGTGTGAGAGGTCGAGGGTGAGTCCGGTGGAGGCGACGGCCTTGGTCTCCTTCGTGGGCTTGGCTCGCCCGGCGGTGAGGTTGCCGAGGTTGAAGGAGGACCGCTTCTCGCGGAACTGCTTGATGATCTCGGCGACCTCGCCGCCTTCCTTGGTGTAGGAAAGAGGGTCGCGGGAGAAGAGTTCGAGGAGGTCGGTCACAGGTTCACCTTTATCTTCACCTGATCGTAGGTCGGGTCCTTGGTCTCGAGCTTGGTGATGCAGTCGCGGACCAGAGCGCGGACGATCTTCGAGGGATCGTGGCCGGGGAAGAGCTCCCGCAGGCGATTGAGGTCGCCCTTGAAGAGGTTGATATGGTGGGTGGTGAGGTCGCTAGTCCTTGCTCTGGTCACGGGCGCCTCCCTTGATTTCGTTGTAGGCTTTTTCTCGCATGATCCAAACTTCCTTCCCGGCTTCGATGGGGACAATGGCGACAAGAGCGTCGAGGGCCGGGTCGCCCGAACTCTTCCGCGCAGCGTGAAGTTGCTTGATGGCCTCGAAGGCGTCCGTGGTGAGAATGCGGATGCCGTGCTCGGCGTTGAGCCCCTTATACCAGAACTCGAGCCAATTCATTTACTCGATCCGGAGAAGGGGCTTCAGTCCATCCATGGGAATGTGGACAGTGCAGGTGAAGCTCTCGCCCTCGTCCATGCGGGGGCCGACCTCGGCAGCGACGCCGCGCTCAAGGAAGCCGACCCAAACGTCCTGCCACATGACACGCACTGCATTGGGGTCGTAGGGGTTGTCGCGGTCGCGCTCAAGCGTGAGGTGGTCGCCGACTACGAGGGACTTGACGATGGACTTGGCAGCGGCATCGCGATGCGCTGTGCCCATCAAGGTGGCGAGGATCATTTGGGGCTCCTGTTGAGTGGACTAGGTGGACACTCGCCCGCACCGGAGAGGGGCAAGTGTCCGCTTAGTCCACCCCTCGTAAGGGATGGACCACGGGGCAGCCTCAACAAAGGAGGAAAAAGGCTGCCCCGGTTTGGTTAGGCGGCCGGAGCGCCGCCGATGCCGAGCGAGCCCAGCTGGATGTTGGCCGACTTCTTGCGGGCGTTGACGATGCCCTCCGCGACCTTGCGGATTTCGGGCATGGCCGCGACGCGCAGGATTTCCTCGGCCAGGGCGCCCTCGTCGACCTGCTCCAGCTTGACCCCCTGCTTGCCGAGCTCGGCCTTGATCGCGGCGCGGGCCAGCTTGCGGCACTCGTTCTCGACGGGGTCGAGCTTGGCCTGCGGGACCGAGGCGACGGAGAACTCGTAGTCCTTGGCGTAGGTGAGGACATCGTCGGCAGTGACGGTGCCGGCCTTGACCTTTGCGGCCATGTTGTTGCGCACGTTCTCGGCGAGCAGCTGGTTGAGCGCGCGGGCTTCGCCTTCGGTGCACACGTGACCGGCCTCGAACGGCTGGGGAATGGTGAACTCGCCGCCTGCGATGATGATCTTCCTATCCGACATGTCCCTGATCTCCTTGGGTTGGGGGTTGCGGAATGATTGTAGGATGCCATAACTGCGTGGTGTTGTCAATGCCGGGTCCGCAGTTGTGTGGCCGTGTTAAACCCGGTATATCATGGCCATCAGTGGATCATGTGGTCGCCCTCCTCCGTGGTGAGAATGTGACCGAGGACGTGAGCGATGTCCCACACGTAGCATGTGGGATTGCCTCCGTTCATCAGTTCGCCGCAGTACTCGTAGAAGCGGTCGAACTGCTCGTCCGAAAAGATGATGCCGTAGGAAAGGCAAATGTCGCGAACTTGGCGGAAGTCGAACGCAAAGGGCTGGCCATCGGCCTTGTCGATCTCATCCAGGAACGAGTTGATGATGGTGAGCGCGGCTGGAAGGGCCTTGTCGTTGACGAGCGCCACGTATTCGCGGAAAACGGGAGCGAGCTTCATTTCGGGTCTCCGGAGAGGATGAAGTTGTTGGAGGTGACGTAGGTGAGGGTGGCCTTGGACCGGGTCTGGATGACGTAGCGGAGGTTGAGGTCCTGCTGGTCCTGCCGTAGAAGGTGCTCGTCGAGGAAATAGACGTTGAGGAATTCGAGGCCCTTGGACTTGTGGCCGGTCATGAGCTTGACAGGGCCGGCGATCGACATGATCTTGGTGGCGTAGGCGATGGCCGTGCCGAGGGTTGGACCCTGCGCCGCGAACACGCGCAGGCACTCGGCCTGGTCTGCGACCTTGGACTTGTTCCGGGCCTTGAGAAGCTTCGCGGTTTCCCAGGCGTTGATCTTCTGGAGGACGCCGTCCTGCGGAAGGCTGTCGTCCTTGGAGAAGGACCGGAGGATTTTGATGAGGCCCTTGCCGATGTCGTTGCCGACGAGTTCGGGGTAGCGTCCGGCGCGGATGAGGCGGAAGGCCATCGAGAACAGGGGCGCGTTGTTCCGGCAGATGATGACAGCGTCGTCCGTGAGGTCATCTACCGTCCACTCGCCGAGGTGGCGGACCTCGCCGGACTTCGCCCACTCCGGGTACTTCATGTGCGGGGCGCGCCACCGGGCTTCCTCCACCACCGAGATGGGGCAGCGGAAGGAGACGGAAAGGCCGAGCTCGTTCATGGAGAAGGCGGCTTGGAGCTCGCGCATGGAATTGACGCTGGCGCCCCGGAAGGCGTAGATGGACTGGCACTCGTCGCCCACAGCGATGATGCGGCGATCGCCGACGAGGCGCGCCAACATGCGGTGGTTGAGCGCGGAAAGGTCCTGCGCCTCGTCCACCATCACAAGCGGGTAGCGGGGATAGAGGGCTGGGAAGATGGAGGGCATGAGGATTTGGTCGGAGTAGTCGAGCTTGCCCTCGAAGGCCTCCGCGAGGGAACGACGGGAGGTTTCGAGGACGAGGTGCATGAAGAGGTCGTCAGGCTCCTCGTCGAGGGAAGCGAAGAAGTCCTCGTCATTCATGAGGGAGCGGGGCTTCTTCATCTGAAAGGCCCCGTCGGGGACCCAGCCCTGGGTTTTGCCGTGTTCGACGGCGCGCTTCACGTCGGAGAAGATCTCGTAGGCGGCGCGCTTGTCGTCGCCCTCCATCTTGTCGACGATCTCTTTCAGGAGGCGGTAGTTCTTGTCAGCATCGATGATGAGACGCCGCCCAAGGGTGTCGCCCCAGATGCGATGTCCGAGGGAGTTGAGGGTGCGGGCCTCGCACCACGCGGGAAGGCGCTCCTGCATCTCCTTGGCGATGCGCACGTTGAAGGCGAGGCACAGCATGTTGGTGCCCTTCAGGGCGTGGGCGACCATGACGATGGTCGAGGTCTTCGCGGCACCGGCGAGGGCCGAGATGAGGAGGTTCTCCTTGGTGGAGGTGGCGCGGGAGATGATGGCTTCTTGCTCGGGGGTGGGCTTATGGTCAGTCATTGGAGTCTCCGTAGGGAACCGGCGGGCAAATGATGCCTTCGTAGCCGTGGTTGATGAAGCCCGCTTCGCGGGTGATTAGGGTGGAGATGCGGGCGTCGTGACGGTCCCACCAGTTCTCGATGCTGGTGACGGTGTAGTGGAGGAAGTGGTCGAGCGGGCGGCGGCCCGTCTGGACAATGCGGAAGTAGGCCACAGGGCCGACTTCGAAAGCGTCGCAGTAGGCGTACTTGCCGTACTCTGCGAGGAAAATGTGGGCGCCAGTGCGGGTGCAGGTCATGGCAGGGCGAGCTCCACTTCGACGATGTCCATCTCCTCGCGCTTTCGAGAAGGGACCTTGATGAATTGGAAGTCGCCGGTGAACTCGCCGTTCTCATCGAGGCGCTCGACCCGGCCGTTGAGCCAGGCGGTGAGTGCGATCGAGGCGCTGCGTGCTGAGCGGAACAGGCGGGCCTTCTCGGGGGCTTCCGGTTCGACCTGGCTGCCGCCCCGCCCGTGGCGTTCGAGGGGTTGAGGAAGGTACTGGCCGGTCGGCTTGTGGCGAATGGCGTAGAGTCTCACGACGCACCTCCCACGAGGCGGGCGCCGTCGACGACGCTGGGCGCTCCGTTCACGAGGGAGACGCCGCGCTTGGCCGCGCTTTCCTCGAACGGCGGGTAGAGGATGATGGCGAGGAGCGCCGCAACGACGGCGAACATGGCGAACTCAAGGATGCGCATTTCAGGCCTCCGGCTGGTGGGTGATGATGTTCTCGCTGAGGCGCTTCATGGCCTCGACGAGGGGGTTGACGAGGACTTCGTCGATGCCGACCCGGCGACCGTACTCGACGGCCTCGGCGAGGCGCTCAAGGTAGGCCTGCCGCTCGTTCTCGGCGCGGGTGGGCATGGCCTGGGCCCAGGCGGCGGCGTCGGCGAGGATGGTCTGTGGATCGCCGTAGAAGGTCTGGTACTTGTTATCGTTCCAGTCGGTGGAGAACTTGGGGTTGTAGCTGATGACCAACACCGGGCTGGTAGCGTACTGGAGCGTGAAGGAGATTGAGTTGACCTTCGTCTTTTCGTGAAGGTGCTCGTAGAGGGAGTCGATGGCGGTCTGTATTGCGGAGGTGTGCATGGGGTTATTCCTTGAAGGCGGAGGGAGGGTCGATGCGGGTGCCGAGGAGGTCGTAGAGTTCGCGGAGCTCGTGGGCGAGATTGCTGGCCAAGAGCCGGGCGTCGGCGGTCACAGTTGGGGCATTTGTGATTTGGTCCATGGCCCTGAGGGCCATCGCCGTGTGGCCGAGGTATGAGTTGTGGCGCCGTACCTCCCGGCGAACGTAGTCCTGTTTGAGTTTCCTTTTCATCAGTCAGTTCCCTTGATGTTGGCGAAGTCGAGGACGGAGCTGAGAAGCGGGTCGGCCTCCGCGTAGCCGCGCGGGTTCGGGCGCTCTTCGAGGGGGAGGGCTTCGCCGTCGAGGCTGGTGATGGTGCCGCGAAGGGTGCCGAAGGTGACGAGGACGGCATTGCCCTGGCACTGCAGGTAAACGTCGTCCCAAACGGTGCTGGGGAGGTAGCCCGCTACGTTGGCGTGGGCCTCCTGGTCACTTTTGGCGAGAAGGGCGCGGTAGTAGTAGGCGCGCTGGCGCCACCGGATCGCGGCCTTCTCGGACTCGAGGGTGTAGCGGATGCCGCCGTTCTTGCGCGCAGTCATGAACACTTGCTGCACGTCGTAGTAGGCGGCGAGGGAACGGGACAGGGGCATCAGCTGAAATCCACTTGACGGAGGCGGTGAGCGGCGTTGGCGAAGATGCGCTGCTTGGCGCGAAGGAGTGAGCGGGTGGCGCGGTTGGCCTTGATGTTCTTCCGCAGGTTGCGAATGGCGTCCTGCAGGGCCTCGATCTGACGTTCGTCGCTGTCGATGGCAGCGTCGAACTCGTGGATTTGCTCGGTCACGGAGGCGAGCTGGTGCTCCTCGTGTTCGGCGGCTCGCGCCACGGAGGTGTACTTGTCGAGTTCGGTTGTCATGTTTTCCTCAGTAGATGGTCGAGGTTGATGGTGATACGTGGTTCATTATACGTGGGCTCGGGTTCGGCGGCAAGGGCCTCCAACAGGTTGCGATGGGCGTTGTCGATGGCCTCCTGGGGCGTCCACCCCATGCCCCCTCGAAATTGGCCGAGGGGGTTGCGCCGAAGGTAGGCCATCCAGTTGGAACTGCCATCCTTCGTCGGGGCGCTCGTGGCGAGGGACATGAGGTGGAGGCCGGGCGGGATGGAGATGAGGTGGGTGGTCATTTCGTCTCTCCCTGCTGGGAGAGAGCCCGTCTAATACGCCGATCTAGTGCGCGACGGTACATCTTGTGCAGCGCTTCCCTCAGTCTCTCGACTTCTGCTTGGGAGGCGGTGAGTTGTGGAGAATGGAGAGCGCAAATATCGTTTGGGCTGTCGTAAGCGCAGGCGCACTCGCGCGGGCCGTTGATCTTGTTCTGGAGCAGTTCGACGTGACGCCGCGCTTCCTCCAGTTCCCGCTCAAGGGTGGCGATCCGGTCGGCGGCTTCAGTCTTGAGCGTGTTGTTCGCAATAATCCACTCGTTGAGGCATAACGCTTCGGCGGTATTGTTGTCCTCACGAAGGCGCTGCACGATGACCTGCAACGCAGCGTCCACAACATACCTGGGGCGCAGCCTCGCCACTAGGTCGTCCGCCACAGGCCCCATGTTGTCATTTGGCATTTTCATTAGTCCTTGTTTGAGCCGAGGTGCATCTGGTGGGCGCCGGTGCGTCGAACAGGTTGGTCGCGGGTAGCCGTGGGACCACTGTTGGCGCTGGTGGGGGTCATCAACACGTTAAGATTTAGCATTCGGTCGATTTCGCGGGACCATTCTTCAGTCGGGCGGTGGTCACCCTTCTTGCGGGACAAGTCGCCTTTCTTCGTGACCCGGTATTCGAAGCGCCGAAGTTTGTCTGGTCCCCATGATGGGTACATGCGCTCCACGGCAAGTTGCTGATCGTCAGTCAGGTCACCGAACTTCTTGAATACAGGCCCCATGCTGTCATCTGGCATCATGGCCTCCGGGGTTGAGGGCGGCATCGAGGGCGGCGCGGATGCGAGCGGTGTCCTCTGGCTTCGTTGACCACTTCTCGCCATAGGCGGCGCGCAACACGTTGCAGATGACCGACACCACGTCACCGTCCATCGTTTCGGTAGCGGCGTCCCAGCTTATCGAATTGGGATCGACGGCGAGGGCTTCGCAGAGCCGTTCGATGGCGTAGTTGATGCCGGCGTCGAGGCCGCCGTCCTCCTCCCTCATGTCCGCGCGGGGTTCAGGGGTGGCGTAGATGCGATTGTTGACGAACACGTCAGTCACCAGCGACCGCAGTTCATCCACGAACAAGTCCGCTTCAATGTCGGTGCGGTCCGACAATGCGCGGCCAATGAGGGCCATGTTGAGAATGCGGGTGACGATCTCGTCGCGCGCGTTTTTCGCCTCCCCCGCTTTGGGAGGGGAGGGGAGGGCGGCAGATGGGGGCTGAAGCGGACTGGTAATGGCGGCATCGTTCATCAGCCGCATCCGCCCTCGCATGGCGTAAACCGCGTTCTGAATGTTGGTCATCAGCCCTTCCGGGCGATGCTCGGGCGCAACATCTACCCTGATCTGCTCGCGGATGGTTTCGAGCAGTTCGTGGATTTTGTCCTGTCGCTCATCCTCAGCTTGCAGCAGGGCCAATGCACGAGCACGAGACTCCGTCATCTCATCAACGATAGGCGAAGGGGATGTGCGGTCAGACGTGATGCTGGGCACCTCGACGCGACCGGTTAAGTCGTGTTGCGGAAAGTTGGGCTCGTAGATGGTGAAGCCAACTACAAACCGCCCGTCCTCGAACTCCTCGCGCGGGCGCACCCAGAGCGAGCCGTCATCGACAGAGCGGTAGATGGCGACCTCGCGCATGTCGACGGAAGAACTGTCGATCGGGAAAGCCGGGCCGCTGCCGTTGAGCGGCTCAAACCACCGCTCTGCCTGCATCTTGCCGAAGCCGAGCAGCTCGTACTCGGTGCCGCGCTTCTTGTGGAGGTATCTCACAGCCTCGACTCCTCGATGATCTCGCCGAGCGACACCGGAGTGAAGTCGGTTGCGTCGACCCCGACGTTGAAGCGATTGCAGAGCTGCGCGGCCGGGTAGCGAGAACCCAGCTTGTTGGCAATGCGATCATATGGGAGTAGGGGATTGCGAAACTCGGGCTGGTGGGTGTGGCAGTGAAGGTGAATAGAGCCCCACCAGCGACCATTCCAGTCCTCGATCGGATAATGGAAGAGGACCAAGAACTGTTCTTCGAATGACAGCTCCATGTAAGGTGTAGCTGAGATATGCTGGGCGTCATGGTTGCCATGGGCTTCACGATCACGACGACGATCGGGATGCTGGATCAGCACGATCGTACCATTGAGCTTGCCGAGAAGATGAGCTGCCTCAGAAGACGACTGGAACCAGCCGACATCGCCAAGATGGTAGACTACATCCGTGGGACCGACCTTCTTGTTCCAGCGCTCGATCAGCGTCTCGTCCATCTCCTCGACGCTGGCGAAGGGGCGATTGGCGAGCTTGATGATGTTGGCGTGGTGGAAGTGGGTGCAGCCGGTGAAAAAAGTCTCACTCATTTGCGAAGTTCCTCTGTGGTGGTGGGGAAGTGGTAGCCAAGGGCCTCGGCGATGGCCCTGACGTGGGTGAGGGTGGGGCGCTTGCCGCCGTTGTCGCCAGGGTGGCGGTAGGCGCCGATTACATCGCGGTGGACGCCGCTCAAGGCGGCAAGCCGGTGGTTGGAAATACCGCGCCGCTCCTGCTCAGTGAAGAGGGCACGGAGAAGCGGATCGGGCTGGGTGGTGGGCTTGTAGCGGCCAGGTTTGAGGTAGGTGCTTATTCCTTCCTCCCCAAGTTCAAGTTGATCTTGATCCCGGCGAGCCGCTCCAAGGTACGATCGGAGACTCCGGCCACCCGCAGGCGGGGTTCGTGGCGGGGGCGCTCCTTCCGCGATGGGGCGCGGGTGACCTGCGCAAGGGCGAGGACCTTCGCCATGTCCGGGGCAGGAGCGCGTTCGTTCGGCGGGAGGTTGCTGCGCTGGAACGTGCGCATGTAGGCCTCGCGGACTCCGGCGGCGAACTCGCCGTGGGCGGTGACGGCGCAGACCTTGTCGTCGAGGGACTGGACGTTGGCGGCTATCTGCGTGAGCCGCATTCCGGTCTCGAAGTCGCCGTCGGAGATGAAGGTCTGGCCGAGGTCGTGGAGCCATTCGGCGTCTTTGTTGATGTAGGTGGTCATTCGCGAACTCCCTTCATCGAGAGGGCGGTGGCGAGCGCCTCGTTGGTGGTGCGCTGGGACTCGAGGAGTTCCTCGATGACGAGGGCCTTGTAGTCGCTAGCGGCGGCGGTGACCATGTCAGTGAAGACGGTCTGCATGGCTTCGGCCGGCATGCCCTTGGTCAGGCAGAAACCGGAGAAGGCGCAGATTGCATCGATCTGCGCGGCGAGCGACTTCGGGTCGGCGGTCATTTTGTCAGTCATTTGGCAAGCTCCTTTGTTGAATGCCTGAAAGCGGGCCACAGCGGACCCGCTCGGTAGGCGCTCAGCTTAGAGTTCGCGGAGGCGGGCCACCTGCTCGTGGATGGAGGTGAGAATGAAGTGGAGCTCGCCGACGCCGTCTTCGAGGATGCCGACGGAAGATGAGTTCATTTCCTTCGGGGAAGAAGCCGCCACGTCTGCCGCCAGGTGCGGCCCGATGAGGCGGTCGATTTCGGCGCGAATGTTGATCTCAAGATCGGTGGCGCGCTCGATTGCGCCATTGACACTTTCCTTCAGGGGGTCGAGGGGGTGTTCGGGGGGAGGCGGCGGAAGAGTGGACTGCATTTTGGGGTTCCTTGTTGGATGAGGATTGGGGAGGGGCGCAACGCGCGCCCCTCGTGGTTGCGCGGACTACTGGAACGAGTCCCCCTTGATCATGAAGGCCACCGCGCGACGAAGACGGTCGAGCCAATCGGGGCCGAGGTCGGCGGCGAGGTCGACGAGGAACTTCTTGTCTTCGGGGGTGAACGGCCCCTCCGTTGTGCGGAGCATGTTCATGAGAAGCGTGCCGTACATGGCTGGGACCGCGTCAACCCACTTTGCGAATTGGTTGTCGGCCGGGTGAGGATCAGCTATCTCAAAGCCGGAATTGTCCGCGTTGGGATATGTGTTGTCCAGCTCAATGATCTGTTGGAAATCGGTGATAGGAACATTCCCGCTCGTATACCAAATACCGTTGCGTTTCTGCATAATTCTTTCTCCAAACCCACTTCCGGCGGGGCGCGCGCCTTGGGGAAAATCCCCGGTTTTCGTCCACGTTCCCATGATACACCAGTCCGATGGCCGTGGCAACCCCGCTCACGCGAGCCGGTCCCGCCCCATTCCCTCATTTTACGATTGCCCGCTTGATTTGACCGGTTGACGGCTCCTGGATCGGTCCTTTCCCCGGACTCATTCCCCTGATTGACGAGTTTGCCGTCGCGCGTCGGTCGGGGCGGCGACGCGGGTGGCCATAAAGCTGAAAGTAAACAACACACACTCTCTCTCACAGAAGAGAATTTTTTTGAGAAAGATGGCCGATCTACCCCGCGGGTAGGATGGCCATGCCTCTGGGAAATCGCCAATCAGGAAAATGAGCGCGGGGAAAGGGACGATGCAGCAGCTGTTAATCGGTTAGATCAAGCGGGCAATTTTCAAATGAGGCGCGGCCGGTCGCGGGCGTGGGGTTCGGGCGTGGCGGATGGGGCCGTGCGGGCCGGACGTTGCGCCGTGGGACGCGAGCCGGGGCCGGATGGGCGGATGTACCGGGGCGACCATCCGGTCGCCCACGGGGCGAATATGGGGCGAACCGGCCATGAGAAAGGGGCGGCCACAACCGGACCGCCCCTGGCAATTCCCCACGATGGCGCGCCTAGTCACCGAAGAAATAATCGAGGACCGGCACGACGATGCACACGAGCACGATGATGATGGCGAACGAAATGAGCTCAAACATCACAGGTCATACTCCGAGGTCACGCCGGTTAGCTGTTTTCAAGCGTGACGGTCACGAGGCCACCTGCATTACATCTTCGCCGTTCTTCTCGGCCAGATACACCGACACGCGGTGCTCGGCCTTGGGTTTTACCTTGAAGTGGGCAATGGCCTTCTTCTTGGCGTCGTACAGGCTGTCGGCGTATGTCTCCCACCGCTTGTCGCCGTACATGCAGATGTAGCCGAGGGCGGAATTGCCCGTGGCTTGATTGCGAATGCGTGCGGTGTTGGTATTATGCATTTTGCGTCTCTCCATGTCGGGCAACATCGCCCATCGAGCCCCACGTCACGCATGGGGCCGGATGGGCGGGGGCTCGCGCCCCCGCGCCGGTTCACTTCTTCGCGATGTTGAGCTTGATCGCGAGCTTGTCCTTCTTCGCCTCGGCCGCGATGGCTTCCTCGACCGCCTCGTCGATCGCGGCCTTATCGTCCGGGGAAAGCCCGGCATAGGCCTCATCGATGTATTCGACCTTTTCGTCTTCTTCCATCGCCTTCCACGCGAGCTTGCCGAAATTCGCGGCAACGAGCGGGCGCATGATCATGCGCATATGGCGGGTCGCGTCGTCGACGGCTTCGCCCGAAGCCGACCGTGTGCCCAACGTTCCGGCGAGGAGCTTGGCGAGCTTGTCGTCAAACTTCTTCTTCGCCGCATCGGTGGAGTCGGCACCGGCATAGGCGTCTTGCAGGGTCTGCAGAGCGAACGTCAACAGATGATCGACAGACCGCTCGGGCAGGGGCGCGCCGTTCAAGGTCCAATCCCCGGCCGGGCTCGTCATGGTGACGGCGCCGATCTGGCCATAGGTTTTGTGGGCATAGGACCGCGCGGTGGTACGCATTGGGAAGTCTCCTTTGTTGTTGCCGCCTCATCGCGACAATCACCATTATGCACATTGCCATCTCGATGTCAACACGAAAAGCGAGCCCGATTGCATCTTTTTTCGCCCCAAACCCACCGCCCATCGCGCCCGACTCGACCCCACCCCGCCCATGCGCACCTACGCGAGGGGCCATTTTCGCCGCACCGCCCCCCACACCCCCCCCCCCCTGCCCCGGGCAAATTCGTGAGCCCCCAGTGAGATGGCCATCCAACTCCCCACCTCCCTTCCCTTCCAGCCTCGTGGCCACACCAAACCACGTTTACCATGGCCATCACTTGCGCCCCGCCGCAGCGCATGGTATGGTGCCGCGAAACGCTGAACGAGGCCCCGAAGATGGAATTGGGACTGGAACCGACAGTGACGCGGCTCGCGGCGACGGGCCTGGTGGCGGAGTTCGCCGGGGAGCTCACGGAGGCGCACATGCTCGTGCTTGTGCCCACAGTTCCGCGCGGGAACGTGGTGCAGCGCCTCTCCGACCGGCATCACGCCCTCGCCCGTTCCATCGCCTCGGGGATCAAGGTTTCCGAAGCCGCGATCCTCTGCGGCTACCGGCCCGACCGCGCCTACCTCCTCCGCAGCGACCCGGCCTTCAACGAGCTCGTTTCGATGTATCGGGCGCAGGTCAACATGGAGTTCGCGAGCCTACACTCGCGCCTCGCGAGTGTCGCCGGTTCGGCCCTCAACCAGCTGCAGGACCGCCTCGAAGAGGAGGAACTTCCGGTCTCCCAACTCGTCGACATCGTGCAGATGGGCGCCGACCGCGCCGGGGCTGGCCCCACTTCCACGAACGTGCAGCTCAACATCCACGCGAACCTCGCTGACCGAATGAGGGCCGCCCGTGAACGCGCCATGCGTGCCTCCGGCACCATGATCGAGGCCACGCCTAATGCAAAATGACCTCGACGACCTCGTCGTCCTCCTCGCCGAGTTGAGCGGCGACCCCCTCGAGTTCGTCTACTTCGCTTTTCCCTGGGGCGAAGGCGAACTCGAGGGGCAGGACGGCCCCGTCGACTGGCAGATCGACATCCTCACCCGCCTTCGTGAAGGCCTTCTCACCGTCGACCAGGCCATCCAGCTCGCCGTCACCTCCGGTCACGGTATCGGGAAGTCGGCCCTCGTCGCCTGGATCATCCTATGGGCCATCTCGACCTTCGAGGACACGAAGGGCGTCGTCACCGCGAACACCGAAAATCAGCTGAAGACGAAGACCTGGGCCGAACTCGCCAAGTGGTTCCGGCTGTTCGTCGGCAAGGCCCTCTTCAAGATGACGGCCACCGCCCTCTACTCGGCCGATCCCGAGCACGAAAAGACCTGGCGCATGGACATGGTGCCCTGGAGCGAACGGAACACGGAGGCCTTCGCCGGCCTTCACAACAAGGGCAAGCGCATCCTCGTCGTCATGGACGAAGGCTCCGGTATCCCCGACGTGATTTGGGAGGTCACGGAAGGCGCCCTCACCGACACCTCCACCCAGATCATCTTCTGCGCCTTCGGCAACCCCACCCGGAACAAGGGCCGCTTCCGCGAATGCTTCCCCGGCGGCAAGTTCGCCCACCGGTGGCAGACCATCGCGGTGGACTCCCGCTCCGTTCCCTTCACCAACAAAACCCAAATCCAGCAGTGGATCGACGACTACGGGCTGGACTCGGACTTCGTTCGGGTTCGCGTCCTTGGGAAGTTCCCCCGCACGGACGCGGTCAGCTTCATTGGGCTGGAGCTCGCCCGCGAGGCCGCCCGCCGCCCGTTACCCGACAACCCTTCGTGGGAGCCACTCGTCCTCGGCGTGGACGTAGGCCGGTTTGGCGACGACCCAACCGTCGTCTACCCACGGCGCGGGCGCGATGCCCGTTCCCTCCCCATCACCGTCATGCGGGGCTGGGACCTCATGCGGCAGGCCGGGGAGATCGTCCGCCTCGTGAACCTCTACGGGGCCAGCGCCACGTTCGTTGACAGTGGCGGTGTGGGCGGCGGACTCGTTGACCGCCTTCGCCAGCTCGGCATCACCGTCTATGAGGTGGACTTCGGGTCCAAGCCCGACAACCTTTCCGAGAACCCCTCGACCCGCTACTTCAACAAGCGCGCCGAAATTTGGGGAATGCTGCGCGACTGGCTCCCGCGCGGGTGCATCATCGAGGCCATCGAGGGGCAGGACCTCGACCTCGTGGATGAGCTGACCGGCCCGGCCTACTCGATGTCGGGTGAGGACATGCGCATTCAGCTAGAGAGGAAGCGCGACATGCGCCGCCGAGGGGTGCCCAGCCCCAACGTGGCCGACGCCCTCGCGTGCACCTTTGCGTTCCCCGTCTTCGTCCCGCAGGCCACGGCCGACTTCGGCCTCCCAATCACGAGCGAGCCGCTCGTGGCAGCCGACTACAACCCTTTCGATCAAGCCAGGATGTACAACTGATGTTTGGTTCCAAAAATCAGGGCGGGGCGAGTGAGACGCCGTTGCCCGCGAACACGCCCACAGCGGCCAACCGCACCGTGCTGCTCGCCGGACTGGCCGGGATCGGCCGGGCAAGGCCGCCTCAGCTTTCCACGAACTTCGCCACTTCGGGCGGGGCCAGCTCCGGAGCCGGCCGCAAGCCCGGCATCTCGAAGCGCGTCCTGATCGGAGGTGCCTGATGAAAGTTGACCCCGCCCTCCATCTCCGCAAGGTGAACCTCATTTCCGGCATGGAGCGAGAGCGCCTTCCGTGGTGGAACCACTGGCGCACCCTCGCCGACTACTACCTCCCCTCTCGCTACGTGACGCTTGAGACCGACAAGGAGCGCCGGGTTTCGCGCCGGAACGACAAAATCCTCGACAGCACCGGAACCCGCGCCGCCCGCGTGCTGGCCAGCGGCATGATGAACGGCATCACCTCCCCGGCCCGTCCGTGGTTCAAGCTCCGCATCGTCGGACTCGACGACGAGAACCAGATCGCGTCGGCCTGGACCGACGAGGTCGAGCGCCGGATGCTGCGCGTAATGGCCGAGTCCAACTTCTACCAGTCGATGGCCATCCTCTATCTTGACCTCGGTGTGTTCAACACGGCCTGCAACTTCATCCTCGAGCACGAGCGGAAGGTCATCAACTGCTACAACCCTCCGCTCGGCGAGTTCTACCTGATGCAGGGCGCCGACCATCACGTCAACGGGCTGGGCCGCCAGTTCCGCCTTACCGTCCACCAGGTGGTGGAGGAGTTCGGGGAGGAGAACGTCAGCCCGCGCGTGAAGGAAGCGTGGAAGGCCGGCAACGCGCGGCTTCTCGAAGATGTCGAGATCGTGCACCTCATCGAGCCCAACATCGGCTACGAGACGGGCGTGCCGCCGCAATTCCGCTACATCGAATACTACTGGGAGAAGGGCCAGTCGACCGGCCTGATGCTGCGGCGTCGGGGCTGGGAGGACTTCCCCGCCATCGCCCCGCGCTGGGAGCTGACCGGCAACGATGTCTACGGAACCGGCCCCGGCATGGAGGCCCTTGGCGACGTCATCCAGCTGCAGCACGAAACGATGAAGAAGGCCCAGGGCCTTGACAAGCTCGTCGCCCCGCCAGTTCTCGTCGACATTCAGCTGCAGAACAAGCCGACCGCCCTTCTCCCGAACGGCATCACTTACGTTCCGAGGCTCGACGCCACGAACGGCGCCCGCCCCATCTACACGGTCAATCCGCCGCTCGGGGAGATGACCGCCGACATCCGGGACATTCAGGCCCGCATCCGCGAAACCTTCCACAACGAACTGTTTCAGATGATCTCGCAGCTGGATACGGTGCGAAGCGCGGCCGAAATCGACGCGCGTCGGGAGGAGAAGCTCGTCCTCTTGGGGCCGGTCCTTGAGCGGTT
>JACCDG010051738.1_pt1 | contig 40592 bp, 59 predicted proteins | sample 7442471 | NCBI WGS metagenome assembly JACCDG01 (sample SAMN15323444, study PRJNA562643) | freshwater metagenome | isolation source: river surface water | place: USA:Blue River Watershed | collected 2017-08-17 | reverse complement strand
AAGGTTCGATTAATAAACCACCTCTCAAAAACATTTTTTTTCTCTTTTTTCTAATGGTATTTACCACATTGAAACCTAATTTAAATTGTTTTAAAATATTAATAAGGAGTAAAAAATATGGAAATTAAACGTTCTAAGATTAAAAGTTGTAGGTTGATTGATACAATCAATCAACCAATATATGATATTGGGGTGAAAGATGCAAATGCACCATATTTTATAGGTAATAATATTGTACTTCATAATTCATGTTACTTCACCTATCCTCATGTTGAAACAAAAAAAGAACCTTCACTAGATGAAGTTGTGCAATATGCTGATAATATTGCTAAAGAAGTAAATGCTTCATATAGTTCGTTCACGCAACAACATTTTCTTGTTAACGAATCCCATTCTAAGTATTTGAAATGCGCTAGAGAAATTGTAGCTAGTGGTGGTATCTTCGTTACGAAGAAAAGATATATATTACATGTTTTAGATAAGGAAGGAAAACGTGTCAATGAACCTAAAGTAATGGGATTAGACATCAAAAAATCAAACTTACCTGTATATGTACAAGAAAAACTGACCGAAATTATCCTCAACTATATCAAAGGTGAAACGTGGGAAAACATCCAGCAACTGATAATGGAATTTAAAAATAATGTCAGAAATGTCAGTGTTCTTGACTTAGGTATACCAAAAGGTGTTAAAAAAGTTGAATATTACACAGAACAGTTTGAAACCCTAGGGATGAAGGCAAGACTACCAGGTCATGTAGCAGCATCTATATTCTATAATCTAATGAGGAAACATGAAGAAGCATATACATTACCAGCGATAACATCAGGTAGTAAAATTAGAGTCTTTAAACTCAAACATAAAATTGGTAAATTTAAAAGTATTGCATTACCAAGAGATTTGGAAGAAATCCCATCATGGTTTGAAAAATACGTTGATATTGATGTTAATGAACACGTTAAATCACTGATTGATAATCCGTTAAATAATATTTTACATGCTGTTGGTTATTCAGCACCAACAGATCACACAATGTTTTTGCAATCTTTTTTGGAGTTTTAAAATGGGAATTGAAACAGCACAAAGTCTTTATTTTAAGCAAATTCTAATGACGTTTGCTCAACTAGATATGACTGTTATGTACGTGGGAAATGATGTTGTTAGTGCTATTAACAAGGATAGTAGTCTTATTATTTTCGGCAAAAACTGCCCTAAATTTGATTTTAAAAGTGTATGTACAAGAGATAGAATATCAGAACTTTCTGATAGAATTAATAAATTTCCTGATACTGAAATTAGTTTTGAAAAACAACAAAACGATGAGGTAAGAACAATCAACATCAAATCAAAAAACGGTAAAATCAAAAGCTTTTTTACTTGCATGAAAGAAAGTGTGATATATGGACGAGAAAAATCTCTTGAAGATATTGCAGCTGGAGCAACTGCCACCCCTAGAGAAAGACCACCTAAAGGTATTAACACAGCAGCTACAAAACCAACTTTTCAACTTGATCATTTTGATGACGAAACAATCAATGATATAAAAGACAGTCAAAAAATGATGGGATGTGATACTGTGTTTATTACATATAATAAACCAAATTGTATTGAACTTATTTTATCATCAGAACTCAAAGCGGAAAAATGTACAATTACTGTCAACAGTAATGTAACAGAATTATCAGATTTAAATAACTTTGGATTTAGATATAGATTACATAGTTTATTGCGAATTTTTAATAAATTCCATCCCAAACAGTTATTAGTTTGTAATAACGGTTTATTAAAGGTGGAATGTGAAAACTCTGATATTTATTTAACCCCAATCAAAAATCAATTATAGGAGATATGTTATGTTTTATACACAACATGAAAAGGATATAATAAATCGTAAAATTAGATTGTTAGAAGAAGATTTGGAAACTGAGATTCTTAAACGTCAGCAATTGGAAAAAACGCACAATGAGATGATATCAACATTGTTGACCACACTAAACAACGTTTGTGAAACTGTTAACGAACTTTTGACTACAACACAAAACCAATCTAAAATCATTGAAGAGATGACGTTTAATGTAGCACAACATACAAAATATATTGACAATAGTGTCATCGAAATTAAAATGTTAAAAGATAGTGTTACTACATATGAAGCTGACTTACAAGACATTAGAAAGGACCTTGACGTAAATCAAGATGATCTTACAAACAAATATCACGAGTTGGATTATGATATTAAAGAACTATCAGCAGCTCAAGAACATGTTGAAAGTAAGATGTTTGATCATATTAGCAACACAGAAATTTCAATCTTTGAAAAAATTCAACCCACCATTGATAAGGTTGATACTATTCATGAAGAACACATGAAAGCAATTAACTTATCATTGAAATATACGGAATATGCTCATCGATTTGACCAAGGTAAACCAAGAGCAGAAATAACATCATCTTATCTGGATGAACAAGGTAAATTAAACACTGAGATACATTGGAATGATGAGTTTATTCAAAATTTAGTAAAACAGGGTTTCACTGGTAACAATGATCAAGAAATAGTGCAAATGTGGATTGCAAATCTATTGCATCAATTTAGAGAAAATGAACAAAATTAAGGATGTGTATTATGGATGATATGTTTGATTATGGTACTGATACAGATATTACCAACACTATTAAATCAGAACGTGTATTATTAGTTGATGGTAGTAATATATTATTTAAGCTATCTGCAATGTTTGAAAAAGATACTTCACAACAAGATGATTTTTTAACTAAATTAGAACGTGAATTATTATTACAGACAGATAATGAAGATGAAATATTTACCCAGTATATGCAGGATGAAAAATATAGAAGTTACAAACGAAATATGTTTAAATCTTTTTTGACTAAAATCAATATGCATTATAAAAAGTTAGAATGTACCAAAGTTTATCTAACATTTGATATTGGTAAAAGTTGGAGAGTATTATATACAAAAGGTGAATTTGAACAAATGATACCACTAACAAACAGAATTTATAAAGGTAACCGTCGAAAAGAGATGACTACACAACAGTTACTTACATATAAAATGATGAAACATGTTTGTGGAGAAATTTTAACTTTTTTTGAACAACACACAAATATTAAATGTTTTTATAAACCTATTTTAGAAGCAGATGATATTATTAGCCATCTACCCAATCTCGAACCACATAATACATTCATTATTGTATCATCGGATGGTGATTTAGCACAACTACAGCGATTTCCTAATGTTATTATTTTTGATGCATATAATAACAAAATAAGAGAGAAAATTGATGTGGAATGGTTTTTATTTGAAAAATGTATAAGAGGTGATAAAACAGATCACGTGCGTTCATCATATCCACGAGTACAGACAACACGTCTCGAAAAAGCGTTTAATGATCCTTTTGATTATCTCAATCTTATGGAAACAGAATGGACGGATGAAAATAAAAAAACCATCAAAGTAAAAGATGCCTTCTCAGAAAATCAATTACTTATGGATTTAACAATGCAACCTTTATCTATTAAAAATTGCATTAAAGAATTATATGAAAACATCACCACTTCTCAACCCAAGCAAGTTAATAAATTCACATTAGGTGTGGCTTTATCTGAAATGGATTTGGATCATATGAAAGAAGAACTTTTCGCTAATAAATATATTTGGATTTTTAAGTAGATTCTTTTTCAGAAGAGTTAATTGGATCATCAGTTGCTCTTCTCAAAGATTTATATTGCTCACCAAATTTCATTAACGCTCCTGTTAATAATGATAGCGGTGTTAAAACAGCAGCAATAATTGCTGCCACATCTACACCACTATATGCGGTTGGCGGAGCACTAACTAAACCCATACACCAAATACAAACATGTATTGTTAAAATAATACCTGCCCATAATGCAAATCTTCGATTTAAATTACATTTATCAACAATCTTAAATAAACGATACATAAAAACTTCAATAACATCAAACATACCATCTATCATATTAATACAAAATTTTTTCATTTTTAACTCTCAAAAGGTTGCCACGCTATACCATCCCAATATCTTATTTTTTGCAAAGGTGTTATATTATTACCATGTATATCTTCTGTAGAAGTAATACATATCATAGTGTATTTAGGGCCTGTACGTATATTTTCTATTATACTACCATCTGTTGGTCCGCTTGTTCCGTTTACTAATGTAATATTAAATTCATCTAGTTCTGTTGGTTCAGATCCATTATCTTGTGTATCAAAATTCTTTACAGGTGATTCTATGTGCATTGATGTGTCAATAAATGCCTTAACATCGTTTATACAACTTTCAGTAATAGTATTAGATGTTGTATTCTTTTTTTGTGTAAACGTTTGTTCTGTTGACCAGTTATTATTTTCAAAAAATTTAACTTTAAATGTGTAAACTGAAACATCATTATTATTAATATCACTCGTGATACCAAATAATCTACAAGCAATCTTTAATTCTGATACATCTCCAGGTTGTTTTGATCTAAAAAATAATCCAAAGGATGTTACATTTCGCGATCTTGTTTCAGTAAACTGAGGCAATGTACACAATTCATCAGAAGGTATAAAATTTGGAATATACATATCAGTCCCCAACATACACATTACTGGTTGAAATTAAAGTACCAGAATCGGTTGGATTTGGTGGTGTTACGCATGTGTGGGGTTGATTACTATCACCGTGCCTCAATACTGGTTTATTATTAACATATACTGTACCTGTAGTTGCTATCATCACTGTTGGAGGAAAACAACCATGACCTGTAGTTGCGTCATTATTAACAGACACCGGAAGAAAATTAGCAAAGACATTACCACTACCAACAGCAACTGTATCACCATCTGTTAAACTATTGGAAATACATCCTATACCTTTCATAAAAAATACTTTTTATGTATTTAAAAAAATCTAAATACATTTCAACAAGGTTATATATTTTATGAAACTCAAAGATTTGGTACCATCTAAAGATTATAGTAATGAATTACAAATACATAAAAAACTTAATTACAAATTGTGGCAAGATGAGGAAATGAAACCAAAAATTCTCAAAAAATTAAATATGATTGTTGATGCATTTATCAAACTCAAAAAAATCGAAGAGAAAATATTAGATGTGATCATTATAGGAAGCTCTTGTGATATAAACTACACTAATAAATCTGATATTGATATACATTTAGTAGTTGATCTTGACGAAGAAAGCGATGAATACAAATTATTAGTTATGGAATGTAAATTATGGAATGAAACACCAATATTTATCTTCACTCATAAAGTTGAAATAAGTCCTCAATCAAAAAACAGCACAACTATTTCAAAAGATGCAGCTCAGTTTAGCATAAAACATAATAAATGGATAAAAGAACCAAACTATGAGTTTACAATAACAGATGATATGAAAAATGAAATAAATAAACAAGTTGAAACAACTATTCAATTAGCACACTCTTACTATAAACAAAATGATGGTATTAGTTTACAAAAATTAATTAAGAAATTAAAAGATGAACGACGAGATGCTGTATCAACAGATGGAGAAATGTCTATCCCTAACCTTGTATTTAAAACATTACGGAATTTGGGTTGTATTGCAGAGTGGATGGATCGAGTGTTGAGATTTGAATTGTTGGAAAAATTGAATAGAGTTTAAAAACCTCTATTCAATTCTTGATCTAATTCATTTTCAATATTCAAAATTTCCATGTTTTGTTGTTTTGATAATGAAGATGCTATTGTTTGTCCAATATGTGTTATATTAGGTTGATTTATACTATTAATATCACCATCCAACATTTCACTCTCAGCTTTAACAAACACCACATTCGTTCCTTGAATGTGGAATAAAAATGAAAAAATAATTTCATCATTTCGACGCGACATGAATTTCAATTTAAATTCTTGTTGTTGTTTTTCAAAATCCATATCAACCATTCTTAATGATGGTTTTACAGTTGAAATGATGAAATGTTCTAATCGATCAATAAAATTGGTATTTTGTAACTCTTGTGATTTGTTTTTAATCAAATCACGAAATATTTGTTGCTCAAACACTGTATCTTGTGTTCTAACAGCCTTGATATATTCTAACCATAACTTTCTGTTAGCTTGGGTCAACATTATTTACTTGTTCCTGATTATCTTTATCGTTATTAATGATTGATCTTGAAATCAATTTTGATAATTCATGCATCGTTTTTTGTGCAAGATCACTATTTTTTGTACGAACAGCTTTAATGTAATCATACCATAATTGTTTACGTTCTTCTGATAGTTCCATATATTTCTCAATAAAATTTGTATGTGTATTTATACTACACATACATTTTGTACATCATATTATATCTATTTTTTCAGCAATTTCAACAAATCTTTGTTCAATTTGTTTAAATAATGCTAACTTTTTATCAGAAAACCTCAAATCCGAAAGATCATCAAAACTGTTATCAATATGGTGATCAACATCACCAAAAATAGCATACAAACAATGATATATGTCACTAATGTTTGATGATATTTGTAAAAACGAATAAGGAATATAAATTGACGATAATTTTTGAATATTTTGAAAAACTTCAGATCTATATAAATTTGTCGTAAAATATGTATTGGATGTTATGAGTTGTTTAATAGACCGATTGATTTTATTGTACAAATTTTCCATTCTTGTTATTATAAATTTATGAAAGGAAATATTAGCATCCAAATTATCCTTTAAATCATATGTTGATAAAGTTTGTACGCATTGTATAAATTGGTTGAAAATTTCCTCATGTTTTTTAAATTCTTGTGCAGTAAACATTACTTTATAACTATCATGTTTAAACAGGTTTTTAAGTTTATTTCGTATGTTTTTAAATTGTATCCAATGTGAAATAAATTTCTGATTTAATCCTATTTTTTTTTCCTTTACGATGACATCCATATCCTCCATATATACATCATCGAAGATATCCATATAAAAAATATTATCGTCTAACCTATCATCCATGACTCGTTTAGTAACATAATTATTGCCAGTTAATCCACCATATTCTACACTTTGTTCAAATTTACTAAAAGATATTACAGCATCAAGAAAAGTAGAGAAAAACTTAGAATTTAAACGTTTAAATCTTTCATCATACTCTTCGATTTCTTCAGCATCCAAACTAGATAAGATGTCCACAAGATCCTGAAAGTCAGAAGTGGAGTGATCTTGAAAATATTCCAATAATTGTTTAACGTGTGACCATTTCATAAAAAATATTGTTTTTCAGTATTTATCACCAAAAAATTATTATATAATATAAAAAAGGAGAAAAAGTATGAAAGATACATGTAACCATCAGTTTGTTCAACAAACAACAACCTATTGTAAGGCAACAAATACTACATTAAAGGAGCTAATTTGTACGTTATGTGAACATTCAAAAGTTGTTTGTTCGCCGAGAATCAAAACTGTTTTAACTTTTAAACCAAGTGAGAAGTAATTATGGGATTGTTTTGCATGCATTTGCCTGTTCCTAATCATGCCAACGGAGAAACATTAGGATACATTGCGTCTATTAAAGGCAATCTAAAAATATATTTGGATTATCACTGCTCACCAGATATGGCTTATCTCAAAGATCTGGCATTGGATGATCTTATTTTCATACTAAGAAAAAATGATACATTTAATATCAGAAAAACAGCTAAATTATCCAAAGAAGAATTGATTGAAAAATGTCAATGTATGGTCACATACATTGACCAATTATATGAAAAGATTTTTCAAACAAAAGAAACATATATTTTTGACAAGGAAAAAATAACTACTTCACGTATATTTCAGTCCCAATTAGACTCAATGAAATGGTTGCAATATGACATCTAACATAGAAATATTTAATCTTACCAGGTTGTATAATTTAGATGCTGAATTCATCTTGATTAAAAACTTTTTAGCTGATTCAGCATTATTGATGAATAATATTATCAATAATGCTGATTTTCAGCAATTCTTCTCCCACACTAACAAACCTATTCCAAGATTATTGGATCATTATGGTCATGAATATAACTATTATAAATCTCACCACCCTGAAAAGGAGATACCTGATTGGTTATTGGATTTAAAACAAGATGTTGAACATGTATGTAACCAAGCATTTAATGCGATTTTACTGAACTTCTATCCAAACGAAAAAAGTACAATATCCTGGCACAGTGATAATGAGCAATGTTTGGGAATAAACCCAACAATTGTTTCTTTGTCTTTGGGTCAAACAAGAATGTTTTGCATAAGACACAAGAAAACTTTAATTCAACATTCATTTGAATTAAATGATAATGATCTACTGATAATGGGAGACAAAAGTCAAATAAATTATGTTCATTCTGTTCCAAAGCATCAAGGAAAATGTAAGCCAAGAATCAATATAACTTTACGACACGTATATGATATATAGTGTGTCACAATTGTGGTAACATATAAATACGTATAAATGAAATTGTGACATTATGAAACTCAAAGATTTAATATTGGAAGGGGAATTATCAAATAGTGATTGGACAAAACTTAAAGAAAGTGAAAAAAAATATGCTTTTAATATAATGGATTTAATCCATGTTATTGAAACGGAAATTTTACCAATCATTAGTGATGTTACACCCCAGACGTTTGAGTATAAAAGACGTGCTTATAAAAAAATATTAACAAACTGGTTCTCTGCCAATATATCGGATATAAAAGATAATGCACGTTCCATTTTAAAATTAAAAAAAAGTAATACAATACAGCGTGTAGTTAACATACCTTTGTTTATGCAAAAAAATGCTAGAACACCATTTTCAAGATCCGAAGGATTTTGGGCACTTCATGATTTAATCCCCTCCACGTTAAATCAAATTAACAAACCCGAAATAGCTGATTCATATAAAAAAGTAATACTCAAAATGGCTAATCTTGTTGCTGAAATGTATGATAGATATGGTGATACTACAAACTTTCAAACAGTTCAAAGTGTTGACAAATTACCTAAACCGGGTGATCCAGATGTGGTATATAATGTTCTTTATACAACATCTAGTGATTTAATGAATAAACGATATTTTGTATTTGATGATGTTGTAATATCTGATCCAGATGTTAAACTTCCTTCTACGTTTGAATTTGTAAAAGCTACTCCATCAGATAGATACAACAAAATTGTTAATATAGATTCTTTTGATGATCTTCCCAAACGCGGAGCTTCTAATACCATTTATATTACAAAAAACGGTGACGAGTATATATATAAATCAGTTAAGAAGAAAAAAGCTTTTCGCCCGGCCACAGAAGACGAAATTAATAGTTATCAAGATAACATAATCAACGTGGGTTCTTATGATGGTATGCCATATACTGGACAAGAAGGTGTTTTATATGCTATTAGTAAAACAAATAAACAAGGTAACGACTTTAATCAATTATTCAAATGGAATCAAACAACAAATTCTTATGTTGTAGCATCTGAACAAGATATTATTAAAATACAAGAAGAAGGAGCGTACGATGACTTCATTGAAAAAATTAAAGATCCCTTATATTTCGACAAAATAAAACAAGCCAATATAGCAATTCATACGCAATCCCAGGTTGCTCTAGATGTAGCTAAAAATGAGAGTAAAACAATAATTCCAGAACTAAAACATGAACTTAATAAATTATTTCACGATCCCCAGTATAATAAAGCATCTATAAAAATGGATATATTCTCACAAGTCAATAGATTAACAGAAATTAATCAACAGAAATTATTAAACGTAATATCCATATCACCAACACCAACATCAAAATATAACGCTGTATTGTCTTTTTTAAATACAACCGAAACTATAATTGGTAGTAAAGACACCAATTACAATACAGTTTATAATAATATTTATAAACAATTTGCCGAAGACACAGCCGCGAAATATTCTTTCGCAGAAAAGAAATTTAACATATTTGTTAAACTTTTGAAAAATGGTGAACAAATATCAACATATGGTGATATAAATAACTTACTTAATAAATTAAATTCATTTGATTCAGCACAACGTTCGTTATTGCTGGATATTGATGTAAATGAACCACCTAGTATTATATTAAGAAAACTGCAAGACGCGTTGGAAAGCAGACAACCAACGCAACAACCAACAGCACCTGTAAAACAACGTCCCGAATTTGTAACTGCAAACAATCCTGTTGCCTTACTAAGTGAGTTTGAAAAAACGGAACGTAGTATATTATTTAAATTTTTAGGGTCCGTTAACAAAGAAAACTTATCAAATGAGGCAAGAATACGCTTCCTTAATAAATTACTAACTCTTCCAATTGAAAAAAGAACAAAAATAATGGATATCATTCAGAAATCTCCTGAAACGGTGTTACAGTTGATTAATAGTGGAAAAATATAATGAAACTTAAACAATTAAAAGGACTTTTTGATACCATGTCTGTTCATGATGATGAACGAGTTACACTTGAACAACTATCAGATGAGGATGTTACGCATTATACATGGATCTTCGATCACACAAATGCATGTTTCGTTGGGTTACCATGCAACTGCACTTCAGAAGAACAATTATGGAAAACCATGGAGCAATATTGTAAAAAAGATTTTTTCCCTTATTTTAAAGATCAAATGCAATTTATTCCTCAACAAGAAATGATGAAAAAGAAAAATCATGATTGGCGAGGTTTATATGCCCACACAATGTCTCTTCAAGATTTTGGTAACCAAATCAAACAATATTTCTATCGAACCAATGAATATTTTCGAGCCCCAAACAAACAGAAAGGTCGCTAATGCGACCTTTCTTATGTTTATTGTACCCTCGTTTCTCTCTCTTCTTTTGATCTTCAAACTTATGAGCTTTATTAAACTTTCTCATATGCTTCGCAACAAAATTGTTTTCCATACGCTTCTCCTAAAATATGATTATATCATATATTTAGGATAAACACAAACCTAAAACAAATTTATCTTTCAAAATAAATTACAACTACGATTTTTAAATTACTGTTCCCACCATAGGATGTAATTGTTATACCATAATTATAATATTTATATAAATTAGTTGCATTATTTTGTTCTAACACATTCTTTAATGTTGTTTTGATGTTTTCGTCTTGTAGTAAAGTTTGTCTTAATGAATCTCGTAAGGTGTTCCAAACATCATTGCTTGGAAACTTCATTCGCTTACATTCAAAAACTGTCCGATATCGCCCAGGTATATAAGTGTGACTAAACTCTTTAGCTATGCTACCAAATCCCTCTTTTTTCAATACACTATTTAAACATATTTCAATTTGTTTTGATAAATTATTACTTGTCAATATATCCCACATTTGTTTTTTATGAAGTTCTGTGATGTTATCACTCTTGATATGTAATTTATTTGTATTATATGCATTACTATTGTTATTGTTATTGTTATTGTTTGTACTATCTGCTGCGTTAATATTTGCTTCACTTGGTTCCGTGTGTGGAAAATTAATTCTTACAGCTAATATTCCATATGATACATCATTAATATCCATATTAAAATCAACAGCAACAACACTTGAATCTAATTGCCTTTCTCCACCAGTAATATCATTTGTAATAATTTTGTAACTATTCCGTATAGCAATATCAGCTACGATACTATTCTCAGCCATCAAAATTATTTCATATCTTTTACTTTCTATGTATGGAAATTTAAATTTACATACAAAATCACCATTGTGAATATCCGTTTTGTAAATATTAACATCTTTATCACTGTACAATTTGCAAATACGCTTTACACAATTATATATACTTTGCGTTAATCCACTTGTTTCTATTATTAATTCTATTTGCGGTACAGATTGCTTATTTGTGTCAAATATTTCATATAATTTCATTATTAAATTCCCGTTTAATTGTATTTACTCTTTCGATTTTAAGATTACAAGTGATAATCTCTCATTCTGTTGATTTTCACAAATCCTAAAAATTTTATTCAATTTCATTTTTTTGTATCCTTTCTAAACAATGTATCGCATATACATATATCTTATTAAATAGTTTCCTAAATTGCTTATTATCATGTGGAGCGAACAAAATATTACTTCGCATCATCTTCCTCCCGAACAACTCCATCTCCTCCCCTTGAGCAAAATAATTTTGCGTATCAAATATATGATGCAGTTTATATCTATCCATCATCTCTAAAATTTTTGAATTTAAATTATCTTTATTAACCTGACCCGTCTCTATTAAATTTCTTATACCCAACATAGCCTGAGATATTCTCGCAGATACCTCTTCCCTAGTACCCAAATAACCACTATACTTAGATAATGTTTGTCTGGTTACTTGATTAAAAGCCTTTTTTCCATATAACCTATATTCTAACGCATGACGTAATTCATGCACTAACACACTTTTTATAAATGATCTATCTATAACTGCTTCACCATCAATAATCTTCACAAAACAATTAATTGAAATTGTATTGATATACATAGCATACGCACCATTATGAAAATTAGGCTTTTCATCTAAAAACATCACATCAAGCTTTACATGTCCCAATTTGTTATAATACTTCCCTAATACACCCTTACCACATAACTTACCTATTGAAATACCATAATTTGGTATGTTCATCTCTTTCTTATACTGTACATTAACCTTCCACAATTTATCAAACTCTTGTCGCTGATATATTTCAAAAAATTTATCTTTCATCAACTCAATTCTATCACATAAAATATCAGCAAGTTTATCTAGAATATCTTGCTCAACTATACTTTCCATAACAAAAGCTAATTTCATAATACACCCTTACTAAATTTAATTAATTCGCTCTATCTTATATTTACCCCGTACATCAAAACAACCCATTACGTGATTGATAATACAATATATAAATTCTTCACCACTTGTCTGTATCTTTGGCCTAAAATTCATCTCTTCAGGCAATACACACTTACTAAAATCAAAACCATCCCTAATCAATATACACTGTATGTCAAATATCATCCCAATAACCTTGTACGTACTAAATACCTTCCCATTTACATCAAACTTCCTAAATATTCGCTCATTCATCTCCAAATATCTATATATATTCTCTGCTACGTCATATACATGATTACGCAGATACCTCATATTGTCCTCAAGCGTTATATCCTTACCATTATACCTGTCTAACATATGCACTAATTTAATAATATCATCCTTCATATACTCACAAGATATATAACATATATCCAATGAATCTATCCACATCTTACTCTCACCCTCAATACCCAAGTCATTCATCTCCACATCAAATTGCTTAACTATATCCAATAATTCACCACTTTCAATCTGATGCACCTCTTCTTTTGTTAATACCTCACTTACCCGCGAAACCTTACATACATAATTTTTACTATCATTTAATTGCTCAATATCCTTTTTTGTTATACTCTCACGAAATTTTAAATGATCAAAAAATAAACTATGAACCAAATAACTCTCCACATAATTATTACTAAAACTAAATTTATCGTAATACTTACTATCATAATCTAATAACTTTATTCTTATTTGTTCCAATACCTTGTCAATCCTATGTTTGTATTGATTCTCACATAGAATTACTATATCACCAAAATTCATATCAGTTTCCCTTATACCCATTTATTTAATGTTTTTTTCTTTATTACATATACAAAAATTTTTCTAGAAAAATTTTTCAAGCTCACCATTCACAGTTTTACTTTTTCATTTCTCACAAAATCATTCTTTCTATAAAAAATCCATTTTCAATATCCCATAACACAATTTTAAATTATAATGTTTAAAAAATTCAAATAAACTATTACACATTATTGGGAAAGAATTATCGGGGAAAGATGATGAGAGAATTATTGGGAAAGATGAAGAAAGAATTATTGGGAAAGATGAAGAAAGATGAAGAAAGATGAAGAAAGATGATGAGGACTATATGAGGATGAAAAATTTTGGCTAAGATTTTTTTAGTGGTATATAATATATATAAAAATTTTTTATATACTTCATCAATTTTTTTTATATACCCTATTTAATTATATAATTTATAAACTTATATAAACTTTTTAATAATTTTTTATAAAACTGTTTATAAATTATTTAAGTTACTATATAATATAATTATAAATTAAAATTATAATTTTAATTTATATTAAAATTTATTTTTATTTAATTATTATTTATAATTAAATTATATATTATTTATAATATAAAATATAGTTATATTTAATAGTTAGATAATTTCACCAACGAAGATGAGGTATATTATGGCTAAGCAATCTTTTACAAGTGACAAGTACCAAGCGGTTATTCGTGTGATCAACCGTGCACTAGCACAGGGCGTACACGCTGATGACTTACGCAAGTATGTTATGAAAGCATTCGTTCCAGACCATCCAGGTGGGAATGACGGAGTGTTGGATGGCGTGCGCATGACTGCAAAGGGGCTATCAACTTACATTGCGAACGTCAAGGCGGAACATGGTCTAGCTAAGTCACAAGAAGTCAAACCTGTAGCAACTATCATCAAACGTGACACTAAGATTCGTACTGTTTGTCAAGTTGTTGATGGTAAAGCAGTAAAGGTATGTTACACTACTATTGACGACCTTATGGATAAGGAGATTCCAAAAGACTGTGTTGTTCTTTACGGATACCAAATTTGTGGTACTCCATTAGGAACTGTAATCGACACTGAAATCCAATTATCTAAAGATCAGGAGTTAGTGTTAAAACCAGTAAAATCCAAATAAATGGAAAGACTGGAAATCGAAAGATTTCCAGTCTTTTTTTGTCTCAAAAAATCCAAAAATTTAAAAAGTTTATTTTTTTAAATCCAAAAAAAGCGTCCGTCCAACCTTCCAAAACTTTGTTCCAACTTTTCCATCCGTCAAAAATTCCAACCAAAAGAAAAGTCCATCTTTCCAACCAAATCAAAAAAATAAAAGAATAATATATTTAATCCATAAAAATGTCCGTCCAAAAAATCCAAAACTTTCATTCCGTCTTTTCCGTCCAACAATAATTTGCATCCAATAAAAAGACTAAACAAATAAACCAAATAAATGTTATGACCAACAATCCAATAAAAAGATAAGTATAACATTCCATAATTAAGATATACTTTTTGTTCCAATAAAAAGACGTGTCTATTTTTCCAATAAAAAGATTCCATTTTAAATTACAAACAATAAAATAAATTGTTCCAACTTTTCAAACCAATAAAAAGGATAGCAGTATAAAATGTAAAAAAGAAATGTATATTATAAATGGAAGAAAAGAACTAAACGAATAAAAGGATTATTTGTTTTGTTTTAAAATATGAAAAGGAAGATAGTAATATTATATAAGTAAGAAAAGGAAAATAAAACAAATCAAAATGGATGAAAAGAATAAAATCTCGAACAATGTTGTGATGGATTTTTTGAAAAGAAAGAAATGATTGACTGATGTGGGAGGATAATCTGAGAGGAAGATATGATGTATATGTTAGGAAGTTATGTGTATGAAAATCCATTTCGACTGGGTGGTTTTTTTGTGAGAACTTTGAAATGTTTGGACATCCTTGTCCAACTATATTAAACTTTAGACAAGATCAGTTCGTCAATAGTTTCATATCCTTCATCATTAATACGTACTATTTTTTCTTCCTCTCCGTTACTGTTGTACTGAGTAGTACGAACCAAAAATATATTTCCGTCTTTAGACGTACTGTCTTCCTCTTTGTTCATATTAAGATAAGACCAATTTATCTTATCATTAAGTTCTTTATCTAACAGTTCGTGATCAACAACACAACATTCATAACCGAGTAACATAAGATTAGTGTATAACATAATAAACCTCAACGACTAAAAACATCCAACCAAATTAAAACATTTAAGTCCTTTTAAATATAATTTTATTATATAATAATGACAAATGGAATAAAAGGACATTTCTAATTGTCCTACCATGTTGATGGACGTCTGGACGTCCTTATTTTAATTTAATAAAAAAGGACATCCTTGTCCTTCTATATTAAGCAGCTTGTTGTACAACCTCCTTACAAATCAAACTTTTCATTCCATTACTGCCACCAGGGTACGAACTATAGTTACGGAACAACCATTGACCAGGTTCCAACGTTACTTTAAAATATTCAATCACACAAAATTTATTATCTTCCTCGCGAACTTTCTCAACCTTACCATTAGTCAAGAAATTATAATTCACACTACCACTACCAAAATAAGTACCACCACAGTACTTAGCATCATATACACCAGGCTCAACTTCTGTTAAATTCGTATCAAAATGTCGTGCCTTTACCATTTGCTCTTCATTATCATACTGCACATCAGGTACCATTTTAGCAATCTTGCTCATAATTAAGTCCTTAATAGTCTTATGACCTTCATCTTTAATACGTACCACATAATGAACATAACCCTTGTCCATTACATAGTTAACACATGGAATACGGAACACTTTACCATTCTTACGTGTAACACGTTCAACCTTTTTTAACTCACTCACCAAATAGCCCCAACATACTTGGGAACCAGATACAATTGTTGTTACATCAGCACAAGTGTCAATAATACAGTTAACATACAACATAATACACCTCAACTTTAGTACAAGAACAATGTGGTCCATAAAAATTAAAATTATTAAGTCCATTTAATATAATTATTATATAATAATGACAATTGGAATAAAAGGACATTTCCATGTGTCAAAATTCTTATGAAGTCGTCCTACCAAACCTTTGGTGTGGATGTATAAATGGAAAAATTACCCATTTTTTGGACGTCCTGACGTCCTTACAAATAAACAATAAAAAAGGGACATCCTTGTCCCTCATTTTACATATTAGTCTTCATAAATAACTACTAATACATAATCTTTACCATCAATTTCAGCCATATATGGCCAATCATCATTATAACCAACACAATTTACTAAACAAAACTCTTCATAATCCTTATCACCTTTCAGTACAATGTTGTACTTACGTTCAACCATAAAATCAAAATATTCATTAGGCTCCATTGTGTCTAATTCAACATCACTCACTTGATCCTTTTCACTCAACACCTCATAAATGTTATCAACACTCACTTTTGTCTTTAACAAATCAGACAACAAAACACAAGCACTCTCACCAGTCAAACCCACAAAAATGCCATCAATAATAGATAAACAAACAATACTTAACATAATAACCTCTACAAACAAAATTAGCATCCATTCAATCATGTAAGTCCTTTTTATATATAAATTATATAATTTATATATTTTTATATTATATATTGGAAAAAGTGGAAATAAAAGGACTATTCCATTTGTCCAAAACTATTGAGAAAAGTCCTACCGTACTTTTGGACGGTAGCTATAATGGAAAAATTACCCATTTTTTGGACGTCCTGACGTCCTTCAGACTAAACAATAAAAAGGGACCTTTCGGTCCCTCTCAACAATCTTTACTTAACAAGGAGCCACATCATCCTGAGACATCCATTCAACAACATTATCAAACATTACGTGAAACTCGTCATTAAAATCCATCTGTAACTTATCAGCTACTTCTTTACGAATTCCAGCATACAATACATAACCTTGCATACGTTTCCATTGTTCTAAAAACATTAACTCTTCCATATCATACTGACCCAACAAATCCCACATACCATTTTCCTTCTTTTCCCACAAATAACCTTTCGACCCGTTGGGACAATCATTCGTAATAGATACTTGTGCACCTGGTTTGGTTTGTGATAAGATTTTCATGTTACGTGAAATATAGTACTGTACATTAGTTTGATCGTAACTATGTGTATGATGACAAAAGTTGAACAGTTGCACATCTTTGTTTGGTTCTTCACGTATCAAAAACATTTCAGGCTCATTACATACTGTAGCATGATTAACCAAACGAGCTTTCTCACCAGTATACATGTAACCACAACCAGTAGTTACTAAGTTAGCAACATGGTCAGCAAATTCCAATTCAGTCAAGATCTTAACTTCCACACTGTCATACTGTTGGCCAATTTTGGCCATATGGTCATCGCCAACCAACACAATAGTACTTGCAACTTTCTTAACTAATTCAACATTTAAACCGTTCATAAAAAACCTCAACAATAAAAGATGTCCTGGAAAAATAGTTATATTAAGTCCATTTAATAAAAATATTATATATTGGAAAAAAAAGAAATAAAAGGACTAATCCAACCCTCATATTTCAACATCCTTGTTGAACCAACATTAATAATTTACAGTACGACGATCTGTGGCACCATAGATGTACCATTTATCATCATACTTCTGACAGAAAATATCAACCTCATAATGCTCACGAATCAAAATCTCCGCACCATTGGGTGCCATATTTAACATTCCTTTATTCTCCACAATAACACGAGAATTAGCAAACATTACAAACTCACTAACACCATGGTGCGGAAATTCCGAACAGCTTTGCTGCTCTTGAATGAACTTTTCAATAATCTCAACAGATAATTGAGTACCAACTTCGATCTCATCAAAATTAAAAAAACCAGACATGATAAACCTCAACAATTTTAAACTAATTAACAACAAACAAAACGTACAATATTATATAAAAATTAATTTATATAACTTTTGAATTATATATTAAAAAAATTGGAATTAAAAGGACAAGTCCACATCACATATAGTCCAAAAAATGGCGAAATTTCCACTTGACCTTTGAGCCTAATATCAAATATGTACATCACGTCCTTGTGATCTATGTATTAAGCTATGTTATGTTGTAACTTGAATTGTTGTAAGTTATGTTGTAAGTTATGTTGTAACTTACTATCTTGAAATATGTATTCACGGGCCTTTTGTTGTAGTTCTTTTGGAAGTTTTAATATTTGAACATTGACAAAAAGTTCGACGTTGGCTGTTGTGGATGCTATCTTTTTAGGTGCTTTTGAATTTCCAGAATATATGGATGTACTATGACCAGCATCCTCATCTTCATTTTCTTCAATAAACTGTATCATCAGATCAAACTTATTGAACAATTCGTCAGCAACATCTTTCTTATCACAAGCATACAAAGCTTCTTTCAGATTAGCAAAAACTTCTTTAAAAGCATCCCCTTTTGTCCAACGATCTTTATCACTTGTCATAGCTGTAATTCTAACATTCGCTATATTCTTTAGAGCCTCACATTCAGGATAATATTCCATCAATGTATGACAAGAGCTTTTAAAATCAGGCCAAACATTCACGAACCACATAGTCATTTGGGCCTTATAAAATCCTTTCCATAATCGTTTATTATCCTTACTTACCATTCCTTTTCTGTAACTCTGAAAAATCTCACCAACTTTACAACTCAAACGAGTTGCCAAATCAGACAAAATTAACACACTCGAACCTTTCTTATCTTTAACAACTGAATTCTTCATAATAAACCTCAACATATAAAATATTACATCCTATAGTCAAATCAGTCCTTTATATTATATAAAATAAAATTTATATAATTTTACAATTATATATTGGATTTTTTGGAATTAAAAGGACTAATCCTTTTGTCTAAAACTATGGGAAAAGTCCTACCATACATTTGGATGGTAGCTATAATGGAAAAATTACCCATTTTTTGGACGCCCTGACGTCCAACAATCAAAACAATAAAAAAGGGACCTTTCGGTCCCTTTTAACTTATTTAAACAACCATATGAACAAACCGTCATATTCAAACGGGACCATATATTTCACAACATCACAACCTTCAATCCATGACACTCCTAAAATTTCATTAACATCTTCTTCTAAACCATCATACTCATCTACACAATCCACTAGTTCCAACTTTTCCTTAATAAACTTTTCTATTTCATACTCACTACCATCTTCAATAACCTCAGCCTCATTAATTTGAACCATATTTTTCAAACTTTCTTCAAAGTTCTCCAAATCAACCACAACATTATTATCAGATTGTCCATCAAATACTTCCTGTATCCACTTTACAGCAACTTCACTTTCAACCTGACAAACCTCACAATCTTCATTAACTAAAATACAAATTAAACCTTTCATAATAAACCTCTAATAACAAAATTTAGCATCCGTTCAGTCATATAAGTCCTTTTTATATATAAATTTTACAATTTATATATTTTTATATTATATATTAGACAAAGTGGAAATAAAAGGACAAGTCCATTTGTCCAAAAATATGGGGAAAAGTCCTACCGTACTTTTGGATGGTATCTATAATGGAAAAATTACCCATTTTTTGGACGCCCTGACGTCCTTCTGACTAAACAATAAAAGGGACCTTTCGGTCCCTTTTTTCTAACTTACATACATTGAATCAAATCCAATAGTTCCATTATCATCACATTGCAAATTCCATACCATCCACGGTTATTAACTTCAACAGCATGTATTATCTTTCCATAGTGACTTTCCGTACTACGAAACGCATATGTACAACCACTATTATCTGTTATATTTACAACAGCTCCTTTAATACTCCATTGCATATCAGTCGCATCTAACAACTCCAAAAAGTCCACAAAAGTCATATAAGGTTCATACTTAGTATGAACCTTCAAGAAGTACGACACATCGTCGTCTTCTATGAACCATAATGTATGTTTATTATCGTCATAATCAGCTAGTAACTTTTCTAACTCAGGCAACAAATCATTACAACATACAATATCAGCAGGAGTGTGAGACCATAACTTACAGGCATTAATGACTTCATTTGCACACTTGTACATTTCGTCCTTTGTACGAATACGTGTACCATCATACATTAAGTTATACCATAAACCAGGACTGTCCATACACACAGAAACCTCAGTACCCATACTAACAACATTAATTTCTTGTAACTTCTTCATAATAAACCTCAACAATTAAATATAAAATTACGTCCATTTAAATCAGTCCAAAATATATAAAAATTATAAAATTTTTATATAAATTTATTATATATTGGAATTTTTGGAAATAAAAGGACTAATCCAAGTTACCAAAACAATTGAGAAAAGTCCTACCTTCTAAATGGAAGGTAGGACAAATGGAAAAATTACCCATTTTTTGGACGTCCAGACGTCCTTGAAATAATATAAAAAAGGAGGACCTAAGTCCTCCTTTCTATCTATATATTAATTAAAAATATACACATACATTGAACTATATTCCATTGGTACCAAATATACAACCACTTCACTATCCTCAATCCAATTACATCCTAAAATCTCATTAACTTCTTCCTCAATTCCATCATACAACTCAGAACTATCACTACGTTCCAAACGCTCCTTAATATTTTTATAGATACTAATATCATTATTAACATCCACCAACTCAGCATCACAAGTAACACAAAGTGTCTTTAAGTATTTTTCTACATCCTCCTCTTTTTCTAATAAATCAATATTATCTCCAAAACATTCATTAATCCATTTAATACATGTAGCAGTATCTAACTTACTTACTTCTACATCTTCATTAACTAACAAAGCTACTAAACCTTTCATAATAAACCTCAACTAACAAAAAAATAATTAATTACGTCCTTTTAAATTAGTCCAAAATATATAAAAATTATATAATTTTTATATATTTTTATTATATAGAGGAATTTTTGGAAATAAAAGGACTAATCCATATAACCAAAAAATGGGGAAAAGTCCTACCGTCCAAATGGACGGTAGGACAAATGGAAAAATACCCATTTTTTGGACGTCTGGACGTCCTTGAAATAATATAAAAAAAGGAGGACCTAAGTCCTCCTTACAGTACCAACATTAACACATAACAGAACAAGGGGCAGGATCATCATACATATCCATTTCAGACATATTATCATCATCCAGTATAATCATAATAATCTGATCGTACTCATACGTCACATCATACATACAATAAGCATGACCTTCATAATTTTCAAACCAAAATTGTTCTGCCTGAGCAACAATTTTGTCATATACATCCTGTCCATGCTGTTCAGGAGTATTGGTTGATTTGATGTACTCAACTGGATCACCAATCCAACCCGTTTCACTAAAATCACCATCAACAATTGAACAATTAAAATTCTGTGCCTGTGCATACAACACTTCATACAAATTGTCCTTAGTAACTGGTTGATCAAAACGAGCACTCAAGAACTTCAAATTATCTTCTGTATTAACAACACATCTGAACTCGCTGTCCTCAGTAACCATAACACACAAAACATTAACAATAGCCATAATAAACCTCAACAACTAAATAAAACAATAAAAAAGTCCATCAAATTTAATATATTAATGTCCATTTAATATATTTTTAATTATAATGTGGAAATTGAGGAAATAAAAGGACTAATCCATGTCCTTCAAAACATCTACTAACAAATATTTTGAGACTCGTCATTCCAATCCATTTCATCTAATTGTTCATTAATCTTTTTCCATAAGTTCTCACTGTTATATTCATCACAAAACAACTTTCCTAAAGCTTCTTTCATTTCCACATAATCTTCTTTGGATGAACCTATTACCAAATCAACTTCATCGTGACAAAACACCTGTACTTTATTTCCTTTACTTTTATACTCTTTTAAAGAGCACCATAATTCTTCATCTAACAGATCCTCAAATTCTTCCTGAAACTCTGTAGAATCAATAACTACGTTATCGAAATCAAAGGTACCTTTCCCCACAAATACTGCACGACCTGCAACCACAGATAACATAACACCTTTCATAATAGCCTCTACTAACCAATAAAACAAAAAACAACCAAAACGACATCCTTGTCAATAAATAATTTACATCATGTCATTATCAAACACTACTACAAAAACATATTCATTAGTAGCATTCATTTCAGCCATATAAGGCCAATCATCAAAATCCTCACCATTATTACAATCATAAAACTCCTTCGCTTCCACGACCATCTCATCCTTACCTAAACGACCCAACATATTCTGAAAATATTCAAAAGGTGTACTAATCGTCAACTCTACATCTTCATATCCACTATTTTTAATATTTTCAAACAAAGTATCTTCCGTTACATTAACACCTAAACGATCAGATAACAATGCCATAGCACTCTTACCTGACAAACCAATAAAACCATTATCAATTACACACAAACATAAAATAGTTTTCATAATAAACCTCTATTAACAAAAAATAAATTACATCCATTTAAATCAGTCCAAAATATATAAAAATTATAAAATTTTTATATAAAAATATTATATAGAGGAATTTTTGGAAATAAAAGGACATTTCCATTTGTCCAAAACTATGAAGAAAAGTCCTACCATCCATTTAGATGGTAGGATAAATGGAAAAATTACCCATTTTTTGGACGTCCTGACGTCCTTAAACACATATTAAAAAAGGAGGACCTAAATCCTCCTTTCTTTCCAAATACTAACAAGGAGGTATATCTTCCTGCGACATCCAGTCTACGGCATTGTCAAACATCTTGTGAAATTCATCATTAACTTCCATATGTAACATATCAGCAACATCCTTGCGTATTCCAGCATATAGAACAAATCCTTGCATACGTTTCCATTGTTCAAGAAACAATAACTCTTCCATATCATACTGCCCAATTAACTCCCATTTATTATTTTTGTTCATTTTCTGCCACAAATATCCTTTTGTTCCATTTGGACAATCGTTCACGATAGACACTTTTGTGCCAGGTGAGGTTTGTTGTAATATTTGGTGATTATGTTTTGTGTAATATTCTAAGTCTGTATCATCATGGGAATGACTGTGGTGGATGAAATTCCATAATTGTATGGATTTTCCTGGTGTGTGTTTGATTAACAAATTGTCTGGTTCATTACATATCATTTCATAGTCTTTCAAATAAGACTTCTCACCAGAATACATATATCCACAACCTGTTGATACTAAACTTGCAATATGTTCCGCGAATTCCTTTTCTGACTTGTCTTCACCATATACACAGACGTACTCGCGTCCTGTGGACTCAATCTTTTTATCGCCGGCAACCTTGATAGCTTCAATCAATTCAAAATTAACATTTAACATAATACACCTCAACATTAAATTAACGACCAAAAATAATATTAAATTTAATAAAATAAATTATAATATGGAAAAAATAGAATTAAAAGGTCTATTCCACATGACCAAAAATATGGAGAAATTTCCTACCTTCTAAATGGAAGGTAGGAAATATATAACAACCATCTTTCACGTCCATGTGAACCTAGATGTTATGATAAGTTGTGTTGTTGTTTAAATTGCTGTAAGTTCCGTTCGAGATTGTTATCTTTGAACACGAATTCACGTGCTTGTTGGTATAGATCTTTTGGTAGTTTCATAAGTTGTACGTTAACTTGTAATTCGATGTTCACAGAAGTACGGGCGATTTGTTTGGGAGCTTTTGCTGTTCCCGAATAATAGGACGTTGAACTAGGTTCACTATTAAAATCATCCTTATTATCTTCAATAAACTGTATCAACTGATCATACTTTGCAAACAACTTGTCTGCTACATCTTGTTTCCCACAATCAATCAATGCATCTTTCAGATTTGCAAACACTTCTTTAAAAGCATCCCCTTTAGTCCAACGATCTTTATCAGTTGTCATACCTGTAATTTTAACCGTTGCAATATTCCGTAATGCTTCACTATGAGGATAATGTTTCATCAATGTATAACATGAACTTTTAAAGTCAGGCCAAACAGTTCCAAACCATATAGTTAACTGTCCTTTGTAATACTTCTTCCATAAGCGAACATCATCAAAATTTAACATTCCTTTTTGATACGTGTGTAACAACTCTCCTACTTTACAACTCAACCGATTCGACAATTCAACGAGAATCATCTCACTTGAACCTTTCATCTCAATATCTGTTAACTTCTTCATAATAAACCTCAACTAACAAAAAAATAATTAATTACGTCCTTTTAAATTAGTCCAAAATATATAAAAATTATATAATTTTTATATAAATTTATTATATAGAGGAATTTTTGGAAATAAAAGGACTAATCCAAGTTACCAACACTATTGAGAAAAGTCCTACCTTCTAAATGGAAGGTAGGACAAATGGAAAAAATACCCATTTTTTGGACGTCCAGACGTCCTTAAACACATATTAAAAAAAAGGACTATTCTATTTATTATAAAACATTCTAAATTTCAAACTATCCGTCAAAGAGACGTCCATGTCTCTCTAATCAATATTAGTATACAGTAAATTCAATCATGTACTCAAATAACTCCATCAATTCTACATTACTGACCTTGTTACTATTATAATTATGTACACACAAACGACTTACTATAGCAGTATCTTTCATATTATAACATTCAAACGAACAACTAATATGTTTACTTGATACTACCACTTCTGTCATATTTTCCGTTTTTGTACTTACTGTATAATCCAATTTGAAGTGTTGAATCATGTCAAACAATTCTGACATAGATAACAATGCAACATACTTACAATTAAACTTTAATATGTATGTGCAATCTTCTTCTTGAATAAACCATAGTGTTTGACTTTGACGATCATAATTTTCAAGAAATTTCTCTACTTCTTGACGAAACTTAGCACCATGTATGTCAGGATTAAAGAACTCGTCTGTTGATATCATCTTCCATTCATCTATCACATCTTCTGTGATAGAAAACATTTCTTCTTTTGTTCGAACTAAACGTCCTAAAGCCATCATATCAAACCATTTCTGTTCAGACACTTGTTCGACATAAGTATCGACACACATATGTAATACAGCAACATTTACTAACTTGTTCATAATAAACCTCAATCAACAAAAATTAAATTACATCCATTTAAATCAGTCCAAAATATATAAAAATTATAAAATTTTTATATAAAAATATTATATAGAGGAATTTTTGGAAATAAAAGGACAATTCCATGTGACCAAAACTTGGGGAAAAGTCCTACCATCCAAGTTGATGGTAGGATAAAATGAAAAATTATCCATTTTTTGGACGTCCGGACGTCCATATAAAAATATAAAAAAAGGAGGACCCAAGTCCTCCTTACAGTACCAACATTAACAATTAACCGAACAAGGAGCCATAATACATGTCATCCAATTCAGACATGTTATCATCATCCAAAATAATCATAATAATCTGGTCATATTCATAGGTTACGTCATACATACAATATGCATGTCCTTCATAATTTTCCAACCAGTACTTTTCTGCCTGATTGACAAATTTGTCATAAAATTCCTGTCCATGTGTTTCAGGATTGTTGGTTGATTTAATATAATCTACTGGATCACCAACCTCCAAATCTACCACAGAACAATTAAACTGTTCGGCTTGTTCATCCAAAACTTTATATAAATTATCCTTAGTAATTTCTTGACCAAAACGATCACTCAAGAACTTTAAGTTCCGTTCAGTATTATCATCATAATCAAACAGACTATCTTCTGTAACCATAACACATAAAACTTTAACAATAGCCATAATAAACCTCTACATCTAAAAATAACAACAAATAAGTCCATCAACTTTAATATATTAATGTCCATTTAATATATTTTTAATTATAATGTGGAAATTTTGGAAATAAAAGGATTAAACCTTAACAGCAACAACATGTTCATAAACATTATACAATCCACTCCAATTTATATCAGCCATGTATCGGATAACATCTTCACGAGATTCAAAATATTTACACACTTCTGGTACAAACACATCTTTAGAACAATCAATATCAACTGTATTCGTTGCATCAAAAAAACTTACCAAATAGTCACACGAGACGTAAGTTTTTCTATCATTTCTATTTTCTAATTTTTCCTGTAGATCAATAGGCAAGCGTGCCAAGTCATATCGACCTTGACTATAAAAACCGCACTTAACAAACTTAATACCCTTGTTAATAGTGCGATACAACTCTCCTTTGCAATTTACAGCATATTTCTTTTGACCATGCTTAGAAACGAAAATAACCGTAACTTTCATAATAAACCTCATCTTACTATTTTGTATATAAAATCTAATATATAATTCTTAATATATTTTAAAACAATATTATGTCACATCCTTGTGACATAACATATTAGTCCTTAACAACCAAACCAACAAAAATCATTTCATCAAAATTGACAGTGAAACCAGTCTCACTAATAACACTAGAACCTTCTTTAAAAAACTTCATAGTATCATGAATATCTTCTTGTTGAACAAATTCATTACAATACTTCTCAATGCATAGTTCAACAACCTTGTTGGTAATCTTTGTATCATCAACATTTACCAACAACGTACTGCCTAGATGGGACCCGCTACCCAACAACCCACACATAATCTTCAACTTATTTGGACTAATAATGTTCTGAACGTCTTTGGATTCCCAATTTTCAATATATGTTAAATTGCCATCCATTAGATCTAACCAAAACCATGCATCCCCAATTTTTAATGCTCCGTTATACAAAAGAACCCCACGATAACCATCACTTTGTAACATAACACATTCTGATACAGCACTCCAATCTAACCAGCTTAACATGAAACAAATATCTTCTTTTGTTTTCATTACATTCCATAGTACATCTTCTTCACTATTCATCTGATATGGGTCATCAATGATTTTATGTGGAACAGGAATATGAAAGTTAATAATATCACGAGCCATTAAATCTCTCATCGGATTACTTTCATAAAACCAATTCAACTTTTCAATAAATGATTTTACAATTTGTAACGTTTTTTCATCCAACAAACTATATAAACGATCATACATATTACGTTGAAATTCAGGCACGTTATAACCATACACAATGTTACAATTTTGATCACAAACATGAACAATATTCATACTTGGATTATTATACAAATCCTTTAAAGCTGTCCATTGTTTCTCTGTAACCTGACCATGATTTTGATGTTCTACAAGAAAGTCCATTTCTGTTTGATTGAATTCTTTCCAACGCAAAATATCCTCATCAATTTTCATGACGCTTTTACCAACAACACCATTTGGTGTGCCACCAACACACAAACATAAAAAATGCATAAAATTCTTCATAATAAACCTCAACTGATAAATTAAAAATTACATCCATTTAAATCAGTCCAATTTATATAAAAATTATATAATTTTTATATAATTTTATTATACATTGGAATTTTTGGAAAAAAAAGGATAAGACACACCATCATTACTCATTTAATAGTAGCGATGTATTGGAAATTGCTTTTCTGAGATATCTTTTAACTGTTAGACGTAATCGTTCGTTTTGGTTGGTGTCATATACTGTGTTCCAATTAAACCATTTATTAATTTTACACAAAAGCTTCAAACTAACATAATCTTTGCTTATATATGCATCCAAATAATCCCAACCTTTTGTCTTTGTTCTACATTTAGCGTATTCTTTAATACCATCAGAATCAAAACAAAACTGATTTGTACCATCATGAAACGATAACAATACGTGCCAAATATCCGAATGAAATATATCATGTATGTCCATATTTTCCTCAAATGCATATTCATTATGAAATCCACACACTATCTTAATTTCATAAGGTATATTATATTGTTGCATCTCTCTTGCAACCACACTAGCAAAAAACCCACACCCTCCCTCATTAATGTTCTTAAATTTCTTTTCATAAATTTCTTGAGCTAAACCATCAAGTATAGTACGAATGTCCATTAAAACCTCACATATAAAAATTAGTATATAATTATAAAAAATTGATAAAAGGAATAAAAGTTTTAATCCAAATTAAAAAAAGACCAAAAAATGGGTAATTTTTCCAAGTGTCCTAATATAAAGACGTCCTTGTCTTTATATATTACTTGGTTAAAATCATTGTACGTTCATAAACAACAACAGATTTACCTGGTTGTCCTTTAAACCACTCCTTCAGTTCGTCAATAGAATCAAAGTCTGTATTGGTTGATGGAACAAAGTAATGTTTGTCAATATGTTGTGGTTGTTTAAGAATACCAGTACCAGAACGTGATGCTAAACGACGTAGTATAACTTTGTCTTTAGTTGGTGGTTTAACGTCAATTGGAGTTTGAGAGAAGTCTTGTGCCTTATTCTCGTTAAACAACTCTCTTAAATCTGTTGGGTGTAAATAACGTTTACCAGGAAACAACTTACTAAAAAACTCACGTTGATATTCAGCCATAGATTCGAGATCAACAGCCTGAGAACCATACTCTCGATTACGACGTTTTAATAAATTTTTAAAACGTAAAAGAGTATAAATATTACCATCTTTATCAACATACCATGTACCACGACTATGCTCAACTAATTTACATAATAACATATCAAACCTCACTTAAAAGATGAGTGAGAGACATTCCTCTCACTCATTATAACCAAATTAAACTAAACTAACAGCATTAACAAGTTCTTTAATTTTAAAGCCATCACGCTCAATTTTCAAACCTGTAGTAGTATAAGCACTGTCAACAATATTAGCAGTAATCACACCAGTAATTTTAACATCACTGTCTTGTTTTGTACATTCAAACATATCGTCTGAAACAGAATATGTCCATCCATACTGAGTAACCAGTTGTTCAAACGATTCAGTAGTGATAACAGGAAAATACTGTTCATCAAAACGAACACCATACGTGACGTTATCAAAACAACAAAACCACAACGTGTGTTTGTTAATATCATAATCTTTAATAAAATTATCAAAGTTGACATTAAACAGTTCACAGTACTGTACAATTTCTTCGTTATCACTAATCAAAGTGATGTTATCAGCCATTTCTTCTGATAATAATGCGCGAAGTTCTTCAGCAGTCAAGACACGTTGTCCTAATTTCATCACTTCCAACATATTGACTTGACTGTCAATAGCTGTAACACCAACTTGTTCGTCCAACGTAAACATTAAGCCTGTAAAATGACTCATAGTCTTATCTCACTATAAAATATTAAAGATCAAATATTCGAGCTATTTCGAACATTATAAAACACTAGTCTATTTTAATCATAAAACAAACTAGTCATAAATCTATATTAAAAATATAAACTTATTAAAATATATTATAAAGAGGAATTTTTGGAAAAAAAAGGACATAAACAGGAGGATAACGGTCCTCCTGTTTAAAAAGTTAATTTGTTATCTTGGACAAAATCCCCAAAATTTGGACTAAAGATGATTTGGATTTCCTTTCATTCAGGAATTTTTAATCCAACCACATAAGACTCATCGAGATTAATACAAAAACCATTATGATTAATATCCTTCTGATGATTCTGAAGATAAATCAACGCTTCGGAAACATCTTCTTCCTTGTTTGTTTCTCTCACATAATGCTCCAAACATTGATCAACAACTTCTGAAGTCAACTCCGTCTCATCTGTTATGAACACCACAACACTTTGAACTGATGACCAAAAAGGATAAATCGTTGAAACAGCAATTTTCATATCACACCTCACCCAAGTTTAAAGAACCACAGTAATTTTTGGAGTTACCGTCTTTTTCAATTCATATATCGACAACATATAATTAATACCATTATCAATTATATGTTGATTTAATTGATCAATATCATCAAAATATAGATCCAATTCAGGTACAAAAATCTTGTAACCATTAGCCACACCACTACATTCTTTTTTCACAGCATTCTGTTCAACAAACCAGTATTTCGCTACTGATGATGTTAAAATACTACCAGAAATTTTATTAGCAGCTAACATCTCTTTAAACGTAATACCAAACTGAGAAATAGTATACATACCAGATTGATTCTTGTATAGAGTACAAGGAACCAATCCTCCTTTGTTCTTCTCCTTGTAAATCACCCCATCAGCATCAACATAATAAGATAAATTATGTTTTTCAGATTTAACTAATAAACAAACTTTGATTTCCATCACACACCTCGTTAATTAAATTCTTTACAAGCAATTTCATATGCCTTCGGAGCACTACTATTTGCATACGTACGACACTGCACTACTTTAAAGGTTGAACCTTTGTTAACAACTTCAACAGTTGCACCATGCTCTGTACCATCATCAACATGAAAGATGTAACATTGTTTGTGTGCAATCTTCTTAATGTAACCTGTCACACAATGATTCATATTTGTACCTTCTTGAACCAACTGATCAACTGTAACAATCTGTTTGATACAATCATTTTTAATAGTTCGTTCAAATACTGGCAAATCAGTATATTTTTTCAACTGCAACAAAACATCTGTATTAATCCGTTCACGTAATGCTTCTTCAATCACAGAAGGAGAAGTCTTCAATCCTGACTGTAACATTTCATCAGTAATATATTCTACATAATGATGATTATAAATATTAACTTCTGAACCATCATCCATCTTATATGTATTAACTTTACTACTCCATTTATGATGCTTGATAGCCCATTCTGCCACCATATATGTGTTGGCGTAATACAGATACCCCGTTTCCGTATTAACATTATATTTGTCTCTCAAATATTGTTTCCAATTATAACAACCTGATAACGCCTGAGCGGCTCTAAAATATACATCAAAGGTTAAATCCAATGATTTTAAAAACACATCATACGGTATCTTAATATCAGTTGTATCCATAACAATATTATATAACTTCCGATGTGTCATTCCTGCCTTAATAACATCACGTAAACACATGGTGTACTGATTTTTTTCAACATAACGAATATCCATTTCTTTAAATAAAACGATATTTCTTATTAACCCATCATACAAAATTCCTGCTTTTGTCCAATACTCAACAACATCTTTAGAAAGACCTGTTTGATTATAAATATAATCTATCATAGAAACTTTAGACCATCCTGGTTTGATTTGTTTCATTAATAGATGTTTATTATATTCTTGGAATAATTCAATATCTTGCACTGTTTGTGCTTCTAAAAGTAATGGTGATTTAACTGTTGGTAACATTGACCAAGTATACCAAGGAATGTTTGGACGCTCTTTAATTTTAAAAACTAGACGTGTTAACCAATTCAAATTCGAAATTTTTGTCCGTAACATGTAACATAGCTGTAATTCGCTATCTTTTAATTTCAATTCTTGAATTTCCTCCAACGTATTTTTATAATTAAGAAGCCAAATCATAGCAAGCGGTTTGCTAATACTAAATTCCGCTGAAACAGCATCAATACAATCTTCGTAATAATGTTTACTAAATAAATTTACCACTCGTGAGTCAGTAAAACTCACATTACGATAATAAAAATAGCCCTTGTTTGTTTTTCCATCAACAAACACTATTTTATCATTAGAATCTAAACGAATAGCTAAACTTGTCATAACAACCTCACCTTTTTATATACAAAATTTATAAAATTTATATTTTTATTATATTGTAAAAAATTTGGTGATAAAAGGTTATTTCCATGGCTACCAATTGGAAATTTTTAAAAAAGGTAATTTGGAAAAATTACCCATTTTTTGGACTTCTGGAAGTCCTTAACAAAACTAATTAAAAAGGGAGCATCGCTCCCTTTTTATCATCTTAACAACCCGTGTCTCATAGCAACACGCAAAGGTATGTGCCAAGTATTATTAATAACAAATACGGGATCACTAACTGTGGTAATATCAATACACCGCCAAGACGTTGGAAACAAATCACCATACAACTTAAAACATTTATGATCCATAGGATGTTCAGTATTTTCAGCTGTATCATATTTGTGACGATAATTAATCTTCGTCCAATCAACTATATCTTTTGATTTAATTTCAACATTGAAATACTTCAATAATTGTGCATATAAATCTTCTGCCAACATCACATCTTCACTGTTATTAACAAACGCGTGAAAATTTTCACCATCGTCATGCTTTACGGATACAAAACATACATAATCTACAGGCACACCCATAAACAAATTTGATATCAATAGTGCATTACTAACACCATATCTGGATTCTCTTTTAGACTCAAAGCATTGTAACTGAAAGTCTTTATTGTCATGATCCGGTACGAAAATATTAGTTATTCTAAATTCAGAAGTAATTAACACACCATCAACTTTTGTACAAAAAACAGATAATACTTGCTTCATGATAAACCTCATAAATTTTTGTTTGTGAAATATTATTATAATGTGGAGAAAAAGAAATAAAAAGGAGAGCAACTTCTATTCATAGTGTGTGATCAAAAACAAATCACTCTTTGGTATTTCTGCCCACACTACTTTGGGTTCTTCTACTAACGCAAATTGATGCCAATAACCATTACCACTCCAATTATAACCCAAATAGACCAACTGCTCATGACTACATTTAAAACGATAATGTTGACCAACAACCAATTCTACCATTTTGTTTACTCCACAAATAAACCATTGCATCTAGCTTCATATATGCTAATATAAAAACCATCACACACAAAAACAGCACTATCTGTTGTTACTTTACCAAAAGGCAAATCAAATGTTTCTTCAACAATTCTAATATACTTTTGATCAACAGGTGAAACAATCCAAGGTTGTAATTTTGTACGTTCTTGTTCAGTTAACTGTTCCCATGGAACGTAAGGTATGTGTGTGACAGGAGGAGCTTCATGAATCCCTTCATATGTGCAAGTATCACCCTGTACAAATACATACACCATATCATTATAACTCAAATGAGTACAACTATTATTAATCCATCTATACAACAACCATATATCAAATCGTGTAACAATATTATTAGCCACCCAAATCTCACCTTTTGGAATATAACTCATATTGGCTAAAAATATAGGAACTGTCACAACACGTTTTAATTCTTTTTGTTTGAAACAAAAAATATTGATATAATTGTTCACGTAAACCTCTTAAAATTACGTTCTAACATGCATTAAAATGGTAGAACGTTAAAATACCCTCAACACACAAAAACCGCCTTAAACACCCGTTATAAGGCGATACTTAAACTTCTCACAAAACACTGTCTTGCTTCTAACGATAACGTCTTCCTTGTTAAGCGATTCCATGCTACTGCTAATACGTTGTACAACCTGTACTTGCTGTGCCACATCAAACCTCACTATAATAAATAGAAATTACAAACTTAGTAACTTCAGGTGGATATAAGGAGAGAACATACTCAATTGAGTATGTTCTCATATCATTAATGCATAATTGTGTTAATGTTAAAAACATTAAGTCGTACTCGGATCCAGAATCCAACGAATAATATTCACCAACTCACTTTCTTCACGATAAGAACATTCTAAAGGAACAACACGCCACTTATACTTCCAATGCTCCCGATCATCAGCATCATAGTTTGAATATGCTACCAATAAATCAGTATCATTCATAATTTCAGCAATTAAAGGTAATAACCGATATTTGTATTTGTTACGACATAATACCCATTTAAATGCCATACCTTTAGATAAGCCATGATTCTCTGCATAACAAATCTGCCCATTAAAATACATCTTTTTGCCATCACTTGTTGTAGGCACAATTACAAGTTTAGCTTTATCAATCCCATCACGTACAAATTCTACCCATTTCAGATTGAAATGTTCTCCAATATCAGGAGTTGTTTTATCAAGAATTGGTGAGTTATTCCCTTCCCACAGTTCGATATTTCCTGTCTGAACATATTGTTCAGCAATCTGGTCAGGGGTCATCTGCAATACATGATTCATAATTACTGGAGTCATCATACAACATACCTCTGTTTAACAAATAAAAATTTAATTTGTTTTATTATTATAATATAAATTAAATTGGAAAAAAAGGAGTCTTCCTTGACTTACCTGGTTAGCCTTTTAACTTCAACAATTCATTGTTAATCATTTTGCTATCAACTACACGCAAAAATTGTTGATGTTCGTCAAACCAATCCAACAATGTGTCAATCATTAGCTCTTTATTTGTCCCCCACACAGATAGATGATCATCATTAAACAAAATAGGTTGATTAACAGTCTCCACACCCTTTAATACATTATCAATATGTGATAATTCTAGTGGACCAAGGCTAGAGTCAAGTAGCTCATTTTCAACTAAAAAGATATCTAATTCTTTTTTATTTGGAGCCACATCATAGCTCAATACATTAACCAACATATTATCTTCAGGTTGCACTTCCAACCACACAATAATATTAAATAGTCTCATCTGTTTTGTCCTCCATCAAACCTTTAATAATATCAATAAACTTTTTTATAAATTTATCAATATCTTTCTGATATTGTAAAATATCAATAAAATCAATATTATATGGAATAATAAGATACCATTTAATATCAATATAATCGATAACCAATTGATGACATTTACGTTTACTGACAAACGTAATATCAATTTTATTAATCTGTCTATGCTGATTAGTCAAATACCATTGCCAAAAAGATTCTAACGTATTCACTTATTATCTCCTTTGTCTCTTCCATGAGACATATTTTATTGTTACAACCTAAAATGTAAGATTATTGATCTTCTCAGGCGGAGAAACAAGCACACTACCACTAAGTACAAATACCTTAACATCCACTGTATCATCTGTTGAAAATTTATTTGCCAACCAATATTGTAATTCTTGCTTATCAATAAACAACTCTATTGTATCATTAATAACTGCACAAACTTCAACATTGTTGGGAATTTTATCAAACCAGGTCTGCTTTTCAGGTGCATATAAACTTGGAGCAAAAGTTTTAACAACATCAACATTAACGTTTGCGGTTTGTTGAGTAGGCAATTCTTTTTTGGTAACATCTGGTAAACCATGAGATTGAACTGTCTTGTAATATTCAATTAAATCTTCCACATATAAACCACTCCCTCGACAACATTGTTTTACGAAATTCAAGGATCCAACATTTGGATCCTTGAAAACATTTAACGGATAATATGCTTTTCCATCACGAAAAGCTGGTTTAATTGGTTCGTGTTTATTTTTATACGTTTCATATAAGATACCATTTTTATCAATCCAAACAGTTGTCTGCATATCATTGACAATTAACACACGAACCGTTGAACGACAAGGAGCATAAATAAAATCATCTACTTCTACTTCTATGGCAATATTCTTATTAAACAATTTTGAAAAAACAGTTTGATGCACATTAGCCGTCTTACTTAAACCAGCATCCAACACACATCCTAGGTTCATACGTTTAACAGGATATGTAATTCCACCAGAACGCTGAACTTGTCCATTCACGGGACGAAAATCAAATCCATCACGAACACCATTCGTAGAATACAAACGACCCTCAACGTCAATAACATAAGGAGTAACAACATCTTCAACAACTAATTGACACACGATCTTTTTCATTTTAAACCTCAAATAAAAAATCATAAAACTCATTTTTATGATTTTTAAATTTTAATTGAATTTTTTTGGAATGCAAAGGATTTTTCCTAAATCACAATATCCACATAGCAAACATTATTTTCATGAATACCAAACACATCAATACACAAATACAACATTAAGTGTTGTTTTGCTTTTAATAGTATTTTTGCTGCTTGATATAGCCGCTTTGGATGACAAGATAAAGTAAATTTTTCTGTAGTTGTGTTAAACACCTCCTCAGCATTTGTTAAAATACCACTTATACCAATTCTAATATTAACTGGCTTATCATCAATTTCAAATAGAATTGTTTCATCTGAAACATACATCGGATATTTTGATAAACTATCATCCTTATCAATCTTTTTGATGTTTTTAACACCAAGCAATTCCAAACGCTTATGTACTGCAATCATTGGAGCATAAAAAGGTAATATTAATACCATCATACACTCTTGGTCAGCAATATAGTAAGTACCATACTGATGACACGTTTTTTCAAGCGATACCACATACTCGCCTTTTTCATTGGCGATTACAATCATAGATAACTGACTCATATACACCTCTTAGTGATATAATAAATTATGGATGTTTTCCTAACATTTTTTATGTAAATCGAAATATATTATACATTATTTCGATTTGGTTGTTAATATGTTTTTATTAGCAATTACGTTGCCAACTATTACGAATGTTCACGTTTATTGTATACCCCGACAACTTCTTGTTGATATTGTCATACAATCCCCAACCATCATTCCCAACGCAAATAATAGTATACTTTCCAGCATTTTCAATCATGCTACTAATATAACCCACAAATGTTTTATCTTCAGCATGAATCACACATTTTTTGGAGAAACAATCAGCTTCTTCACCATCCGTGTATTCATATGTTACTTCAGAGTTATCTTCAACAATAGACTCAATATATTCACACAGTTGAATATTCAGTTCGTTGGTGTTATTCCCAATAGCAGAATATACAATAACACCATTAAATAAAACACACATAATCGTACGAGTCATATAAACCTCATTATATAAAAAGTTATTTTTTGAGAAATTAAATTTTAATATATTTTTTTTGTTATTAAAAGGAAATATACATTTAACCAAAAAAATGGGGAAAAGTCCTACCGTCCTGAGGACGGTAGGACTTTGGACGGTAGGACTTTAGATAGCAAAAAAAAACACCCTCTTATGAGGGTGTTTTTGTTATTGTAAACAGTTAAGCATGTGCAGGTTGTTGTGCAACGGATTTATTAGCCTGTGCACGTTCAGCAGCTAAATGTGCCATCCATTGTTCTTTAGTTGGTTTAATATCACCACTAACACCATACACGCCAGCTTCTTTACACTTCTTGTTGTAATTATACACAAAAGTACCTGCAGCAGCTTGTGCGATACCCAATACCGAAACAGCATACTCAATCATTTCACTACGTGGTAAATGTTTGTTTTGATACATCCATTTCTCAAATTGAGCTGTTTTGCTGTTTGGATCTTGTGCACGACCGCCACCATTAGATGTCTTTTGAGTTGCAGCCTTACCGTTAATAATCTTAACAGCATCAATTGGCATAATACCACAAGTATCAATCAAGTAACGAATACGTTCTTGATTAGTTGCATTTTGACCATCAGCCTGTGCCCAAGCATGATATTTTGCCAAACCAATAGAACGCTCATCTTGTTCGGCACCACCAACAACAGGGGCTGAAGGAATATTTGGAGCAACTTCAGGACTAACACCAATCACTTGTGCATCTTCAACAACTTCAGAAACAGTTTCTTCAACAACTTCAGAAACAGTTTCTTCAACAACTTCAGAAGTAGTTTCTTCAATTGGCTGTTGAACTTCTTCGGCACTAATTAATTGGGCATAACCTACACCTGCCTCTGTTAACGTAACAGACTTGGTGCTGCGATTGAAAGTGGCATACTTTTGCTCTTTCATATCCTTAACAGCCAACATAATATTTTGAGGAGTGCCAGTAACTTTCTCACCCAAGATTTCAACTGTTAAAGTATTACCTTCAGCAGCTAATAATGCAACCATAATAGTTTTCATGATTGTTAAAGTTGTAGTCATTTTACACCTACCTATATTGTGTGTTTGAGGAAATTGTTTGTAAAATTAAATGTTTGTGAAAAAGTTTAAATCATTTAATTTACAAATCAATTATATTAAAAAATTAAATTGGAAACAAGGATTTGTCAAAACCGTCTTTTTCATAAATGAAAAAATCAGTTTCAATAAACACCACATTGTCAAGTATCATTGATGTATACTTAACAGCAGTTTCCAATCCTTGATAATGAGCAGTGTCATTCTTGGGAATAAACTGCTCAACTAATGCATTATCGAGCATAAATGCATTATTATTGGGAGCCGAGATACCAAAATAAAATGGTCCCAACAATTCTTTATTGATAATCATACTCAAATAGAGTTGATCACCCTTAACCTTAAATGTGTTGCAAACAGTTGTGGCCCAGCGATGTTTGCTTCCAACAAATTCGTCTGTGTTACCTTCTTGCTTACGCTGTTCATTTACAGCCTTCACATATACAGGATTTAGCGTCACAGCACGCTTACAAATTTTACGAACAACAGAAAAAGGATTCTCTACACTACGTGTGGCAACATCCTTCTTTCTCATGGTGGGAACAACTGAAGTCCAAACAATAGCTGGAACTTCTACTTTATGTTCCATTAACATTTTAATAACATCATCAATATCAGAAATTACCTGTTTCATATCAAACCTCATCAGTAATTAATTTTTTACGTTTAACGTAATTATAATAAATGTTTACTTCAAAGTAAACATTTATTTATCAAAATTCATTTTTGATAATTTAATTATATATTGATTAAATTTGGAATAAAAGGACGTTTCCTGTTAACACCAATAAGTTTTATCATCAGCTATTTCTTGCAACTTATCTAATATGTCACATATTACAGATTTGGGCAACACAAATTTTTGATGACCTAATATTTGTGCCATATTTTGTATTTCAGTTTTCTTAAACATGAATTGTTTAATTTTTTCTTTTTCATTATAAAACAATGTGAGACAAAAACATTGTGACTTTTTTTCAACTTCTATCTTATATAAGTTATATTCTATATATACCCATTCCATTGTACATTCTCCTTTTAAAATGGGAGGATTATCTCCTCCCACCCTCTACTTAATTACAAAACACACTATTTGAAAATTCTACATCAAGGTCAACGTCGTCATCATCTTCATTGGCCATCTCTGCGGCTTGTGCTTGTGCTAACATTCGTCTTGTTTTACCAGGCTCATCTATAACATTTAAAAAGGCACCTACGCGTTGTAAGCCACGTACAAAATGCTTGTTTAACTTGTTACACATATCTAAACATTGCTGTTTGTCATTAAAACAACGAACATCAATTGCCACACGTCGAGCATCACAAGTAACCATTGAATAAATTTCTAAATTCATAGGTACACGTACAAGACCTGATAAATCAATTTCACTAGCACATTCTTTTGCCGTAAAGGGCCGATCTGTTGAACTACTACGATTCCCTCTTGAAGATGTCAAACCCATTTCAGCAGCTATTGTTGAGAAATATGTACTAGCACCGTTTTTTGGAAACTTATACACATTCACTAAAGTATCAATACAACGCTGACGAAAAGTACCACCTGAAGACGATTCAACAGGAGTCTCTTTCAACACCTTACGAACAATATCATACTTTGGAGTATTATGCTTACTCATTTTAACAACCCTTTTGATATTATAAAATCAACACGTTTATTATAAATGCCTTTTTTTAATAAAAAGCTAAAAACCTCAATATAAATCATAATACACACTTATACCATTTCTATTCTCCTTGATTCATATTCATTGTCATTACAATTCGTGGATACACTTTATCCGAATAATTGGATTTACTATTCTTTAAAATAATATACGGAAATTTCTCCTTCTCACAACGTTTACGTAATTCAGCCTTAAATCCCAACAACCAATCATCATCTGTTTGTAAATCACGAAATACAATATTAACCTTACGTGTGTTTGGTTTATCAGGCACAGGATCAATAAAAATTTCATGCTTAACATTACCAGCTAAACTTTTAATTGTGGAAATAATTTGTGAAATATTCATATAAACATCCTTATCAATTACAGATAATACCTTT
>JACCDG011029251.1_pt1 | contig 40605 bp, 54 predicted proteins | sample 7442471 | NCBI WGS metagenome assembly JACCDG01 (sample SAMN15323444, study PRJNA562643) | freshwater metagenome | isolation source: river surface water | place: USA:Blue River Watershed | collected 2017-08-17 | reverse complement strand
GTATTTGGACCAGCACAAAATGGCGTTAACTATGGCGAACGTGATCGTTATAATAGTTCAAACCCATATTCAGCAACTAAAGCAGGTGGCGAAGAACTAGCAGTGGCATTTGAAAACACTTACAAGATGCCTATCTATGTAACACACACTATGAACGTGTTTGGCCAACGTCAACACCCAGAGAAATACATTCCAATGTGTATTCGTAAGGTAAATGACGGTGACACTATTACAATCCACAGCGATGCAACACGTACTATTCCAGGTAGTCGCCACTATATCCATGCGGCAGACGTAGCAGATGCTATGTTGTTCTTGCTACAGTTAGATCCTAACATTAAACTAGTTGAAGACTACGGTGGTGCCAAGTGTCCTAAGTTTAACCTAGTAGGAGCAGAAGAAATCAACAATCTCCAATTGGCACAATTAATTGCAGACGTACAAGGTAAACCCTTACACTACGACATGGTAGACTTCCATAGTAGTCGTCCAGGGCATGACCTACGTTACAGCCTAAGTGGTGAATACATGAAGTCATTAGGTTGGACTCCACGTGTTGCTCTAAGTGAGCGCATAGGACAAGTTGTAGAATGGACACTGGCTAATGAACGCTGGTTACGAGCATAAGGACGAAACATGAGCAAAAATATTGTATTACTAACATCAGCACTGTATACTAACTACGGTATTTACAGACCAGAAGAGCGTATTGAGCAGACCTTAGAAACTGCTCGCAGTGCTAGAAAGTATATTCCTAACAGCGTTATTATTCTAGTAGACAACAGTAAAGTAGAAGTACAAAACGATGTAAGTCCAAACTTTGAAGCACTGCTAGATGAAGTTGATTGGTATATTGATAACAGTGATGATGCTGACATTCAGTACTTTCATGCTAACGTTTCTAACTATGACATTGGTAAGAACGCTATGGAAGCCATGGGTCTATTCAAAGCACTGAACTATATCTATAACAATCCAGAGATGATGGAAGAAGTTAATGCCGCTGGTCGTATTTTTAAACTAAGCGGCCGCTATCAAGTGACTGATAAGTTTAGTATTGATGCTTTTGATAACGAAAATACCAAAGGCAAGTATGTATTTAAGAAAGCACAACCTGCTTGGATTGCCCCTGCAGACACTGGTGTTACTACTTTACTACAAACTCGCTTGTGGTCATTTACGCCAGACCTAATGGTGCCTACACTACAGATGTATCAACAGATTATTGAAAACATGATTAACGTGTTTAACAATAACAAGTATATCGACAACGAACACAGCATGAGTAAGTTTATTCCTCGTGACAAGTTAGTTGAATTAGATGTTGTGGGACTGATGGGCAATATTGCACCAAACGGGATGATGATAATTGACTAAGAATGTCCTAGTTATCGGTGGCGCCGGTTACATAGGCTCCAGACTAAGACTAGAACTTGCTAAACACTATACTGTGGATAGCGTTGATTGTTGTTGGTTTAGTCATGATGAATCTAGTCGCAGAATCGATTATGCTAAACTAACCAGTGGTGACCTAGGCAAGTACGATGTTGTAGTTCTATTGGCTGGACACAGCAGTGTGGCCAGTTGTGTGGGTCCTATACAAGATCCCTGGCTGAATAATGTAACTAATTTTACAGAATTGTTGAAGAAACTATCAGGTCAAACGCTAATCTATGCTAGTTCTGCAAGTGTTTATGGCAATAGTATACCTGGTGAACTACATAGAGAAACTACACGTAAACCTTTCATACCTGTAAACAACTATGACATTACCAAATATGCCTTAGACTTAGAGGCAATTAAAGCCATAGATGCAGGACTTGATGTTGTTGGTCTGCGCTTTGGCACTGTAAATGGATGGGCACCATATATTCGCACAGATGTTATGATTAATGCTATGTACGACACTGCGGTGTTTTATAAAGAAATTAAAATAACCAACAAGCATATCAATCGCGCATTACTAGGCATCAACGACCTGTGTCGTGCTGTGCATACTATTATTAAAAAACCTAAACCTGGCATTTACAATCTAGCAAGTTTTAATACAACTGTAGCAGAAATTGCCAGTGTTGTTGCTGAACGATTAGATGTAAAATTAACAGACAAAGGCAACACACTCAATGCCTATGACTTTGGTCTAAACTGCGGATTGTTTGAACGCAAATATAATTTTAAATTTCAAGATACTCCTGAGACTATTGTTGATAGCCTGATAGAAGGTTATGATTCAAGCCAACATGGTCGCAGAGACAATTTTATGATTTATCAATGGGAAAAAGATCATGCAAGACTGTAAAGAACTAAAAGAATGCCTATGTTGCGGCAGTAAAAACTTATCATTGACATTAGACTTGGGACAACAACCTATGGCTAATAGTTTTCTTACTAGAGAAGATGAGCCTGAACTAACATTCCCATTGGTACTAAATCTATGTCGCAACTGCTATCACTTACAGTTAAGTCATGCAGTAAACCCAGACTTGCTATTTAAGAACTATTTGTATGTAAGTGGCACTAGCCAAACTCTTCGCGACTACTTTGATTGGTTTGCAAATGAAACACTTAACTACTTTAGTGAAAAACCTAAGAGTGTATTAGACATTGCCTGTAATGATGGTAGTCAATTAAATAGTTTCAAAGCCTTGGGATTAAAAACTTATGGCATTGACCCTGCTACAAATTTACATGCGATTAGTTCACAAGAACACGAAGTTATCTGCGATTACTTTAAACAAGAACATGTGGCACATTATTTAAATCGTGTGGACATTATTACAGCGCAGAACGTGTTTGCTCACAATGACTATCCATTGGATTTTCTACGTCAGTGTCGCGCTATTATGCACGATACTAGTGTATTGTTTATTCAAACCAGCCAAGCAGATATGGTACGTAACAATGAGTTTGATACTATCTATCATGAACACCTAAGTTTCTTCTGCGCTAATTCAATGAATGAACTGGCCAAACGTGCTGGCTTACACTTGATTGATATTCGTAAAACACCAATTCACGGTAACAGTTATGTGTTTGTGTTTAGTAAACACCCAAACAACGCTGAGGCTGTTGACGCATTTCTTCAAGAAGAACGTGACGCTGGCCTAAACTCACCTGCTACTTATATTGAATATGCACGTAAGGCACAGCAAGCAGTAAAAGATCTCAAAGAAGCAATCGTAGCCTATCGCGCTGAAGGATTTGTAGTTGCTGGTTACGGTGTCGCTGCCAAAGGTATGACCTTGTTAAATTATGCTAATTTATCTTTAGATTTTATCATTGATGATAACCCATTAAAACAAGGTCGATACAGTCCAGGTATGCACATTCCTGTTGTATCAATTGATGAATTAGATCGTCACAGTCAATCTAAGATAGCCTTTGTACCGTTAGCGTGGAATTTCTTTAACGAAATTAAGGGTAAAATTAAATCTAAACGTGACCATAGTGAAGATGTGTTTATTAAATATTTTCCTAAATTAGAAATTGGAAACTAATAGTGTCTGATGAAAGATTTTTAGAAGAGTATGAAGAAGAATACATACGACTCGAAAATGAATTTAGGGAAAAAACAGCAAACAAGAAAAAAAGTTTACGCGAAAAAATTTTAGAAAAAATTGTTGTTGAGGAACCAAAAGTTCCGCCCGAAGACAAATCAAACAAAGTTGTTATCTGCCATTTTTATAACGAAGAACACTTATTACCTTGGTGGCTAAAACACCATCAGGCAATATTTGGTCACGGCATAATGATAGATTATTACAGCACTGACCGTAGTAGAGATTTGATTAAAGAACTTTGTCCAACTTGGGAAATAATAAACACAAAAAACTCAGGATTTATACCTAAAGATATAGACCAAGAGGTTATGGATATAGAAAAAGGCCTAGACAAAAATCTATGGAGAATTTGCATAAATGTCCCTGAGTTTTTATACGGTAATGTTGCTAGGCTGACTAAAACTAAAAAGGCCAAGCAGTATATCTTACCTAATTACGTATTCGTTGACATGGAAGATGCAACCAAACAACCAGTTCACTTATATCACGATCAACCCTTGCATGAACAGCGATACTGGGGTTATTTTGCACCAGACTACGAAGGATGTTGCGACCCTGTTCGTTATCACAGAAGTATACACAACCATCCTATAGTTTACCCTGATTACGGTAGACACTATACGTTTAAAGAATATGATTATAGTTTTAATGATCTAGTAATATTTTATTATGCCTTTGCAGATTTAAGCGAGCGTGGCCTAGACCGCCGACTTCAAATTAAAAAGAATATACCTAAAGATTTTCAAATTGGTCATCACATGATTCCTAAGATTCGTATGATAGATCATGTCAGACACGATCATGCTAAAAAAGCAATAGATCTGTCAAAAGAAGTTGAAACTATAGTTAAATTAAACAAGCAGTGTACAGGGCAAAATTGGTAAATGAAAACGGTAATATGCCACTTCTATAACGAAGAGTACATATTGCCTTGGTGGTTACGTCATCACAAGCATGTCTTTGATCACGGCATAATGATTGACTATCATAGTACAGATAACAGTCGAAATGTTATTAAACAGATTTGTCCAAACTGGGAAATACGTACCACACGAAACGAATATTTTGATAGCGCGGCTGTAGATGAAGAAGTAATGGACATAGAACGCAACTTATCTGGTTGGCGTATGGCTCTAAATGTAACTGAGTTTTTATACGGTAACACAGATCATTTACCTGAGGTTTCTGGTTATAATCAATATTTTATAGGCAACTATGTTTTTATAGACATGCAGGATCGAGCAAAAAACGGAGAGTTAGCCACACTAGTTCATGATAGACCATTACATGAACAGCGTACATGGGGATATGATGAGTTTCAAAATCGAGGTGTGTCTCGAGCAGGTAATATGGCACGTATGCATCGTAGCATACAAAACTATCCAGTAGAATATACACCGGGCAGACATTGGGGAGGCAGACCAAAGTCATTTAATGATCTTGTGATATTTTATTATGGTTGGGCTGACGCTAGTTCCCCGGGCATAGCACGTAAGATGCAGATACAAACTAAAATGTCTCAAGCAGACAAAGACCGTAATGCCGGAAATCATGTGGGTACATATGAAGATTACTTAAATAGATTTGAAGCACAAAAAAGATTTGCACGAGATCTTAGGGATGAAATAATTCCTATACTAGATCATAACATTAGATGTACAGGACAATACTGGTAATGAAGAAAACTATACTATGCCACTTTTACAATGAGGAATACATGCTACCGTGGTTCCTTAATCATCACAAGCAGATATTTGATCACGGTATCATGATTGACTATCACTCATCTGACCGTTCGGTTGAGATTATCAAAGAAATATGTCCCACATGGGATATTGTTACTAGCCGTAATCCTAACTTCCAAGCCGATAACATAGACTATGAAGTTATGGATATTGAACGTAATATAGAAGGTTGGCGTATCTGTTTAAACGTAACTGAATTACTGATAGGTGACTACAGTCTAATGGATGACACACCAAATAAACAATTACTCTTGCCTAGTATGTTTTATGTAGATTGTGACCGTGATAGACCAGTAGACACTAGCATACCGTTATACAAACAAAAAACAGATGGCTTTGACTTTTGGGGTAGTTACACAACAAGAAGAGAAACCAGTAATTTCCGTGAGCGTCGAGCACGTAGTCTGCACAACATGCCTATACAATATCCTGTACCAGGCAGACACTTTGAAGAATACAATGTACGTGATCTAGTAATTTTTTACTATGGATGGTGTCCATTTAATGAGCAGGCACTAGCACGTAAACTACAAATACAAACACAAATCCCACTAGTCGATCGCCAACGTAATTGGGGTTTTCACCATATTACTAATAAAGAAACACTTGAGTATAGATTAGAGCATGAGTTTATTCCACGCTCAAGACCAATGAAGGAAGAAACCGAATACTATGTCAACAAACACGAAAATTTTTCAAATTTACTTTAAACCGGAACTAAAGGTACACTGCGATCCAGCATTTGAACCTTTGGATAATACTGCTAATCCTCGACCAGAACTGCGCGAATGGTATAATTGGGACCAAGAGCATGATCAACGCCTGGCTGAAGGACTAGACTATTGGGGATATGTCAGTTGGAAATTCAAAGACAAAACTAATTTGTCCGGTGAGCAGGTATTTGATTTCATTACTAGTAACCCAGGATATGATGTATACTTACTGAATCCTTGTATAGTTAACGAAGCCTGCTTTGCTAACAGTTGGGAACAAGGTGATATCTATCATCCCAACATCAGTACCATTGGTAACAAATTTTTAGCCAAATTAGGCTATGAAGATGTCAGTGTAAGAGACATGGTACTTGACCGTAACAAAACTGTATATGCAAATTATTTTGTGGGTAGCAAGGACTTTTGGGTAAGGTTTATGGAGTTTAGCCGTAAACTGTTTACAGAAGCAGAAAAAGATAGTATATTTAAAGATGAAGTGTTTGGGGCGGGTCGTAGCAATTATGCACATGATGCTACATTACCAAACTTTACATTTTTGATTGAGAGATTAATTCCTACGTTTTTAGAGTTAGAAAATTTTAACAGTGTGGGATTTAGTTATGACAGACCAGAATGGTGTCATGAAAAATATCAACCCTATTGGGGAGACTTACGAGCATTGAGCGACTTAAAGATTCTTGTAAATCGACACGAAAGTGACGATATTTTTAACATTTGGAACTATTATAGACATAAATTCCTATCAAATAACCCTGGAATCTTGGGGTTAGAGTAGTTATCTCTTTTTCTTCCGATAAAAGTACGTATAAAAGTCCAAATTCTCTGGACTAACTAATACTACGTTCGGAGGAAAATGAATGAGTTATAATAACCAAACCGAATCGAAATATTTCTGTGCAGGACGTTACTGTGCAGAAAGAGAAAAGTGTCATAGACACACATCAAGTGTTCATGTAAATGAAGCACCATTTAACGATTATGATCTAGTGCGCATGAAAGAAGGATTAACTAGACCATGTCGTTACTTTATAGACAGAGATGCAGCAACAGGCATAGTGTCAAGTCAAGGTAATTAACCAAAGACGACAATACTAACAGGAGGGCAAAGTATGAGAGTGATCTCAAAGATAGCGGCCTGGACAATAATGTCCTTATGCGTTATACAAGTAAATCAAGCACAGGCAAAATCTAATAAACCGGATGTAGATCCGCAACTATTATGTTTGGCCAAAAACATCTACTACGAAGCAGGCTTAGAAAGTCGTGAAGGTATGATAGCAGTGGCACAAGTTACTCTTAATCGTACAGAAGATGAGAAGTTTCCAAAAACAGTATGTGCAGTAGTACACCAAAAAACCGAAGTAGTTAAAACCCAACGAGTCAAGCATACTGAAGTAGTGCGCAGACCATTCTGGATACCTAAGACAGTTGAGCGGCAAGAAACCGTACAGCGTCGAATTAAAGTCTGTCAGTTTAGTTGGGTATGTAATCCACCTGCACCAGTTCGTTATGTAAGCGACCGTTGGCAAGAAAGCCTAGCAGTGGCTACAGAAGTCATGTATCAAGGACTACGACTACCTAGCGATGCTATGTCAGAAGCACTATATTTCCACAACACTCATGTACGTCCACGTTGGGGATTAGAGCGTATTACTCGCATAGGTAATCACATTTTCTACAGTGACGAACCAGCACCAAGTAAAAAGTAGTTGACTTTTTGACCTTTTTCTTGTATAATAATAAATATTGGTAGCAGTGACACAATCACTGTTACCCATTTATTAATGTCCCAAAAGGAAAGGAATTATATGTCAGACAGCAATTTACCTATAGAACAGCAACAGATTGAAGTAAAACCACAACACCCATACGCACCAACTGATGAAGGTTCGGTTTGCGATTCTAAAGACAAAGAGTGTCTTAGCAGACTAGTAGCAGCATTTGGTGACTGTGCTTAATCACAAATAAAATCTACCGTTGACCTTGGTCGATAAATATTGTAACATAGTATTATGTTATTCGACTAAGGGGTTTTCAAATGACAGTAGATTTTCAACGAATTGAAAATTGTCACGTTGTACACAAACCATGGGGCCAAGAGACCTGGTTACAAGGTGGCGATCTAGTATATCCATTTGCACTAAAAGAACTTATTCTCAAAGCAGGCTTTGTTACTAGCCTACAAGTGCATCAATATAAATCAGAAAGTATCCATTTACATCAAGGCAACGGCGCACTAATTTATCATCCAAGACCGTTTGACTGTGAGCGTTTCTTAGCGGGCGGTTACACAGCAGAAGAAATTGCACAAATCAAAAGTGAATTAATTACTGAACCGTTAGCACCAGGTGCTGTATTTCACACGCCTCCTAAAACTATTCATCGTATGGTAGCCTATGATGATCTGCACTATACTGAAGCCAGCACTACACAATTAGATGACGTGATTCGCTTAGAAGATTCTGCGAACCGCGGACACGGAAGGATAGATAGTGAACATGAGCAACACTAATTTAACCGTTTTGATCCTGGCCGCAGGCTATGGCCGTCGAATGGGACCATTTAGTCGAATGGTTCCTAAAGCACTTGTCCCTTACGATAATAAACCCCTTATTAGTCATATTATGGGCAAGTTTGACGCTTCAACCACCAAGTTTGTCATAGCCTGTGGTCATATGGGTCAATTGACCAAAGACTACGTTACAGAAGTACACGCAGATAAAAACGTAGTGTTTGTTGACATTGACAACTACGCAGAAGGCGACACGGGCCCTGCTACTACTATACAGATGTGTGCTGAACACATTCGTGGTGGCTTCCTGTGGTTAGCCTGTGATACACTGTTTGACTTTGATATTACAGACAAACTAGATCATAACTGGATTGGTGTACACCCAGTTGACAGCGTGATTGCGTCTGATTACTGCTGGATAGAACGTGATGGTGAAACTATTACTAAGGTAGAAGATAAGAAACCTAGTAGCACAGCAGTCGATGCGTTTATTGGCTTAATGTACGCTAAAGATGACGAGTATCTGAACAATCTAATTGAGCGTAAAGCCAAAGAAACACCACAGGGCTTTGAAGGTCTGGACTTAAAAGCACACACTGTCCGTGGATGGAAAGACTTTGGTACATATGAAAAGTGGGAAGAACTTAGTGCTGAACTAGTTGACGTAAGTTTCCCTAAACCAGATGAACTGTTCTACTGCGATAACAGACAAATTATTAAGTTCTGGCCTAACCCTAAAGCCGCAGAAAAACGTGTACAACGTGCCTTACGCAACACAGGTGCTATGCCCACTAATGTTCGCAGTCGCGGTCCATTCTTAATACACGACTTTGCTGATGGTGATATTGTTTACAATCAATATACCACAGAACTGTTCCATAAAATGTTAGCGTGGTGTGAATCTACTCTATGGACACCTGCGCCTGCTACACAAGACGCAGACATAGATCAAATGCTGGTATGCCGTAAGTTCTATTTTGAAAAGACCATAGAACGTGTAGATATGTTCCGTGCCAAGTATCCCAATTGGAGTGAACCAATTGAAGTTAACGGTGAGCCGGTCAAAACAATTAACTACTATCTAGATAAAATTGATTGGGCATATCTGTGTACAGAAACACGCTGGAGATATATCCACGGCGACCTACACTTTGACAACACCATCTATGACCCTACCTCAGGTAAGTTTACTGCTATTGATTGGCGCACTGACTTTGGCGGCGAGTTATATGGCGACCAATACTATGACCTAGCCAAAATGCTAGGCGGCTTATGGTTAAGTTACAAAGACATCAAACATGAACACTATAGATATTTAGAAGCCAATGACCGTGCTCAGTTAGGTGTACCTAGTGTCAATGATGCTAAACTCTACGAAACTATCTTAGAGGATTGGGTCAAAGCGCAGGGCATGGATTGGCGCAAAGTCAAACTCTTAGTGCCAATTATCTACTTGAACATGAGCCCCTTACATGAAGCACCATTTGACAAGTTTTTAGTAGCACTAGCACAGTTACACTTTAGCAAGGTATTAAACTAATGTATAAACGTTTTATTATGGATGTAGATGGTGTGCTAAATGATGGTATGCTCTACTGGGGCTATGATGGTAAACCATTTAAGGCCTTTGGTAATTATGATCACGATGGACTAAAACTACTACGCCAACATATTGAAATAGAGTTTGTTAGTGCTGATGAAAATGGTTGGCCTATCACTTATAATCGTATCACAGAACACATGAAGTTTCCTGTTACAATGGTCAAAGAAAAAGATAGATTGAACTGGGTATTGTCAAAAGGTGATGCTAGTGAAACAGTCTTTATGGGTGACGGACCCTATGATGCAAAGATATTCCCGCACGTGGGATTAAGTATTGCTCCAGCACAGGCATGGCGCACTGCTATTGCGAACGCAGACTATGTTACACCTCGTGAAGGTGGCAAAGGTGCGGTTATGGATGCCTGTGTTTATATTATGGATAAGATGGGGATTGAACATGGATTTTAGACTAGGATTTGGGCCAATGAGTCCAGAAGCAATCAAAGCAATTTGTAACTATACACAGGACACAAAACGTCCGTTAATGATTATTGCTAGCCGCAATCAAGTTGACGCTGAAAGTGGTTACGTAATGACAACCCCTGAACTGCGAGCGTTATTAGACACACTACCAACTGATTACATTTGGATGTGTCGTGACCATTGCGGTCCTTATTTCTTAGATAGCGAAAAAGGTCTTAGTCTGAAAGCCGCAGTAGAAGCAACTAAGAAAACCATTGCCTATGACATTGAACAAGGCTTTGACCTGATACACATTGACACTAGTCGCGTAGATGATACCTATGGTATTGCTGAAGAATTATTTAAATTCTGCATTGACCTAAATCCTAACATTCGTTTTGAGTTTGGCACAGAAGAAAACGTAGGTGTAGCCGCAGGCGCTATCAAGTATCGTGAAGATGTTGCTTTTGCTAAGAACATGCCTAACTTAGAATTTGTTGTAGCACAAACAGGTAGCCTATGTCACGAAGACCATCAAGCAGGTACGTTTGAAATTGACACAGTTCGCGACCTAGTAGCAGTGGCTAACGACAACGGTGTAAAACTAAAAGAACACAATGCTGATTACCTATCACCATTAGAAGTACAACTACGCAGAGCCGCAGGTGTACACGCTATGAATATTGCACCACAACTAGGTGTAGTACAAACTAAACTGTTGAAAGAATTGTGCCTAAGTCGCGCAGGTGAAGACCTATGGAATGATTTTTCTAAGGTTGTGTTAGCCAGCGGTCGTTGGAAGAAATGGACAGACAGTGACCAAGATGAACAAAAGGTCATTGTTGCTGGACATTACTGTTTTAACAGCCCAGAATACCGCAAGATTTTAGATGCACTTAGCCAGCACACAAACTGGGAAGAAGAAATCCAATCAGCACTGTGGCAAGTGTTTGATACTTACACAACAAACTTGCAATTCTAATGATAGTATTCTATAACGTTAAAATCACTGACGTCAAAATGACATGGCCATATGCTGGTACAGTATATGACCGTGCTCCTTGGTTTCCTGTAAGCAATCGTTTTGACATATTCAAATACTGTTTGGCTAGCCGTGCTGTTATGGCTCCTGTAGTAGACAAGTTTATATTCTACATTGACCTAGCAGAATTCGCACCACGTCAGGAAGAAATGCAGGCCTACATGGAAAGCATTTTCCCCAAGGACAAACTAGAAGTACACTGGCACAGAATTGAACGTACTCGTGATTGGCGTAAACTATGCGAACAGTTTACTGATGATGAACAGTTAATTTGGTATGAAGGTAATGATGACCATATCTTCATTGACTATAATCTAGATATGATTACTGCCGCACAAACAACACTCCGTGCAGACCCTGACCCAAATGCTGTTATGTACTATAGTCATTGGCCAGAACAGATGCGTATGAGTTTACTACATAAAGGTGAACTAACCTCAGATGGTAACTTTATTAAGTTTACCTGGGACACAGTTGATAGTCTGCTATTAATGAAAGTGAGTCGCTTCAAACGCTACTGGCATGAAACAGACTGTGGCGAAGATAACATGTATCGCACAGACCCCTTAGGATGGCAGTACGGATACAAAATACCAGGTACAGTCTACAGCCCTACACGTGAACTTATTCGTCACTATGACGGCTACAGCCATGTAGGTAAACTGCTAGGTACAATAGCACCTCCACTATATGTTCCTGAAGGATTCTTTGAGAAAAACATGCGGGTTCGTGTGGGTTATACTGAGCGAGTAGATGGTTGGCAAAACCTATATTCTGCCGCAGAACGATTGTACAGTGTAGACCCTAACGGTCACGAAGCACGTTGGTGTGTGGAAGATATTCCTTTGTTTTGGAAAGGGCATATTAGCGAGTTAGATGTTAATCTAGACCAGGACATACACACACTAAAACTGGCACGAGATGCGGCATTTTTAGCCATGACTCGTATACCCTTAAAAGCACACGGGCACGAATTTGGTACAGAGTGCCACCCTAAAAATTACTTCAAAAATCACCTATTTTTTGGTTGACATTTAACCAAAATGAGTCTATAATGCTCTTTATAGTAACTAATAAGGAGCAGACAATGTTTGAGAATTTAGTTAAGCAAAAGGTAGCAGTTACACTAAACCGTGTAGGTGTTACTAAAGAGTTCTATAACGGTACACTATTTGTTAGTACTATCACAGAAGATGAAGCACGTTCAGTGTTTCATGCCTTAAGCGGTTCATTAGGATTGGGCAAAGTACAGGTTAGCCCAATTGGCGACACTGGCGAATATGCCTACGATTTTATCTAAAAATCACTTGACAAGCACACGAAGATGTGCTATAATCACAAAACACTAACAAAGGAGACTAGGCAAATGACTGGATTTGTTAAAATTAAAAATGGCACGTATCGCAATCAAGCAATTACAGATGAAGTATTTCCACTGGTAAAACAGTATCAACTAGGTAGCAAAGGCGGCTTTATCACTGTAGATGGCACAGGACGCTTTGGCAAAGACAAAATACGTGTAAGCATCGCAACTCCGCAAGAGTATGAGTTTGTTGATGCAACAGAATACACTGGCACTGTGACTACAGCAGAAGTAGACACACACGCAAAACAATCAGATGAGGAACGTATTGCTGAAATTGGGCAACGCTTTGAGATACTTGAGAGTATGACTAAGGCTTGTTTGAACGGTGACATACGTGCGCTGATTGTAAGTGGTCCTCCAGGTGTGGGTAAGAGTTACATTGTTGAAGATCAAATTGAACGTGCTAACTTATTCCAAAATATTGCTAATGCTAAACCTAAACACACTGTGGTTAAAGGTAGTGCTAGTGCTATTGGCCTGTACAAAACACTTTACGAATACAGCGATGAGAACAGCGTGGTAGTATTTGACGACTGTGACAGCATCTTGTTTGATGACGTATCACTTAACTTGCTTAAAGGTGCACTTGATTCAGGTAAGTCACGTAAGATTTCGTGGTTGCTAGAGTCACGTGTGCTTAAAGACAATGACATTCCTAACAGTTTTAACTTTAAAGGTGCTGTGATTTTTATTACTAACTTGAAGTTTGACAGTGTTAAGTCACAGCGTTTGAAAGATCACTTAGAAGCACTTCATTCACGCTGTCACTATCTAGATTTGACACTGGATACTATGCGTGATAAACTATTGCGTATTAAACAAATTGCTAAGAGTGGCGCACTGTTTGAAGAAATGGGCATCTCAGATGTTGGACAAGACTTGATTATTGACTTTTTAGATGCAAACAAGAACAAAGTGCGTGAGATGAGTTTGCGTATGGCTATTAAGGTAGCACAGTTATACAAGAGTTTTCCGCACAACTGGGAAGCAATGGCGGCAACTACTTGCTTTAAGACAGGAGCATAATGCTTGATTGTTTAATCATAGGTGACAGTATCGCTGTGGGCACTAAGATGTTTATGCCCCAGTGTGCTGATTACGCCAAAGGCGGTATTACCAGTCACGGATGGTTAAAGCGTTACGGCACTAACGATCTCAGTGCTAATAGTGTTATTATCAGCCTAAGTACCAACGATTGGGAACGGGCTGATACTACTGCTAAACTACGTGAGATACGTGGCAAAGTTCGAGCCGCTCGAGTATTTTGGATTGAACCAAATCCAGAATCTAAACCTGATGCAGTAGCACACGTTAACCAAGTAGCAAAAGAGTTTGGTGACACTGTGATTAGATCCACACGCTGGCAAAAGGATAAGATACATCCAAGTTGGGCCGGTTACAAGGAACTTGCTGGTGCGACACAGAAGTAGCACAACCGTTTACAGCCAGTGGATTAAGTTAGTTAAGAAGACTAACCCTAAAACTGGCCGTAAGCACTACTCAGTGATTGTGGATAGTTATGGATATTTTGGTAGTTATCCTGGACTCAGTGGTTTAGATCTTAGACTAATCACAACTCTTTGGCGCAGTCATTTTGACCCTGCAGGTAATCGCGGCATGAGGACTGCCTTAAGTTTTAAATTTACTAACCGCGAGCAAGCAGAACAACTTATTACCTTAGCAATACTCAAATGGGGAGAACGCTATGTGGCGAACTAAAGCAATTCGTTGGGCGTGGATTACACTGGTATTAAATGCCACTGTGGCATTAATGAACATAGGATTTAGTTACGGACATCTGATTAGGCACGAATATTGGACCATGGCCATCAGCGCGAGTTTGGTTATACTCAACGGTTGGGTAGCAGTGTGGCAATACAAACATATACTTAAATACCGTGAAGAAATTAAAGAACTAATGTGGCGAGCATTATCAACCCCCTCGGAGCAGTTAAGATGAAACTACTGTTAGCAATGATTTACAACTTGATCATTTTATCAGGCACTGTGTACCTAGTAGGTTGGCAAGGTTGGAGTGCTTGGTGGTTCCTACTTGCTGTAATATTGCTGGCTAACGGCAAATAGTTCTTGACATTTTGGTAAAATGATGCTATAATCATACACATAAACTATAAGGAGCAGACAATGTCACCGTATGTAAAACAAATTCTTTTTATCGTAACAGGTATTTTCCTAGTTGGACTAGTGGGCGTCTGGAATGAAACAGCACAACGCTTGCTTGGCCTGTTCGCATTTGGGTGGATGTTATCAGACATCGCTCGTGCTGCATTCCCTTCAGATTCTAAATAACACAGGAGTAATATTATGGAATGGCAAGAATATTTTCGTTTAGGCGCACCACTTACCACAGGGCAAGCATTTTTCTTAATGTGGTTTTGGGGTGCTGTAGCAGGTTATTGTTTTGGTCGCGCACACGCGGCTTGGATCACTATGCGTAACTTTATAAAGGCACATACAAATGTTAAATAAAATCTATCGTTGGTTTGTTAAGTATGATGCGGAAATCTGTTGGTTTCTAACAGGTTGGTTTGCCGCAGAGTTCTTCCATGACTTTGCTCATGGCAATTGGTTTGCGGCTATAATTGATTTAATCCTGGTCATTGTCAATATCAGTTTCTACAAAAAGTAAACGCTGTAAATAGTTAAAAGGAAAAATTAAATGACAGTCGCAACATTTCTATTAGTATATTTGGCAGTAGTAATTGGAAACAAAACGACCTTGAACATATTCACAGGCGTTGATAATGCCGAAAAAATCCGTTTTAATATTTTTGAATACGGGTTTTTAGTAGTTGACAGCACTATTAATTCTTTATGGAATCCAAGTCATGTTGAGGGCGATGCTGTTCCTGTGGGACTAATTAAACAGGTAATTGCCCGCAAAGAATGGCATCTACACATTGGCAAATACTATGTGTTCTACACTACTCCATAAGGTCTTATGAAAAGCGATATTAAAATTTCACAGGCCTACAAAGCCAAACCTATCAAAGACGTTGCTAAAAAACTAGGGCTCAAAGATATCGAGCCCTATGGCAACTACAAAGCCAAAGTTGACCCTGCCCAAGTTAAAAACAAGTCGTGGGGTCGACTTATATTAGTCACAGCAGTAACACCGACCCCCGCAGGTGAAGGTAAGACCACAACTACCATTGGCTTGGCTGATGGCCTACGCAAGTTACGATACAACAGTATGGTATGCTTACGTGAGCCTGCCTTGGGTCCAGTGTTTGGTATGAAGGGTGGCGCCACTGGGGGCGGGTATGCTCAGGTATATCCCATGGAAGATATTAACCTACACTTTACAGGTGATTTCCACGCTATAGCATCAGCACATAACTTGTTAGCCAGTCTAATAGACAACCACTTACACTGGGGTAACAAGTTAAATTTAGACACTAATCGTATCACATGGCGCAGGGTCAGCGACATGAACGATCGTGCGCTACGCGACGTTTGTGTAGGTCTGGGAGCCCATAACAGCGTCACACGTCAAACAGGTTACGACATTGTTGTAGCAAGTGAAGTAATGGCTTGCCTGTGCCTAGCAGGTGGATTCCAGGACCTAAAACGTAGATTGGGCAACATTACCATAGGTTATACCCTGGATAACCTGCCCGTTACTGCGAAAGATTTGCGTGCCGAAGGTAGTATGGCAGCATTGTTAAAAGATGCTGTAAAACCCAACCTAGTTCAAACCCTAGAAGGCACTCCTGCGCTGATACACGGCGGTCCATTTGCTAACATAGCACACGGCTGTAACAGTGTAATCGCTACTAAATTAGGCTTACGTTTGGCTGAATATGTAGTAACAGAAGCCGGGTTTGGCGCTGATTTAGGTGCTGAAAAGTTCATCAACATCAAGTGCCGCAAAAGCGGACTTAAACCTGACGCTGTGGTGCTTGTAGCCACTGTTAGGGCAGTAAAACACTGGGGTAACTACCATAACTTGGACAAGCATATAGCCAATATTAAGACGCATTATAACCTGCCTTGTGTGGTTGCTGTGAACCGTTTTAGTGATGACACTGATGCGGAAGTTAAAGCCTTGATCGATCACGTTAAATTCACATTTAACATCGAAGCAGTAGAGTGTACTCATTATAAAGATGGTGGTAAGGGTGCTATAGATTTGGCACATGAAGTTATCATGGCCATTGATGAATCAAACAAAACTATGGCCCTAACCTACAAAGATGAAGATACCTTGTGGGATAAACTCAACACAGTAGCACGTAACATCTACGGTGCTAATGGTGTTACAATGGACGCTAAAGTTAGTAAGCACTTAGATTATTTACAGCAACACTACGGCAATTATCCTATTTGTATTGCCAAAACACAGAGCAGTTTTAGTGATGATCCCAATGACTTAGATTCTGCTACTCAATGGCATACACTTACTGTACGTGAATTAAGATTATGCTCAGGTGCTGAGTTTATTGTAGCAATCTGCGGTAACATCATGACCTTACCAGGCCTGCCAGAACGTCCTAACGCTGAACGTATCGATATCAATTCTAAGGGTGAGATTACGGGCTTAGATTAAATATTTAGGTAGTACTCCATTGCACTTTCTATTGTCTAGCTCCTTGTGCAATGGCCTTATAGCCCAAGTGTAGCGATACATTTGGGCTCTTTTTTCTCTTGACCTTCAGGATTAAATACCATATACTAATTATATGTTAACATTTTCTCACGTCGAAGACTACATCGAAATATTAGCAGGCTATGAACCTGGTGGTACCAGTGTCTTATTTAACACTAACAAATACACATTCAGTCTGGCTCGCTATGATGTTAAGATAGTTGAAAGCATGGCCAATAGTACCGTGTGGGGCAGCATGGCCCTTACTGATCGACAGGGTGAATTGGCACTTAAATTAGTTGAAAAGTATCGCAGACAGTATGCCAAACACGGCATTGACATCACACCTGCGATAGAAAATCCCCAATGGCGTATGCCCCTACGCAAAGTAGACCGCACACAGCGCATTTGGTTAGAGGATGGCGAGATCAGAGTTAAGTTTCCCTATAACCAAAATTGGATTGATGACATACGCAGTTTCAAAGAAGTCAGCCAAGGACACGCTGAGTGGCGTAATGAGGGCAAGTACTGGAGCCTGGGTCTAACTGAATACAATGTTAACTGGGCAGTGGCCTGGGGCGAAACTTGGAAGATAGACATTGACCCTGAAGTCAGAGACCTGTACAATAAAATATTGCTGGCAGAAACTGAGCCCTATGAAATTAAGTTAGTCGAGCGTGATAACTGTTTTGAAATAGTCAATGCCGCAGAGAGTTTGGTTAATTACGTAGAAGAGAAATTGGGCGGATTTGGTTTAGACAATGTCACACGTTTAGTTGACTCAGCAGGTGTGTTAGGCTACACCATTGACCGCGGCATCAAATATGATGAACTGTTAGATTTATTTGGACCAGATAGACTCATACATGTGCCTTCAACTGAGTCGGGCAGTTTGGACCTTATATTTGACTATGCTGAACTGACAGATCGTTGGCCAGTGTACATATATAATCCGGGTACAAGTCAGACCATTAACCTTGATAGATTTAACGAAAATGAAATTGTAAAGTTTGACCCTGCAGGTCGAACCAAAACACCCGACTACAACTTTTACGCAACCAAAGTTATCTATGTTAATAAGATACCTAAGGTGTGGGAGTGGCCAATACCATTGTTAGTCAGTACAGTAGAAATGATGTATGGTGGTGCCCGTATGGAATGGATGACACGTGCAGAAAAAGTCATACACTATAGTTATGTTCCTTTGAGAGAAAAAACCTAATGGCCACAGCCAGATTATTAATTAAAGATGAAGTTAATGTAAAGATAGAAGGGTTAGATTTACATGAACGCAAAGAACTTAGTAACAAGTTCAAATATGAAATACCTGGCGCACGCTACCTGCCCGCAGTTCGCTTAGGTCGTTGGGATGGTAAGGTTGGATTCTTTCAACTGGGCGGCAGTACTTACATTAACTTACTTCCTGAAATACTTCCCTACTTAGACAGTCGTGGGTATGATATTGACTTACAGGATGTTCGAGAATATCAGACACAATTTGCGTTTGAAGAAGTAACTGAGGCTACATTTGCACACAAAGTTTGGCCACACAAACATCCTATGGCAGGCCAACCTGTGGTCCTACGTGACTATCAAATTGAAATTATCAATAAGTTCTTAGAGAATCCACAGTGCATACAAGAAGTGGCCACAGGTGCAGGTAAGACCTTAATGACTGCGGCACTTAGTTATAGTTGTGAAGCACATGGACGCACTATTGTTATTGTACCAAATAAAAGTTTAGTAACACAAACAGAAGCAGATTATATCAATTTAGGATTAGATGTTGGTGTGTACTTTGGTGATCGCAAAGAGTTCGGACATCAACATACTATCTGTACTTGGCAAAGCCTAAACATTCTACTAAAGAATACCAAAGGCGGTGAAGCAGACATTACCATTATGGAATTCTTAGAAGATGTTGTCTGTGTTATGGTCGACGAAGTACATATGGCTAAAGCAGATGCACTTAAAACTCTACTCACAGGCGTAATGGCACATGTACCAATCCGTTGGGGTTTGACTGGTACTATACCTAAAGAAGCCTATGAGCAGGTCAGCCTATTGTGCAGTTTAGGTCCTGTGGTAGGTAAGTTAAGTGCGTCAGAACTTCAAGAGCAAGGTGTACTAGCCAACTGCCATGTAAATATCTTACAACTTTTAGATTATGTAGAATACAAAGACTATCAAAGTGAACTACGCTATCTATTAGAAACAGATAAACGTTTAGACTATATTGCTGAATTAGTTGAGCGTATACGTGCCACAGGCAATACACTGATATTAGTAGATCGTATTGCACCAGGTAAACAATTAGTGGAGAAAATAAAAGATGCTGTATTTGTATCCGGAGGAACCAAAGCCGACGACAGGAAAGAACACTATGACGATGTGGCAACGAGTGATGACAAAGTTATTGTTGCTACCTATGGTGTTGCTGCTGTTGGCATCAACATTCCTCGTATTTTTAATTTGGTTCTTGTCGAACCTGGTAAAAGTTTTGTGCGAGTTATCCAGAGTATCGGCAGAGGCATCCGCAAGGCTGAGGATAAAGATTTCGTCCAAATCTGGGACATAACATCAACATGCAAGTTCGCCAAACGGCACCTTACAACACGTAAGAAGTTTTACACGGAAGCAAACTATCCGTATCAAGTAGAAAAAGTGGAGTGGCAATAATTGTATATACTAACATTAGAAAACATAGCGTATGAAATGAATGAGATTCCGGACGAAGTTGAAGATTTGCGTTTTGCTATCTTAGACAACAGTGATCCAAAGAATCCAGATTATTTCTTTATCCCTTTAATCTTCTTAGAATCATTTAACAGCCCAGCGTTAGTTCTAAGCATAGGTGGCAACATAGTTAAGATGCCTGCGGATTGGCAGATACTTATAGGTGAAGCAGACTTTGGTGATTTGGAAGTTATACCTCTGACCAGCATTAACGATCGTGGTTTCAGTGCTTATACATTTAATCCCTTAGAAAGTTTTAAACCAGAGTTTCACCCTGTAGAAATTGTAGACATTTACCAAGATGTTAAATGGTATTTCCCTAAACTCAAACCAGGACAGATGTTGGCAGTGCCTATCGCAGAAGGTGAACGTCCACTATGTGCTTACTTTGTCAAAGACATTAGTCGTCAAAGCGAAGTTGTTGATTATGGGAAGATATGGTAATGGGAACGCTGAAGCCAGGTGCAACTTATATATATGAACGTGTAGACAATGTAGTTTATGCTCGAGAAGCAGGCAGTGATCCCAGTACTCGATTTGAAATTGGTCGCGACTATGACCCAAAAACCAAATCATGGGGGGAACAGGTATTAGAAGATAAAATGTGGGGTGAAATTCGGCGTATGGCTCGAACCAATCCCACTTTACAAGATGCGGTAGATCGTGTTATAATGATATATAAGTTAAGCAAGGAATATAACGATGGCATTTAACCCACTACAATTTAAAAAGAAAAAGAAACGTGTGATGAATCCGGACATTCCGCGTCCTAACTTATTCAGTCACGAAAAGAAATTAAAAGAGCAAACAGAGGCTGTGGATAGACTTCTTGAGTTAGTAAAAAGTCAGCAACAAGAGATTGACAGTCTGCGCGGCAAGTATCTGCAGATGCAACAGAGCATTGAACAAATTATTAATGTCTTACGTAGAGGAAGATAATGGCTACTGACTACAACAGTCCCTTATATATTGGCAACGAAATGGCAGCATTTGATCGTAAAGATCGTGCATACTATGACAAGTTTACTGACGAAGAGCGTAAACAGTTTAGTACCTATCTAATGTTGCGCTATGGTGCTAGTATAGAAGGCAATGCAGATTTTCAAAGTTACTATCTATTGGCTACAAATGAAAATGTCAACAAATACTTCTTTGACTTGAACAAGCATCCTAAGTTACAATGGTTGTTGTGTACCACTGTTAGTCCTAACATGGGCAAACAAAAACACTATTGGCAGGCTGCTAAAAAACGTGAAGGCAGTAACAATAAAGCAATAAAGTTTTTAACAGAGCAATTCCCCCAACTTAAAGATGATGAAATCAAATTACTAGCAGAAATCAATGATAGATCAGATCTTACAGACATGGCAAGAACACTCGGCTGGGATGACAAACGAATCAAGTCAGACTTATAAGTGTAAGTATTGTGGCAAAGAATACCGTAAGGAATCAACTCTTGCGGCGCATCTGTGCGAAAGCAAACGTCGTTGGCAACAAGAAAAAGAAATAGGTGTACAGTTTGGGCTTCAGGCATACTTGCGTTTCTACGAAATGACACAAGGTTCAGCCAAACTTAAAAATTATAGTGACTTTGTGGACAGTCCTTACTACAGTGCGTTTGTTAAGTTTGGACGGCATATAGTAGCCATTCGTGCTGTTAATCCTAGAATGTTCATTGATTGGGTAATCAAAGAAAATAAGAAACTTGATCATTGGACACATGAAAAGGTATATGTAGAATATCTACATGCCTATTTGAAAAAAGAAGCAGTTCAGGACGCATTAGAGCGTGCCTTAACTGAAATGCAGGAGTACGCAGATGAGATTAAAACCCTTGCCAGTTTCAAAGACTACTTTAGATATGGTAATAGCAATCGTGTTTGCCATCATATTTCCACCGGTCGTATTAGTCCTTGGATTGTGTTTAATTGTGATAGTGGGGTTGAATTTCTTAGTAACCTTAGTGAAGAACAAGTTGCAATCATTCTTCCGTGGATAGATCCAGACTTTTGGCAACGTAAATTTGCAGACTATGTAGCAGACACTGAGTGGGTTAAAATGATACTAAAGGAAGCCGGGTTATGAAATTTCGTAGTGACATTGACATTGACTTTGCTGATCGTGACCAAGCACTAGCAGTATTAGATGTTACATCTGCTAGTATTATACGTGATGGCAAATTAGTAAAACATAATACTGGTGTTTATGCTACAGAAATTCCAGTTGATCCATTTACAGGTTATGCTAGTTTAGACTATAATGATGCTGAAGAACGTGGCTATATGAAACTAGACTTTCTTAATGTGAACTTGTATAAACAAGTGCGCGATGAAGCACACTTGATAGAGTTAATGCGTGAACCAGACTGGACTAAGTTATATGATCCCGCAATATGTGCGCAGTTAATTCACGTAAACAATCATTATGATACCTTACTTAAAATGCCAGAGCCTGTGGATACTATTCCGCGCTTGGCTATGTTCCTAGCAGTTATTCGTCCTGCCAAAAGATATCTAATAGGTCGCCCTTGGAAAGAAGTTAGTAGTGCTATTTGGGATAAAGTTGAGGGCGAATATGCGTTTAAAAAGTCACACGCTGTGGCGTATGCTCAATTGGTTGCAGTAAATCTTAACCTACTTTGCGAACCAGCGTTATCGAACGACGCTTAGATCTTTTCTGTGCTATTTCTTTAAGACTAACGTAAGGGCCATGTTCTATACTTACGTCTTTGCTGTTGAATGTTTTCAAACAGAATCTAAATTCAATCCAATCCTGCTTTAAAAATACGTTAATGGGCACTAGCCTATTACTTTCCCACCACCATTGATCTGCTAGGTCTAAGAAACGAGATTTTTGATCTAGACCTTTAAGCAGGGCATAGTCGTAGATAGTTGTGATTAGTTCATCTGAGTTCTGAATAATGCCAATATAGTCGTTGCCACCGTAGGTAACATAACTTAAAAATGGGTATTGATCTAATAAATGCTTGATGTTATCTTCCATGGAACCACGATAAATATAGTAAAGGATTAATTTAAAGTGCCATTAATCACAAGTTATTTATACCAAAATGTTTTCACCGTTCAACTTCTGGACTATGGCAACGTGGCTATACAAAATATAAGGAACCGTGTCGTGTACCAAAGACCTATACAAATCTATCGCGGAGCAGACAATCCCATAACTATTAAGTTTAAAAACCAAGATCAGAAAACTGCTAATATTGCTGGTCTAGCATTTTATGGATTCATTATTGACTACCTGGATGGCAATGTAGTGGCCAACGTAAACGTAACAGTGAGTAATGTCAGCACTGCTACTGCCAATGTAATGTTAACAGACAGTTTTATCAACACACTGCCACAGAACAAGTACAAACTAGCGTTCTTGGCCAGTGATGGTACCTTCAATACTCCTGTTTATTCAGATGATAATTTTATGGTTTACGCTGAAATGAATGTTAATCCAGCATACAACACAGACATGTTTACTACCAGCACCGTTGACTACAGCGGTGATGTTGATTTGGGCACACTATAAATGGCATATCCTTCACCACGCAGACTACAGTTAAGACGAGGCAACGCTGCCGCGGTGGCCAGTTATCTAGGTTACGCAGGCGAACTAGTAGTCGACACAACCAATTGGACACTTTATGTACACGATGGAGTTACTGTAGGTGGACGAGCCACTAGTGTAAACACTGCTAGTATAAACAGTAACATAACAGCAATAACAAACGGTACAGCGGTATTTGGTAACGTCATACCCAGTGCCAACGTAACCTATAGTTTAGGTAATCTTACTCATCAATGGCGTGACTTATATGTAAGTAGCACTACAATTTATATTGGCGGTGTTGCTTTAAGTATTGATCTTAACGGTAATCTTACTGTAGGAGGCAGTGCTATACCTACCACTGCTTATGTTAACCAACAGGTAGCCAATGTTACTGTTGACCTAACCAGTTATGCTCTTAATGCTAACGTCACTGCAGCCAATGTAGGTATGTTGGGCTACGTCAATCAAGCCAACACAATACAGTCAGCACAAATTGCGGCTGCTAATGTAGGCATTATTGGTTATATTGACCGCGGCAATAGCATACAATCTGCGCAGATCACTGCTGCTAACGTGGGTATGCTAGGCTATGTCAATCAAGCGAACACAATACAGTCAGCACAGATCACAGCGGCGAACGTTGGTATGAAAGGTTATGTTGACAATATCAACACAACACTATCTGCAAACAGTTATCAGCAACAGGCACAGATAGGTAATCTACAGGCCAGTGCCTACAGTAACAGTAATGTTTCTGCTTTCCTTGTTAGCCACACTGATCAAACCTTTGGTGGCAATGTTGTTATACAGGGTAACTTATTTGTTAATGGTAATGTTAGTTATATCAGCGTAAACAATTTTGTAGTCAGTGACAATATTATCAATCTGGCAGATAATAATCCTGATGACAGTTTAGATCTAGGTTTTTCAGCGCACAGAACCGTAGGTGGTATCCTACAACACACAGGATTGATACGTGATGCTAGTGCTAATCAATGGCGCTTGTTTAGTAATGTTGTGCCTCAACCAGGTACTACAGTTGATTTTACTAACGCTGTCTACGATGATCTACAGTTGGGTAATATCACAAGTCCAACTATCACAGCGATCAATGACAGCGTAACTCTTGCCAACACAATACAATCACAACAAATTGCCGCGGCTAACATTGGAATTAAAGGTTACATAGATCAAGGCAACAGTATTCAGTCTGAGGCAATAACACAGGCTAACATAGGATTAAAAGGGTACATTGATAATAAAATATTAAATCAAGATATTAATGGTGGTTTCATTAATTTCTCTGCAAGTCCTGCAATAGGCACAAACGGCATTACATTTAATGACGGCAGTTTCCAATCCACAGCCTATACTGGATACGGTAATGTTAATGTTGAAGTATTTACAAATCTTAGTACCTATGCCTATAATGCCAATGTAACAGCCGCTAACGTTGGATTAAAAGGTTATGTTGATCAAGCCAATACTACGCTTAAATCTTATGTAGATGGACAAATAGCAGCGGCTAATACCAATGTCGGTGGTGGTTCTAGTTATGGCAATAGTAATGTTGCTAGTTATCTAGCAGTCACACAGATTTCTGTGGCTAATATTGTACTAGCACCAAGCGGTAACATTACTTTTGCTGATGGAACTGTACAAACCACAGCAGGTGGTGCGGGTAATAACTACGGCAATGTAAATGTTCAAGCCTATACTGAAACTATGGGCTTCCAAAATTACAGTAATGTAAACGTGGCAGCCTTTACAACCACACAGAGTTTTACAAATTATTCTAACGTTAATGTCAAAGCCTACACAGAGGCCATGGGGTTTGCTAATTACAGTAATGTAAATGTAGCCGCATATACACAGACTCAAGGATACACAAACTATAGTAATGTAAATGTTGCGGCGTACTCTATTACACAGGGTTATACTAATTACTCTAACGTAAATGTTGCACCGTACTTGTCAGTATATGGTGGTAATTTAACTTCAGGTAATACCACAATCACTACACTTACAGTGTCAGGTAATGCGGTTGTGTTAGGTAACTTACAAGTAGTAGGCACACTAACTACAGTAAATGCCACAGGTCTAAGCATCAGTAATTTAACCGTAGTTGTAGCAGACTCCGCTGTAAATTCTACACAGGCCAATGGAGCAGGTTTATTTGTTGGGGGGGCTAACAGCAGTATACTTTATAATAGTATCAATGATAGTTGGTCAATGAATAAACCTTTGGTAGTTAACGGCAATGTAACTGCTGGTTACTTTGTAGGTAGTGGTCAGGCCTTAACATCACTTCCAGGATATGCCTACAGTAATGTAAATACTGCAGCCTATTTAAACAGCCTAGGTTATAACCTATACTCAAACGTAAATGTAGCAGCCTATCTGAGTACACAAGGAATCACATCCTATAGTAATGTTCAAGTGGCCACATATTTGCCAACATACGCAGGTGTTGTTACTGCAAGTAACGTTTTAGTTAACAATGGTAACCTAACAGCAAGATTCCTTTTTGGTAATGGTAGTCAACTAACTGGTATTCCTAGTTCTTATAGTAATGTTCAAGTTGCTGCATACCTAACCACAGGTATTGACACAGCGGCTCCGCAGATACAATTAACTAATGCTACTAGTAACTACATCAGATGGAATACCAATGGTGTTGGAGCGCCAACATTTACAACGGCTAGTGCAGGATCCAAGGTTATTTACTATTCACAAGTTGGTGTGGCTGACACTGACTATGCTGCGGGTATTGAAAGTGGATTCTTGTGGCACGGAGTACCACGTGCTACATCCGCATTTGGATTTAAATGGTATGGTGGTACCACACAAGTTGCTAGCCTATCAGGTGCAGGTTTATTTACAGTAAGCAATATTAGACTTAGTCCTAGTGGTAATATCACATTCCCAGATGGAACTGTACAAACCACGGCCGCCGTAGGTGGAGGTGGTGGTTCTAGTTACGGTAACGGTAATGTTGCCAGTTATTTGATAACCAACGGCTATGTAAACACTAACAGTGCCTATGGTAACGGAAATGTAGCATCATACTTGATCACTAATCAATACATCAATGCCAACAGTGCCTACAGTAATGCTAACGTAACAAGTTACTTGCCAACACACTCTGGTAATATTGGTGTGAATAACCTAATTGGTACAACACCTAATGTAACCTTACAGGCTAACAGTTACTCAACAACATTTGATATCTATGGTAATGTGGCATTTGGTAATGCGGCATATCCTGTTCAGGTATACGCAACAGGAAATATTACTACAACAAGTAATGTGATTGTTGGTGGTATGGGAGTAGTAATGCCCTCCCGTCCAGCGTTCCGTGTAAACGGAGTAAATCCGGGTAGTCAATCTACTGCCAATACTAATCTTAAAGGCAGTGCGATTACCACAGTATATAACCAAGGCAACTATTTCAATGCTACTACAGGAATATTTACAGCCCCTATATCTGGTATATACGAAGTTTTACTAAATGCTCGCGTTAATGGAAGTTTCAGCGGCGCGGCTCAACTAGTTGTATTAAAGAACGGTCTTAACAGTGGCGGTAATATTGTAGCCTTTTGGGAAACTTCCAGCAACACAGGTGGTGCCACACACTTTGGTGTCAGCGGTACAGTCAACTTAGTAGCAGGCGAGTACCTAAGTGCTAATATACTATTAGGCAACATAACCTTTGACCAAAACGACAACTGGTGTGTAACATACTTAGGTTAATATGATTATCAACGGCGGAACTATTAATGGTGGTTATGTATATGATCTAAATGATCTATTCATCTTTAGTAGTTTCACCTTTACGTCAAACATAGTAGGCGAGCGCGGTCCTACATTAGGCAATCTATACAACATCTACAGTAACACAGGTAATACTTGGATTACCAACACAGAATATTTTACAGTGCCAAATGCCTGGCGAGGCTATCAAGTTTGGACTGTACCACGCACAGGACCTTATCGTATTACTGCCGCGGGTAGTCGCAGTGGATGTATTGCTACATTCGCTGGTAATACACGGTATGGTAATAGTCATGGGCGCGGAGCGGTAGTTCAAGGTGTGTTTAATCTTACTCGTGGGCAGAAAATTACTCTTGTAGTGGGTCAACCCAGTGCTAATACTACTCAACCTAGCACCTATTCTAGCCCAGGCGGTGGTGGTGGTAGTTTTGTTGTTTTAGGTAATATTGCCAATGACGGTCCAGGTAATGTTATACCTTTAATTATAGGCGGTGGTGGTGGCGCTCCAGGTGCGTGGACCAGCAATACTAACATATTACCTGGAGGCTACGGTGTAACAACTAGACGCGGTGGTAACAGTGCAGGTAATCTAAATGCTACAATTACAACACTACGTTTTGGTGCACCAGGTGGTGTAAACGGACTAGGTGGTAACACTCACGTTAGTGTTCAAGGTAATGTAAGTCTTAACACTTATGATGCAGGTGCTGGTGGCGGCTTTACTGGTAATGGTGTGTTTTTTACTGGCGCTACATGGTCATCAAATACTCGTATAACACCTGGTAGTAACTATGGCGGTGGTGGTAACAGTTTCCAAAATGGTGCAGTAGGCGGCGTTTACTCTACCGGATATGCACCACCAAGTACAAGTTGGGGTGGCTTTGGTGGCGGTGGTGGGGCTGGTCCTATCACTGGTGGCGGTGGTGGTGGTTACAGCGGTGGTGGTGGTGCGTTTTCATTTGGCAATCCATCAATTGATTCAGGTGGTGGCGGTGGTAGTTACATTGACAGTAACGCAACTAGTGTGGCTACAAGTGATGGATTATTTGACAATAATAATACCTTTAATGGTGCTAGCATCACAAATTTAGGCTTCTACAACAACACAGCAGGTTATATTAGTATTGTAAGACTATAAATACACAATAACAGAGAAATATTATGATATTAGCAAACGTTAACATAGGTACAGGCCCAAGTTCAGGTGACGGTAGTCCCCTACGCAGTGCATTTAGTATAATCAACAACAACTTCCAACTGATTACCAACAATGTAAACGCATTGACTAACTCTGTTACCAGTGTTGCAGGACGTACTGGCAACGTTATACTAACAACCAATGATATAGTTGGATTCCAAGGGTTAAATTTAGTTAACCAAACTGCTCCTGCAAGTAGTTCTGCGACTGGCATTAAAGGTCAAGTAGTTGTAAGCGGTAGTTTTATGTATGTTTGTATAGCCGCTAATACTTGGGTACGCAGTTCTGTAACTACTTCTTTCTAATCAAAACATTTGATTTTTTTCGCACAGTATGCTAAAATACTAGTATGCTGAATACTGTTCAAGACTTTGTTAAAACTGTTCTTCCTGCTAAGAAGAAAACAACTCCTAGCGGCTGGACTAGTTTCAATGCACCTTGTTGCGTACACAACGGAGAATCAGCAGACACTAGAGGTCGCGGTGGACTTACAGCCAATGCTGATGGTTCAGTCAGTTATCACTGTTTCAACTGTAACTTCAAAGCCAGTTATCAACCAGGGCGTCACTTAACATTCAAATTCCGTAAATTACTACGTTGGTTTGGCGCAGATGAAAATGATATAAAGCGTTTGGTAATTGAAGCCATCCGTATTCGTGAACTAGTAAATCCAGATGAAGTTAAACTAGAGCAAGAAGAAAAAATTGAATTCAAAATTCGTACGTTGCCAGAAAATGCACTAAGTTTTCAGCAATTTCTAAGTTTTCACTTATTAGATAACTTTCAAAATGTACCGCCACTGTTAGACACGGCTGTTGATTATGTTACAAGTCGTAAGATTGACCGAGAAAAATACGACTTTTATTGGACTGATAGTACTGAACATAGTCTACATCAACGTGTGATCATTCCTATGTACTGGGAAGGTAAGATCATTGGCTATACTAGTCGTGCTTTTGTAGACGGTGTTAAACCTAAATACTACAGCAACTATGAACCCAACATGGTGTTTAACTTAAATAATCAATTACCAGATGCTAAGTTTGTCATAGTATGCGAAGGACCATTTGATGCTATGAGCGTAGATGGTGTTGCTGTACTAAGCAATGACTGTAGTGAAACACAGGCAGATATTATTGAAAGTCTGGGCAGAGAAGTTATCGTAGTACCTGACGCAGACAAAGCAGGCGCACAGTTAGTTAAACGTGCTGTTGAATATGGCTGGAGTGTCAGTTTTCCTGTATGGCAAGAAACTTGTAAAGACATCAATGAAGCGGTGGTTAAATATGGTAAGTTGTTTGTACTAAAGAGCATACTGGATGCTCGTGAATCGAGCAAACTAAAAATTGAACTGATGCGGAAACGTCTGCATGCTTGATCAATTACAAGGCCTACATATTGAACCTACAAACATGTGTACACTAAAGTGCCCAAGATGTAGCCGTACTGAATTTATTAATCAGTTTCCTAAAAAATGGACTAATAAAAATTTAGATTTAAATGTTTTAAAAAAGTTTTTAGATGTCAATCTCAAAGATAAAACAATTAATATTTGTGGTAATTTTGGAGATGCAATTTACTATGATCAGTTATTTGAAATGATAACATATTTCAAAACACAAGAAGCCAAAATTATTTTAGCAACAAACGGAAGTTATAAATCTACAGACTGGTGGAATTCATTGGGTGATCTATTAGACAGCACTGATGAAGTTATATTTGCCATTGACGGGCTACCTGATAATTTTACTAATTATAGAATTAATGCAGATTGGCCTTCTATTAAACTAGGTATAGATACTTTACGAGACAAACCCGTTAAGTTAGTTTGGCAGTATATCCTATTCAAATACAATGAAGATCAAATTGAACAAGCAGAACAATTATCTACAGAATTAGGATTTGATCACTTTTTTGTAATGAATAGTACCAGATGGGATCACGGAACTGAATACCTTACACCTGCAACAGTTGACACAATAAATCAAAGTAAAATAGAGTGGAAAAAGAGTAATTCTGTTACAGAAGTTGATGCTAAATGTAAACAAACAAATTCGTTTCATTATATCTCAGCAGATGGTTTTTACACACCATGCTGTTGGGTCGCAGAACATAGATGGTATTATAAAAGTGACTTTTATAAAAACAAAGATCAGTACGACATAAGTAAAACTACACTATCAAAAGTTTTAGATAACCTAAAAGACTTTTACAATACATTAGAAGATGCTAAACTAAATTATTGCACATTTAATTGCCCTAAACTATGACAAAAGACTATTCACCAGACCTACAGAAACTATTCATTGAAATGATGATCCAGGACGCACAGAGTTATGTGCGGGTTCAGAACATCTACAATCCAGAAAACTTTGATCGAAGCCTACGTGAAGTGGCACGCTTTATCAAAGAGCACACAGATCAACATAAGACTATGCCTACTGTTGACCAGGTCAAAGCAGTTACAGGTGTTGAACTAAAACATGTGCCGGATCTGAACGACAATCACTATGAGTGGTTCATGACAGAGTTTGAAGGCTTTACTAAGAAGCAAGAACTTGAACGTGCTATTCTTAAAGCCGCAGACATGTTAGAAAAAGGTGACTTCAATCCTGTAGAAAAACTAATCAAAGATGCGGTGCAGATTAGCCTGACCAAAGATATGGGTACAGACTATTTTGCTGATCCTAAACTACGTATTGAAAAGTATTACAACAGTGGTGGGCAAGTTTCAACAGGTTGGCCACAAATGGACAAACTCTTGTATGGTGGATTTAGTCGTGGTGAACTAAACATCTTTGCTGGCGGATCCGGTTCAGGTAAGTCACTGGTTATGATGAACTTGGCCTTAAGTTGGTTACAGCAAGGACTAAGTGGTGTGTACATCACACTTGAGTTGAGTGAAGAACTCTGCGCACTTAGAACTGATGCCATGTTAACTGGTATGAGTACTAAAGACATACGCAAGGACATGGACACAACCACAATGAAGGTACGTCTTGTGAGCAAGAAAGCAGGGCAGTATCAGATCAAAGGATTTCCAGCACAGTCAAACGTCAATGACATTAGAGCATACTTGAAAGAATATCAAGTGCAAACAGGACGCAAGGTTGACTTTGTCATGGTTGACTACTTGGACTTGGTTATGCCAGTAAGTGCTAAAGTATCACCAAATGACTTGTTTGTTAAAGACAAGTATGTGAGTGAAGAACTGCGCAACCTAGCACGTGAATTGGGCGTACTGTTTGTAACGGCGTCACAGTTGAATCGTTCAGCAGTTGAAGAAATTGAATTTGATCATAGTCATATCGCAGGCGGCTTGAGTAAGATTAACACAGCAGACAACGTGTTTGGTATTTTTACGTCACGTGCTATGCGTGAACGTGGTCGTTATCAAATTCAGTGTATGAAGTCACGTAGCAGTACTGGTGTAGGACAGAAGATTGACCTAGACTATGACATTGAAACTATGCGTATCACTGACAGTGGCGCAAGTGATGATGCTGATCGCGGTAGTGGTGTAACTAATATTCTAAGTCAAATCAAAACAGGTACAACAGTAAATCAATCCTCGGCAGACACTCCTAAAATTAATGCTACAGTAGATAGTAGCAAACTCAAAAACATGCTAGCGGGTCTTAAGAAAGTAGAATAGCATTTCTGCATAAATAGTATAAATTGGAGTTTAACTGTGCAGAAACGCACCCGTAGCATTCTTACTGAACTTGATGAATTGTTGACACACAAAGACAAGGATAATCTCCTTGAGTCACGTGCCAATAATATCATCAATGGCGCTATTAATCTTATCAAATATATTCACGAAAATTATGATGCTGAAAAAGCAGGTGAATTAGAGCGCCGTCTTCTTAATGCTATCAAAGGGCAGGATCCTAGTAAATTCTCCAGAGGCATTAGGAAGATTAAAGATGAAGATTAATGAAATTATTGTAGAAGCAACAGTTGGAGATTATGCTACGGCACCGTTGAGAACTGTAGGCAACTTTGTAAAGAATGTTAAGTCAGGTCTTCATGGTACTGGTCTTCAACCAGGTAGAAATCTTAAAGGGCAGTTTACTAAAGTAGGGCCTATTACACGTACTGCACACGGAGTTGCGGGCGGTATAAGACAAGCAGGTCTTGCTCTAGAACCTATAATGCCAGCCGCCACTCAATACACTAAAGATATTGCCAGTGCTATCAGCACAGGAGCAGGCGGCGGATACTATACCCAAGGTGCAACACCAACAGAATATGAGCGTGCACCAATTGGATTTACTATTGTTGACATGAATAAACAACAATGGAAAAAATCTGCACAAGGTTGGATTAATGCTACATCAAACAGAATGGCCAGCAAACTTGAAGCAGAAAGATTAGACAGACACTATACCAAACAATTACGACAATTACCTGTAGCACAACAAACTGGTTTGGCTAAAGCGCCAAACTTGTCAGCACAAGTTCCATTACCTAAAGCACAAACTCAGCAAGTACAAAAAATTCGTCCGGGCGGTCCTTTTAGTTTTGCTCCAGAGCAACCAGTAATTCCACCTAAACGAACTAGACCAAACAATGTTGCTAGTATAAATCAAGCACGTGCAAGACAACGTGCTGCTACACAACAACAAACAAGACAAGTGGCAGAATGAAATTATTTGAAATAAAAAAACAGACACCTGAATTCTTGCTTACTGAAAGCAAGAATGTTCACCTTGAGCATTTAGAAGATCTCTTATTCAATCGAGGTTATGCGGGTGCAGAAGAAGCACTTAATTACATTGATAGTTTGCGCCATATGCTAGCAGAAGGCACAGGCACAACTACACAATTAACAGTTAAGTGGGATGGAAGTCCTGCACTCATCTGTGGTATTGATCCCGCAGATGGCAAGTTCTTTGTTGGCACTAAAGCAGTATTTGCTAAAGGTAATCCTCGACGTGTCAAACAAGCACGCGATGTTGAAGAATTTTACCCAGACCAACCCGAACTACAAGAAATCCTTTTAACCGCCCTAAAGTACTTGCCTAAATTAAGCATAGGTGGTGTAGTGCAAGGTGATCTAATGTTTATACCTGGTCGTGTTACTACAGTTAACGTAAACGGCGAAGACTGCTATGTGTTTACCCCTAATACAATTACCTACGCAGTGCCAGTGAACAGTCAGTTAGGTCAACGTATTGCTCAGGCTAAAATGGGTATCATATTCCATACTACCTACACTGGCGACAGCATTGATACTATGTCTGCTAATTTTGGAGTTAATGTTGCTAGTTTCAATCAAACCAAAGATGTATGGTTTGATGATGCTACCTACAAAGATTACACTGGTATTGCCAGCCTTACTCCTAGTGAAAATACTAAAATAGAAAAGTATCTAGCGGCTACTGCTAAAACCATGCAGAAGATAGGTCAGCAACGCTTTGATATTGTCCTAGCAGATAAAGAATTTAATCGCATGATTAAACCATTTGTCAATCAGCAAATACGTCAAGGCGCACAGATAACAGAACCTACACGTTTCTTACAAGACTTTATGAAATACTATGAAACAGAAATGATGAAAGGTGTAGCAGATCCTACTAGTCGTGTAGCACAAAATCGTCTAGCAAAGATACAGGCTAAAGAACAATGGATAGCAGACAACAGTAATAACCTTGTTGGAGTACTAGCCACATATAAACGTGTGATAGAACTCAAACACATGCTACTACACAAACTAAGTCAGGTTGAAGGCATTGGCACATTCCAAAAGACTAACGACGGTTACAAAGTAACAGCACCAGAAGGTTTTGTTGCTATAGGACACGATGGCGGTGCTATTAAATTAGTGGATCGTTTGACCTTCTCTAGAACCAATTTTTTATCAAAAGCATAAATAAAAGTATGCGCGAAAGCGTAAAATAATTTCAGGAGAAATATAAAATGGCAACAATCACACGTACAAACGGTGGCGCACGCCCAGCAGACGGTAGTTCAGCAGGTAATGCTCAGATTACAGGTCGTCAGTTAACGCACTACACAGTTACATCTGCAGGTTTATTCACATATGGTAACGGTACAAACATTAACTACTTGGCAGCAGGCTCCGACTATGAAAAATTAGTTTTAGCAATTGAACAAGTTGGTTCTATCGAATTGTTAGGTGCTCCAGTATCTGGTAACACATTCCGTGTTGCGATTTCTGGTGCTGCTCCAAGCCCATCAACAGGTGCAACAAGCCTACAAGCATATTGCAACACATACGTAAATGGTTCAGGCGTAAGTGGCGCAACAGTAGCAGCATTCACATACTAATCTAAACAGTTAGTTTTTGAATAGAAAAAGCCCTTTTTACAAGGGCTTTTTTATTGGCTATAAATATTGTGTGGCTAATCAATTCTTATATCAAGGTTTTACTCTAGTAGACATCACACCAACAGGTGTAACCAATCACACGCTTAATAACGAACTAGCCCGTAATCAACAGCGCAACTGGGAAACAGTACAGCAACTTATTAGCCTACGCACACAACCCGCAATTATAAGCACAAGCAGTTTAACTGATGATGTTAGTCACGGTTATAACTTTGGTATTAACTACTCAGGTCAGCATAAAATATGGACCTTTACATTTACGGTTGAATATGCTGACATCTATCAAGTAGGTCCTGATCGGTTTGGCCTAGCCAAATACGACTTTAACATTACTCCTATCATCTTAGGTTTAACAGAAACAGCCAAACCAGAACGTGCATTGTTCTATCCTAAAGGTCCGTGGAATAACATATATTTTAAATGTTTAGTAGACCCGATAAATATTAGTTGATGCTATAACATCATATTAAGGCACAAATAGGCAACTGATTAAGGCACACATCAAGGCATCGCTAATGAATGGAGCGAAGTATGTCTACCCCATCAGACATTGAAAAAGAGAATCTAGAAGCCCACGTTGAGATATGTGCTGTGAGGTACGCCAACTTGGAAACTAAATTAGAAAATCTCGAACAACGTATGGACAAACTAGAAGTCTACTTGGTAGGCATCAAAGATAGCCTTGAGGCTAAGTTTGAGTCTAGAACTCACGCCGCACTTGGCTGGTCAGTCCGCATACTAGGAGTTTTACTGGCAGCACTTCTTGGATATATTGGCAAGGGTTTATTCGGCTAATAAATACTCTTATGAAGATTGTAGAACTTACAAATAAATTACACCTACCTATCAACAATGAAGAAGCAGAACTGCTTGAACGCTTCATTGGTGATACTCCTATTGCTAAAAGCCACCTTACAGAGCGTGAGCAAGTGTTAGCCAATCAATTAACTGTTAAAGACGTTCTACTACGCACTAATGAAGATGGCAAAATCTACTACAAAAAACGCATCGGATAAAGAAGCGTTTGACGTAGAAAAAATCAAACGTTTTACTGAACAAGAACTAGATCGACTTGCAACCGCAAGTGGTGATCTGCCCTTGTGCTATCAACTTGGCACAGACGTATTAGTAGGTAAGTATCGTGTTGAAAAACTAGACGACAAAACCTGGCGAGTATTAGAACAAAACGTTCAGTTATTTGATTTTTTCAATAGAAAAGACGCCATTTTTTACTGTATTGCTCTACACAAACAACAATATAAACTAGCACAAGATATTAGAGAATGCGATAGTTTGTTAAGTCGATTAGAATTTGACGCTGCACTTTATCGTATTCGCTACAAAAAAGCACAGCAAAAATCCGACATGTGGGGCTCAGACTTCTATAGTACACGCTACTTAGAAACTATGGATCGCATAGCCAAAGTCAAAAAAGAAATTAAGAAAAATTTAGATTTGGCTAAATATATAAAACTGTAATTAGGAATCTAACCCATGAAACTAGCAGAAATGGCTCGTACATCGCCTAAAAAAATTAATAAACTAATGGAAAGCCGTTTTGGTTTTTCTATCAACTTTGATAAATTAACTGTTGAACGTGCAGAACGTCTAAGTGAAACTATTACCGCTAACCTAGACAAAATTCGCCATTCAGTTAATCTACACACAGCAGAACGTAATCCACGTTATATGGAATTACTAACTGTGCAAGAAGGATTACGTGCATGGTTAGATCAAAACCGTCGCCCATTAACTGAAGGCGAAGTTGGTAACGCTGAAGTACTGTTAGCCGCAAAAGACATGGTTGACAGTATTCAAGACGTTATTGAGAAAGTTGGTAAAATGCAAAATGAACAACTACCTCAGTTGCTAGACAGCATCCGTGATCAAGTAGGTTCAGAACAAGCAGATCAATTTAAACAAGCAGTAGGTTCTACATTAGAAAGCCTAATGCAAAATCTACAAGCCGCACGTGAAGGTGTTGATAGTGGTGTAGGTATTTTAACTGGTCAAGCACCACAACCAATGGACATGGGTGCACCTGCTCCAGAAGTAGGCGCAGAAATGCCTCCAATGCCAGGTAGCGATTTAGATGCAGAAGAAACTGATGGTTTTGCCGCTACAGATGCAGCAGTTGGTGGTGCAGAACAACTTGGCCGTGAACGTCGTTAATCGTGAAAATATCAGAAGTAACTAATCACAGTATAAGCAACCCAGAGCCAAACTTAGTAACGGCTCTGGAACTTATTCGCAATCGCTATAAAGATCGTGATCAATTACCAAAAATATCTACACAAAGTTTAATTAATCTTGTATTAAACACAGACCGTACATTTAACTATGACGCACTTGTACAAAGTGCAGAAGAAAATCCTGCGGTAAAAAATCTTATTAAAAGTTACAACAAAGACACTGTAGAACTACGTCCTGCTGGCGACATGGCAGATGATGAAGGCACTACAACTATTACTCCGGATGGTGAAACAACAGATGCACCTGTTGATACTGTTAGCAATATGGCTAAACGTGCTGCCAAACAACGCGGAGCCGCTGTCTAGTATAAGTAAATACTAGATGTTCAAAATATTTCCCGTAGTAGAATTTTACATAACCAACGTTTGCAATTTAGCCTGCAGAGGTTGTAATAGATTCAATGATCAAAACTTTAAAGGTCACCAGTACTGGGATGATCATGCTGAAGCATATGAAGCGTGGTCAAAACGTTTAGATTTACCTCGCATAACAATTATTGGTGGTGAGCCAACTCTTAATCCAGACTTAGAAAAATGGGCAGTTAATCTGCGCAGATTGTGGCCTAACGCTGTAATAATGATACAAACTAACGGAACCTATCAGCGACCTGAACATTTAGAATTTTGGGCGAAATATAAAGTAGGATTTGGTCTAAGTTTACACGACCCTGCGACTGCAGAAGAAATTAAAAAGAAGTGGCAGCATTACGCAGGCCCTATTGAAGCATTTACTTTTCACCAGAACACAATAATTAAACAAGACAATCATTGGGTAGTACATCAGAGCGATCCTAAACGTGCATTTAATGCCTGCGACATGAAACATGACCATACCATGTACAAAGGTAAACTATTCAAGTGCCCAGCAATGAGCGGATTACCTGATTTTGATCAACAGTTTGATTTAAGATTAGACAGTAGACAACGAGAACTGCTATACAGATATCAACCTCTTTCAGCAGATTGTTCAGATTTGGAATTAGAACAGTTTATAGCAACCAAAGATCAACACATAGCACAGTGTGAATTTTGTCCAGAAAATCTACGCTGGCACACAGCCTTAGGCGAACTAAAAGAAAATTTACCAAAGCCTATAATTGAAATAGTTGAAATTAAAGAAGAACAACTAGATCGATACAGAAAACCAAATCCTCTTTACTTATAGTTATAAATAGTTTAGTATATTACTCAACTATTGGAGATTTGGTATGGCCTATTCAGATAAAGTATTAGATCATTATGAGAATCCTCGTAATGTAGGGTCATTTGATAAAAATGATCCAGATGTTGGCACTGGTATGGTAGGTGCTCCTGCCTGCGGTGATGTTATGAAACTACAGATCAAAGTCAATGAAGCAGGAATTATCACAGATGCTAAATTCAAAACCTACGGTTGCGGTTCGGCGATTGCGTCAAGTTCGCTGGTCACTGAAATGCTCAAGGGTCGCTCGTTGGAGCAAGCACAAGAAATTAAGAACTCAGAGATTGCGGAAGAACTCGCCCTACCCCCAGTTAAGATACACTGCTCGGTTCTGGCGGAAGATGCGATTAAGAGTGCTATAGAGGACTATCGTAAGAAACATGATCACGTTAACTGAATTAGCCGCAGAAAAAGTCCGTGCTAGCCTAAAAGCCAGAGGTAAGGGTATTGGCATTAAAATTGGTGTTAAGACTGCTGGCTGTAGTGGTATGAGTTACGTGCTGGAATTTGTTGACGAGCGTAACTCATGGGATGATGAGTTTAAAAGTCACGGAGTAAGTGTATTTGTTAATTCAAGAGACTTAGTTTATTTACAGGGTCTACAAATGAATTGGCAAAAGAAAGGATTAAACGAAGGCTTTGAGTTTGTTAATCCTAACGAAACGGGCAAATGTGGCTGTGGAGAGTCATTTACTGTTTGACCTTTAAAAACAAAGCATATATACTATTAATATGCTTATACAACGATACGATTACACCCCGATAAACAGAGAAACAGTAGACGGTAAACGACACTACTGTTTACCCGACGGTAGTAAAGTTCCTAGTGTTACTACTATTCTAGACAAGACTAAACCCCAAGAAAAGCGCGAAGCATTGGCCAACTGGCGTAAGTCAGTAGGTGAAGCCCGAGCACAGGAAATTACCACAGAAGCCGCAGGACGCGGCACACGTATGCACAAGTTCTTAGAGGATTATGTAAAAAATAATCGTACTCTGAACGATCCAGGTACTAACCCTTACAGCCAGCAGGCACATCGTATGGCTAAGGCTGTAATTGACGAAGGCCTAGTTCATGTAGACGAAATATGGGGAATTGAAGTGCCTTTATACGTTAGTGGACTCTATGCTGGTACTACTGACGCCTGCGGAGTTTACAAGTCAAAACCTGCCATTTTAGACTACAAACAGACCAATAAACCTAAGAAAACGGAGTGGATTGAAGACTATTTTCTCCAGTTGGCCGCCTATGGACTAGCACACAACGAAACACACGGAACTGATATTCGACAGGGTGTTATTTTAATGGCAGTAGCACCTAAACCTAACGAAACAGTACAGTATCAAACTTGGACTGTAGAAGGCAATGACTGGGATCTATGGACTAACCGTTGGTTGGAAAGAGTTGAACAGTATTATAGATTAGCATAAATATAACAATAAGACAAGGTTAGAAACATGGCAGTTATTACCGTTAGTAAAATTCAGGTACGTAGTGGTCTCTATACAGACTTACCGGCACTAGATACGGGTGAATTTGGTTGGTGTGTTGACACACAACAATTATTCATTGGTAAAGGCACACTAGCAGAAGGTGCACCAGAAACTGGTGTTACTGAAATTTTAACTGAATACAGTATTGGCTTGATTAATGTTAGCATAGATAGTGTTAATGCGAATATCGCAAACGTTAATGCTACATTGGCTAATATACTACCTATAACTAGCAATCTAGTTCCTGTAACTGTACTAATTTCTAACAATCAATCTAGTATTGTTAATATTGCCAATGTAACAGTGGCTAATATTACTTCGCAAATTATAAATTATACCATATCAAGAAACACTGCTAGCAGAATTGGCTCAATCAAAGTAACCACAGTAAACGGTGCAGTGTCGTTTGATGATGAGTATTCTGAAACAGCCGCTACAGGTGTTACTCTTTACTTTACTG
>JACCDG010405183.1_pt1 | contig 40621 bp, 35 predicted proteins | sample 7442471 | NCBI WGS metagenome assembly JACCDG01 (sample SAMN15323444, study PRJNA562643) | freshwater metagenome | isolation source: river surface water | place: USA:Blue River Watershed | collected 2017-08-17 | reverse complement strand
GGCCGTCACGCCCCACCAGGAACTTGGTGAAGTTCCACTTGATCGACTTCGTGCCCAGGAAGCCCGGCGCCTGCGCCTTGAGCCACTGGTACAGCGGCAGCGCGCGGTCGCCGTTCACGTCCACCTTCTCCATCAGCGGAAAGCTCACCCCGAAGCGGGTTTCGCAGAAGGTCTCGATCTCGGAGTGGCTGCCCGGCTCCTGCGCGCCGAACTGGTTGCAGGGGAACCCCATCACCACCAGGCCCTGGCCGCCGTACTGACGGTGCAGGTCTTCGAGGCCGGCGTACTGCGGGGTGAAGCCGCAGGCGCTGGCGGTATTGACCACCAGCAGCACCTGGCCGCGGAAGGCCGCCAGGGCCTGGGCCTGGCCGTCGATGCGGCGCACGGTGAAGTCGTAGAGGGTGGGGGTGGCGAGGTTCATGGCGGCGTCATTGTGTGGCCTCGCGGGGCCGATCGGGCAGGCAGGCCCAGAAAGCTGCCAGCAGGATGAGCCCGGCGCCGAGCGCGATTCGCGGGCTGAATTGGGCCGCGCCCAGCGCGACGGAGGACACGCTGGCGAAGATGATCTCGGACAGCATGATGAGCGAGGTGGCCGCCGCCGGCAGCCGGGCCGCGCCGTACTGCAGGCCGATGTTGCCGCCGAGGAAGGCCAGGCCCAGCATCACCGCTAGGCCCCAGCCGCCGGCGGGCAGCATCGGCGCCGGCACGAGGCCCGCGGCCTGGCCGGCAGCCGCGGTTGCCGACGCCATCACCAGCCCGCCGATGAACATGGTCAGCACCCGGGCCCAGGGCGGCACCTGCTCGAGCTTGCGCAGCAGCACATTGGTGAAGGCGAAGCAGAAGCCCGCGCCCAGCGCCAGCCAGTCGGTGGCTTCGCGCGGCCACGGCAGGCCGCCGGTGCCAGGGTCGAGCACCACCGCCACGCCGGCCAGGGCCAGCAGCAGGCGCAGCAGGCCGGCGAAGGTCGGCCGCTCGCCCAGCAGGGGCCAGGCCAGCAGCATCGACCAGGCGGGCATCAGGTAGAACAGCAGCACCACCCGGACCACGTCGCCGATGGCAACCGCCCAGTTGAAGCCGACGTTGGTCAGGCCGGCCACCAGCCCCAGCAGCCACAGCACGGTGTGGCCGCGGCACTCGGCCCAGGTGCGCGGACGAAAGGCCAGCAGCAGGGCGATGGAGAGCAGGTAGACGGCGCCGGTGGCCCACAGCGGATGCAGGCCCAGCGCCTGCAGCTCCCGGAAGGGCCACCACGACAGGCCCCAGACCGCGGCATTGAGCACCAGGGCGGCGGCCGCCTTCCAGCTGCCGCGATCAACCATGGGCGTTGTCGTGCCGTGCGAGTTCGAGCAGGTGGTCGACCTCGTCCTTGTGCTGGACGAGGTTGTCGGCGTGCCAGCGCTGGATCAGCCACATCACGCCGGCGACGAAGAGGCCGAAGGCGGTGATCGCGCCGAAGGCCGACATGCCCAGCCCGGTGGAGAGGGCATAGAAGGCGCCCAGCGCCAGGATGCAGGCCTGCTCGTTGAAGTTCTGCACTGCGATCGAGCGGCCTGCGCCCATGAGGTTGTGCCCGCGGTGCTGCAGCAGCGCGTTCATCGGCACCACCAGGAAGCCGCCGAGCGCGCCCAGGAGAATGAGGAAGGGCGCAGCCACCCAGACGTTGCTGATGAAATTCATCAGCACCACCAGCAGGCCCATCGCGATGCCCAGGGGCATGACGCTGGTGGCCATGTCCAGGCGCATGCGCATCGACGCGACGACCGCGCCCACCGCGGTGCCCAGGGCGACCACGCCGGTCAGCGCCGAGGCCTGGGTGGTGCTGTAGCCCAGGGCGGCGGCGCTCCAGGCCAGGATGATGTAGCGCAGGTTGCCCGAGACGCCCCAGAACAGGGTGGTGGTGGCCAGCGAGATCTGGCCCAGCTTGTCACGCCACAGCCGGGTGTTGCAGGTGAAGAAGTCGGGCACCAGGGCCAGCGGATTGCTTGGCATCGGCCGCATGATCACGCCGGTGTGCGGGATGCGGGTGTTGAACCAGGCGGCGATGCCGTAGACCGCGATGAGGAGCGAGATGGCCGCCTCGGGCGCGGTGTCGATGCCGGTGTCGAGGCCGGGCAGGTCGAGCGCCAGCAGGTGGCCGGAGACCGCATGGCCCACCAGCTGGCCGCCGAGCAGGATGCCCAGGATGATGGAGGCGATGGTCAGGCCCTCGATCCAGCCGTTGGCCTTGACCAGCTGCGAGGCGGGCAGGAGTTCGGTGAGGATGCCGTACTTGGCCGGCGAGTAGGCCGCAGCGCCCAGGCCCACCACCGCATAGGACAGCAGCGGGTGGCTGCCAAACAGCATCATCAGGCAGCCGATCACCTTGATCGCATTGCTGATGAACATCACCTTGCCCTTGGGCAAGGCGTCGGCAAAGGCGCCGACGAAGGGGGCCAGCACCACGTAGAAGAGGGCGAACATGGGCACCAGGGCGGCGCGCTGCCACTCGGGGGCGCCGCCGGATTTCAGCAGTTCAACCGCGGCCACGAACAAGGCGTTGTCGGCCAGCGAGCTGAAAAACTGCGCCGACATGATGGTGTAAAAGCCGCGCTTCATTCGTGTGCGCGCCGCTTGCCCGAACGCGGGCTGCGGCTGGTCTGCCGTCTCCAGAAGGTGGGCGGTTTATATCACGCGGGGTAATGCCACAATTTGGGCTGACGCCCGCCTGCCCATGCCCCGCCCGATCCTGGCCACCCTCCATCCCGAAGCCCTGCGCGCCAACCTGGCGCGTGTGCGCGCCCAGGTTCCCGACGCCCGTGTGTGGGGCGTGGTCAAGGCCAACGCCTACGGTCACGGCCTCGAGCGCGCCTTCGAGGGGCTGCGTGCCGCCGACGGTTTTGCCCTGCTCGATCTGGACGAGGCGCGCCGCCTGCGCGCCCTCGACTGGCGCGGCCCCATCCTGTTGCTGGAGGGCGTGTTCGAGGCCCGCGACCTGGAGTTGTGCTCGCGCCTGGGCCTGTGGCATGTGGTGCACTGCGAGGAGCAGATCGACATGCTGGCACTGCACAAGACCCATGTGCCGCACCGCGTCTTCCTCAAGATGAACTCCGGCATGAACCGCCTGGGCTTCAAGCCCTCGGCCTACCGCAGCGCCTGGACCCGGCTGAACGCGCTGCCCCAGGTCGACGAGATCACCCACATGACGCACTTCAGCGACGCCGACGGCCCCCTCGGCGTTGCCCACCAGGCGCGCGCCTTCGAGGCCGCCACCCACGACCTGCCGGGCGAGCGCAGCCTCTCCAACAGCGCCGCCACCTTGCGCCACGCCGGCGACCCGGCGCTCAGCGCCGAGTGGGTGCGCCCGGGCATCGCCGTCTATGGCAGCTCGCCCGACTTCCCCGAGCACGACGCGGCCCACTGGGGCCTGCTGCCCGCGATGACCTTGTCCTCGCGGGTGATCGCGGTGCAGGCCCTGCAGGCCGGCGACACCGTGGGCTACGGCTCGAGCTTCACCGCGCCGGGCGCCATGCGCATCGGCATCGTCGCCTGCGGCTATGCCGACGGCTACCCGCGCCACTGCCCCACCGGTACCCCGGTGCTGGTGCAGGGCCGGCGCACCCGTACCCTGGGCCGCGTGAGCATGGACATGCTGGCGGTCGACCTCACCGAGCTGCCCGAGGCCGGCTTCGGCAGCGAGGTCACGCTCTGGGGCCGGGCGGGCAACGGCCAGGTGCTGTCCATCGACGAGGTCGCCCGCGCTGGCGGCACCGTGGGCTACGAGCTGATGTGCGCGCTGGCCCCGCGGGTGCCGGTGCAGGTCGAGGCCTGAGGCCCCAGCCCGAGGTCGAGGTCGAGGCCCCAAGCCTCACAATTGCGCCATGGCCAAGGAAAAGACCGTCTACACCTGCACCGAATGCGGCGGCACCAGCCCGCGCTGGCTCGGCAAGTGCCCGCATTGCGAGGCTTGGAACACCCTGGTCGAGACCGTGCCCGAGTCCCCCGCCGGCGGCGGCAAGAACCGCTTCGCGGCCCTGGCCAAGTCGGCGCCGGTGACGGTGCTGGCCGACATCGAGGCCACCGAGGTGAGCCGCGCGCCCACCGGCATCGACGAACTCGACCGGGTGCTGGGCGGCGGCATCGTCGAGGGCGGCGTGGTGCTCATTGGCGGTGACCCGGGCATCGGCAAGTCCACCCTGCTCTTGCAGGCGCTGGACAACCTGCAGCGCGCCCAGATCCCCACCCTGTATGTCACCGGCGAGGAGTCGGGCGCCCAGGTGGCGCTGCGTTCGCGCCGCCTGGGCCTGGACCAGTCGCAGGTCAAGGTGCTGGCCGAGATCAATCTGGAAAAGATCCTCGCCACGCTCGCGACCACGCAGCCTGCGGTGGCGGTGATCGACTCCATCCAGACGGTGTACTCCGACCAGCTCACCTCGGCGCCCGGTTCGGTGGCCCAGGTGCGCGAGTGCGCGGCCCACCTCACCCGCGCCGCCAAGGCCAGCGGCACCTGCATCATCCTGGTGGGCCACGTCACGAAGGAGGGCGCGCTTGCCGGCCCGCGCGTGCTCGAGCACATGGTCGACACCGTGCTCTATTTCGAAGGCGACACGCACTCGAGCTTCCGCCTGGTGCGCGCCATCAAGAACCGCTTCGGCGCGGTGAACGAGATCGGCGTTTTCGCCATGACCGAGAAGGGCCTCAAGGGCGTCGCCAACCCCAGCGCCATCTTCCTTTCGCAGCACGCCGAGCCGGTGCCGGGCAGCTGCGTGCTGGTCACGCTGGAAGGTACCCGGCCGCTGCTGGTCGAGATCCAGGCCCTGGTCGACACCGGCGGGCCCAGCCCGCGGCGTCTCTCGGTGGGCCTGGAGCGGGATCGCCTGGCCATGCTGCTGGCGGTGCTGCACCGCCACGCCGGCGTCGCCTGCTACGACCAGGACGTGTTCGTCAACGCGGTGGGCGGCGTCCGCATCAGCGAGCCGGCCGCCGATTTGTCGGTCATGCTGGCCATCACCTCCTCGCTGCGCGGTCGGGCCCTGCCCAAGGGCTTCATCGCCTTCGGCGAGGTGGGCCTGGCCGGCGAGGTGCGGCCTGCGCCGCGCGGGCAGGAGCGCCTGCGCGAGGCGGCCAAGCTCGGGTTCTCGGTGGCGGTGGTGCCGCGCGCCAACGCGCCCAAGAAGGCCGGCCGCGAGCTCGAAGGCCTGACCATCCACCCGGTCGACCGCATCGAGGAGGCGATGGAGGTGGTGCGCTCGCTGGCGTGAGCCGGCCCGGGCGAATTTCGCTGAGACAATACCGGCCATGAATTGGCGCCGTTTCGTCTACCCCCTGGCCGCCCTGGCCTTTCTCGCCTTCGCCTGGCAGGCCTATGGCTGGTCCGGCGTGGCCGTCGCCCTCACCGGCGGCGTCATGTGGATCCTGCTGCACTTCACCCGCATGATGCATGTCATGAAGCAGGCCGCCGACCGTCCGGTGGGCTATGTGGGCAGCGCGGTCATGCTGCACGCCAAGCTGCGCACCGGGGTCAACCTGCTGCACGTGATGGCCATGACCAAGTCCCTGGGCGAGCGCCAGTCCCCCGAGGGCGAAGAGCCCGAGGTCTATCGCTGGACCGACGGCACCGGCTCCCTGGTCACCTGCGAGTTCCGGGCTGGCCGCCTGGTGGCCTGGAAGCTGTGGCGGCCCGAGGTGCCGGAAGACAGCCCGGCCGCGCACTAGAATGGTTTTTTTGGTTTCCCCGACGGCAAAGGAATTGAAATGAGCGCGCTTCCCAGCATGGCCGACCGCGACGGCAAGATCTGGATGGACGGCGAGATGGTCGAATGGCGTGATGCCAAGATCCACGTCCTGACCCACACCCTGCACTATGGCTGCGGCGCGTTCGAGGGCGTTCGCGCCTACAACACCGTCAACGGCACCGCCATCTTCCGCCTGCAGGAGCACACCGACCGCCTGTTCAACAGCGCCAAGATCCTGCGCATGGCCATCCCCTTCACCAAGGAGCAGGTCAACGAGGCGCAGAAGGCCGTGGTCCGCGCCAACAAGCTGGAAAGCTGCTACCTGCGTCCCCTCACCTGGATCGGTTCGCAGAAGCTGGGCGTCTCCCCCAAGGGCAACCAGATCCACCTGATGGTGGCCGCCTGGGCCTGGGGCGCCTACCTGGGCGAAGAGGGCATGAAGCGCGGCATCCGCGTCAAGACCTCCAGCTACACCCGCCACCACGTGAACATCACGATGACCCAGGCCAAGGCGGTGAGCAACTACAGCAACTCCATCCTGGCCAACATGGAAGCCACCGACGACGGCTACGACGAGGCCCTGCTGCTCGATAGCGCCGGCTTCGTGAGCGAAGGCGCCGGCGAGAACGTGTTCGTCATCAAGGACGGCAAGGTCTACACCCCCGACCTGTCCGCGGGCGCCCTGAACGGCATCACCCGCAACACCGTCATGCACATCTGCGCCGACCTGGGTATCGAGTTGATCCAGAAGCGCATCACCCGCGACGAGATCTACATCGCCGACGAGGCCTTCTTCACCGGCACCGCCGCCGAAGTGACCCCGATCCGCGAACTCGACCGGGTGCAGATCGGCATCGGCTCGCGTGGCCCGATCACCGAGAAGATCCAGACGGCCTTCTTCGACATCGTCAACGGCCGCAACCCCAAGTACGCCCACTGGCTCACCAAGGTCTGAGGACGGACGCCATGACCACCGCCACCTCTCCGAGTGCTGCCCGCAAGGAAGCCGTCGTCGAGCTCAAGGCCAAGGACCTGAACGGCAACGGCGGCGTCTTCTGCCCCAGCCCCCAGGCCGGCATGAAGCTGTGGAACAGCCACCCGCGCGTCTTCCTCGACGTGGCCAGCACCGGCGAAGCCCGCTGCGCCTACTGCGGCACGGTCTACAAGCTGGCCGCCGGCGAGCACTTCGGCGGTGGCCACTGAGGCCTCCCGGCCCCGTCCCCTCGCCCCGGCCGGCTGCCCGCCCCGGGGCGTTTTTCCTTCCCCATGACTGCTTCCCTCCCCCACTCGCCGGCCCCGGGCACCCGCAGCCTGGTGATCGCGCCGCAGTGGATCGGCGACGCGGTCATGACCGAGCCGCTGCTGCGCCGCCTGCATGCGCGCGGCGAGCGCCTCACCGTCGGGGCCCTGCCCTGGGTGGCGCCCGTCTACCGCGCCATGCCGCAGGTGGCCGAGGTGGTGGAGTTCCCTTTCCAGCACGGCGGCCTGCAGCTGCGTGAGCGCCGCCGCCTGGCGCGCGAGCTCCAGGGCCGCTTCGACGCGGCCTATGTGCTGCCCAATTCCCTCAAGAGCGCCTTGCTGCCCTTTCTGGCCAGCATCCCGCGCCGCGTCGGCTACCTGGGTGAGGCCCGGGTCGGCCTGCTCACGCACCGGCTGAAGAACCCCAAGGGCAAGCCACCGATGGTGGCCTTCTATTCGGCCCTGAGCGGTGAGCCCGGCGTCGAGGCCGACCGGCCCCGCCTGTCCCTCGCCGAGGGCGAGGTGGCGCGCGCCGCCGAAGGCCAGGGCCTGGCGGTGGGCGGCTATTACGTGTTCGCGCCGGGCGCGGAGTTCGGCCCGTCCAAGCGCTGGCCCTCGGCGCATTACGCGCAGCTCGCGGCGCAGCTCGACGCGCCGGTGCTGCTGCTCGGGTCGGCCAAGGACGGTGAGGTGTGCGAGGAGATCGCCCAGTCGGCGGCGGGGCAGGGCGCCGGATCGATGCCGCCTCCGGGTCTGGCGGCGGGTCGCTGCCGCAACCTCGCCGGCCGCACCTCCCTGGCCGAAGCCTTCGCACTGATTGCCGGCGCGCGCGCGATGGTGAGCAACGACTCGGGCCTGATGCACGTGGCCGCTGCCTTCGGCCTGCCGCAGGTGGCGGTGTTCGGCTCGTCGAGCCCGCTGCACACGCCGCCGCTCAATCCGGCGGCGAAGGTGATCTGGCTCAAGGACGACCCCGCCTACCAGCCGCCGCTGGACTGCGCGCCCTGCTTCGAGCGCGAGTGCCCGCTCGGGCACCAGCGTTGCCTGCGGGACCTGGACCCGGGGCGGGTGCTGCAGGCCCTGGAGGGTGTGCGCATCGGACCGGTGGTATCGGCCGGCCCGGGCACGTTCTCCTGAACCCCGGAGCGCAGTCCGGCATGCCCCACGACGCGCCCGCCAGCCACCGCCCGGGCGCGGGCCAACCCTCCGCGCGCTCCGTGCCCACCACCATCGCCCTCGGCCTTGCGGGCTTGTTGTCGCTGTCGGTGGCCATGGGTTTCGGCCGCTTCTCCTTCACGCCCATGTTGCCGCTGATGATCGCGGACGGCCAGGCCGACATCGCCAGCGGCGGCTGGATCGCGGCGGCCAACTACGTCGGTTATCTGGTGGGCGCGCTCACCGCCGGTCCACTGGCGCGAAACCCCTTGCGCATGGCGCGGCTCGCCCTCGGGCTCACCGTGCTGCTGCTTGGCGCCATGGCCCTGCCCCTGGGCCCTTGGGGCTGGGCCGCAGTGCGCACCCTCGCCGGCGCGGCCAGCGCCTGGGCCTTCGTCGCCACCAGCGTCTGGTGCCTGGGCGCATTGGCGCAGCGCAAGGGGGCCGAGGGGCCAAGCGGCTGGAGCAGCGGCTTCTATGCCGGCGTGGGCATCGGCATCATGCTCACCGGCCTCTATTGCATGGCCGCGGCCTCGGCCGGCGTGAGCGCCGTCTCGCTGTGGCTGCAGCTCGCGGGGCTCGGGGCCTTGCTGCTGGTGCCGGTGATGCGTGTCATGCGTCGGCTGCAGGCCTCCCAGGCCGGCGGCGCAGCGGCGGCCACCGGTGGGGCGCCGGCGTCGGCGGCCATTGAGGCACATGCGCGCACGGCCACACCGGTAGATCGGCCGCCGGTGTCCGCGCCGGCTTCGCACGCGCCCATGGCCGCGGGTGCTTCCACGGCCTCCGCCGGACTCTGGTCCCCCCGCATGCGTCCGCTGGCGGTGGCTTACGGGCTCTTTGGCTTCGGCTACATCCTGCCCGCCACCTTCCTGCCGGCGCTGGCGCGCACCCTGGTGCCTGACCCGCGCCTGTTCGGCCTGGCCTGGCCGCTGTGGGGCCTGGCGGCCCTGCTCTCGGTGCTGCTCGCGGTGTGGTGGCTGCGCCATGCCAGCCGCCTGCGGGTCTGGGCGATCACGCAGGCGCTCATGGGCCTCGGGGCGCTGGCGCCGAGCCTGTGGCTCTCGGGCTGGACGATTGCGCTTTCGGCCCTGCTGGTGGGCGGTACCTTCATGGTCATGACCCTGGCGGCGGTGCAGGAGGCGCGCGTGCGCGGCGGCGCCGCGGTGCTCCCGCGCATGACGGCGGCCTTTGCCCTGGGGCAGATCGTGGGGCCGGTGCTCGCGAATGCACTGGGGCATTTGCCCGGCCTCGACGCCACCACTTCGATGAACCTCGCCCTGCAGATCGCCGCGGTCAGCCTGCTGGCGAGCGCCGGCTGGCTCGCGTGGGAGGACCGGGTCTCTCGCCCGACGCCGGCCCGTTGAGGCCCCTCAGGTGATGCTCGGGGGGCGCCCCGCGCTCAATGCGGGACGGATTGCAGCCGGGCCAATGCCGATTGATACGCCGCCGAGTCTTCTCGCCGGTCCACAGCCAGCACCAGCACGATGAGGCGCTCCTCCTGCACCGTGTAGACGAGGCGCAGGCCCTGCTTACGCAGCTTGATCTTGTAGCAGGCCGAGAGCGCGCCATGCAGCCGCCCGCCGGGGACATGGGGCTGGTCCAGCCGCTTGGCCAGCAGTTTCTTGAGCGGCTCGCGCAAGGAGCCGTCGAGACGGCACCACTCGTCGAGCGCCGCGGGGAGGAAGAACAGTCGGTACTTCTGGCTGCTCGCGGGCTTAGAGCTCGTCAAGTCGGACCTCGACGGCCTTGTCGGTGTCGGCCAGGCGCTTGGCGACCTTGCGCAGAAGGTCCTGGTCGGCAAGTTCCTCGAGCAAGGCCTCGAACAGCTGGGGCTCGAGCATGTAGAACGCCGCGCGGTTGTGATTGAGCACAGCGACCGGACGCCGCTTGGCCGCCCGCAGGACGGCCGCCGGATTCTTCTTGAACTCCGACATGCTCACCGCCAGGTCGGCGTGGATGGCTTCCATGATGGCTCCAAATTCAGCGCTTTATTTAGCCCTGAATTCTAGGCGGCCTCGCCGGTCCGGGCAAGCGGCAGCCGCACCACGAAACAGGCGCCGCCGCCCGCGTGGTCCTCGCACCGCACCGTGCCGCCATGGCGTTGCACGATCGACTTCACCAGCGCCAGGCCCAGGCCCACGCCGCCCGACTGTTCGCTGGCGCCGGGCAGGCGGTAGAAGGGCTCGAAGATGCGTTCGCGCTGGTCGGCGGGCACGCCGGGGCCGCGGTCGCACACGCGCAGCACCACGAAGCCCCAGCCGGATGCGTCCGCCGCACCCGCCTCGCGCGCGATCTCCAGGCGGACCTCGCCCTCGCCATAACGGCGGGCGTTCTCCAGCAGGTTGCGCAAGACCCGCCGCAGCAGACGCGGTTGACCCTGGACGACGACAGGGTCACCGTCCGTGAAGGCGTCCGCGGATTCGTCGGCCGGAACCTCCGCGGCGTCACCCGATCCATCCGGCCCACGGCCCGCATCTCCCACCTGCAAGCTCGCGCCGGTGCGCGCGCATTCCTCCGCGGCCAGGCCGGTGAGGTCCACCGCCTCAGGCGTGCCGATGTCCGCGCCGGGCATGTCCAGCCGGCTCGCCAGCAGGATTTCCTCCACCAGCTGGTCCAGCTCGGCGATGTTGCGCTCGATCTCGGCGCGCGCCCGCGCATCGGCCTGCGGCCCCAGGAGGGCCAGCCCCATGCGGATGCGCGCCAGCGGCGAGCGCAGCTCGTGCGAGGCGTTGGCCAGCAGGGACTTGTGGCTTTGCACCAGCTGCTCCACCCGTGCCGCGGCGCGGTTGAAGCGCTGCGCGAGGAAGGCCGCCTCGTCGTGGCCCGATTCGTCGACCCGCGCCTTCAGGTCGCCATCGCCCCAGCGCTCCACGCCGGCGCGCAGCGCCTCGAGCCGCTGGGTGAGGCGGCGGATGATCGGGTAGCTGCCCACCGCCACCGCCAGGGCCACCACCGCCAGCATCAGCAGCAGGCCGTTGGTGCCGCGCAGCCAGGGGCGGGACGGCGGCGGGGGCGCCATCAGCCGGCCGCCGCCACGCGGCCCGGACGGACCGGCTTCCAGGCGCGGCGGGCCCGCGGGCCCCTCGGCGCCCGGGCCTTCGCCCTGCATGCGGGGGCCGTAGCCAGGGCCGTGGCCCGGAGCATGCCCGGTGTCGCGGCCCGTATCGCCTGGCCGGTCTTCGTCATGCCGCTCGCGTGGCGGCATGTGCAGGATCACGGTGCGACCGTCCTCGAGCGGTACCGCGAATTCGATGCCGTGCCCCGGCACGAACACCGGCCGGCTGCGGGTGCGCCCGAGCACCTGGCCGGACTCGTCGCGCAGGATGATCTCGCGCTCGCGGCCCCGCAGGCCCGAAGGCGCCTCGTCGTCATTGGCTCGCCACAGCCAGGCGAAGGCCAGGGTGATCACCAGCACCGCGCCGATCACCGCCAGCCAGATGCGCAGGTACAGCGGCAGGCCGGGGAAGCGGCGCGGAGACGGGCGCTCAGTTAGGCGGTCCGTTGGGCGTTCAGCCGGGCGTTCGGTCGTCATGGCAATGCGCGGCGCGTCAATCCTGCTCGCGCGCGAACACGTAGCCCACGCCGCGCACGGTGAGGATGCGGCGCGGGCTCTTCGGATCGGCCTCGATGGCGGCGCGGATGCGGCCCATGTGCACGTCGATCGAGCGGTCGAAGGCCTCGAGCTCGCGCCCGCGCACCGCCGCCATGATCTGGTCGCGCGTGAGCACGCGCCCGGCACGTTCGGCCAGTGCCAGCAGCAGGTCGAACTGGTAGGCGGTGAGCGCCGCGCCCTGGCCGTTCACGCTCACACGGCGGCCGGCGCGGTCGATCTCCAGCGAGCCAAAGCGCAACGGCGGCTCGGCCTGCGCCGCATCGGCCGCGCCCGCCGCTGGCTCATGGCGCCGGCGCAGGATGGCGCGGATACGTGCGAGCAGTTCGCGCGGTTCGAAGGGTTTGGGCAGGTAGTCGTCGGCGCCGACCTCGAGGCCGATCACGCGGTCCATCGGGTCGCCCTTGGCGGTGAGCATCAGCACCGGCACACGGCTCGCCGGACCGGGCAGGCTGCGGAGGCGCCGGCACACCTCGAGGCCGTCGATGCCGGGAAGCATCAGGTCGAGGATGACCAGCTCGGGCAGGGCCGCCGGCGCGGCCTGCTGCAGCGCCGCCAGGCCAGCCTCGCCGTCGGCCGCCTGGGCCACCTCGAACCCGGAAGGGCCGAGGTACTCGCGCACCATTGCCGCCAGGCGCGCGTCGTCTTCGATCATCAAAAGGCGCTGCATCGCCCGATGGTAGCCAGCGCCCGCCGGGCCCCCGTCTCCGCCGGGCCAAGCGGCCGTAAAGGGCGGGTAAAGACGGGCCAGGGCAGGGCGCCCCCGGAAGCTTGCAGTTGTAACCAGGTGCTGGTTTTTCATTGACCCGGTTACAGCTCGATATTAAAACCAAAGTGTAGTCGCTAGCACGAAGTACCTCGATGGGCTGAGAGTGCACTGACATCCCTTGGCCCCACCCCTCCTCCAACTTGAATCCACGGGAAAGGCAAGGCCATGACCACTCTCACCTCCGGCACCACAGGCACCACCGGCGACGACAAGATCGTCCTCGGCGGCGGCGACGAACTCTTCGACGCTGGCCTGGGCAGCGACACCCTCAACGCAGGTGCCGGCAACGACACGCTCATCTACACCTTCGCCAATGAAGCGGGCGTGGTCGACTACTACAACGGCGGCTCGGGCAAGGACACCCTCGTCCTCGACTTCTCGCAGTACGGCGGCTGGACCTATGAGGGCTGGGAAGCCTTCGAGGCCCGGGTGGCCCAGCGCGTGCTCGAGTTCAAGGCCATGGTGGACGCGTACAAGGCCGCCAACGGCAATCTTCCCAACTCGGGCGCCAGCGCCTTCACCTTCGACTTCGGCACGGGCACCCAGTTGCAGGTGGCGATGATCGAAAACGTCAAGGTCATCGCGCCGAACTTCGCGCCGGTCATCACCAGCGGCCCCCAGGCAGGGACGGTGCAGGAGGACGGGATACTTCTTGCGCAGGGCGCCGTGGTGGCGACCGACCCGAACCCCAACGACGTCCTCACCTACAGTGGCACCCGGATTGGCCAGTACGGCACATTCACCGTATCTCCCAACGGGACCTGGACCTACACCTTGGCGAATGGGACCGACGGGATCGCCTCGGCCCTGCAGTCATTGGCGGGAGGGCAGGAAGTCAAGGAAACCTTCCAGGTCACGGTCACCGATGACAAGGGCGCCGCAGCCGTTCAATCCGTGGTGATCACCATTCAGGGCACCAATGACAAGCCGGAGATCACGAGTGCGGCCCAAACCGGGGCGGTCCAGGAGGACGGTACCTTGGAGGCAACGGGTATGGTCAAGGCCACCGATATCGACCAGGGTGGCACGCGGGTCTTCAGCGGGAACGCCGAGGGCGTTTACGGGCACTTCACTGTGACCGACGATGGCCAATGGACCTATACGCTGAACAACGGTTCGGAGGACGTCCAGGCGCTGGCGGGTGGCGAGCGGGACACGGAAATCTTCACGGTCACCGTGACCGACGACAAGGGTGCCACGGCAACCCAGGCGGTGACGATTGATGTCGCCGGGACTAACGATGCGCCCGCTCTGTTCTTCGAAGAGTTCTCGGACATCTTCGGGGCGGACCTCACTGTGCAACGCATTGGTACGTTTGAAGTGATCGATCCCGATCATGGCGCAGCGCTCTCATTCAGCGGCGATGCGACCAGCGCCTATGGCAGCTTCCTTGTGGGTGCCGATGGACACTGGGTCTACAGCCAAGCCAACAATGAAGCTTTCCGTGAGCTCGCGGAAGGCGATTTCGTGACGGAGCACTTCACCCTCACCGTCACCGACGACAAAGGGGCCATCCTCAATATTCCAGAAACAATCATCATCGGCGGAGTGAACGACGCCCCCGTGATCACCAGCACACCCCAGTCCGGCACCGTGACCGAAGACGGGCAGTTGACCGCCAGCGGTCGAGTCACCGCCACCGACGTTGACCATGGGGCGGTGTTGACCTACAGCGGCGACGCGATAGGTACCTTTGGCACCTTCACGGTGGAAGCCGACGGCCGATGGACCTACACCCTCCACAACGATGCGGCGCTTGTGCAGTCAATGGGGGAAGGGGATTTTTGGTCCGAGACGTTCAATGTCACGGTCACCGACGACCAGGGCGCCAATGCCGCTGAGGACCCGGGGGGCACCGTCATCATCACCATCCGGGGCACCAACGATGCGCCCGAGGTCTCGGGGGCCGTCGCAGGGACGGCGATTGCCAATGGCGCTGCCTCCACGCTCGATGCGCTGGCCCATGCCAGTGACGCCGATGACAACACCCTGCTGCAGGTCGTCGCTCCGGCCACACTGCCTGCTGGCGTCACCTATGACGAGACCACGCACAGCTTCACGCTGGACCCGACGAATCCGGCGTATCAGAGCGTCCTTGCGGGTCAGGGCGTTCCCGTTTCCGTGAATTACATGGTGACCGACGGTTTGGCGATCACGCCAGCCTCCGCAGAGTGGACGGTTGCGGGTGTTAACCATGCGCCTACCGCGCTCAAATTCACCGCCGCGAACTGGACTTCCGACACCACCTTGCCCGGTGCGGGCGTCACGATCGGCACGATGAGCGCAGTGGATGTGGATGGAGACCCGTTGACCTGGTCGGTCCAGGGGGACCCTAATTTCTCGATCAATGGCCTGGGCCAGCTTTCCAGCAGCGTTGGCCTGGCCCCGTCGAGTGTCTACAGTCTCACACTGTCCGTGTCGGATTCGCCCGACCCAGGTGGCGCCGTGAGCTCCCAGCAACTCATCATCTCGACGGGTACCAGTGGGGTCGATACGACCCGCTTCGCCTTGTCGACAGAGAGCGCCCATTACCTGATCTATGCGCTGGGGAGCGGCACCGTGTCTTCGAGTGAGGTGATCTTTACCGGATCAGGTGATGACATCGTCTTCGGCCAAGGCGGACGAGACGGCATTTTTGCAGGTGCTGGAGATGACGTGCTTTATGGCGGGGGCGGGGATGACAGCCTGTTTTCTGATCCCGGCAATGACATTTTGGTCGGTGGTCCGGGCAACGACTTCTTCGTTTTCGACGACTTCGTGCCGCTGGCAGATATGGGGGGGGACCGAATCGAAGACTTTTACGTAGGGAGAGACAAGATCGCCCTCGGCGACCAGACGTTCGCCGGACTTCCTCCCGTATCCAACAACACCATCAGCTTCAATCCGAGCCAGTTTGCGAGCGTGACTTCAATGGCGGACCTGGTTGGTGACGGCGTCCGGATCGTCGCCCATGTCCGGACGGATGGATGGGTTGACGTTCTTTACGACTCCAATGGCGGTACGCTTGACAACGCCATCCACTTCTTGACGGTGGGGTTCGACCCCGCCTCGTCGACCGTTCTCTCTTCCACCGATTTTTTGGTGAGTTGAACCCAGACGGTCCTCGGTGGTCACGCCTGCGTTGGCTGCGCCTTCACCCGCGCCGCCAGCGCCACCAGCACCAGCACCGGCACCCCCAGGCCTGCGGTGGCCAGGAAGAAATCGGCGTAGCCGTGCGCGTCGACGAACTGGCCCGAGAAGCCCGCCAGCCACTTGGGCAGCAGCAGCATGATCGAGCTAAAGAGCGCGTACTGCGTGGCCGAATAGCTCACGTTGGTGAGTCCTGAGAGGTAGGCGATGAAGGCCGCCGAGGCGATGCCCGAGGCCAGGTTGTCGGCGGAGACGACGACGATCAGCGCCTGCACGTCGTGGCCGCGGCTGGCCAGCCACGCGAACAGCAGGTTGGTGGCGGCGCTGAGCACCGCGCCCAGCATCAGCACCCGCATCACGCCCAGGCGCAGGGCCAGCACGCCGCCGATGAAGGAGCCGGCCAGCGTCATCACCACGCCGTAGACCTTGCTCACCGCGGCCACTTCGTCCTTGGTGAAGCCCATGTCCACGTAGAAGGGGTTGGCCATGATGCCCATGACCACGTCGCTGATGCGATAGACCGCGATCAGCCCCAGCACCAGGGCGGCCTGCCAGCGGTAGCGGCGGATGAAGTCGGCGAAGGGCTCGACCACGGCCTCGCGCAGCCAGGCGGCGGCGCCGCGCGCGGGCTTCAGGGGCCGGGGCGCGGGCTCGGGTGAGAGCAGCACCGTGAGCAGGCCCAGGCCCATGGAGCCAGCCATCGCGAGGTAGGCGGTTTGCCAGGCGGCCTGCTGGTAAGCGGAGGTGGCGGCCTGGGCCACGGCGGCACCGGCTGCCGAAGCGGCCGACGCTGCGCCACTGGCGGCGGGGGCCAATGCGGGCGCCTCGGCCCGCGCGGCGATCCACAGCACGCCGGCGCCGGCCCAGATCATGGCCAGGCGGTAGCCGGTCTGGTAAGCCGCGGCCAGGGCGGCCTGGTGCGCGGTGTCGGCCGACTCGATGCGGAAGGCGTCGAGCGCAATGTCCTGCGTCGCCGAACCAAAGGCCACCAGCAGCGCGAAGCCGACCATGGCCTGCAGCTGCTCCTGCGGGTTGGACAGCGCCATGCCCACCAGGCCCCCGATCACCACCAACTGCGCCAGCAGCAGCCATGCCCGGCGCCGGCCCAGCCAGCGGGTCAGGCCCGGCAGCGGCAGCCGGTCGACCAGCGGCGCCCAGGCCCACTTGAAGCCGTAGGCCAGGCCCACCCAGGAGAGGAAGCCGATGGTGGTGCGGTCGATGCCGGCCTCGCGCAGGCGAAAGCTCAGGGTGCCCAGCACCAGCAGCAGGGGCAGGCCGGCGGCGAACCCGAGCAGCAGCATGCGCCAGGTGGCGAGCTCCAGGTAAACGTGGAGAGCGGCGAGCCAGCCCGGGGCGGGCGCGGCGGGTACTTCAGGCGCGGAGGGGGCGGCCGATTCCCGACCCGCGGCGGTGGTGTCTGACTTGCGCATGGTGCCGCGTCATTATCATGGGCCGCATGTGCCGCGCCTGCTACGAACTTCTTGCCGAGGCCGCTCCGTCCGGCCTTCACGAGACCGGCCCCGCGCCCACGGGCGCCGGCCCCGTGCCCGCCCAGCGGGCGCAGGCCTGGCACCCGCGCCGGGCCTTCCTGCTCGCCGCCGGCGCCGTGACGGCGACGGCCGCCGTGCCCGCCCTGGCCCAGGTCGATGTCGGCGAAGCCTCGCGCCTTCGCAACCTCGTGCCCGCCGGCGAGATCGAGTCCGCCTCGGGCCAGGAGTACGCCCGCATGCTGGCCGACGCCCGCAGCAAGCGTGCCCTGGCCCCCGACGACTACCCGCAGCTGCAGCGCCTGCGCGCCATCGCGCAGCGCCTGATCCCGATCGCGCCGCGCTGGAACGACCGCGCCCGCGGCTGGAAGTGGGAGGTCAACCTGATCGGCAGCAACCAGATCAACGCCTTCTGCATGCCGGGCGGCAAGATCGCCTTCTTCACCGGCCTGCTCGAAAAGCTCGCGCTCACCGAAGACGAGACCGCGGTGGTGATGGGGCACGAGATGGCGCACGCCTTGCGCGAACACGCGCGCTCGCGCATCGCCAAGACCCAGGGCACCAGCATGGGCCTGTCGGTGCTGTCGCAGATGCTGGGCCTGGGCAACATGGGCAGCTTCGCCGCCAACCTGGGCACCGAGCTGCTGTCTCTGCGCTTCTCGCGCGACGACGAGTCCGAGGCCGACCTGGTGGGCCTGGAGCTGGCCGCGCGCGGCGGCTACGACCCGCAGGCCTCCGTCTCGCTGTGGGAGAAGATGGCCAAGGCCAGCGGCGGTGGCGAGGGCCCGGCCTTCCTCTCTACCCACCCGACCGGCCCCGACCGCATCGCGCGGCTGCGGGCCAATGTGCCCAAGGTGCAGGGCCTGTACGAGCAGGCGCGCGGCGGGCGCTGAAGGCTGCCCGGCCCCGACCGCCGCCCGGGCGGGCGCTCAGGTTCCGCCGACGAAGGGGTTGGTCTGGCGCTCGCGGCCGAAGGTGCTCTCGGGCCCGTGGCCGGGAATGAACACCGTCTCGTCGCCCATGGGCCACAGCCGCTGAGTGATGCTGTCGATCAGTTGCTGGTGGTTGCCCTGCGGGAAGTCGGTGCGGCCGATGCTGCCGGCAAAGAGCACGTCGCCCACGAAGGCGCGGCCGATTTCCGGCGAGTGAAACACCACATGCCCCGGCGTGTGGCCCGGGCAGTGGCGCACCGCCAGCGTGTGCCCGCCGATCGTGACGGTGTCACCATCCTGCAGCCAGCGGGTGGGGGTGAAGGGCCGGGCCGGCGCGAAGCCGAAGCGCGCGCTTTGCATCGCCAGCCCGTCGATCCAGAACTGGTCGCCCGGGTGCGGGCCGACGATGGGCAGGCCCAGGCGCTCGGCCAGTTCGCCGGCGCCGCCGGCGTGGTCGATGTGCGCATGGGTCAGCCAGATCTGCTCCAGCTTCAGGCCCAGGCGCTGCGCCTCGGCCAGGATCACGTCGAGGTCGCCGCCCGGGTCGACGACGGCGGCCTGTTTCGTGGCGTCGTCCCAGACCAGGGAGCAGTTCTGTTCGAAGGGAGTGACCGGGACGGTGAGGTAGCGAAGCATCCCCCGAGTATGCGGGGAGGCTTGTCAGCCGGGCGGGCTTGTGGCGCAATGGCGCCACAAACACCAAAGTGGTACTGGAGTCCCATGCCGGCTGAAGCAGTCCCGTATCCTGAACCGAGTCACGGCCTTCACTACGCGCCTCCCGAAGACTTCCTGCACGATCAGGACAGCTTGTCCCCCGGCGCAGGACTTGCCGCCCACCCGCCTTCCGAAGCCGACGCGCTCGCCATCGCCCGTCTCATGGTCCGCGCCCGCGGCTGCGAGCGCCGCAATGACGCGGAAGGCGCCGCCCGGAACTACGCCCAGGTGCTGGCGCTGGACCCGGAGCACGGGCTCTCGATGCTGCGACTGGCCAACCACCACCTGCAGCACCAGGACCCGCACCAGGCGCTGGCGCTGGTCGACAGGGCCCTGCTCCTCATGCCCCGGGAACCGGCCCTTCATTACACGCGGGGCAACGCCCTGCACCAGGCCACCCGCCCGGACGACGCCTTCGGCGCCTATGAGCGCGCCATCGACCTGGGCTTTCCGCCGGCGCAGGCGCGTTTCGCGAAGGCGGGTGCCACCCTGATGAAGGGCGACATCACCCAGGGCTGGGCCCTGTACGAAAACCGGCCGACGCTGGATGCGCTGCTCGCGCCCTGGACCCGGCTGGGCCTGGCGCCCCTTCCCCCGGGCCATTCCACCGAGGGGCGGGGCCTGCTGCTTCTGACCGAGCAGGGTTACGGCGACATGCTGCAGTTCGTGCGCTTCGCCGCCGACGTGGCCGCGGCCACCGACGCTCCGGTGTGGCTTGGCTGTCCGGCGGCCGTGGGCGGCTTGTTCGGGCGCCTCGCCGCAAGCGCCGGCCTCCGGGGCTTGATCCATCAGGTGCCCCGCGACCCGGCCGGATTGCCGGAGGGCGTGGGCTGGGTGCTGCCGCTCCTGTCGACCCCCCTGCACCTCGGGCTCCGACGGGGCTGGGACAGGTGCCCCGGCCACCCGGACCACCGGCCGGCGGCGCAGGGCTACCTGCAGGCCGACCCGGCGCGGGTGGCGCAATGGCAGTCCCGCCTGGGACCCAGGACCCGGCCCCGCGTGGCCCTGGCCTGGAACGGCGGCGAAGGCCGGCAGGCCGACTGGGGGCGCAGCCTTCCGCTGGCGCAGCTGCTGCCCTGGCTGCCGGCAGGCATCGACTACCTGCACCTGCAGCCCGAGGTACGCCCCTCCGACCGCGAGGTCCTGGCCAGCGCCCCGCACATTCGCCACTTCGGCGCCGACATCGGCGACTTCGACGACAGCGCCGCCCTGTGCATGCTGGCCGATCGCGTGGTCTCGGTCTGCACCAGCGCGGCCCACCTGGCCGGCGCGCTGGGCCAGCCGATCACCGTGCTGCTACGCCGCACCCCCTGCTGGCGCTGGGGGCCTGAAGGGGAGACCTCGGCCTGGTACCCGAGCGCCCGCCTGCTGCGCCAGCCCGAGCACCGCCACTGGGAGCCGGTGCTGGCCGCGCTCCATCAGGAGCTGGTGGCGCTCCGGGACGGCCACAGCACCGAGGCGATGGCGACCACCATCAACCCCACCGCGGCCCAGTCCTGCCAGTGAAGCACCTCGCCCAGCGCATAGGCGCCGCTGAACACGCCCAGCACCGGGATCAGGCTCACGCTCAGGCTTGACGCAGTGGGCGGCAGGCTGCGCGCCAGCGTGAGCCAGGCCGGCTGCGCGAAGCCGAAGACGATGACCCCGTTGAACACGATCGCGGCCCACACCGGCGCGCTGGGCGCCTGCCAGCGATCGGACTCCAGCGCCAGCGACATCACGCCCAGGAAGACGGCCGTCAGCACCGTCATCCAGAAGCTCAGGGTGAGGGTGGGCGCCTCGATGCGGGTGTGGCGCAGCAGCTGCGTGCCCAGGGCCCAGCTCACGGCCGACACCAGCAGCAGCGCGACGCCGGTGGGTGCGCCGGCCATGCGGTGCACCTCGTGCCACAGCAGCAGCACCACCCCGGTCGATGCCGCGGCCACCCCGATCCAGTTGCGGCCAGAAAGGCGCGCGCCGTAGAAGGCCGCCCCCATGAGGGCCGAGAACACCGGCATGGTGTAGCCCAGGATGGCGGCGCGCCCGCTGGAGAGATGGGTCAGCCCCAGGATCATGCAGGCGTGCCAGATGAACATGTTGAAAATGGCGAGCACCAGCAGTTCCCGCCAGTGGCGGCGCGGCAGGTGGAAAGGCACCTTCAGCAGCTTCAGCCCCAGGGCGAGAAAGGGCAGGCCCAGCCAGATCGACAGCGCCCGGAACGAGAGCGGCGGGTAGCCGCTCACCCCCAGCTTCATCACGGGCCAGTTCAGGCCCCAGGCGAGGGTCAGGGCGACGAGGACGGCGAGCTGGCGGCGGGTCAGGGCATGCATGGGGGCATTGTCGCGAAGCGCCGCGTCAAGGCCTGTCGCCGTGGCGAAGGGCTGGCACTGAGCGCCTGCGCCAGGTCCGGCGGCAGGCGGCGGCCTCGGTCCACAGGTGCCCCGTTCGTACAATCGGGCCCATGACCTTCCTCGAGATGCTGCAGCGCGCCCAGGCGCGCAACGGCTCCATGCTGTGCGTGGGCCTGGACCCCGAGCCCACCCGCTTCCCGGGCGGGATGAAGGGCGATTCGAGCAAGATCTACGACTTCTGCGCCCGCATCGCCGACGCGACGGCCGACCTGGTCATCGCCTTCAAGCCCCAGATCGCCTACTTCGCCGCCCACCGCGCCGAAGACCAGCTCGAGAAGCTGATGGCGCACCTGCGCGCGCAGCACCCCGATGTGCCCGTCATCCTCGACGCCAAGCGCGGCGACATCGGCTCCACCGCCGAGCAATACGCCCGCGAAGCCTTTGACCGCTACGGCGCCGACGCGGTCACGCTCTCGCCCTTCATGGGCTTCGACTCGGTGCAGCCCTACCTCAAATACGAAGGCAAGGGCGCCTTCCTCCTGTGTCGCACCTCCAACCCGGGCGGCGACGACCTGCAGAACCAGCGCCTGGCCTCGGTGCCCGGCGAGCCCCTGCTGTACGAGCATGTGGCCGCCCTGGCCCAGGGCCCCTGGAACCTCAACGGCCAGCTGGGCCTGGTGGTGGGTGCGACCTACCCGGCCGAAATCGAGCGCGTGCGCCAGCTCGCGCCCACCGTGCCCCTGCTCATTCCGGGTGTGGGCGCGCAAGGCGGTGATGCGGTCGCCACGGTCAAGGCCGGCTGGCGCGCCGATGCGCCCATCGTGGTCAACTCCTCGCGCGCGGTGCTCTATGCCTCGTCCGGCGAGGACTTCGCCGACGCGGCGCGCCGCGAAGCGATGAAGACCCGCGACCTGCTGCAGGCCGCGCGGGCCTGAGTTCCCTCCGGGCGGTTTGCCGCTGTACTGCGGCGGTGACTGATCGCCCGCCCGCCGCCAGGCGCCTCGCAGGGGGCTACAGCAGCCGCGCCAGGTAACGCCCCGTGTGGCTGTCCGCGTTGGCCGCCACCGCCTCCGGCGTGCCAACGGCCACCACCTGCCCGCCACCGGCGCCACCCTCGGGCCCCATGTCCACCACCCAGTCGGCGGTCTTGATCACGTCGAGGTTGTGCTCGATGACCACCACGGTGTTGCCGGCGTCACGCAGCTGGTGCAGCACCTTGAGCAGCAGCGCGATGTCGGCGAAGTGCAGGCCTGTCGTCGGCTCGTCGAGGATGTAGAGCGTGCGGCCGGTGTCGCGCTTGGACAGTTCGAGCGCGAGCTTGACCCGCTGCGCCTCGCCGCCCGAGAGCGTGGTGGCCGACTGGCCCAGCTTCACGTACGACAGGCCCACGTCCAAGAGCGTCTGCAGCTTGCGCGCGATGGCCGGCACGGCTTTCAGGAACTCGTGGGCGTCCTCCACCGTCATGTCCAGGATCTGGGCGATGTTCTTGCCTTTCCACTGGACCTCGAGCGTCTCGCGGTTGTACCTCTGCCCGCGGCACACGTCGCAGGACACGTAGACGTCGGGCAGGAAGTGCATTTCGACCTTCACCACGCCGTCGCCCTCGCAGGCCTCGCAGCGGCCGCCGGCCACGTTGAAGGAGAAGCGCCCGGGGCCGTAGCCGCGTTCCTTGGCGAGGTTGGTGTCCGCCATCAGCTCGCGGATCGGGGTGAACAGGCCGGTGTAGGTCGCCGGGTTGCTGCGCGGCGTGCGGCCGATCGGCGACTGGTCGACGCTGATCACCTTGTCGAAATGCTCCAGGCCCTCGATCTCCTCGTGCGCCGCCGGCTCGTCGCCGCTGCGGTGCAGGGTGCGCGAGGCAGCGGCGAGCAGCGTGTCGTTGACCAGCGTCGACTTGCCCGAGCCCGAGACGCCGGTGACGCAGGTGAGCAGGCCCACCGGGATGTCGACCGTCACGCCCCGCAGGTTGTTGCCCGTGGCGCCGACGATGCGCAGGCGCTGGGTCTGTCCCTTCTTGCCGCCTTCGAGCGGCAGCCAGGCGCGGCGCTTGGCCGGCACCTCGATCTTCTCGGTGCCCGCGAGGTAATGCCCGGTGATGGAGGCCGGGTTGTCCTGCACCTCCTGCGGCGTGCCCTGGGCCATCACCTGGCCGCCGTGTACGCCAGCGCCCGGGCCCATGTCGATCACATGGTCGGCGGCGCGGATCATGTCCTCGTCGTGTTCCACCACCAGCACGCTGTTGCCCAGGTCACGCAGATGGCGCAGGGTGTCGATCAGGCGATCGTTGTCACGCTGATGCAGGCCGATGCTGGGCTCGTCCAGCACGTACATCACGCCGGTGAGGCCGGCGCCGATCTGGCTGGCCAGGCGAATGCGCTGGGCCTCGCCGCCCGAGAGGGTCTCGGCGCTGCGGTCCAGGCTCAGGTAGTCCAGGCCCACGTCGTTGAGGAACTTCAGGCGCGAGGCGATCTCGCGCACCACCTTGTCGGCGATCGCCGCCTTGGCGCCATCGAGGCGAAGAGCCTGGAAGTACGCCAGGCACTCGCGCAGGGTGAGGTGGCTGATCTCGTAGATGGGGCGGGCGCCTTCTCCCTCGCCCAGCTTCACATGGCGGGCTTCGCTGCGCAGGCGCGTGCCCTGGCAGTCGGGGCAGGGCTGCAGCGTGCGCAGGCGCCCCAGCTCCTCACGCACCGCCGGCGAGTCGGTCTCGCGGTAGCGGCGCGTCATGTTGGGGACGATGCCCTCGAAGGGATGCTTCTTGGTGACCTTGCGGCCCTGGCTCTCGCCCGACCCCATCATGTACTGGAACTTGATCTCCTCTTCCCCGGAGCCGAAGAGGATGATCCGTCGCACTTGTTCGGGCAGTGACTCGAAGGGCGCGTCCACGTCGAAGCGGTAATGCCTGGCCAGGCCCTCGACCAGGTGGAAGTAGTAGGGGTTGCGCCGGTCCCAGCCCTTGATCGCGCCCGAGGCCAGCGACAGCGACGGAAAAGGCACCACCCGGTGCGGGTCGAAGAACTCGGTCTGCCCCAGGCCGTCGCAGCTCGGGCAGGCGCCCACCGGCGAGTTGAAGGAAAAGAGGCGAGGCTCCAGTTCGCTGATCGAGTGCTGGCACACCGGGCAGGAGAACTTGGCGTTGAACAGGTGCTCCTTGCCGCTGTCCATCTCGAGCGCGATCGCCCGGCCTTCGGCCAGGCGCAGGGCGGCTTCGAAGCTCTCGGCCAAGCGCTGTTGCAGGTCCGGACGGACCTTGAGGCGGTCGATCACCACGTCCAGGTCGTGCTTCTCGTTTTTCTTGAGCTTGGGCAGGGCGTCGGCCTCGAACACCTGGCCATTGAGGCGGAAGCGCACATAGCCCTGGGCCTGCATCTGCTCGAAGAGCTCCCCGAACTCGCCCTTTCGCTCCCGTGCCACCGGGGCGAGGATCATCAGCTTGGTGTCTTCCGGCAGGGCCAGCGCCGCGTCCACCATCTGCGAGACGGTCTGCGCCGCCAGCGGCAGGCCGTGGTCGGGGCAATAAGGCGTGCCGGCACGCGCGAACAGCAGGCGCAGGTAGTCGTGGATCTCGGTCACCGTGCCCACGGTCGACCGCGGGTTGTGGCTGGTGGCCTTCTGCTCGATCGCGATCGCGGGCGACAGGCCCTCGATCACGTCGACGTCGGGCTTGTCCATCAGCTGCAGGAACTGGCGGGCATAGGCCGACAGGCTCTCCACATAGCGCCGCTGGCCTTCGGCGTAGAGCGTGTCGAAGGCGAGCGAGGACTTGCCCGAGCCCGACAGCCCGGTGATCACCACCAGCTGGTTGCGGGGGATGTCCAGGTCGACGTTGCGCAGGTTGTGGGTGCGCGCGCCGCGGATTGCGATGCGCTGCGAGGCGAGGGCAGAGCCCAGGTAGGGGCCTTCGCCAAGGGGGGAGGAGTTCGATGCAAGCACGGGGGCGCCGGAAAAACAGGCAACCCGACATGATAGGTCGAGTCGCCGTCCGGGCCTTCCGGGGTTGGCGGATTGCGACACCGCCTTGCGCTTGCGGGTCCATGACGCTCCTGGCGCGCCATCGCCCATCGAAGGGAGAGCCAGCCTAGACTCGCGCCGCTCTGCCACTTACCCGAGAAGGCCCCCATGATTCCGCTCCACCGCGTCCCCCGCCATTTTGCTGCGGCATCCGTGTCCAGCCCTGGGGCCGATTCGGCATCGGCCGGTCCAAAGGCCGCAGGAACAAGTCCTGGCGCTCCAGCGGGCGGTTCATCGGCCGCTGCCGCAGCGCCGGCAAAGATCACTGAGCCGGCAGGCTCTCCCCGCGCGGATGGCAAGGCCCAGGGCTTGAGCCCTGCCTCCCGGCCCGCGGCCTCGTCTGTGCGCACCTCCGATCAAGGCGCGACCGGGTCAGACGGCAAGTCCCTTGCCGGACGCGCGGTGCATCATCCCGCAGCAACGCCAACCCCATCGACAGCGGCATCTCCGGTCATCGCCGGTGCCCGCCAGGCGCCGGCCACTGCGCCTGTTCCCATTCCGGCCGAGACAGTTGATTCCGAGGACGAGTACGACGAGGCGGCCACGGAGTTGACCGCATTCTTCGAGCGTGAGCGCTCCACGCTGCCATCCGAAACCGTCGATTCGATTGACCATTTCCTCAGCTACGGCGAGTGGGGCATTGCCCACTCGCTGATCGCCAGGATCGTCCAGAAAAGAGGGGCTGCCAGCGAGGGGGTGAGCCCAGGCTTGCTTGCCGCCTCGGCCTTGGTTCTCAATCAAGATGACTGACTTACTTCTGGGTCGCCTTGCCGTCGACCTTCGGCTGCGAACCAGCAGGGCCCGCGTTGGCAGGGGAGGCGCCTCCGGTTGCCGACTTGATCTGCTTTTCGAGTGACTCCAGCGTCAGGTCGAAGGCATTCGCTTCTTTCCAGAACGCCGCCTTCGCCAGGCTGTTGGCGGCGTGTTGATCAATCCGGCTCTGGTGAAGCGGATGGCGGGTTTCATCGAGGGAGAGCAGGTCTTTCAATTGGTCGATGGCATCCCTTTCAACGCGCTTCAACTGCAGCTTGTCCCTGGCGATGCACAAGGCTTTCGCGGCTCCCAGGATGCTCCACAGATCGAAATGCCGGGCGGTATCGGCGATCTGTTTGGCCCTTGGGTTCTGGATTTGCATCAGCAGTGATTTGGCTCTCTTGAGTTCGGCGCGCTCTGCGGACCTTGCCGAGGTGGTGCGGGAGACATAGGCGCTCACGATCGCACCGTTGAAGCCCGGGTTTTTGTCTGCAGGCCCGGACATTCCAGAAGCCTTTCTCGCAGGAAGACCCGCCTTCCATGCGTCCATGCCATCGTTTCCCAGCCCCACGAAGATGTTCAACCCTGCATAGGAGGCGCAGATGACCGCGTTCTCGTCGAACCCTTTCGGCGAGGTCCGCCGCGCTTGCCAGTCCTCCCAGAGAGCCGCTGCCGCGATCCTTCCGATTTTTTCCAGTGACCAGGTCCGGGGAAAGGCGTTGGAGTCGTGCGACACCCGCAGGTGGCCGGTGGACCTTTTGTCGACCCGGCTTCCGGTGCGCGCCAAGTGATTGAAAAATCTCTTGCTCAACCAAGCAGGAGCGGTGATCTGCCGTCCTCCCCAAGCCTCGAAAGACGTGTCTTCCCAGGGGCGGGGCGCTCGTGTGCTGGTCTTGATTTTGGGCGCTGTCTCCACGCTCTTTTGCTCTTTCACGGAGGCGAGCCCCCGCGAAAGATCGAGCACAGGCGCGCCTGACCGGAACGCTTTCCAGGAAAGCTCGTCGCCTTCCATCACCATCGCCTCCCGGCGCCGGCCGGGTGATGTGGTTCGGGTGCGCGTATGGGCTTTGAGATTTCTCGCCACCCGGTCGGGGGAGAAGGGAGTCTTCTCCGCCTCGGATCGGAGGGCCTTGCTGTCGGGGCGGGTGCTCCCGCTCAACGCTTCCAATACGCCACGCCTGATGTTGCAAATCGCCTGGGCGACTGCGTCCGCGTCGATGAGAGAGATGCCGTTTCGAAGCATCTCATTGAAGGTTCTGGACAGGTTGCTCTCGGTCAATTCCAAGGGAATGTGAACGGTGCGGTATTGGGCAAGGGCCTTGCCGGAAGAGCCGGAACCTTGGATGGCTTGACTTTTTGCCAGCGGTATCGGGGTCCTCGCGCAGGGAATGCGGGCTCGGACGTAATGGGCATTGCCAAATTTCACGATCTCCACCTTCGGGCCGATGGCGGTGGATGCGGCACTTTTCTGATCGACGGCGACGCCTGCTTTGGGCGCGCCAGCGGCCGTCGAATAGGAGGTTGCCTGCGTCGGGTTCGAAGCGAAATTACTGAGGGATTGCATGGGGATGGGCCTTTCCTGTGCGCTGCCTTGGATGAGCAGCAGCAGGGCTGAGTAACCCGGCGTATGCCGCTACTCAATACGGATCAGCTGGAGGACAGCTTGGGGCTGAGCCGCAAGGGACCCGCCGGATGACTGCGCGAGCCCGCCCCGGGGATGGCCGACAATCAGGGGCTACGCCTTTTCGCCCCAGCCGCTCCCGGTGTCTTCCCCCCTGCCTGCCGCCTCCGCTTCATCACCCGACGACCTGTCCAGCCCTGGACCCGCCTCGTCCATGACCGCGCCCGAGCGGCGCGCCAGCCTGTCGCTGGCCTTCATCTACGCGATGCGCATGCTGGGCCTGTTCCTCGTGCTGCCCGTGTTCGCCCTGGAGGCGGCCCATTACCCCGGTGGTGACGACCCGGCGCGGGTCGGCCTGGCGATGGGGGTCTACGGCCTGACCCAGGGCCTGCTGCAGCTGCCCTTCGGCATGGCCTCGGACCGCCTGGGCCGCAAGCCGGTCATCGTCGCCGGCCTGCTGGTCTTTGCCGCCGGCAGCGCGGTCGCCGCCCTGGCCCAGACGCTGGACGGGCTCATCATCGGCCGCTGCCTGCAGGGCGCGGGCGCGGTTTCGGCGGCGGTGACCGCCCTGCTGTCGGACCTGACCCGGGACGCGGTGCGCACCAAGGCCATGGCTCTCGTGGGCGCCAGCATCGGCCTCATGTTCGCCCTGTCCCTGGTGTTGGCCCCGGCTCTGGCTGGCTGGGGCGGGCTGCCGGGCCTGTTCGGCCTGACCGTGGCCCTGGCGCTGGGCGCGGTGGCCGTCATTCTCTGGCTGGTGCCCCCCGAGCCGCCGCGCCAGGCGCAGACGGCCCGCTCCGCCCGAGGCAGCCTGCGCGCGGTGCTGGCCCACGGACCCACCCTGCGGCTGAACTTCGGCGTCTTCGTGCTGCACGCGGTCATGCTGGCCATGTGGGTGGCGGTGCCCCAGATGCTGGTCGGCGCCGGCCTGGCCAAGGCCCACCACTGGTGGATCTACCTGCCCACCATCGGCGCCTCCTTCCTGGTGATGGGCGCGACCCTGTTCCCGATGGAGCGCCGCGGCCGGCTTCGCATCGTCTACCTGGGCGCGGTCGCCCTCATCGGCCTGGCCTACCTGGGGCTGGCCGGCGCCGCCGCCTGGCAGGCCCGCGACCCCGGAGCGGTGGGCCTGGGGCTGATGGGGCTCCTGCTGTTCCTGTTCTTCTGCGCCTCCAACATCCTCGAAGCCAGCCAGCCCAGCATCGCCTCGCGGGCGGCGCCGCCCGGGGCCCGGGGCGCGGCCCTGGGCCTGTACAACACGCTGCAGTCGCTGGGCTTCTTCGCCGGCGGCGCTGCGGGCGGCCTTCTGCTCCGGGCTGCCGGCGCGCCCGGTTTGTTCCTGGCCTGCGCCGCGGCCATCGCGCTGTGGTTCGTGGTGGCCTGGCCGATGAACCCCCAGGCCCTGGCCAGGCCGGCCGGCGCGTCCACGCCCGGCACATAATCAGGGCTTCCCTGAAGGAACCCCACCATGGCATCCGTCAATAAAGTCATCCTCGTCGGCAACTGCGGCCGCGACCCCGAAATCCGCTACCTGCCTTCTGGCCAGGCCGTCGCCAATGTGAGCATTGCCACCTCCAGTCGCCGCAAGGACCGCAACTCCGGCGAGACGGTGGAAGACACCCAGTGGCACCGTGTCACCTTCTATGACCGCCTGGCCGAGATCGCCGGCGAATACGTCAAGAAGGGCCGCCCCATCTACGTCGAGGGCCGCCTCAAGTACGGCACCTACACCGACAAGAACACCGGTGTCGAGAAGAACACCGTCGACATCATCGCCACCGAGTTGCAGCTGCTCGGCGGCCGCGAAGGCATGGGCGGCGGTGGCGGCGGCGGTGACGACGAGATGGGCGGCGCCCCGCGCCGTTCAGCGCCGCCCCAGCGCCCGGCCGCCGCGCCCCAGCGCGCCCCGGCTGCTGCCAAGCCGGCGGGCGGGTCCGGTTTCGAGGACATGGACGACGACATTCCCTTCTGAGGGAGTCTGCCGGGGCCGCGACCGGAGGGCGGCCCTGACCCTAACCTTTTTGGCATATATCGGGTGGGGCCGACAGCTTAAAGTCCGGGCATGTCCGGCCCGGATCCGCACTCTGGCACCGCCACCGTCTACGTGGTGGACGATGACGCGTCGATGCGCGACGCGCTCACCCTGTCGCTGACCTCCGCCGGCTATCGCGTTCTGTGCTTTTCCGGCCCCGAAGGTCTGCTGCGCCAGGGCCCGCTCGACGTCCCCGCGGTGATCCTTCTGGACGTGCGGCTCAACGGGCAGTCGGGCGTCGATGCCCATGCGCGCATGCATTCGCTGGGCCTGCGGACCCCGGTCGTCTACATGAGCGGGCAAAGCCGCGCCGACGAAATCGTCCGCGGCTTCCGACAGGGCGCCCTGCATTTCCTGCTCAAGCCCTTTGCCTCCGCCGACCTGTTGAACGCGGTGCGCGAGGGACTGGCGCATGACCAGTCCCGCCAACGGCGCGAGTCGCGTGCCGCCCGCCTGCACCAGCGCCTGGCGCTGCTGACCCCGCGCGAGCGCGAGGTCTGCCGGCTGATGGTGCGCGGCCTGCCCAATCGCGAGATCGCCGCCCTGAATGGCACCGCGGCGGGGACGGTCAAGCTGCAGCGGGCCAGCGTGCTGGAGAAGCTCCAGGTCGAGGCCATGTCCGAGCTCGCCGCCCTGTTCCAGGGCGAGGACGTGGACGCGGTCTTCGCCAGCCTGGGATGAGCCCCGACGTCGACATCCGCACCGCCTATTTCTTCCTGGGCATCCTGGCCCTGGGCGGGGCGTTGGGGACCCATGTCTCCCTTCGGCAGCTGGCCAGGCGACGCCATCAGACCTGGGTCTGGGGTGCTGTCTGCTTCGGCGGCGGCTTGATGATGATCGCCTTCCGGGGCTGGGTGCCCGAGTTCGTCACCTTCGAACTGTCCCATCTGGCCCTCGTGGCGTCCTGCCTGCTGCAGGTCAGCGCCCTCGGCGCCGAGGTGGGGCGCGGCTGGTCGATCACCCGGATGGCGCTGGTGCTGGCGTCGACCGGCAGCGTCTACACGGTGTTGACCTCCCTGGACCGAGGCTGGGGGTTGATGTTCAATTCGGTGGCCTTGCTGATCGGCGCCTTTTTCATCAGCACGGGCGCACTGCGGGTCTGGCGTGAGCACCGGCGCCTGCCCGCCCTGGTCATTGCCACCGGGTACGGCCTGCTCCTGGCCAGCATGCTCGTCCGTCTCCAGAGCCTGCTGCAAACCTCGCAGGGCCGGGGAGGCCCGTTCGAGCAGGGCGGAACCCAGGTCATCTTGATGATGGGAGGCCTGGCGGCCATCATCCTCGGGCAGCTGGGTTACCTCGGACTGCAATTCCAGCGCATGGCCACCGAGCAGGTCGAGGCCGAGCGGTCGGCTGCAATGGAAGCCGAGCGGGCCCGTCAGGTGCGCGAGCGCGCCGAGGCGCTCCACGCGCTGCTGGAGGAGCGCAACCAGTTGATCCAGCGCATCGCCCGTAGCGAGGCCGCCAGTGACCTGGCGCTGTTCGCCACCGCCTTGCCTCACGAACTGAGTCAGCCGCTATGCGCGGTCAAACTGAACATCGATTGCCTCAAAGACGGCCTGCGGACTGCGGGCGAGCCCGGCATGCTGGCCGTCGTGCAGGCCATCGAGACCAGCAACGAGCGGGTGCTGGACCTGCTGCAGCAACTGCGCATCCTGCTGCAGGTCCAGGAGTACAGCGACGGCGAAATCGTGGACCTGGGCGCCCTGGTCCTGCGCACCTTGCCGATCCTGGAGGGCTCGTTCGCCGAGCACCGGATCCCGCTGGTCACGGCGCTCGCCGAGGGCCGCTTCGAGGTGCAGGCCAGTGCCACGCAGCTGCAGCAGCTGCTCCTGATCCTGTGCGCGCACGCACTGGATGATGTGCGGCGCCAAACGCCCTTGGCGGACCGCCAGCAGGAAGTCCGGGTGTCCTTGCAAGGGGATGCCGGGCAGATCTGCCTGCGGGTGGAAGACTCCGGTCCGCGCAGCGGTGCCGAACTGCGCAGCCGGCTGGCCTTCGGGGCCGCAGCGCCTCAGGCCGGCCAGCGAAGCGATGACCGACTCGGCGTCGGCTACACCGTGGCGCAGCGGGTCGCCCAGGCGCATCAGGGCCAACTCGAAATCCAGGATTCTCCGTTGGGGGGCACGGCCTTCGTGCTCACCTTGCCACCCGCCGAGGTGCTGCGGGCGGCGGACCAGAGCAGGGCCTCGGCACCCTCGACCGTGGCAGGCGACCAGGCGCCTCAGGCGACGGGCTGAACCTTCGCGCCGGCCGTTGCGCCTGCGTCCGCCAGACCCTCGGCCATGGCGATCACGCCTCCCCCCAGGCACACCTCGCCGTCATAGACCACGGCCGATTGCCCCGGTGTCACCGCCCACTGCGGCTCGTCGAAGGCCAGGCGCATCGCGCCGCCCTCCAGGATCTCCAGCGTGCAGGGCGCATCGGATTGGCGGTAGCGGGTCTTGGCGGCGTAGCGGCCCGGCGCAGGGGCGTGGCCAGAAGCCCAGCTCAGGTCCTCGGCGCGCAGCGCGGACGAGAGCAGCCAGGGGTGCTCATGGCCCTGCACCACCCACAGCGTGTTCTTCTCGACATCCTTGCGCGCGACGAACCAGGGCGCGTGCTCGCCGGCGCCCTTTTGCGCGCCGCGCTCCTTCACCCCGCCGATGCCCAGGCCCTGACGCTGGCCCAGGGTGTAGAAGGACAGGCCCTGGTGCCTGGCGAGCGTGCGGCCCGACGGCTCCTTGATCGGGCCAGGCGCCTTGCTCAGATAGCGCTCGAGGAACTCGCGGAAGGGCCGCTCGCCGATGAAGCAGATGCCGGTCGAGTCCTTCTTCTTCGCATTGGGCAGGCCGATCTCCAGGGCGATGCGCCGTACCTCGGTCTTGTGCAGTTCGCCCACCGGGAACAGCGTTCTGGCCAGTTGCGCCTGGTTCAGGCGGTGCAGGAAGTAGCTCTGGTCCTTGGATGGGTCCAGGCCCTTGAGGAGTTGCACCCGGCCGCCGGTCTCGCGCACCCGCGCATAGTGGCCGGTCGCGATCTTCTCGGCGCCCAGGCGCATCGCGTGGTCGAGGAAGGCCTTGAACTTGATCTCGGCGTTGCACAGCACGTCGGGGTTGGGCGTACGGCCGGCCTGGTACTCGCGCAGGAACTCGGCGAAGACCCGGTCCTTGTATTCGGCGGCGAAGTTCACGTGCTCGATCTCGATGCCCAGCACGTCGGCCACCGAGGCGGCGTCGACGAAGTCCTCGTTGGAGGAGCAGTACTCGCTGTCGTCGTCGTCTTCCCAGTTCTTCATGAAGATCGCGACCACCTCGTGGCCCTGCTTTTTGAGCAGGTAGGCCGAGACCGCGGAGTCCACCCCGCCGCTCAGTCCCACCACGATTCGCTGCTTCTTCGCCATCCATGCGATTATCCCAGCCGGCCGGCCGCCGAGGTCGGCCGCAATCCCCATGGAACTCCGACAACTCCGTTACTTTGTCCGTGTCGTCGAGCTTGGCAGCCTGAGCCGGGCCGCCGCCGACCTGTCCCTGGTGCCTTCGGCCCTGAGCCAGCAGATCAGCCGCCTCGAGGGCGAGCTGGCCACCCGGCTCCTGCAGCGCGGCGCCCAGGGCGTGTCGCCCACCGAGGCGGGCCTGGCCTTCTTCCAGCAGGCCCAGCTGGCCCTGCGCCACGCCGAGCAGGCCGCCCGGGCGGCGCAGCAGGCGCGCCTGACCGGCACGGTGACCGTGGGCCTGGCGCCCACCACCGCCGCCGTCCTGGGCCTGCCCCTGATGCGGGCGATGCGCGAGCGCTACCCGGACGTGCGGCTGCACATGGTGGAAAGCCTCTCGGGCTACCTCTCCGACATGCTCAATTCGCGCGTCCTCGACCTCGCGGTGCTGTTCGACACCGACCCGGCCAAGCGCTGGAGCGTCACCCCCCTCATGACCGAGCGGCTGTATCTGATCCAGTCCCGGGCGCACCTGTTCCGGGAGGCGCCGGCGCGCCTGTCCATCTCGGGCCTGCGCGGCGTGCCACTGATCCTGCCCACCGGCCCCCATGGCCTGCGCAGCACGATGGACCGGGCCTTTGCCCGCGCCAAGCTGCGGCCGCAGCTGGTGGCGGAGGTCGACTCGCTGGCCATGCTGATGGATGCGGTCGACCACGGCCTGGGGGCCACGGTGCAGCCCTGGGCGGCGGTGGGGCGCTTTGCCGACGCCGACACCCGTTTCGCCCTCAGCGAGATCAGCGACACCGGGGCGCGCCGGTCCAACGCCCTGTGCAGCCTGTCGGACGACGAGCTCTCGCCGGCGGCCCTCGCCGCCCGGGTGGTGCTGGCTGACTGTGTGCGGCAGCTGGTGACCGAGGGGCGCTGGCGCGGGGCGAAGTTGAGCCCCTGAGGTCGGGGGGCCGCGGGGCAGGGGCTGCCGCCACGCAGGCGTTCCCGCGGGGGTTGGCCCGGACGGGGTTTCACGAATCGTGAAGGCCCCCTGCCTGTCGCAGGCTTCCCGGAGGCCAGGCCCGGCCCTAGAGTCACTGGATGCTCGACGTCCTCGTGATCGGTGGCGGCAATGCCGCCCTCTGCGCCGCGCTGACCGCCCGCGAAAGCGGCGCCAGCGTGATGCTGCTCGAATCCGCCCCGCCCGAGTGGCGCGGCGGCAACTCCATCCATACCCGCAACATCCGCTGCATGCACGACGCGCCGCAGGACGTGCTGGAGGACGCCTACCCCGAGGAGGAGTTCTGGCAGGACCTGCTCAAGGTCACCGGGGGCATCACCGACGAACACCTGGCCCGCACCGTGATCCGCGACAGCGCGGTCTGCCGGCCCTGGATGCGCAGGCACGGCGTGCACTTCCAGCCCTCGCTGGCCGGCACCCTGCATCTATCGCGCACCAATGCCTTCTTCATGGGCGGTGGCAAGGCCCTGGTCAATGCCTACTACCGCAGCTGCGAGCGCCTGGGCGTCGAGGTCCGCTACAACGCGCCGGTCGACCGGCTCGAGATCGAGGACGGCCGTTTTGTCGCCGCCTGGGTCCAGGGCGAGCGCATCGCCGCCCGGGCCTGCGTGCTGGCCTGCGGCGGCTTCGAGTCCAACCGCGAGTGGCTGCGCGAGGCCTGGGGCCAGAACGAGCGCGGCGAGTGGCCCTCGGACAACTTCCTCATTCGCGGCACCCGCTTCAACCAGGGCGTGGTGCTCAAGGACATGATGGCGCAGGGCGCCGACATCATCGGCGACCCCTCGCAGTCGCACTGCGTGGCCATCGACGCCCGCGCGCCGGCCTATGACGGTGGCATCTGCACCCGGGTCGACGCGGTGTCCCTGGGCGTGATGGTCAATCGCGAGGCCAGGCGCTTCTACGACGAGGGCGAGGACTTCTGGCCCAAGCGCTACGCGATCTGGGGCCGGCTGGTGGCGCAGCAGCCCGGGCAGATCGGCTACTGCATCATCGACAGCAAGGCCGTCGGCCGCTTCATGCCCCCGGTGTTCCCGGGCGTGAAAGCCGACACCCTGCCCGAACTCGCCCGCGGCCTGGGCCTCGACGAAGCCGCGTTCATGGAGACCCTGAACGCGTACAACGCCGCCTGCCGGGTCGGTACCTTCGACCACACGGTGCTGGACGACTGCCATACCGAGGGCGTCACCCCGGCCAAGACCCACTGGGCCCGGCCGATCGACACCGGCCCGTTCTATGGCTACGCGCTGCGGCCCGGCATCACCTTCACCTACCTGGGCCTGAAGTCGAACGACCGCGCCCAGGTGCACTTCAACGGCCGGCCCAGCGACAACCTGTTCGCCGCGGGCGAAATTTCGGCCGGAAACGTGCTGGGCAAGGGCTACACCGCCGGCGTGGGCATGACCATCGGCACCACCTTCGGCCGCATCGCCGGCTTCCAGGCCGCCGCCGCCGTCCAGGGCCGCCGCGTGCCCGCCGCCTATCCCCTTGATGTCCCCGAGGAGGCCGCCCATGCAGGCGCTTGATTCCCTGGTGCGCGACGCCCGCGCACTCGCCGAGGGGCAGCCCGTGCCCCTGTCGCCCGCCGAATCCGAAGTGGCGCGGCAGATGCAGATCTGCAATGCCTGCCGCTACTGCGAAGGCTTCTGCGCCGTCTTCCCCGCCATGACCCGGCGCCTGGAGTTCAACGCCGCCGACATCCACTACCTCGCCAACCTGTGCCACAACTGCGGCGCCTGCCTGCACGCCTGCCAGTACGCGCCGCCGCATGAATTCGCGGTGGCGGTGCCCCAGGCCATGGCCCAGGTCCGCGGCCAGACCTACTCCGACTACGCCTGGCCGCCGGCCCTGGGCGCGCTCTATCGCAGGAACGGCGTCACCGTGGCCCTGGCGCTCTCGCTGGCCCTGGCCCTGTTTCTCGCGCTCGCCGCCGCCAGCCAGGGCGGCCTGTGGCATGCGCCGCTGGCGGGCAACTTCTACGCCGTCTTCCCGCACAACACCCTGGTGGCGATGTTCGGCAGCGTGTTCGGCTTCGCGGTGCTCGCGCTGTTCCTGGGCGTGCGCCGCTTCTGGCGCGAGCAGGCCCCGGTGCGGGAGGTGCCGGCCGACGGCGCCGCCACCGAAGCGGCGAAGGCGGCGCTCACGCTCAAGTACCTGGACGGCGGCCACGGCCAGGGCTGCCATGACGAGGACGACCGCGCCACCCACGCGCGCCGCCGCGCCCACCACCTGACCTTCTACGGCTTCATGCTGTGCTTCGCCTCGACCAGCGTCGCCACCCTGTACCACTACGTCATGGGCTGGCAGGCGCCGTACCCGGTCCTGAGCCTTCCGGTAATCCTGGGCACGCTGGGCGGCATCGGCCTGATCCTGGGCCCGCTGGGCCTGCTGCGCCTGCACTTCCAGCGCCCCGCCCTGCACGGCGACCGTGCGCAGCGGCCGATGGACGTGGCCTTCATCACCCTGCTGCTGCTCACGGCGGTGACGGGCCTGGCGCTCCTGGCCTGGCGCGACACTGGTGCCATGGCACTGCTGCTCGCGGTGCACCTGGGCGTGGTGATGGCGCTGTTCCTGACCTTGCCCTATGGGAAGTTCGCCCACGGCATTTTCCGTGTCGCGGCACTCCTCAAGTTCGCGATCGAAAAGCGCCAGCCCAATCGGCTGGCCCTGGGCGCGGATTGAGCGTCGGGGAAACCCCGACAGCCGACCTGCGACACTTCCGGGTTCGAAGAGGGTGGTGACACCCCGAGATGACGGTTCCAGGGCTGCCCGGCCAGGCCCTGGTCCCTCGATGATTGCGCCGACGATCTGGAGAGAAACATGAGCGAATCCCGCCAATCCGTTTTCAACCGCCGCCAGGCCCTGGCAGCTGCCGCCGGCGCTGCCGCCGCCGTGGCGCTGCCCTCGGCCCAGGCCCAGTCCGCCTGGCCCAACGGCCGGCCGATCCGCTTCCTGGTGCCCTTCGCGCCTGGCGGCACTTCCGAGATCGTGGCCCGCTCGGTGGCCGCCGAAATGTCCAAGCAACTGGGCGTGTCGGTCTTCGTCGAGAACAAGCCGGGCGGCGCGGGCGTGACCGCGATGTCGGAGGCCGCCAAGGCCGCACCCGACGGCCACACCCTCATCCTGACCCACGTGGGCACGCTGGCGGTCAACCCCTACATGCTCTCCAACCAGCCCTACGACGTGAACAAGGACTTCACGCCGGTCACGCTGCTGGCCAAGGTGCCCAACGTCTTCGTGATCCACCCGGACGTGCCGGCCAAGAACTTCAAGGAGTTCGTCGCCTATGCCAAGAAGAACCCGGGCAAGCTCAATTACGGCTCCGCCGGCAACGCCAGCGCCGGCCACCTGGCGATGGAGTACCTCAAGCTGGTGACGGGCATCTTCATCACGCACATCCCCTACCGCGGCACCGGCCCGCAGCTGACCGACCTGCTGGCCGGCCGCACCCAGGCCTCGTCGGCGGGCATGCCCGCCCTGGGCGCCCACATCCGCTCGGGCAAGCTGCGCGCGATCGCGGTCGGCACCAGCCAGCGCATCGCGGCCCTGCCCGACGTGCCCACGGTGCAGGAGATGGGTTTCAAGGACTTCGAGACCTCGCAGTGGTACGGCATGCACGTGCCGGCAGGCACCCCGCCCGAGATCGTCAAGCGGCTCCAGGAGGAGTCGTACAAGGCCCTGCGTTCGAGCGCGGTGACCGAGCGCTTCGCCACCGACAACGCGGTGGGTGGCGGCGGCCCCTCCAGCGAGTACGCGGCCTTCATTGCCCGTGAGCAAAAGATCTGGAGCGACATCGTCAAGCGCGCGCAGATCAAGCCGGACTGAGTCCCGGCGTCCGCATGTCCGGCAGGCCGTCAGGGCCTGCCTGGACGACAAGCCCGGCGCCGGCAGCGGCCCGGGCTTTTTTCTTGGCCGACGAAGGGATCCCCGGCCGATCGCCCCTTCAGCCGGCGGCGATCACCTCGGGGCTGGTGTGGACCATCTCCATCGGATACCGCCTGCCCGCGAGGTAGTCCTCCATGCACTGCACCACCAGGGGGCTGCGATGCCGGCTGGCGCTGGCGCGGACTTCCTCGGGCGTCATCCACAGGGTGCGGACGATGCCCGCGTCCAGGCGCGCGCCGGGCACCACGTCGCCCAACTCACCGCAGAAGGCCAGGCGCAGGTAGGTGATGTCCTCGCCGCTTCGGCTGTGATTGGAGCGGGTGAGGTAGATGCCCACCAGCGCGGTCGGCGTGAAGCGATGGGTCGTTTCTTCCAGCGCCTCGCGCGCGCAGCCCTGCGCCGGCGATTCGCCCGGGTCCAGGTGGCCGGCCGCGTTGTTCAGGCGAAGGCCGTCGGAGGTCTCTTCCTCCACCAGCAGGAAACGGCCTTCGCGTTCGATGATCGCGGCCACGGTGACATGGGGGGTCCAGCGGGTCGTCATGCGGCCGATTATGGGCCGCGCCCCGGCGAGGCCGCCGCAGGCGGGCAGGCACTAGCCGGCGTATTCGGCCGCGCCCTGCACCCAGATGAAGGCCTGCACGTCCATCATGTCCCGCGCCTGGAAGCCGGGGTGGCGGGCCAGGTCGCGCCGGATGATGGCGGCGAACGTGAGCGCGCTCTCGTAGACCGGCCAGGCGGGCGCGCTGTCGTAGCGCAGGTCGAAGCCGTAGGCGCGGGCCGCGGCCCGCGTGACGCGGGGCTTGAGCAGCAGGTGCCGGTCCGGCCGGGCAAGGAAGCCGAAGGCGGTCAGCACCGGCCAGCCTGGCATCCGGCCCGTGGGTCGGGGCAGCTCGGCCACGGCCTGGGCCCAGTCGCCGAAGCGGCGCTCGAGGCTGCCACGCTCATATAGGAAGGGATAGAGCTCGTGGGCGAACAGCCGCGCGCCGGCGGCCGGCCGCAAGGCTTCGCGCAGGGCCATCTTCTCGAAGGAAAAGAGCAGGCCGGCCTGAGTCTCGATGCGCAAGGCGGTATCGGCCACCTGCCGGTAGGCGCCGCGCGCCAGCAGCTTGCGGAAGTCGTCGGGACCCAGGAGCCGCTGCCAGGCCTGGTGGGCGCGCTCCTTGGTGGCCCGCTCCGCAATCAGGTAGGCGTCGTCGGCAAACCCCTCGGGGTAGTAGAGCTGGAACTTTCGACGGCAGCGCGCCGCGCCCAGGTAGCTCACATTGCCCGCCCGCGGACCGCTGGCCGTGGCATGGAGGGAAAGGGGTCTGGCCATCCCCGCAGATTCTGGCCAGGCCCCAGCTCAGCGGTGTAGGACAGGGGCCCGGCTCGGGCTTGGCTCGCCTCCGACGCGGCCTCCGGCTCAGTTCGTGGGAGAGGTCGACCTAGGGTTTGTGCGGAGGGCTCCGCCAAACAAGGCAGAGCGTCTGCAAGCTCATGTAAGCTCCCGTTAAGTAACAAGCAGCGCGGGCTCGCGCATGCTGAAAACAACAAGAGGAGCGCTTATGCAGATTGGCATCCCCGCCGAGACGTTCGCGGGCGAGACACGCGTCTCGGCCACCCCTGAGACCGTCAAGAAGCTCACAGCGGCCGGACACGAAGTCCGGGTGCAGGCGGGGGCAGGTCTCGCGGCCAGCGTCACCGATGCCGCCTTCGAGGTTGCCGGCGCCCGGATCGTCGGCGCGGCCGAGGCGCTGAGTAGTGAGATGGTGCTGAAAGTGCGCGCTCCCTCCGCGGCGGAACTCGGCCAGATGCGGGTGGGGTCGGTCCTGGTGGGCATGCTCAACCCCTTCGACGCCGAGGGCCAGGCGCGCATCGCGGCCGCCGGCCTCACCGCGTTTGCCCTGGAAGCGGCGCCGCGCACCACCCGGGCGCAGAGCATGGACGTGCTGTCCTCCCAGGCCAACATCGCCGGCTACAAGGCGGTGATGATCGCCGCCGACCGCTACCAGCGCTTCTTTCCCATGCTGATGACGGCCGCCGGCACGGTCAAGGCCGCCCGCGTCGTGATCCTGGGCGTGGGGGTGGCCGGTCTGCAGGCAATTGCCACGGCCAAGCGATTGGGCGCGGTGATCGAGGCCTCGGATGTGCGTCCTTCGGTCAAGGAGCAGGTCGAGTCCCTGGGCGCCAAGTTCATCGACGTGGCCTACGAGACCGACGAAGAGAAGGAAGCCGCGGTGGGCGTGGGCGGTTATGCCCGGCCGATGCCCCAGTCGTGGCTGGACCGCCAGAAAGCCGAGGTGGCCAAGCGGGTGGCCCAGGCCGATGTGGTGATCACCACCGCCCTCATTCCTGGCCGCGCCGCGCCGGTGCTGGTCACCGAAGACATGGTGCGTTCAATGAAGGCCGGCTCCGTGATCGTGGATTTGGCTGCCGCGCAAGGGGGCAACTGCCCGCTCACGGAGGCGGGCCAGACCGTGGTCAAGCACGGCGTCACCCTGGTGGGCGAAACCAATCTCCCGGCCCTGGTGGCCGCCGACGCCTCGGCGCTGTACGCCCGCAACGTGCTGGACTTCCTCAAGCTCGTGATCGACAAGGAAGGCAAGTTCTCGGTCGACCTCGAAGACGACATCGTCGCCGCCTGCCTGATGGCGCAGGGCGGTGAAGTGAAGAAGAAATAAGGGCCGGAACAAGGAAGCACCGCCATGGACATCATTTCCCCCACCCTCACCAACCTGATCATCTTCGTGCTGGCCATCTACGTGGGCTACCACGTGGTGTGGACCGTGACGCCTGCGCTGCACACGCCCCTGATGGCGGTGACCAACGCGGTCTCGGCCATCGTGATC
>JACCDG011119925.1_pt1 | contig 40630 bp, 72 predicted proteins | sample 7442471 | NCBI WGS metagenome assembly JACCDG01 (sample SAMN15323444, study PRJNA562643) | freshwater metagenome | isolation source: river surface water | place: USA:Blue River Watershed | collected 2017-08-17 | reverse complement strand
TGTATTCACGTCGTCGCTAACATGGATAAGTGAGCTGGCGCAAAACGCGCGTCGAGCGGGGGCGTCGTATGTCACGTTCCGTGTTGTGCAGGATTCGGAATCTGCCAACACGCGTGCCCGGTCGCTGCGGGTATTCGTCGAGGATGACGGCAGCGGTATTTACGACCCATCGGTACTTCTGAATCTTGGCGTCTCCGGATGGGACGATGTGACCAAGCTGACCGAGACACCGTTCGGGATGGGCTTCACATCCGCTGTAATGGCTGCTACGTACGTAGACGTAACTAGCCACTTCGGAAGCGTCACGATCACATCGAGCGATCTGATCATGCAGCGGCCCATCGAAGTCGACACGCATGCGCCGCGTACAACAGGCAGCGTAGTTTGCCTTCACTTCTGTGATACTGCGGAAGCATCGATAACAGTAAACGGTATCAGCAGGGAAATACACAAGCGCCTTGACCGATTTCCGATCCAGGTTTTCTGCGAAAGCGCGCACGAGCTGCGCGCAGCAGTTAATAATAACACACGCGGCACGGGCCAAGCAGACTTCGCGCGGTTTTACTCAGAGGATATGTGTATAACGTATCCAACAGCGTGGTCCTGCTTTCTCTCTGACGGGTACCTGCAGTACAGGCTGTCGATTCCGATCTACGTGCAAGGGATCCGTACGGATAACACCTTCTCGTCGTTCTACCAACTAAGCGCCATAGAGCTTGGCGATAGCTACATGGCCCGATTTCCGGATCGCACGCAGCTGCTCGACTATGTCGGCACGGTCTCGCCGCGTATAGATCGTGCGTTAAAAGGTCTCATTACCGTCTTCATTAAGAAGGCAGTAACGGAGGTACTGGTAATTAATGATGCGCCGACCACGCGCCATTTCGTCGGCCTGCTGCACAGACGCGGACTGCCGGTGGACAGTCGGTTGGAAATCAACGGATTCCCAACCGACCTATTCAGCGTACTGACAACCGGCTCAGGTAAACCGGACTCGAATGCGCATGACTTCGTTGCAGAGTCATTTGAAGAAGGTTTTAAAAGTTACGGCACACACTTTACAAACGTCGGTGCCGAGGATGGGATATCCGTGCTGTATGACGCGGCGGGGCATGTAGAAGCATACGACTTTTTGCAGGGTTTCGTGCAAGCCGTCCTCGCAGAAAGCAAGGTCTGCCGCATTGTGCGCACCGTCTCCCCCGAGTCCAGGCTGGCGGCTGCTGTAGACCGGAGTTCGCGGCAAGTGCGCGCTCGTCTCGGTATTCTGTCGCCCGAGGAGTCGTGGCATTGGGAAAGTCCGCGAGATGCGCGTAACTTCGAGGTAACCGCCCAGGCTGTCTTGCCTGCTATATACAACAATATGCGGGTGGTACTCGGCGACACGCTAGTACTAGAGCGTACTGTCGGTTGCGGCACCCACGTGCAGAAGTTCATCTTCACCAACCGCGTCACAGTGCAGTTCAAACACCCGAACGGGGAGGTGCGTAGTACCCGCCTCGCAGACATGCACATCCTTCCGGTATGCCGCTTCAAGTTGGCGGAAGTCACAGACGACAATACGGAAGTCACAGACGACGATGCAGAAGGTAGTGCCAACATCGCATCGTGTAACGCACACGATTGTAGTTCCAGCGATGAAGATCACGACGTGGTCATCGTGTGGCCAGACGCGGATTCGACTACGATAGCCGAGACGTTGCGAAACGCCAGTTCGCATGCGGTACGCAATACCATAGAAACCGCTGTTCTGATAGCTGGGGACTTCACGGACCATGACGGTAACATGCTGCACGATATGCATCGCGACAACTCGGTGGCTCTGCACCTAGACCTGATAGCGATGCTCGGTCTTAGCGCGGGTGCGTCGATAAAGCATGCGATTCTAAACGGCGTGCCGCTGCATTATATACTCGACGACGATTCTGTTCGACATGACGTGACTATCACCCGCCTTGCAGGCGACAAGATGGCGGATATCGTCGTCAACTACACGCGCACCCCGCAGAGCTAAGTTATAAGAGAGGCGGGATTTTCCGCTTCTTTATTAGCTACTAATAAAGGCCGCGCGAGGCGGCCTCTACTATCGACGAGCGGGCTCGTCACCAAATATAACCGGGCTGTACTCGATAGCCCGCAGATCGCTGAAGTCGACCATGCTGCCGATGTAGTTGCGGGCACGTACGAACTCTCCGGGTATCTTCTCCATGTCCCGTACCAACGGCGGCAAGAACTTGCCCGGATGGTCGAAGGGGCCCCAGTGTCCCTGAGCCGACAGCTTCATACCGAGAGCGCGGTCCGTCGTGAAGCCGGTCGTGCCGTCGTACGGTCGGAACGACACGCGTGCGCAGCGGGCTGCGGACACGCGCATTGCGTCGCCAATGAAGTCACTTGATAGTGCCTCGTTCACGTACGGTAGATGGTAAGCGCACTCCGCGGGAACTGCGGAGCGCAGCGCGGTCTCCACGGCATCCGCCACGTCCTGCATGTCATACATAGCGCCCGCGAGAGCCGGATCGTCACCGGGCTTAGGCGAGGTGCGGAGCGCAATGAAGTTGCTCCACGACGTGCCAGTGATAACGCAGCGCGTCCACATGTATGGTTCCACAATACGGTTGACATGTTCTTTGTGCACGCCGTGCCCGGCCAAGAACCTTGCGTTCCCAGCAGCTGTTTGCGACGATGCGCGCCATGACATAACTGCCGCATCGTGCTCCTCTCCTTCGAGAACCTGCGCAGGCTGCATGCCGGGCTTGTTGACGCCGAAGCGGCGAGGTATGAACGGGTCGTTCTCGATCTGTTCGAGTACGCGTTCTATCGGTACGGCTCGCGACGACATCGCACTCTTCGCAAGAATGCGGTGTGTATTGACTTCTGCCTGTAAGAACTTGGGCATTGTCACTTCGAGCGTCGTGACTACGCCGATGTTCTTGTACGTCGTGCATGCCACGACCTTAGCGTCTATTTTTAGTTTTTCCATGGTGTCTCCGCGTAGCGTAAGTGCTACAGAAGTATTATACCAAACTAAACAACGGATTTACATTATTAGCTGCTTATACGCAACTAGGCGCCATTTTTTGGTATAACAACTATGAAGGAGAACATACGCATGTCTACGATAACCGAGGCGGCCATGTTGGCTGCGCTCAAGCGTCTTGGCGAGGCCGAGGCGCAGGCTTACCGTCTGGCAGGGACGCCGGGCGAAGCGGCGGCCATGGCGGCCTTCACGGAGGCCGTAAAGGCTTCCGCGGAGGCTCGTGCGAAGCACGGGCTGGCGCTGAAGGACCCCGTCTACCGCGCCGGGATCGAGGCGCTTGCCCGCATCAAACGACAGGCATGACCAGCCGGCGGGAGCCGGAAGAGACTGCAAAGTCTCTTCTTAGCCATTAGTAGCTTATACGCAAATGCGCGGCGGAACTTGGTATAATAAATATGAGCACCAATTACCACCCATTTCGGGTCGGCGGTGTAAGGAGAACGCATGAGTCACAAGCTGCCCGAGGACCCGAGGGCGCTGCTCAAGGAGGCCTGCGACGCCCTGGAGCGCTTGCTGCAGGAAGAGACATCGTCGGCGCTCGCGCAGGAGCGGGCGAACTATCTGCGCCTCCGCGAGAGGCACTTCACGCTCGAGCGGCGTGTCGAGAGCGCCGAGGAGCGCTGCGAGGAGCTGCGAGCGGACATCGAGCCGCTCCAAGAGCGGCTCCGTCAGACGGAGCTGGTCCTCAACGCCAAGCGAGGGGAACTCGAGACCGCCCGGCATGAGATCGCTAGTCTTCGCATGCAGCTCGGGGTCAATCCGGTATTCGGTGAGCCCGCGCCTGCCTCGGGGCAGGCGGCGTGCTACTGTGGGAAGCCAGTAGATACCACGAATCCGGACTGTGTGGAGTACGGACTTTGCGAAGAGCACGCGGAGGACGCGTGAGCGACATCCCAGCGCACGACTGCTACATCGGGTGCCCGTGCAAGCGGGTACCACAACCACCGGCTGTTCGGCGGCTCATAGCCGCGAACGACGGCGTCGTCGCCAAAGAGAAGGAGGACGAGCTGTACGAGATCTTCCGCCAGGGGCACCGCGCGCAGCTGGAGATGGTCGCGCATCGTCTCGGAATGGCGCACGAGGGGGCAACGGACCAGTCGATCTGTCACGCGATGGCCACATGTCGCGCGGCAGATCATGACCCGAAGCTCGGCGCCGGTCGGGGGTTTCTGCAGTACGTGGAAGCGCTGCGAAAGGAGCGTGACGAGCTTCTTCCGCTGCGCGAAGCTGTGAAACTCCTGCAGAGCAGTCTGCAGTACGCACGGGCCGAGTTGGCCGCACTCACAGGGGAGGAGAAATAAGTGGCCGATACTGTAAAGCTCAGGCAACTCGCAGCCTGCGATCCCGGGGAGGCGTACGTGGGCTCCCACGTGTCCTTCCAGGCTGCGTGGGACGCGTGCATGCAGCCTGGGTGGATGACGTGGGCGCTCTTTCACAGCCAGCAAGGCACGGAGGGGGGTTTCGCGAATATCTACGTAGACGTACTGGTGCACCTGCGTGAGTACGCCGGGCAGCACGTGCAGGTGTACGAACAGGGCATCGCTGCCCTGCGGCAGTGGGCGCTCGTGCAAGACGGCGCGGCGCTCGCCGCGCGCAAGACGGCCAGAGATGACATACTCTCGGCCGTGGCGCTCGACGACGAAGACAGCTTCGCCGCTCGCGAACGCCGCTGTTATATGCGCGCGGTTGCCGATATGGTCAAGGAACCCGAGTACGTCAATCTTCGCCTCGCCGATGGCTTCGCCATCGGCGAGGTCGCTGGAACGGTGCCAGACGTGTGGGAAGACCCGGGCGGGCTTGGGGCACGGATTCGCACGGAGGTCTGCGACATCATCCGGAAGCGGCATCCGATGTGTCCAATCTCGGAGGATTGACCGGCCCGCGGGAGCGGGCAAGAGGCGTTGTGCCTCTTATTATTAGCTGCTTATATTGCAATTAGCTTCCACTTAGTGGTATAAGGCAGTCACACAACAAGGAGCGTTCCTGTGAATAACTACACACACTGCTTTTATAAGCCCGGCGCTACCAACATGGAAGATGTCGCCGTCCAAAAGCTCGGTGGTTTCTGGTTCGGCGGTTACGGCGGTAAGTCGCGGGCCGCTATCCTAGAGGAAACCGGCGCGGAGCTTACTGAGATCGACGTTGCGGTCGCGGCCATCGATAAGGCACAACGAGAGACGCTATGCACAGGCCCGGCCAGAATCACGTACGCGACGTTCATGGAGATGCTTGAAGTCCTGCCGCCCCAGCGATGGATGCGCGGAGGGCACAGCGAATTCTTTCATATCTCGGAGCATATCGGTGGACCGTACGTCTCGTGGTACGCGCGTGTAGGCGAGGGGGACTACGCGAAGTACTACACGCTAGTCGAGCACTGCGGCATAGCCCATTCTGTCCTGCTAGACATGGTGAACAAGTTCGAGGCCCCGAAGAAGGCGACATGACAGACACACACAACCCATGTGAGAGGCTATTCGGCGAGAGCGGCGTCGAAGACGTCAGTCTCGTAGAAGCCACAAGAACTCGCTACCTCAACTACGCGCTGAGCGTAGTTACCAGCCGCGCCCTGCCCGACGTACGCGATGGGCTAAAGCCCGTTCAACGGCGTCTTCTGTACGGCATGTTCCAGATGGGCGTTACAGCTGATGCGCGCTATCGTAAGTGTGCTGCAGTAGTCGGCGAAGTAATGGGCAAGTATCACCCGCACGGTGACGCGTCTATCTACGACGCAATGGTGCGCATGGCGCAGTCGTTCAGCCTGCGGTATCCGCTCGTCGACGGTCACGGCAACTTCGGTTCGCTCGACGGTGATGGCGCAGCCGCAATGCGATATACCGAGTGCCGGCTGTCTTCAATGGCCGGCGAGCTACTCAATGAGTTGAAGCAGGACACGGTCAACAAGAGGCCGAACTACGACGGCCAGTACGAGGAACCTGAAGTTCTGCCAGCGCAGGTTCCTACTCTTCTTCTTAACGGTAGCACGGGTATCGCAGTCGGTCTCGCGACTAACATTCCGCCGCACAACATGGGTGAGATCATAGCGGCGCTGCAGGCCCTCATTACGAATCCGGAGTTGCCGGATGACGCAGTTGCGGACTACATAAAGGGGCCCGACTTCCCGACCGGTGGGGAGATTCTCAATACCGCCGAAGAGCTGCGACAGATAATGTTCACGGGCCGTGGTACTGTGAAACTGCGTGGTGAGTATCACGAAGAGACTAGGAAAAATAAGCGGCTTATAATTATCACGAGTGTGCCCTACGGAATCGAGAAAGGCGCACTCGTCGAGAAGATAGGTGAGCTGATATCCGAGTCTAAGATCCCGCAGCTAATCGATGCGCGTGACGAGAGCACTACCGACGTACGTATCGTGCTTGAGCTTAAGAACCCGGACGGCGCTAAAGCCGCGATGGCCTACCTTTACAAGCACACCGCACTACAGCAGAACTTCCACGTCAACCTGACCTGCCTTGTGCCCGACTACGAGACAGGCAAGCTCATCCCGGGCGTGGTGAACGTGAAGGACGTGCTCGTACACTTCCTGAACTTCCGCATGGCAACCGTCGAGAGACGGCTCCAGTACGACCTAGACAAGCTCAACACCCGCCTGCACATCCTGAATGGGTTTGTAGCTGTCTTCGCGGACCTAGACGCGGCCATCGCGCTGATACGCGAGAGTCCCCGCAAGTCGGCGGCACTAGAAGCGCTCATCACACGATTCAACATCGACGAGGAACAGGCTAACGCAGTACTCGAGCTTAAGCTGCATCGGTTAGCGCAGTTGGAGATGGCGGACGTTGAATCCGAGCGGGCTACCAAGCAGGACAGCGCGGACAGGCTCTCTGCGCTGCTATCCAGCGACGAAGCGCGGTGGGATCTAATCAGTGAGGAGCTTGCTGAGATCAACAAGCTGTACGGTGACGCGCGCCGCTCTGCCATCGTTGGTCCGCGTGACGAAGAGAAGTACAACCCGGACGACTTCCTTGAGAAAGAGGATACGTGGGTTATCATCACGCGTAATGGACGTGTAAAGCGACAGAAGACCGTCAACGACGCTGGAACTGTGCGCGTGCAGGATGGTGACTCCGTGCAGTATGCGATTCACACCGACACCACACGACTAATCTCGCTGTTCACTGCGCAGGGCAGAGTGTACGCTATGCGTACGCTTGATATCCCGCAGTCCACCGGCAACGGCGAGCCTATACAGACGTTGCTCACGTTCAAGGATGCCGATGTAATCGTTGGCGCAATTCACTCATCGGACATCGCGTCCGAGCAATCGGAGATTGTGATCTTCACTAAGCACGGGCGCGTGTCACGAGCTATCGCTCACGAATACGGAATCGGAACGACGATGAAGACAGGCAAGCGGATTGTAGCTCTCGACGACGGCGACGCCGTAGTGTCAGTCGCGCTCAGCAGTCCGACTATGCGCTTCGTCGTTGTATCCGACAACGCCTGCATCTACACACTTAGCGCCAACGAGATTGCCCTACGCACTTCTGGTACAGCGAAGGGCTCGTTCTCATTGCCACTAGAGAGTCGGACATCTGTTATAGCGGCAGTCTGTAACGCCGCTGCGCCAATCGCAATAGTGGCGACAGGTGCAGAAGACGTGCCGATTACTGTACGACCGCAAATGTTCAAGCCGGGTGCTTGGGCAAAGCCGCAGGCTAAACTCCCAATCCGAGGTCGTGTATTAGCGGCTAATATTCCAAAGGTGCTATGATGCACAGAACGACACTAGTCGCCACAGTTGTCAACAGGTTCGTATTAGCGTTGGTCGTGTTCGTCCTCGTCTTCACTGCGATGTCTGCGGTCTTCGATACAGACAACACGGTTATTTATCTCTTTCCGCTCAAAGGGCTCGCGCAAGGGTTCTTGTTCTGCACAGGACTCTGTCTAACGCAAATCGCGGCTTGCCTATGGATGCCAGGGGCAAGGCCGGTCGCTATCCTGCCGTCGTGGATGAACATACCGTTCATGCGGGCCATGACCAAAGTAATGTCGTTCAGACATGCAGTGCACTTCTCTTCTGCAATACATGGCGATGATACGGCGTGCGTGTGCTGTGGTAAGCCACTTAAGAGCAGCAGCGGTGGCGGCCTCTTTCTAGCGCAAGTAGTGCTGATTGGTAACTCTGTTGGCTACGGCATGACCGCGGCGGCGGTGTACGTGTTCGTACACATGGACTGCCAGCGTGGCCCGGGTTTTGCACAGCTAAAGAGCGCGTGCGAAGAGACGGCGCAGTCCTACACGGGTACAGGGCTAAGCTTCGAACACTTCCTGCTAGAAGATCCATTTGTAAGGCAGATCCCACGGTCTAAGTATGAACGTTTGGACGAGGGTATTCGTAGCGTTGTCAGGAAGGCGGGCGATAACAATCGGTACCACACTAAGCTAGCGGCCGAGTGCATCATCCTCTGTAACCGGCTCAAGGCAGACAAGACCTTGGGTCGGACGATATAAGTAGCTAATAACCAGAAGGCAGGAGTGGGAATGAACGACAAGATCCTTAGCGCGCTTCACGAGTTCTTCAAGGAGTGCCATGCAGTCGCCGACAGCAAGGGTTGGCACGATGAGCCGGTCACTGCTGTGCCGTCGGACGCGGAGTACGCAATCGCCAACCGGGCGGTCGACTTTCTGGACTTCGCAGCAGTCGTCGAGAGTCTGCGCAAGCCGGGAGTAAGTAGCGGGCTACCCGGGTTCTCGCTGACGACGCGAGAGTTCCGCGAGACCATAAATGGTATGGCGCCTGAGAGAGTCAAGCTCGTCGTAAAGCTCATCCTCATTGCCACCGAGGTGGCTGAGGCCATCGAGCATATCGTACTCGCCAAACCGGAAGACGATATCCACACCGTACACATCAACGCCAAGGGTTCACCCGACGGTGTCGCAGTAGAGCTGGCAGATGTACTCATCCGCGTCGGTGATGACGTCATCGAATTCATGCTACCGATCATCGAGGCCTTGATGCGGAAACACGAGTACAACAAGACCCGTGAGCACAAGCACGGGAAGCTCGTATAAGTAGCTTATATGCTGATCGTTGACTTCGTGCAGCAGAAGCTAGCCAAGCTGAAGAAGCGGGTCCGTACCCGGGCTTACGACTACGTGAGCTACAACGTACACGACAACGAAGTGCGCATGACGTTCCGCAACAACGGGAAGCCGATAAGCGGGCCGGTGCGCAGCGTTAGTCTGTATGCGTACTATCCGAGTTCGCTCACGACGCGGTTCTCCTTCGCAGTCGACGCCTCCGAAAGCGAGATAAGCGTCGGTGGAACGTTGCTACCCGGGCTACTCGGTGTTGCAGCTCACGTTGATATCACATACGCGCTAGCGCAAAAGATCGTCAACTACCGCTCCACGCGCAAGCACACTCCCTACGACCGCGAAGTCCGTTTTGCTATTCATGACGGTAAAGTGTGGCTGACACTGTGGTCACCTGGCATGGATTGGTCGCAGGGTGACCGGAACTACAACTTCGACGTAGAGAAGTTCCTACTCGGTGAGACACGGTACTCTGCTAAGGAAACAGACCACGGCCTGTTCCAGATGCAGGTCGAAAAAGACGAGCCGATGTACACGGGAACGTACACAGCGGAGATATGCACGTGGCGGTACTCCCGCTTCCCGTTCATCGCTATCTCCCGCCCAACGTATAAGCTCGACATCACAAACGGTATTCCCGTGCCGGGTAAGGGCGAGAACTCGTGGGATTGTGGCGAGGACGCTATCTATAGCATAAGTACCGGTGCTAACGACTTGTATGAAGCTACGGAGAAGCTGCGCGAGTCGGTAAACCGCACGCGGTTGCAGTACGGTGGGGCAGGTTGGCGCCCAAGCGGTGCGGAAGCCAAAGTCGACGAAAAGGGTCCGGACGACATAGCCTGCATTCCGTCGATAGTTTGAGTATAAGTAGCTAATAAAAAAGGGGAGCCGCGGCTCCCCTTTTTTTATCTAGCCCTTCCCCTTACGGAAAGACGTCTTAACATCGAAGCCCGCCTTGTGGACTTTGTCTTTGTCCGAGATCTCAACGATCTCTCGGATGCCCACTCGGAGCACGTTAGTTAGATACGCCTCTATCTTCGTCCACGCCTCGAAGTCGGAGACTACTGACTGAAAGCCCATGTAGCGCAGGCACGGGTTGATCTCGGTCTCTATGCTGTCCGACTGGCCCGGAGAGTGCATGAGGAGAACAGGGGAAGCGCACCGCTCGAACGGAACGTCGGTCTCTAGGACGCCACGCGCAAAGTGCTGGTTCCACAACTCCCACGAGGGCGTTTCCGCGAGGTCCGGATTTGAGTAGATAGAGGACGTCAGGTCTGCGAGGCTGAACGCGTAGTAGAGCTTATCAAATCTTCCGTATGCAGCGAACGGATACAGTTTTCCGCAAAAACCGAGATAACGTGCCCGTATGCAAATCTGCGCTGAACGACGGCCGGAGACAAAGCAAGGTTGTGGGTTGGCTTCCTCCCTAAAGCTCAGCCCCTTTGCCTGGTCGGTCTTGCTCAAATGCCGACTGGTATTGCCTAGCGTGTGGCCGCGCCGTACTAGCGGGTGCTTATGGGGGAGTGGTGGCAGCCCTATGGAGTTCGCATCGCCAGTTTGCCACCATGAAGTCACGCGCTTATATCGTATCGTAGTATCTACGCCATGCGCGGCGGCGTGGTCGTAGTAGTCCCGAAATGGGCTCTCGATGAGCATGTGCCTCCTTGCTTATTAGCTACTTATATCTACGCTGCGTGATTTATTCTGAGCAACTGCCGCTCGTACGGCGTGAGCCGGGCGATCAACCGCTCCAAGTCCCTCTCCGCAAGACGCAGAAGCGGGGTATCGAGTACCGGAACGTAGTGCTCGTGCTGTACAATATAGTAACCATCGGCGGTTGCTACAGCGTCGACCTTGCGGCAGACCCTGTTTGCGGCACCGCCAACGAGAGCCTTCGCACCCTCCTCGTCACGGGTCAGCAGAAGACGTACTTGCTTGCTCCCGCGCGCGTCTTCTGGTGCGTACGTCCACTCAAATACCTCGAAGGCTGTGAAGACATACCCCGGTGTCAAGCGATCCGCTTCGTGTAATATCTCAGGCATCGTCGGGAATCCTCAGAAGTCTACGTTCGTATGGTGATAGCTTGGCGAGCGCATCCTTACGCGCCTTGACTTCGTAGCCCGCCAGCGGCTGATCCAGGCACGGGACGAAGTTCTTTGAGTCTACGGCTACGAAACCCATATCGTACGGAACTACCGTTATCGGGTTCCACGTGAGATACGTGTTCTCCTTGATGGCTTGATCGCGTAGCGCCGCGGTCGTTACGATGGCGTATCGTTCATACGACACCGGATTTCCGGTACCTTCGCCGCTACTACGTATCTTAATCTCGTACGCCTCGATTGCCGATGGGCACCAAGGGCGTGCGCGTTCGGGTGCCCGCTCGGTATACGCAGTTACGAACTGCAGATCGTCGTTGAGCCCGAGAATTCGACGTGTAACCGCGTCCGACAAGTCGGGCAGGTAGTCAGCGGTGTATACATTCGCCACCGAGTTAGATACGTTTTCCGGTTCCGCGATCTTTATGCCGTACCCGTTGATGCCCGTCAGCTTGTCGCTGTACTGCAGCACCATGCGCTGCGTACTGTGTTTGTTACTATAGTAGAGGACCATTATACCCGGCACGTATACCGCGGCAGCACCTACACGATGTACCAGCTCGCGTGCGCGTGCGAGTTCCTTATCATTCAGCATAGACCCGGAAATCCTCCCTGTATTGCGAGTTCACGTAACGCTGACGCTAACTTCATACCGATGAACCGACGCTGACTGTGCGTAGTCCGACCGCGGACTACATTGGTAAGGTTGTGCTCGCGCCGAGTTGTAGCGTCCGGCGAGCACCAACCGGACCAGATCGGCGGACAGTTGTCGCCACGCAGTTCGATGAGTGCGTCATAGCTTAGCTGCGTCAGCTCTACCGCTTTGGAGCGATTAAAGTCGTTGACGCGTTCCGCGAATAGGTCCGGGTTCTTCGAGGCCGCCGCGTGCCGCGCGGCGGCCTCATCGATACGATGCTCTCGGCGCAGACGGCGTACGAGTGCACCCCGCCCGGCCTTGTCCGAGTTCTTACTCCGCTTTCCCACCGCCACCCCTCTTCTTGGTGTCCTTCTTCTTGATATCACGTGCGTACCCAAACGCAAACGAGTCTACACCGTTGTGCACAGAGAACCGATATCGATAACCAGTTGCCCCGTCGGATATGGGCTTCGGATACCAATTGCTTATTTGGAGGCTGTTCGCCGTAATCTCGCTCTGCAGCAGAGCTAGTCTTCCAGGCTCACTCCGATGATCCAGCAGCAAGACGGTACCCGTGACTGGGAGCGGCTGGCCGCCGTATATGAACGTAGGATGCTCATCATCTGGTATGGCCCGACTTAGCAGACTCTCGAGCGTGGGGCTCGACTTTACGTCTAGCGCGGCAACCATTGCCTTGTTCGCCGCACCAGCCGCGCTTGCTGCGTCGAACGCACGGCTCGTTACCTCGCGTAGCAGTTGGAGAATAGCTTCGGCGAACGTCGGCCCGTCTGGTGGAAATACCCTGTCAGTTGGTAGCATATAGCTTGTGGCCCAGAACGGCTCCTCATCAGGATTATCGATATACACGAAGTCGATGTCGCCACCGCACGCCGTGCGCGCTACCGTGAGCAGGCTGTCAACGGTAATGGGATCGGCGAGATTGGGAATAGCGTTCTTGATGATCACGCCAGTATGGTAGTTGTCATACGTGGTCTTTGTTGCGGACGTGTACTGCACCCACTTGCCGTTGGGGCGTTCCGCGAGAAGCCGTGTTCGCACGTGCGATAGCGGGGTGCCGTCGACCACGTACTCCTGCCCTGCGTGCCAGCTCCATGCGGGCTCCGCCGCCAGCTCCCGTGCTAGCTTTGCCTCTTCCTCGGTCATACTTCTCATTTCCGCCTCGCAAGGTGCTCGGCCGCGCGCATGGCGGCGGCGCGGTTCGGGAACCGGAGGTCATCGCAGGCTCGGCCGCGAATCACCCACCACCCGCCGTCGTGTGGCACCACGAGCGTGAATCGACCGAAGCGGTTAATCCACCACAAGGACGAAAACCCGTATTTCGGCGTCTTGAACCAACGCTTCGCACGGCCGCGCCGGGTGTTTCGCTTGTTCTTCACGGGGTCTCCTCCGAATTATTAGCTACTAATACATCGTCCTCTTTGGCGGCGCGGTAGGGGCCTACATCGACAACACCGTCGGCGAGAGCCGCTGTCATTGCGCCCAGCGCGCCCTCCTTCCATACGGTGCAGGGTGACAGAGACCCGGACTCGGCCCACCCGCAAGCAGGGCAGGACAGCGCCACGGCCGTGCTGCCGAGCAGCCGAAGGTCTTTCGGAACAGCACAGCGACAAGGCATGCTCTTGGTCAGAAAGATGATGTTCATTACTCGTCCTTCGCTTTCTGCGCTTCGCGCGCCGAGGCCTCTTCGTACTGTTTATTGAATTGTGTGATCATATTCTCCCACGCCTCTACGAGCGCGTCCGCCGCCCCGTTGAGAATACGTGATGCCTCGGTGTCGAATGTAAAGCGAACCGTGGCTACGTGCCAAAGCGCATTGCCGATATTTGTCTCCGCTACCTCGTTCTGGAACTTCTGCACTATGGGCCACGCCAGAGATTCCGCTCTGGAACGTAGCGTGTGCATAGGTACGCGCACAGTCGCCGGGTCTGTAAGCAGCCACGCGAGCTGCTGCCCCAGAAGGGCGAAGTCAATACGCGGAACCGTCCCTACGGCGTTGCTTTGTAGTAGCGTGATCGCGATATCTCTTACCGAGAGCGACCGGGTTAGGTGACTCACCTTTGGGCTTGCTGCGATAGGCTTACCATTACACGTCGTGCAGGGAATCTGGGTCACCTGCTTAGCGCCTGACGACATGCAACGACACTGACTGACCGAGCCGCACCTCGGGCACGTGTTGATGAAGTGGGCGTGACTCACTTCGGCACCGTAGATTCTTCGATCTTGGCGCAGTACTCGGTGAACCGCAAACCGTCCAACCGTGCCAACGTTACGGGGCCAAACTCGCCGACCGGCGCGAGGGCGGAGTCACCTGCCGCGCAGCAGTCACTCCAGTTACACTCAGGGCAGCGGATAACGAAGGTGTGGTTAGCTAGGTGGGCCTCCAACTGCTTACTACACTTACAAAACTTTTTGGTCAGGATAAACGCTACGCGCATTCGTATTCTCCATCGGTTGATAAACGTAGGTTACACCTACAATAAGATTATACCATATTCGAGGCCCGACTTGCGGGCTCCGGAACTAAAAAGGGGCGCAAGGCCCCCGGTAATTATTAGCTACTTATACTACGTACCGGAAGCGGTCAACTTCTCGGCGTCCGCGACCACCTCATTCGTCCACATAACGCTGTCTTTCGCAGCACGCGTGGCAGACGCAATCGCCTCTCGTACGTCCCGGGCACTGCGCGTCCAGCCAGCTACGATACCATGCCAGCACCCATCTCGGAAAACAGCTTTGATATCCACATTACCGTCGCAGCTCCAGTAGAAGTCGCCCTTTGTAAAGCCGTGTTCGGTTAGCCACTTCTCGTCTTCGGCTAGCTTCTCAGGTGTTAGTGCCACTGGGCGGCTCCAGCAGTCCACGAGCAGCGTTGATGCTCGTTACTGTATTCTCAATAGCTCCTTCGGCGGTTGTGATAGCATCCGCTGTGGCAGCCGGTACGTCGTCGCCATACCCAAACCACCCGTTAATCGACGCACGCCATACGTAGGCTTCACGTTGAAAGCGACGAACAATAAGCTTAGAGCAACCGAGTTGCTGCCAAGCATCGTCGCCGATGCGTACGAAGTTCTTATCGGCCAACCACTGTTCATTATCCACTTATATCCGCCTCCTTCTTGGTCTCGGCGTTGACGTGACTAACGATAGCCAACCTAACTGCTTTCGCTTCTAGTATCTTCCGGATCTCCAGAAGTGCATACCCCAAACTGTCCTTGAATACGGTCACGGTCGAGTCAGTGATATCCTGCGTCAGCGAATACAACTCTTCGTGTAGCATGACGCGTATCATGGCGCCGTCGTCGTCGCGCATTATCTTTAAGTGCTCAAGTAATGGGTGCGTCCATAGCTGGGATTGCATACAGCCATGCGTTGCAGGATCGGTGATATCGTACGCCTCGACTGCATCACGCATAAGACCGTGCGAGCTGTGCTCTTGCAACCCCACGACCTTGTCATCGACGCATGACGGCACCAGCACGCACCACTTACCGCTCATCATCGCACGCATACCGCGCTGTGGCTCGAAGTACTGTACAGCCTCCCGAAACTCTTCGGGAATGACGGGTTTACTCGCGCTCGAATTCGGATCGCTCATATGCCTCCTTCACGTCGGGTGTGATCTGATCTACGTTCTTGCAGTACTTGCAGTTCCGGTCGCTATTACCGTGCAGGAACACATGATAGAGGATGGTCCGCGCCGTGGCCAGCTTCTTCTTTACGGCATCAAGCTCTTCCTGAGCTTGCGAGATAGCGAAGTCCCGCTGGATTAGCCGTGTGTCGCGCTCGTATAGCTGCGCGAGAAGATCGTCGAGCCGTTTCTGCTGCTCTTCGTGTTGCTTTACGGCCGCGTCGCGTTCCGCAATAGCGGTCTCGAGGTCTACCTGCTTCTCCGCGAGTTCGTTATCTCTCACAGTGAGCTTGCTATCACGAACAGCTATCTCGCCGAGTAGCCTGCTGATAATCACATACAGTTCGGACATCATCAGCGAGCGTTCCATGATGTGATGCGGCTCGAATAGGTCCCACAACTCGCGGGCCCGCTTCACCACACTCTGTTGATGCTCCGTGAATAAGTTACTTATAGGGTAGTGCATGTCGGACATAAGTGTCCTCCTTTCTACGACTATTATACCAAGATACTCCGAATATTAGCGGCTAATAAAAAGGGCCGCACGCGGCGGCCCATGTTTACGGTGCGGCGATACGCCGCATGCAGTACAGTACCTTACCGGTCTGCTCGCTGTATACAGCTACGATATGTCCCCACCCTTCAGCGTTAATGCCGAACAGGCCGTTGAGAATGCCGAGCATACCAACGGTGCACGTGCCGGTCCGAGACCACTGCACGACCTGGACGGTCGGGTGGTCAGCGAAAGCATCGTTGCATGGTACACGAGTCTCGAACAGCGCAGTAACGGCGTCCGCGTCGCTAGCTATCAACTGATTGAGAAGCGTTATCGCCTCGTCCACAGTCACCGACGTGCGAGGGCCCTCTGCCTCAGCGGGGCCGAGATGACGGGTCGCCTCGGAGGATACGTGGTCAAGCGAATTGGAAAGTGGCTGCACTGCGGCAACCCACTTGTCGCGGATGTTCTGCGGCAGGTCGTCCCACTCGGGGCACGGATCGCCACGATAGTTCTTGTTGGCCGTGGCCGGGTCACCCCCGGCGTTATACGCATTGTATGCCGCGCGAGCGCGGCTGATCTCAATCGGTTCCATGTGTCTCTTCGTTCTGCTCGGGAGTGGCTAGCTTAGTTCCTTTTACCGTAATGACGCCGGCACTGCGGAGCGATCTATCGATTGCACTCTGGACGTCATCTATCGTTATGGACGACTCTGCGGCGTAGTACGCGTCGGTATCTGCGTCGGCATGTGGATGTACAACAACACCGTCGCCCCCGGGCTTGAAGGCCGCAGTGCCTACCGCGGTAATGATGTCCATCCCTGACGGTGTCTTGAATCTAATGTATGCGAGCATCAGTCTCCGCTCTCAGCTGTGTGTTGTTGCAGTAACTCGTAGCTGCGCTTATTAGCTACTAATATCGCGTCTTCCTGCTTTCGGAACTCTTCGCGTACGCGTGCCACATGCGCAAGGAACTCCTCGGAACCGTGATCACCGTCCGCGTACTTATCAGCGTGCACCATTACCTTCTCCATGAAGCGTACTTCACGGATTACACGACGGAGTTCGTCGTATACCCTACTCTGGACCGCTTGGTCGCCGATACTCAGGTGGTGGGGTGCAGGGTCGTTCATATCATTGCGCGGACTCAGCAACCAGTCTTCTAGCTGGTCGGCAAACATACCTACATGATGTGTGCTATGCAGGGTGCCGCTCATGCCACGGCCCGCAGAGCTGTTAGGAGCCCGGCGATGCCAAGACCTATAGATAGGGGCACGTTGTGGTCCTGATACGCTAGTGCAACTGCTACGAGGGTAAGCCCGCTGATGCCGAGCAGTACTGTGCTCATGAGCGTTGCGCGGCCGCATGTTGTGGGCAGAGGTCTATCTCTATCTTGTCGCGGGAGCCTGCAGGGCGATAGCCCTTGCTAACCCACCCAGACGCAGCTACATCTGGCGAAGGCTTTAGTATTGCGTCACAGCCCGGTCCATCGCAGGTCAGGTGCAGGAATATACGCTCGCCGGTATCCTCGCGAGTTGCGTATACGCGGCTCATACGCGCTTCAATGCTGCGAGCTGTGCCTCAAGCTCCGTTGGCTGGAAGGCATATAAGCGAGCACCTACGCACTGCCATTCAAGCGGATTGCCGTCCTCATCTATCTTGATAACGCTGCACGATATCCGCGGGTCCTTGTACGCCTTCCGCAATACCACGTTTATGCCCGAACACGTAAGCTCGTCGTCTAGGTCGGGCACCCAGGTAGTGTGCGTAAGCCCGGTGGCCCACTCCGCGTCCTCGGGTTGTTGCAGGCGACGCCAGTTGATATCCGACGACCGCTCCACACGTCGCTGCGCCATACCCGGCAAGTATATCCATGACTTACAACTGGCGAACGCTATAGCGAGGTCCATTAGCCGCTTATCCACCTGTTTTCTCCTTCACTGGGTCTTTGCACGGACATGGGCCCGTGGGCCGATATCAGGGCCAGAGCCTCGTCTGGTTCCAGCGAGGCTCCGAAGTTACAACACTTAGCCCCGTGCGGGCACTGACTACAGGGTAGCTGCTTAGTGGCGGGGTTATTAGTCACTTATACGTTCTCCGAGTCCGGAAGTGCGTCGCACTCGTCACAAATAACGCCGCGGTACACGCACCCGTCGCATGGTGCGCCGCCCAAGTGACAGGAGCAGTTTCTACGCTTGTTGTGTATAATCGTTCCCTCGCAGCCGTTACGATTGCACAGGTCGCCTTCGGTGTAGCCGGGGCCTTTGTAAACCGGAACGGGAGGCACGAACGTACTATCAACAGGCGCATCGGCCTCTGCGTTCTGGTGAGCGCAATCGTTACACAAGTTGTGGTGCTTGCCGTTCCGGTCGCCACCACATTGAACGCACTTGAGTGGGTACGGGTCTGTCCGAGCTTCAGTTTTCGACGCATGTATGCTAACCGCCGCAGCACCGGCCAATACAGCCGCTACTACGCCCGCGCCGCTAAGCGTCTTACCTTCAAGAGACGCCATACGCGTAGCCACGGTGAGCGAGTTGGGTCGCGCATCCATTTGTGCTATCTCTGCACGTAGCTTTGCTACCGTTGTGTCCGCTTCATTACGCAAACGCGCGTACGATAGCTCCGTGTCCGTGGCCCTGTCGTTCAGCTGCTCGTTACGCATACGCAGACTACGGTTCTCTTGCCTCAGCCGGCTGTTGTCGGCTTCGGTTGAGAATAGACGTGTGAGGTAGGCCCGCGCACTATCCGTGTCGATGGCATCATCTATCTCGCTAGTCGAAAAGCCGAGGCTTTCCCAACTCGCAAGCTCGCCGTTAAGGTGCCAGCCCGCCACACCGTCGCTGTGCCGTATCACGGAATGTAACTCGGTGAGAAGAAGGCTCATCTTCTCGGCCTTAGCCTCGGCTATCCTTAACCGCTCCCCCACTGTAGCCATGAGAGCGCGGAAATCATCGACAAGAATATTAGCCACTTATATCTCCTTCCTCATCTTGGTCGTCTTATAGCGCCACACAAGGCGCAGGCTGCCGCTGTTGTACGCCTCGGCGCGGCACGCCAAGTCTGGACGTAAGCGGTCAGCCTCGTGCTGTGCCTCGACTTGGATTTTGTGTAGAAGCTCCGGAGTTATCAACGAGCCGGTGTACCTGTCCAGATAATTTCGGAAGTTGGTTGCGCCCTCTCCCGTAGCAAACCCCGGGACTAAGCGATAGCCCACGGCGAATAGCACCATCCAATCCCCGTCTTTGTACCGCTGGGAAGCGGTAAGACGCTGCGTTGGTGTCATACGAGTCCGCTTGAGGTACGTGAACGCCTCCGCATCTCGGTTACGCTCCAAGTGCGCGTGCGACTTACCTACGCATGGTGTGTCGGGGCCCGCTCCACAGCCAGGGCACGGATACTCGCCGGTACGGTGTCGATCACACGATACCTTGGTGAAGCCGTCGGCGCCTACTACCGGCGTGGACTTTAGCAGGTGACCAGACGTAGGGTCGCACGGGTTGTCGTGGAGCAGGTCATTGCTGCCCACGAGAATAGCACCGTCTCCCTTACACTCTGGACAGGCCGCGCCAGGAGTCCACGTGGCCCCGTTACGTGGTCTTGGCTGCCGAAGCTTACCGCTTCCGCCACAACGTGTACACCCCTTCGCTTTGCGCGCGAGTGCGTCAGCAAGGTCGTCTTCCGCGAACGCTAGCTTCTCTCGCAGCCCGCGTACCTCGCTCTGCATATGAGACGTGGCTGCATGCAGAGCATTATCCCAGTCCTTACGCAGCTTCGCGACCTCGACCTCGGCCTTATCAGCGCGAGCTGACTCACGCTGCCACGTCTGCTCGCCTATCTTACTTGCCGCCTCGAAGGCGGACACGAGACCGCGTACCTGCGTATCGTGGTCCGTCTCCATGCGTGCGAGTAGGTTCTGCTGTACGATGAAGTCTGTGATAGAAAGATGCTCAATGACCTTTGCATCGAACACAAACTTAAACTCCAAATCAAGGAGTGTTTCGTTCGGGTATCTCTCGCAGTAGGCATAGTAGTAACCGCCGGAGTCGTCATGCATCTTACAGTAGTAGACACCGGGTATACGTGGTGGGGCACCCTGTACGCCATACCGCTCCAAGTAGCTGAGTAGCAGCATGCTCGTGATGGGTCCGACTTCTGTCACGTCTTGCTCTCCGGCACCAGCTTTATAAGTGGCTTATACCGCTCCATCTCGTTGTCGGGGTGTTCGACTCCTGGGTTCGCGCGCATGCCAGCCACAGTCAACAGCTCGTACTGGTCGTCGTTATATAGCCACACGTCACCTTCGATATCCACATAGAGGTCGCCGTTCTTCGGTTCCGACTCCAATGTAGTAACGACTGTGTGCATGTTGCTGTCCGGCAGCGTTAAGCCGTTACCCTGCTCATTCTGCGGTGCGATCCTTATAAGTGGCTTATACCGCTGAATAGCCAATCCGTTCGGGTCAACGGCAGTACTGCCGCGCTGCCCGATGCCATCCACGATTACCTGGTACAGATTCCCGTGTTCGCATACCCATGTGTTACCGAACCTATCCTTGAATCGTGCGCCTTGAGTCAGGTCCGACTCATCTATGCGGACTGCCTCTACGGCTGGATCAGCCGGTGTCAAGCCATCCCCGGGCTTACTGCGTTCTACTCGAGGCGTGCAACGTAGCGGCGCGTTAAGCGTGATCTTCCAAGCCGCCAAGAGCGCCTTAGCCTCGGGAAACGGGTACGCGACCTCGCTGATATTGACGAGGCCGTTCTCGTCCCACTCCTTGATGAGACTGAACAGTGCCACGAGTGAGTCATAGACCTCTAGTAGCTCTTTATTGCGGTCTTCGAGTTCCCGCTCCGCAGCGTCACTCGTAGCGCAGGCTTCCTCGAGGCAGTTAGCCCAGTCGGCAGCCATCAGTTGCGTGAAGGGGGCCCACCTAGCAGCGTACTCAGTGGACACGCCGTTCGGCGTGCCGATTGCGCCATCTTCGACGATGCAGTGCATGCGGGTTCCGTCGTAGTACCAAAAGTCCCCCTCCTTATCTACGAGCATCGCCTTAGCGTTCAGGTTTTCAAGTCCGGTCATCGTCGTTTCCTTTTCCTTGCAGGTCCATTGCGTCTACCATTGCCCACAGCAGGGCTTCTCCGCGAGTTTCGCCGTCTCCTAACACGCAACACCCACGTTCACCGTACACAAGAGTCGAATGGACGCATGGTTGCGTGCACTCGACAATTTTTACGGGCCCGACGTAGTGCTCTAGCTGCCGCTTGAACTCGTTAGCGGTCTCGTCGTCCTCGATATCGTACGCGACTATCTCGCCGTCGTAGGATAGCGCGAAGAAGAATCCGTCGCGCTCCAATCGAGCCACGAGACCGTAATAGCGCTCCTCTATTCGCCCGACTTCACCGGTGTATAGCCATGCGCACATGCCCGGTGCCGGCGCGAAGTAACGCGCTGCCGTGCGGTCATTAGCGTTAGGGAGCTTCTTGGGCCGGAACCACGCCGTGAAGAAGTTTATTAGCCACTTATACCAACGCATGTGTCTCAGTCTCCCACCGCAACGAGTTTAGTGAATGGCACATAGCACTCGATGTTGTCTGCCGACTCGGGCATCGGATACTTGTTGTGATTACCATGCCGGACTAAGAGCCAGTAGTTCGTACCGCCGTAGAACCACATGTCACCATCCTTGTCGAGGAAGAAATCCAAGGCATCGAGGTCTAACTCGGATAGCGGTAGTTCCTGACGGCCCTTTCGCCGGTCGACTACCAACTTCTTGAACGGCCCATAGTCCTCGACGTCGTGCTTCGGGATTGTCGGCGGCTCGAACTTGACTCGCTGCGCCAGCACAAGCAGATAGCAGTCACCTTGCATATCGTATAGCCACACGTCGTTGTATCTATCTACGTAGAGGCATCCCGCCTCGAAGTCACCCGTCTTCATTAGTCGGAGTTCCTAGTGTGAATTGGTACCCGCCAGTAGGTACATTGGTATTATACCAAAACAAGTGAGTATTCTGCGCGAATATTAGTAGCTAATAAAGCTGCGGAAGGCCCGCAGCTTGCTGTCTCACCACCGCATCGGCGGTAGTGGGCTCCCGAGCCAGCCTGGGCGGTCCTTGCCTAGCGGGCCGCTATTCAGCACGTTTGCTCGTGCTGCCCAGCACGCCTCGCGGAATTCCATGAGAATATCGTGGAGTTGCTTCGGCTGTAGTCGCCAATCCGGCATATCTACCCCTCGAAACCGCCACATATCCATTCGTGCCGCCTCCAGTCTGTCGTACAGCTCCCGAAACACGGGCCAGTCCGTCCTTTCATTGTTTAGCGCGGTGACCGCATTACGAACGACGTCGGAGTCGTGCCTGTTACGTGTGAGTACCGCGAGGAGGTACTGCAGACGGTTGAGGGTTTCTACTGGTGTGTGCACTAGTTCCGCCTTTCAGTTGTGCATGTTTACGTGTTACCAGCCGCCCTGGCCGGACTTGCCAAGTGCGATCTGCGCCATCAGCTTGCGAGTGGCCACGCGCATCGCGTCGTCTTCAGCGTTCATAGGCCTGTTCGGGTCCGCCGTACATACGTGTGGCGGTCGACTTACCGCCGCATACCACGTGAAGCACTCGCGGCAATACGCCATACCCGATCCCATCTGTCCTCGTGCAAGTCCCATCATGGTCTCCTGTTGTTGTTGCTCTGCCATTCTTCTTATACCAGATTAGCTCGGATATTAGCTGCTAATAAAAAAGGAGAGCCGAAGCTCCCCTAGTTACTTACTCGGACGCGATGAGCGCCTTTCGTACATTCGCTATGCGTGTAGAGAGGTCCTCGCACTCACGCTTTAGGGCATCTCGACTATCAATCAGATCATCGACGAGGCCGTCGTACTTAGCGCTCGCCTTCACGAGATCGTCTAGAGTTCTCGCGAGCCTGTCGACAAACCTGCGTGTGTCACCCTCGACACGGCATCGATACGGCACGTCACGTTCAACCATTTTTCCGTTGGACGCTCGGTTTACCTCCCGCATCAAAACGTCTACGTACTCTAAGCCCCGCACTTCGTGAAATGCGGCCTCAAGCCGCCTTGTGAAATCACTCAGCGTACACGCTTCGCCGAGTACTTCGGGCTTCACGATACGCGCGTCGTACGCTGCCTTAGCAATAAGAACCGGACTCTGCTCGCCCGGTTCCCGAACCCAGAGCGTGTCAGGCATCCGCACGCTTTCTACTCACTCTCCTTTACGTATTCCATCTCATCGAGTATCTGGATGGTGTCACCACCCGCCATTTCGACGATACCTAGCAGCTTGATGTCTATGAGGCGAGACGCCGCCATGATGCGATCTACCGCCTCTTTACATGTCTTGGTGACCCGCCGCTGCACGGGCACTGTAGCTACTATGACAACCTCGTCCGCTTCTCCTATGGCCAGCACGCGCGCAAGAACGGCGCCAGCACGCGTATCCTTTCCGAGTACTGCCAGTCCTAGGAGGTGCGCTTTGCCGCGTACCACGGCATACAGCCGTTCCTCGTGCGCTGCGTGGTCACCCTCGAACAGTACAGTGACTGCGTCAAGTATCTTGGATGTTATCTTACGTTGTGCTGTCATAGTCGTCCGCTCCGCAGGGCATGTTTGGGAAGTCAAAACCTAGAGCCAGCTTCAGTCGGTGAAGCGTGGTAGCAGCGTCTAGCTGCTTACTATCGTACAGCGTGAATACGTCGTGCAGGGCTTCCCGCTCTGTGGGAATGCCTCTATCTTGGTATCCGGGCAGTAGCTCCGATACTCGCGTCATCACCGTGCTGGTAGCCGGGGTGCATGTTAGGTAGTCCCGCATTATGTGCTGCAGCTTACCTACGAGGTCCGGGTCTTCAACTCGTATCTCGGTAGGAACCTCCGTAGCCCTAAACATGTACAGATGCGGAACCGACTCTAGCCACTGACGCACGGCTGCGTCGATCACCGCTTTATTAGCTGCTAATGAATAGTTGTCCGGAAACACGTCGACGGGCAGTTCTAGCCGCGTTACGGCGTGATTATACCGCGTGAAGTCGGTGGTAGCGAACACCAGTGCTATGTGTCCGCGCATCATCTGCCTGCCGTAGCTAGTATCATACGTGAAGCGGAAGCCCTCGCCGGACGCCAGCTCTCCGTTACCTCTTGTATACGATAGGACCCAAACTCTCACGTTGGTGCCACCTTCTTCATTGTGATCTGCCACTGCCACTTATCGTTCATTCGGACTAACTCGACATTCCATACGTCAAATCGCAGTCTGCAGGCCCAATTAGGCATACAGGCTGCCGGGCGCCATAGCGGTGAATGCCGACTCTTTGGATAGCCCGAGTACCGCATATCTGCTTTACCCTTCGGGCCAATGTTCTCAAGCACATCAACGGACATGTTACCAAAGCCCGCCTTGTACTCGACCCAGCTACTGTACGTCCCCACTACAGGCCGCCATATCTCCTTACCATACACGAGCATGCCAACGCGGCATCTAGCGCTGATAGTTGTAATGCGACGACCGCTGACTGTTAGAACCGCCATGCTGTATTCCGCATCGTACAGAGCGTCCGACTTGTGGATCTCCTCCTCGGTTAGCCACTTCCGTTGGGCAGCAGAAGGCTTCAGCGGTACTTGTACGATTAGCGGTGCCTCGTTCTCGAAGGCGTGCTTTACCGCAGCGTCACTCAGCACCATCCTATAAGGGGGCTTATAGCTGTCCGGACGCCAACCATCGCCACCTGCGGATATAGGGCGGACTTCCTCGCTTTTGTGCATCTTCCAACTAATAACTGAATTGGTATTAGCCAGCTTATCTAGGGTCCGCTTCATCTCCTCCTGCACCGCATCCATGTCCGCAGGAGGGGTCGGATGCTCCAACGCTATACGATACTTGAGATACGTTATCTTCTTACTCACTCCATCTCCTCATCCGCTCGACAGTGATACCCCAGTGCCACACGCGGTTTCGCTGTGTAACCTGGATGTTGTTGACCTGTACGGTGTACCTCGCGGCCCACTCAGGCATAGACGAGGGAGAGTGCCACTTGTCTGAGCTATTATTCGAGTCCGCCCCCGCGTAGTCCAGCTTAGCCTTCACGCCGTCCTTCAGATTGTACTCGATGTGAGGCTGCGCTTGGGTCCCGCCCCAGTAGTACTCGACGTAGTCCGTGGCGCCGTCGGGCGAGGTAATGACCGGACGCCAGTACTCTTTGCAGTATACGCGAGAGCCAAGTAGAACAGGCGGGTGAATGGTGGCCCGCGTTTCCGTCGACTCTTCTGGTAGATCCACGTACGCCACAGTACCGTGCTGCAGGTCCATGTAGACCCAACTCCTCTGAAACCATTCTAACGACATCTCGCGAGACAGCGTCTTGCTGAGGCGTATCGGTATATATATGGTTGAGAGCACGGCTCCGTTGGTTAGAGTCTCGTAGTTCTCTTTAGTGAGTATGATGGAGTCCGCATACCGATGGCGTGGCGCCATAGGGGCTTTAGGAGCCTTGGCGGGAGCCTTACCGGGCGCCATGTCCGCGTGCGTCCTGTAGTGCTTCACCAGGCCCATGCCGCGTAGATTCTTAAGTGCAAGCTCTATACGCGACTTAACGACCTGCCTGTCTTCCTGGGAGGTGTTTTCATATAGCTCTATATTGTAGAATAGATCCGTTGTTCCCATGTCCCGCCTTTCTGCCTACAAGTTAAAAAGAGGGCGACGAACCTGCCACCGCCCCTACCGTCGTATAAGCAGCTTATACCTCAATAATCTCGATTTCTGCCGGGTCCTTAGCTATCAGCTCCTGCACCTCTGCCAGCACAGTCTCGGCCTCTTGAAGCCGGTTCTTGGCGTGTGCTACGCGTAGCGTGGTACGTATGCGTAGACTCTCGAGCGCCTGCTCTTTGGTAGCCCACGCATGCAGCACATACGCGCACTTGTGCTGTCTGTACGTGGCCCACTTCCTGAACTTGATACGGTGCAGGACTTCTGCCTCAGTCAACTCTTCGGGCTGCTCAAGTGTGCCACAACCCGGGAGAGCCTCGTACTTGCCGAGAAAGCTTCTAGCGATAACATAAGTGCTCTCTGTTACCCGCACTACTAGCCACTGCTCGAACTGTATCTGGGCCCGCACTGTTCTGTACAGTGCAACTAGCGAGGTATTCGCGACGAAGCTTGTAGGTATGCGCCCATCTAGGAAGGCCTTCATGCGCTCGGCCCGCGTTTCCGCTACAGCCCGCCACATGACGTCGCCTACCTTTGGCTCGCTTGTCTTTATCGGCATGCGCTACTCCTTGGGATCGCGTACGATACGACTATCACGCGCAATAGCCGCGTCGGCACGTCGCTGCTTACGATTCCGTGTATCGGGTGGTGAGGGCGGAACACCGACACCATCGAAGATTTCCTTGATGGTCCGCTCATCTCCGCGCCAATCGAATTGTATAGAATCGGGTAGCAACTCGCGCTCTATATTCACGCCGTTGATAGTGAACGACGGGATCTCGACTTCCCCGATATGGGTTAGCTTGGGAGCCGCCTCGATGATAGCCGCCTCCAAGGCCTCCACTGCCACCTTGATATCCTCCGCTGCAATGACCTTGTAGCATGAGCTGTCGGGCCATGAATACTCGTGGAACATGCGTATACCCAGCTCTTGCGCGGCTGTATTCAGTACGTACTCCACCCCGCTTAAAGTAAGGCTGGACTTGCTAGGCTTACCGTCCTCGCCATCGTCAACGGCGCAACCGCAATAGTAGCCGCTGTACGATACAGAGATTGAAGCATAGCGCATTGGTACGTCTACCACGTTATCACGTGCGTCTTTCCGTCCGCGTCATCTGGACGCATGATTGGCGTTACCGTGAAGTGCAACCTAGCCAGGAACTTGACTGCTGCTGCCGATAGGCAACAGTGCACACGATCGACGGTAGGATCTTTCATCCGCTCCAAGATCGGCCGTAGCTCCTCCGCGAGTGCAGCCCTGTCCGGGCTATTACGAGAGATACGTATATCTACGGCAGCCGGAAAGTTATCGAGGAACTCGTCGTCGCTTACCATCGGATAGTCCAAAAGCCGGGGGTCATCGCTGTGCCAGTTGCCTTGTCTACCGTATAGCCCGCCTTCAGTAGCTCGTTGTGGACGCGCGGAGAGCGCGGAATGACCTCCTTCACGCCCTCGTACTTCTGCGTTTCTATCATCTTCGCTATATCCCGCAGGTCCTTGGTGTCCTCGTCGGATAGCGTGGAATCAATCTCTTTGCGAACATCCGCAGCAGGACGCAGACCAGTATTAGCTACTAATGCTTCCGGCTCTTTGTCGGCCGTGGTACGTAACTTCTTGGCTGCAGCCTCGAGATCTCGCTCGCTGTGTATCTTAGAGTCATCTAGCCCGAGATACCCGGACATCGTGCTGTTGTGCTGCGTTACGTCATCTAGGCGGCGTATAAGCTGGTAATACAGGTCCGCATTCGGTGGTACGTACGGAAAGCATTCGGCGTGGTGGCCCGCACCGTAGATACATACCTCGCCGCTCGGCAGTAGCTTAGGACACCGTGGCCTATTCGTGCACTTTGATTCTTCGCTCATCTCAGATTGCACCGTTCCAGGCACAGACCGGGCATTGCCGTATGCCATAGCTGAGTCGAAGAATACCGTGGCAGCTATCCCGGTTACAGCGCTGGCCGACCACGTACCCGGGCTGCGAGAGCGTGTTGATCGGATTCGGGCCCGGTTCCAATATATCGTCGCCGAGTGCAGTGGACTTACCAAGAGCACGGCCCGCCCTCTCGTATCGTATCGTGCCAACGATCGTTTCCGGGTCATTGACAGTCGGCGGCTTCTGCTGACCGCCCTTACACAGCTCGCCGAGCCGTTCGCGGGTGCGCGGGTCCACCAATGCAATGGACACAACGACGGGCCGAATATGCTCTAGCAGAGGAGCAGGTGCGTTGGGCAGGTAGGACTTACAGCGAAGACCCTCGGCGTTGTAATACATGATGCGGTGCAACGAGTCGAGCGGATGATTCTCGGGCGCCGCTTTCGCAGGCTCGCACGCGGCTACAGCCTTACGTATCTGCTCCACGACTTCCGCCGTCATGTGTATAGTAGGAGGCGCCTCCTGCGTTCGTAGCTGTGCGGCTTCCGCTACCGCTTGGTCGATCCGCGTATTGAGAGCATCCATCGCCCGCTTCATCGACTCAATGCGGCGATTACGCGAATCGAGCGCGTTATCCAGCGTCTCAATATAACGCTCCCGCATGCCTATCGTCGCATACGCAGCGACGAGCTTAGCCTGCAGATTCTCCTCGAGGCGCGTAGCCATGACGAGCTTAGCCTCCGCGAGACCAAGCTTCTTTTGCAGGTCATTACGCTCGTTAGCTACCTCGCTGCAAGCGGAGCGCAAGGCATCCCGATTATGCCTTACGTGCTCCAGCTTAGAGCGCAACTCAGCGATCTCTTCTGCTTGCTTACCCGCATGGCGAGTAGCCGCTTCCCCGTTGTTCTCGGCGCGATCTAGGTCCACCTTGAGTTGATTGACTTCATTCGCGTACGAAAATCCGGTGCGTATCGAACGCTCCAACTCTTCGCGCAGTGCAGCTACCTTACCTGCCAGCTCCTTATTCATGGCAGTGATAGCTTCATTATCCGCATGGCTCTCGGTAAGCGCAACATGTCGTGCTGTTAGCTCGCGGGCAAGCTCTTCGTTGGCTGCATGCGCCTCTCTCACCGAATCTGCCTGCTGCTCGACCACACGGGTCAGCTGACGTATCGTAGCCGCGCTATCGAGGAGTTCCGCCTTCTGCTCCTCGATCCTAGCCATGGCCGCACGTATCGTCTCGACCGCCTTCTCGGGGCCGTCTTCGTAGTCGAAGTGCAGCTCACGGCAGATAGTCGCGAGCACACTCCACCGACGGTCCGCCTTGGTAACGAACCGGAAGTACGCATCCGCGTCCCACGGCTCATACGGAATGCAGCAGTCCGCGTGGCCCGGGTGACCACCGACGCACTCTTTGCCTTCCGGCTTCAATCGGCACCGCTCGTACTTGTTCATGCTTGCTCCAGTCAGTGTATTAGCCACTTATATCCGCCTCTCCCTCAATGGGTTCATCTACGTCGTTTTGGTCGTAGCCTTTTAGGATCTCCGGTCTGTAACGGGCAAGCTTCTCAGCAATGCAGTGTTCGCACACCCGGCATAGCTCGATACCCTGCGCGTCGTGCTCCCACCACGAGGGCTCACTTGACATAACGCCACCGACGCAGGAGTGCACTCTAGCTGGGCTGTCCACACGTGTTCTCCGCTTCCGCTATCTTGAGCGTCAGTTCTAGGTAGTCGACATTGTGGTGCTTTATCACGGTGACTTCGAGATACAGCGGGGGCATACCAACGTCATTAGCCCGTACGCGTTGGCCTTCCGACCAGTGGCCTGCTAGCTCTACGGGCACGGTTACCTTGCAACTACCAGTCCTGCCAAGCTGTATGCCCGCCGCGATTCCGCTTATTTGAAAGGACCAGTCCGACAGTGCTTTGAAACTAGGCATCTTTGTTGTCCTTCGGCACCTCGGTGCCACACGTGTTGCACTTGAGCGGTCCGCCAGCGGTAACCTCTTCGATATGCCCGCGGCATAGATTACGAGCGCAAGGCTCGTCCAATTCCATGCCTACTTCCCCGCTCTTTATCATGTTGTACCATGCTTGGTAGTCGCCAATGACGTCGAGCAGCTTGCCCTCTGTCTCCTGGCTATCCGCCAGCATGCGAGTCAGGTGCCGTATCGTTGTGTTAGCGTCCGCAAGGTAGCGTAACGATGAGCTACGTGCTTCACGTATCTGCCTGACAGCGTGCACCAGCTCCGAGGCGCCTCTGCCGAACGGGAGATCCAGCTCGTTGTATAAGTCAGCTATATCTACTGGTGACTCGGAGAACAGCGACGCAAGATCGAGCGGGGCCGGAGGTACCGCCTCCGACTTAATGATTGTACCTGCGCGCCCGCCGATATCGACAACGCGAGTTCGCTTAGTCATTCCACCACCTCCTCGTCCTTGCCCGTACCACGGATGACGTCGGCCATACTGGTAGCTATGTCACGGGCTTGGCAGGTGCCCGGCGGGAGATAGAATGGATTGCTGTTGTCAGACGCGGGAAACCTCCGAAACACTATGCACGAGGCGCGCCGACACTCTATGCGGAGAATACACCCGTGCACTAGAAGATCACGCCTACGCACAGTGGCGTCCTTGGCCTCTATCGCATTCCAAATACCCTCGACCTTCGCGTCCGCTGACGGTGCAGCGGTGGCCGGGATAGGTAGATTGGTAGCAGGGGCATTGGGCGCCTCCGTAGCCGGTGCCGTCGGCGTATGCAGCGCGACGACGAGTTTCTCAAATGCTTCCGGCGACAACCCCGCGACAGGGGTCGGAGTCCAGAAGATCGCGAACAGTGTTGCAATGACAACAACTGCGAATAGCGTTACACCTAGAGCCTTATTGGGCATTTCCGTTCGCCTTCTCTCTCGTTGTATTAGTAGGTTATACCTTTGGTCCGACTTCTAGCTAGCATAATAGACCGTACACTCCTCTGCGCCCGTATAGGCGCACAGGGCCGTACGGCCCGCTACTTAGCCGGACTCCACGGTCTGCGCGTTCTGCAGTACGTCGCTCAAATTGCTCTGCACGACTGCGATGAACTTGGCGCTACGTGCGAGGTTGCCCTCGATACGCTCGTACGCCTCGCGCGGGCTTTGACCGAAGGCGCCATGGTGAGCTGCTGAAACGTACCAATTGTTGGGGCCGGTGGCCGCCGCGTTGAATGAGGCGATCATCGTGACGCTGTTTTTATCCGCGGCATCGAACCGGCGCCACGCCTGGTTAGTGGTGTTAAGCCGCTTGAAGCTCCGCTCTTCGAGCCACGCGATGTCCTCTTTAGTGGGGTCGCTCACGGGCGCTTACCATAAGCCGCTTCTTCGAGAGCGTCGGCCCACTCCTCCGTAGTCTGCCCCGCGATGATTTCGCCAGCCCCGCGTTCACGAGCGACACGTTTCTCGTACGCCTCGCGATTGCCGTTAAACTGCTTTCTGACTTCGTCGTAGACAGCGTCCTCCGTCTGCTCCGGAGTCTGCCCCGCGTCGACCGCAGCATCCAGGCGGTCTGCGATGTTCTGCAGCCCCGCCTCATAGAACGGGCGGCCCTTCTCCGCGTTCTTGTCGCGCCTGAAGATATCCTTCACCGGGTTCCAATTCAGGAACCGATGCTCAGGAATGAGGGGCTCCAATGTATCGCGGGTGAACGCCTCACCGCCAAACAGCGGGAAGCACTGGCCGTTTTCCAAGCTCATGCCAATCCACAGGTCGTCGGAGTCGCCAGCTTCGTCGGAGTGCTGGCGACAGAGCCGCACAATACGGCCGGTACTCGCGTCGAACCAGCCGCGGTGCTCCTTGAACGGCGAGTAGAAGACGAACTCCTTCCCGACGTACTTGGCCTCGAGGGCAGCGCGTTCCGCCTCCAACTGTTCCGCGTTCTTCGTTTCTTCTTCTGTGCTCATCGTGAGCCCTTCCTTCATGAGTGGGGTGTGTATTAGCTGCTTATATTACATAGGGTCCGCGAACGGACCGAGTTCGATATCCTCGTCGTATTCCGCAGGGCTGAACGCGTTGAGGCCGAAACGACGACCCTTCTTCTTCCAGGCGAACTTGAACTCCACGCCCGGTTTGGCGAACTTCTTATGAATCAGGTACGCCGCAGTCGCATCCTCGATAGTCTGCTTATCCAAAAGCAACTTATTGATGATGATGTCCGGGCACCCCATGTTGTCGGGATGGTGGACGTAGAAGTACTTCCACGGCTCCCGGTCCTTGATCTTCTGCACAATGACGTCGTACAGGTCGTCGACCTCCGTACGGTCTTCGGGATGCTCTGCGAAGTACTCCTCGTCGCCCTCGTGATGCAGGTTGTACGACGAGATAATATCGGAAGCCGACATATACGTGGGCCCGAGCGAAAGGCGCTTACCCTTGCCCGTGTTCAGGTACACCCACGTATCGCTCCAGAAAGCCTGCCGCCCGTACTGGATACCGTCAGCGCCCGACAGGCGGATCTTCTTCTTCTGCTTTCCCATCTTTCTCCTTGTCTTCCGTTTCTTCCTTCAAACTCGGGTACATATCGAGTACCCACTTATCTACCATACGAGATGTCTTGAGAATATCCATGGCACTCGGATACTCGAAGTGCTGTACTCCGTCATCACGGCAGCCGCCGAGTAGCTTGCGCGCTGCAGCGTTCACGCAGCGCAGTGCGTGTAGCCGCGCTGACGCTACATACACACTGATAGCGCTTATGTGCGAGTACTTGTACCCGCCAGCTGGTGCGGTCATACGCTCGAAGTGCAGACTGAGCGTGCCATCGGCGTTGCTTCCCACGGCTAGCTTGAGGCCACAGGCGTGCAGTAACTGCACATTTATGGCTGTGATCAGGTCCATACCGAGGACCTCCGTCACGCTCATGCGCTCCGACTCGTAGGGGACTACCTGCGGCTTCTCGACGACTTCGTAGCTTACCCCGAGTGACCACAGGCCCGCGCCGGCTGCGCGTGCTTCAGGCGTATCATCCGTCCACAACTTATCCTTGCAGAATGCCTCCTGCTGCGCTGACGGTATATTCCGAACCATAGCGTCGAGTCTCTCGCCGAGTGCGATAGACGCGGCCTTGTACGAGAGTGTGGCCTCTGTTCGAAGCACCGTACCGTCCCGAAAACGACCAACTGCCACGAACAGACCGGACGGTGTCTCCGTGTCTTCGATATCATAAAACATCACTGCGGCTTTGACTTTGTCGGCCATGCTCAGTTCGCTCCAGTTGGTTGTTGACGTTTGCAGATTGACCGCAGACAGAATCGCCCGTGGTTTATACTGCTTTCCGAAGTATACATTGCATACGAGGTAGACTTGCTACCGCGAGACTCTAGCATCTGCTGCATAGCCCGTCGCACTCTACGTGCGCTCATCTCGCGCTGCATGTTCTCTATCCACGCGGCTAGCCACTTATCCGCCGTGAGGTCCAGCGCCGGAATATCGCATTTTAGCGGCTCAGACATCGTCTGTATCTCCGCTACTTACAGGCATCCTAACTAGCACAGGCTCAGTAGTGAGCAGTACGATCATCTTATTGTTCGGGTCACGCTGTATCATTCTCGCCGCGAAGCAGGTGCGGCAGTTGCAGGTATCTACAGAGTGAATTGTCATACGTTGTTTTTCTCCTGCCCGTGCGTACCCAATGTGGATACATATTACTTATACCAACAAAACGCGAGTATTAGCGGTCCGGCCATTAGTAACTAATAAAAAAGGGCGGAAACCGCCCCTCGCTGCTATGGCAGCGTGTTTAGCCTTTCGCATACTATGGAATCGGCGTACCGGTCTTCGTGCTCCCATTCACCTACATCGCACATGCGTAGAACGTCGAGGTGTGCGAGCGCGACGGGATCTATCCAGTCGGCGCCGCTGTCCAGTAGCTTCTTTGCACTAACGATTGATGACGTCCAGATGAGCGAGCCTACAGCGGGCCTGGAGCTGCTGATTATATCTACAGGGCCGGGGCGCTCCATGCACACGTACAGGAAGAAGCCAAGCTCCCAGACATACGCTGTGCCATCCGGAGTCAGACCATCAAAGAACAGGCCGTGATACTCTACAAAGAAATGGCCGAAGTTGGTGCGGAACACTACCGCGTTATAACGAAGGCACAGATAGCACGCTAGGTCATAGCAGTACCCACTGGCAATGCGGTTCAGCACTATAGCGAAGTGCTTGTCCGCGCCGTCACGCGCCGGTGTCACGCTCCCGCTGTTCATGCCTAACACGTCTACCCACTGCCGGAACTCCTTAGAGTACTGCAGGTTGTGAAGCTCCTTGCGGATCTCCTCAACCCTGTTCGTCGTCACTCAGCCCGAGCCGTGCACGGCGTCCGATGATGGAGAACATGACGTGATGCGTGTTGCCACCCAGTTCGATACCCTCGAGCCGAAGAGTATTGCTTGCTATCACAATGTCCTGAATATGACGCAACGCACCGCGCGCGCCGACAAGCTCATTGGTGACACCCTGAAGCGTTGCTGTCGTGCTCTCGAGTTCCGCCTCGCGCTGTTCCAGGCTTGAGTTGGCCAGCCCAAGCGCTGACTCCGCGTCGACCAAGTCGCGTTGCGCGCCCGTCAACAAGCTGCGAGTCTGGGCCAAGTCCTCTCGCGTAGCTGCCAGTAGCTCTTCGAGTTCCCGAATCTTCGTGTCGCGCGAGGAGAACGTCGCGGAAGGTCCGTCTGGATTCATCATGCTTCCTTCGTGATTCCGTTTGAAGATATACAGCCGCCAGCAATCTCTAGCATCGCTCGAATTGTAGCGAGCAACTGCACCCGCGTAAGCGCGGCATCGGCAGCCATTTGGGACAGCCGGCTGTCTAACGCTTCCGCCGAGTTACCTAGCTCCAAAATTTCATCTATACATGAGCGGAGCTTTGACAGTCGCCGGCTCAGCTTGGCAGCTACCTCCACATCCTTCTGCCGTTCGGCGCTAAGCGCGTCATACGACTTGGCCTGAACCGCCCGCGCCTCGATCAACTCAAGGTTCTGTTTCTCGAGGTTTTCCATACGATAGCCTTGCTGGCTGATCGTACTTGAAAGACGTGCTACCTCTTCTTCGAGCCGCCTGATCTCGGCCTCAGCCTCAGCGCGGGTCAGCGTTGTCACGTCTTTTTTCTCGATAGCTGCAAATGTCATTCCACCTCCTTGTAGTCCTCTGGAAAGATCAGCATGCCGATCTCATTACGAGTCGGCTGATCGGAGTTGAGCAGTAGCTTTATTAGCTGGTTATCGAACGGCAAAAGTTCGTAGCCCGTGTTCTGGGCCCGCGTCTCCAACGTGGATAGCTCGTCTCTGGCGAACTCTTCCGCGTTAGTTAGGCATACCATGGCCTGCCGATAGGCGACGTCATCCTGGTCCTGCGACGAGGCATATACAAGAATGGCGTTCTCAATCTGCTCCTGCCGCGCCCTAGTCTCGACCTCAATGCCGCGGTAGGAATCGCACAGAGTCTCGAGGTTCTTCGCGCCGTTCCTCGAGTACAGTGTGGCCACATTGAGGACTACACGCGTGCTCGGCTGTATAGGCTGCGCAGCACCAGCAAGCCGCTCCAACTCGTACGCCAAGGCGCTATGTGCCTGAGCCCGTGGCCCGAAAACCCTTCGACGGTTCTCTGCGCACCGCTTTATCTCCTCCGCGCAGTAACGCTCGTGCATACGAAGAAGCTGAATAGTCCGCATCGGCGAAGGCGCCGAATCCAATAAGGCCCTCAGTTGTGCGGCCTCCGCGTTTGTCCGGTTTATCTTCCGTACGATCTTCATGATCTTAGCTTCGGTCCGCGACTTGCCGGGCCGCTTCAGACAGAGATCTCGCACGATGGCGATATCCGCGCGAGTATCCACATGGTAGGCACCCAAGATGGCGCTACGAACATCAATACCTTCGGTTGGTGATTTCTTTGCCATTACGTCTCCGCAGCGTTAGTGCTACTCGCTTATTATTCCGAAATTCGGCTCTGAATTGCGTGCGATATTAGTAGCTAATAAGTGGACGCAGATTCAGACCGAATTGCGGTATAAGATTAGTAGAAAGGCGATAATACATGGAAGATTTCTTCAAGTACTTCTTTGGAACAGTTATTGTGGTGCTCATCTCTATGGGAATAATCGTGGTCGCTACGGTCGTCTACGACTATCTGCGCGGGTCCAAGTTCATGACTCGCCGGCGCCTCATAGCGGAACTCCAAGATCCGGCAATACGGGCGCATAACCTACGCGCGGCCAACATAAGTCCGACATTCGGATTAGTGCTGGCGAAGAGACTCGAAGCCCTCGTCAGCGATATTGGTAAGACCGACCTACGATTGTTCTCGCTGATCCAACTCCGAGTCGCCGAGCTGCATGAAGCGTGTCAGCCGGGCGCCGAGGATGAATGATCCGTGGGTGCGCTGTAGGCACCTGTACCGTACGCGTGCTGCGGTATTTTCTCGCACGTACAGAATGCTCTCCGTAAATATTTGGATGATGACGCTAGCTGCCAGTGCAATCCTGGCGACCGTCATCCCGGCAATACAGCTAGCGGAGGAATTACCTGTAGGCTCAAACGAGCGGGACGCTGTTCAGCAACTCATCCTCACTGCGTTCGTCAACATAGTGTTAATGCTTGTTGGCTACGAGATTCCGATGCGCTTCAAGATAAAACTCAACATAGTGAAGGAGCGCGGATAGCTAGTGGAGGCCGCTTTGCGCGGCCTTTTTTTATTAGCTACTAATAAAGAGAGCACGGTTTGCGCTCTCCGGAATACTACAGCGTGACCCGCACGCTGTTCAGCTCGATGATCGCGCTCTCAAACTTGCGTATCCGGCCCATCGCGTCTTTGAGCGCCTCATTGAACGCTTCGCCGTACGCCGGCAACTCCGGAATGCGTAGCGCCTCTACGACGAGCGGGTTAGCGGCATTATATCGATCCAGGTCGTGCACAATTCCGTTATACGAGTAGATGCAGTTCTGGGCTCTGCTCAAATACGGGTTGGCACGCTCAATTAGCGTCTCCTCAAGCAGCCTGAACATGGACGACAGCACGGGCTCTGACAACCCGCCTTCCACGTACCGCGTGATGAGATCGCGCAAATACGACGTACGTGGCACGGCGGTCGGCGAGTGCTCGACGTTGGACTTAGCGTATTCGAGCCTTTGCCGAAGCGACGCGACAGTTGCGTCCATTATGAACGACGCCTCCCGACTTAGCGGCGGATTAACGTTATCGAGCGCCGTAGAGACACGCGTAAGAATCGCAGTGTAGTCAGCTTGCAGTTTCTTTGCATTCGACATTCGCGCTTTACTGCCGCGGACGTAGGCCGCCGCTTCGGCGTCCTCGACTCGGGCGATGAACTTCGGGCCCAACTTGTGGAGCCCTTCCTCGGGCGGGAGGGCCAGGATACGAATGGCCTCCTCGGCTGTCGCGGGCAACGGCTTATCGAGTAGATCCTGCAGCCGCAGGCGAATGATACGCAGCTTGTCGAGGTTGATCGAGCGGTACTGTTGCTGAGCAACTCGTTTTAGCGTGTTGAGCGGTTCTTTTTGTCTACGCATTGTATACCTCGCGTGAGTGGGCGTTAAGCGCGCTAAAGTAGCGCAACTTCGTTATACCAGTAAGTTACGACTAATTGCATAGTAAGTAAAAAAGCGGGCCGAGACCCGCTTTTTAGCTACGATTATTAGCTGCTTATATCTTTTACGGCTGATGCGTTACGTTGTACTCGAACATCACCGCGGCTTTCATCAGCACGGTCGTAACGAAGTTCGATGCGTCGCGGTTGGTCGTTACCGTATCGGCTACTTTAGCGAGCGAGTTGTACAGCTCACGACATACGTTTGCACTCCTGTTTCTGAGCTTGTCGGCGCGCGCAGGCGCTCGATGAACTCGGCGCGGTTGATGGTGCCCGCGTTCTCGACGTAGAAGCGGGTGAAGGTGTGGGCCATGTTGTTGTCCTTCGGCAGTGTCGCCAGATTGCTCAGAACGGAAGTCGGTGCCAGTCGCCGTCGTAGATGCGGATCCTGCTGCCCACCCGCTCGGAAACCTCATTGAACTTCGCCTCGGTCGCCTTCCCGAGATCGATGCCGGTCGGGTGCGGTCTGCCGGGGAGGTCCAGCGCCCGGAGCGCGAGGATGTCGAGATAGGTCTGAATGTCCGCCAACTCCTTGGCGGCGCCGACCGCGAACTCATCGGCCGTCAAATCGCCTCGCTCGTACTTCTTCCGCATGTTGGCGTACTCGCCGAGCTCGCCCACCACGGCCTGTAGCCACTGCGCCGGGCTCCAGTCGCTCCCGTCCGGATCGCTGTGCGCCTGCTGCCCATGCTTGTTCTTGAACTCGGGGAGTCGCGCCTTGTTGGCTCCCCGGAGCGTGTTGAACGTCAGCCCATCGGTCATGTTTCCCATGTGTCGTCCCCTACCGCGCCACGCGCGGCATCAAAGGCAGCGGGTAGCCCGCCGCTCGGATCTTCTCGATGGCGTCTTCGAGATCCGCCTCGTCCTTCGCCAAATGCTTCAGGAGCTGCTCCTCCCGGATATCCAGCTGGAGTAGAGCATCACGTACGAGCCCCACTGCCTGCGGCGCGGCATCCTCCATGTACGCATTCATGTCCCGTAGCGACTTCCGCGTTCGCGCAATAGTACGTACGGATCTGCGCAGCATTGCTATCGTGCGCTCATACGTGCTCACGGACCGAAGGTTGTGTCGTATGGACACACCAACAATTCGCAGCGTATTGGGACTCTTCAACGCCAACTCTACGATATGGAGTTCCGCCGCGCTATGCCGCAATGAGCTTATGATGGAGCTTAGGTTTCGTGATCCTATGCGCAGCCCAGGCAGCGAGTTCGGAATGATCTTGGAGATAGTGTCTAGACGGTTCAAGCGGAGCCTTTCTGACGTACTACTTTGTTTGGTATAGCCGCCATGGTCTTTGCGTACCACTCCTGGGTTTCCTCAATACGCAGGCGCTCACGTTCGGCGTCCCGTCTGGCCGACGCTAGTGAATCGCCTAACACCGAAAGCTGCGCCTGTCGCCAGGCCTCGGCATCGAACAATGCTTCCGGCACGCACGCGCTGAGTAGCGCTACTGTTGATTCTAGGCTTACCAGCTGGTAATGGATGGAGCTAGTCAGCGGCGTCTGCCGTTTAGCTACGGGCTTCAACACGCTTATTACCAGCTTATACTCCGCGAGCACCTCGGCATCGCGTGGGCCCTGGATGTTGACTACGCCCGGCAGGAGTTCATGGCGCGCTTTATTACGTATCTCGCCGGCCGTCATCTTTTCTATTCGCTCTATCTCCTGCGTCAACTCTGCAGCTTTTCGCGTGTAGAACAGATCCATAGAGTCAGACGCCGGTTCTGGTGTTCTTGGCTTGTCTAGCGCGACGCCGACATACTCACGCAGCACATCGTATAGCGTTATATCTCGCTGCGTGCGCAGCTTTGCGTGCCACGGTCTGTCCATGTGATAGCCCTTGTGATAGTGGTTGTTACTTTTTGTTCAATGCCGCTGCCCAGCGATAGTCCGAGGTCCGCAGCAACACGCGCAGCCTCGTTTGGATAACCGTATCCGTCGACCAGAGAACGGTTTAGCCCGTCTCTCAGCCCGCGCATAAAGGCGCACACTGTTGGCATCAGTCCTCCGTGAGAGCGTAGCTATCACTGTAGCTACGATTATCTTATACCAGCAAATACGGAATATTAGCGGCTAATAAAAAAGGGCTGAAAGCCTTTCGGCAATCAGCCCTTACGGATCTTGGTGATCGTCACCCACGCCCAGGCGACAGCCCCGACAACGACGGCCGCGTAGGCGGCCTCGTTCCAGGGCAGCGCGGGAAGGGCCCTGGCGGCCATAAGCACCGCCTCGGCAGCTCCGAGAGCCAGAAGGCCCCCGAAGACAGCTTGCATTATATTACCCACACGTTTACTCCTGTTAGTGATTGTCCTTCATAGTTATTATACCACATTAGCTGCCCTATCTGCCGTCCGCCGCATGTAAAAAGGGGCGCACAAGGCGCCCCGATTATTAGCCACTTATATCGTCTTCTAGCAGTTCCATAGTAGTGACCGTGGTCACGACTACTCTGTGCAGCTTGCAGCCATGGAATGTACCGCTATTGACAGCTCCGACGGCAAAGCGGGCAGCCTTTGACAGATCAGCGGTCATCGTGCCAAGCTTACCTGTCATGTACTGCCCGGCTCCATCTACTGCCACGCACTCAGTTACGGTCTCAATCTTGACGATTTCGCCTTTCTTGCCGTAGTCCCCGGCGAGCGCGTGCAGCGCTTCGGCGAGTATGTCGCGGTCCGCCTGTAGCGAAGCGATGCGTGTCTGTAGCCCGTCTAGCGTGAACTTTATCTTCTCAAGGAGTTGTGACATTGGCGTCCAGCTTTATCGTGCTCCGCGTCTCGGCGGGTGGGAAGCGCACGCGCAGCTCCTTCTTCGACATGAGTGACGCCGGCGCGCCACCGACCCGCGAAAGGTTGTCTACTCCGGACAATGCGCCGAAGGCGAAGAACGCGAAAATGTGACCTAGCAATAGCGTGAGCATGACGGTCATATCTCCGTCCATATCTCCACGCTTGTACTTGTCATACGCGCGAAAGCCGTGATACGCAGCTAGCGACGAGATCACTGCGCAGCCTACTGTGGCGATGATGACCGGAACGATAGCCACCGGTCCGGTGTAGTAATTGAGCAGCTCTTCGCAAAACGTCTTAGTATCCATTCGCTTCTCCCGCCAGTGGTGAGAGTACGCACTCCATCTCAAATGCGTCGCTCTCTGTGTAAAGAATAACTATTTTCCGCGGTTGCTTGCCAACCACAACTACTTCTGTCTGCGCGTAGCCTTGCTTATGCGCTTCGAGGCTGAAACACCGCCACACGTCTTTATCCGTTGTGGGGATTGCTGGCGCAGGCCGGACACACTCGTGCTTGCTCGCGCACCCAAACAGGAGCAAAGGCAGTAGCAGTGCCTTCACTTGATTACCGCGTCGATTAGTGTCTCGAGCTGCTTTAATGCTGTCATGGCGTCTGGTGGTAGGCCCTCCAGTATAATCACGCGCAACGTCTC
>JACCDG010687743.1_pt1 | contig 40639 bp, 37 predicted proteins | sample 7442471 | NCBI WGS metagenome assembly JACCDG01 (sample SAMN15323444, study PRJNA562643) | freshwater metagenome | isolation source: river surface water | place: USA:Blue River Watershed | collected 2017-08-17 | reverse complement strand
GAAGGAGTAATGCCATTACTGACGCTCGCACAACTGTGGCGGACAACCCAACACATATCGCAAATAGTATGACAATGCTGATACCAATGATCATGCGTGTTTTTGGAAAAAATAAATGTGACAGAACATACATTACACAGCTCACTACAATCATGATGTTGTAGCCAGAAAGTACTACAATATGAATAATCCCTGACTGACGAAATGTTTCTTCAAGATCGGGGGGTAGTGCCTGTTTTACGCCCAGCAATACCCCTTCTCCAAGACCGACATAGGGGTCTGGAATACTCTCCCGTAGCGCATGTAAAAATCTGCTTTTTCCAGCAAAAAGATACCCGAACAATGTACCCTCCTCTTCCTCAATAATTGCAGCTTCTGCATACGAAACCGTATACGAAATACCCTGCGCCTTCAGATATCCGCGATAATCAAAAGATCGACCGCTGTCTGTCACAAATGGTTCTGGTAGTGACAAGAGCCCTGACACAGATACGATATCTCCATACGACAGAGTAGACAGTCCTTCCAGATACTTATCTAGAGATACAAGCACGATATCGTCAGAGAAACCCTCGTCACCTGATACTCGAAGCGAAAGGTGTAGCGTAGTAGGACGGATCTCTGGCTCACGGACAACTTGACCAATCAAAACAACCTGCTCCCCCGCATATTTCTGGAGTGGTGATACGGTCTCCTCTGCTATGTGCATTCTCAACATCCCAAGGCCGCACGACATCAGTGCGAGAAACGAGAGAAAGAGTGGTGTACGGTAATTCGTTTTATCTGTCAGTGTGAACCAGGCACATAAGGATACGCTCGCAACCACCACGCAGAACACCGTACCTGCGTACCCAGTATCAAAAAACGAGCGAAAGAAAATTCCGCTCGTTCCTGCAATCGCTATGGTGTAAAAAAGGAGGCTACCCATTACACGCAGTGTACCAAATTCGTCAGGATTTCAAACCAGATGCAATACGTAACTCCAAACAACGAATATGCATGCGTACCTGAGTATGTTCGGGAGAATGCGACTCATCGCTTCTTCGTACTCAGCCACACGCTTTGGGTCACGTCCTTGAAATATATCTTCCTGCATGTCGATCTCCGTTGTAAAAGAACCTACACAATCACACCCATGAATTACTACCACGTGTGTGCACAATTGCTAAGAATGTTTCCATTCCTGCATGAGCAATCTCTCCTCTTCGAGTGAAAATACTTTCTTATACTTTGCCGATTTTCCTTTCACTCGTTTCTCACACTCAATCCAAGAGTGATGTGTCTCCACTATGCCGTCTACACTTGAGACATATGAATATGCGGGACCCGTTTTCTTTGTTGCAGATTTTGATTTTGATACCACACGCGCCTTTGGCATCCCTTCCAAAAGTTTTTCGTATGCTGCGAGAGAGCCATAGAAAAGTTCTACGTTTTCCTTCCTCGCAAAACCATTTGCAATCATGTCGGCACGCTCATTTAAATGTATACCTGAATGCCCCTTCACGTGTTTCCACTCTACGGTATGTCGACGTGTTTCCTGTACTAAGGCTTGCCAAAGTTCTTTATTTAAAACATCTTTTTTTTCTTTTGTTTGCCAATTGTTTTTTTCCCATCCAAAGACCCATTTTGTAACACCGTTAATCACATACTGTGAGTCTGTATGTATCGTCACCTTCGCTGTAGTGGTAAGTATATGAAGCGACTGAATAGCAGCAGTGAGTTCCATTCTATTGTTTGTGGTATGTGCATCGTACCCGCCAACTTCTTTAGCACGTGCTCTGTCTCGAATCACTGCACCCCATCCACCTGGTCCAGGGTTTCCTATAGAGCTGCCGTCACAATATATTTCGACTTCTTTCATAAAAATGAGTATACCATTGACGCCATCTTTTTCTGAGGGTAAGGTGTAGGTCGCTCAACTTCACGGCGAGGAGGCTGTGGTATGATCAAAAAGAACCGACCCACCCAAGCACTGCTTCAAATCTTGGAGCATCATGAGCGCAAGAAAGAGCGCCGCTTTGCAATCATCGTGCTTTTGGCACGAGCAACAAAAATGCATCAGTTGTGGAGACTCTACTACTGTGCTGTGACAAGTAGACTGGACCGAGGTTTGAAAGGGAGAATTCTCTGGAAAATCCTTGCAGGGAAAATTTCCCGAAGCAATTTGGAACATGTGCTCCATGCTGCAGAAGAAGCAGGGCTCAGTCGCTTATGCCGCAAGGTTAAAAAGCGTCTTGCTCAGTCATTTGGGCCCGTCTGAATGTCGAGGGTTCCTATCTGATGGCCCCACTCGCATGTGGGCCATTTTTTTGACCACTCAAAAGACAGTCGTTCTTAGTAAGGCGGTTTACTTTAAACTATATCCACAATTTTTAGACGTGTTTCAAGCCTACCCATGAAGAATGATCTCTCAATATGTGCGAGTAACGTCAGTGACTTGTCTTTTTCTGGCACACTACTAAATTCTGTAGGAAGTTTAAAAAAACAAATTGCATCATACCAACCATTTCGTGTCCGAAGACGAAGCTTCGTATGATTTTTGGTTTTTCCAAATATCATGACTTCAGTAGGAATAACGTCACGAATTTCAAAAAGCGGTTTCGGGTTCCCTTGTCCGTATGGTGCAAGCTGGTCAAGTGTGCGAATTAATTCATCATTAATATCGTCCACATGGAGTGTGGTATCAACCGCATACCCTTCTTTCGGAAGATACCCGTCAGCATCAAGTGACTGATACGCAGACACTAGTGCTTCAGGAAGTGTATGGATATGCTCATGGCTTACTGAGAAACCTCCTGATGCATGGTGCCCTCCAAACGTAAGGAATGTCTCTCTCGCACGTTCCATTAGCTTTACAATACTAATAGTCCCCTCACTTCTACACGAACCCTTAATGATTCCTTTTCCGTCTTTACCCCACAAAAAAGTTGGTCTGTTAAAAGTTTCTGCAAGTGAGCTCGCAACAAGTCCAACAAGGGACGGTCGCCATTCTGGATTTCCCATCACAATCACTGATGGCACGTCGATCAATGTTTCCATACGTTTTTTTGCCTCCTTCACCATACTCGCCACCACTCCTTTGCGCTCATTATTTAACTTTTCAAGATGTGCTACGTGCGTTCCTGCCTCGCTCTCATCTCGTGTACGAAGCATATGAAAGGCATCTTCTGGATCGTCCATCCGTGACGCTGCGTTAATACGTGGTGCGATCGTGAATCCAATATCATCTTCATTCAAATATCGTTGGCTACCACCTGCCTTTCTTAAAAGATGCTGGAGTCCAGGGCGTGGTGACTTACGAAGCACTGAGAGCCCATACTTCGCAAGTACTCGGTTTTCTCCCGTAAGTGGCACCATATCAGCAACGGTAGCGATTGCAACCAAATCAAGCCACCACTTTTCCCAACCATCTTTGAGTGTAATTTGGCCACTTTTCTTTCCTTCTTGTAGTATGGCGAGTACGAGCTTATAGGCGACTCCTGTCCCGCAGATTCCCTGGAAGGGGTATGCCTGATCGCGCTTTGGGTTAATCACCGCATATGCATCAGGGAGTGTCTCACTTGGTTCATGATGGTCGGTCACGATAACATCAATACCCTGGAGCTTCGCTTCTGTTGCTGCTGGGTGATCGGTAATCCCACAATCAACAGTAATGATCAGCTTTGCATTTTTTTCTACAAAACCCTGTACAGTATCTTTATTAAACCCATACCCTTCGAGGTGCCTGTGCGGGATATAATTTTCAAAATTTGTGTAGCCGATCGCTGTGAAGAAATCATGAAGTAGTACACCACCCGGGATACCATCACAATCATAATCGGTATAGATCACGATATGTTCCTCTTCTTTTAGAGCTCGCAAAATTCTCTCCACTCCCCTTGCCATGTCAGTAAAAAGAAACGGGTCGTGAAGATCAGTGTCGTAATTAGGTTCAATGAATATTTTGGCTGTCTCTGCATCTAGTATCCCTCGATTATAGAGAAGTTGCTGTGTAAGTGGCGAATATTCTTTCAGAGCTTCACCAACGAGAGCAGGTGGAGTTTCCTTAATTCTATAGAGAGCCTGGCTCATGAGTACTTGATTCTACCATGTATTACACATACCCTCGCATGTTGTTTTTATGGCTACAAATGAGAATATTTGCTACGATATGCTTATGAGCACTATATTCACAAAAATCATTAATAAAGAAATTCCTGCAGATATTATCTACGAAGACGAACTTGTATTAGCATTTCTCGATATTAACCCAGTATTTAAAGGGCATGCACTCGTCATCCCTAAAAAAGAGTTTCAAAATATTTTTGATGGTGATCCAGAATACCTCAGTCGCATGATAGTTGTTGCGCAGAAGGTTGCAAACGCACTTATAGCGGTAACAGGTGCCAACGGTATTAACCTCCACATGAATAACGGGCATGAAGCTGGGCAAGATGTGCCACACGCACACATACATGTCATTCCTCGTTTTCACCGAGATGAAACATTTCATGTTCCTCATCACGAAACGTATGGTGAACATGAAAGCCCTGAACTAGCTGCAAAAATTAAAGCAGTAATTCTCTAGCAAAAAAACACGTTGGCACTATTTACTGCTTTAGTGCATCAATACCTGGAAGAGATTTTTTCTCCAAGAATTCAAGCATAGCTCCTCCTGCGGTAGATAGAAATCCGAATGATTCGTTCAATCCTAATGCTTCGATTGCTGCAACGGTGTCGCCTCCACCCACTATTGAAAACGCCTCGCTTTGTGCAATTTTTTCTGCAAGCGCTTTTGTGGCAACGTCATACCCACCTTCATAATTTCCCATAGGTCCATTCCAGAGAATTGTCTTTGCGCTTTGAATATACGGCGTAAGCATCTCCACAGTCCCAAGTCCTACATCAAGTATCTTTTCATCAGAACGCACCTCATCAGAGGCGACCTGTCTACTCTCACTGCCACTCACTGCGACAACATCAATCGGTAGTAAAAGGTTTTCCTTTACAAGGAGTGGGCTATCGCTCAAATCAACTGGTGAAAGAAGGGATTCTCCCACTTCATATCCCTTAGCCTTCAAAAAATCATTTGCTATAGCTCCACCAACAAAAGCGTGCGTGTAATGGAGTGTGTATTCCTCAATAAGCGGTGCCTTGGTTTCAAACTTTGCGCCACCCAAGATGAATAATGAGGGGGTCTGTGGTGAAAGTGCTTTTTGTAATTCAGTGTATTCTTCAAAAAAAGTGATACCAGCGTATCCGGGTATGTGGGCTGAAATACCGACAATCGAAGCATGTGCGCGGTGTGATACGGCGAATGCATCATTTACAAATATGTCCCCGTTCGTGGCTAGTCGAGCGGCAAATGCAGCGTCATTAGCCTCTTCTTCTGCGTACGCACGCACATTTTCAAGTAGTAATGCTGTACCATTTTCCATTTTTTCAATCGCTTGTTGGACTTCCTCTCCCACGACCCCATCCACATATGTCACACTAATATATCGTTTGAGTGCTTCTACAAGTGGTGATGTTGAATTTTTTGGATCACGGCCAATATGGGTCAGAATAACTACTTTTGCACCTCGCTCAAGCAAAAATTGGATGGTAGGAATTGCACGCTCAACACGAAAATAATTTTGTACTACTCCATCCTTAATTGGTACATCAAGTGAGGCGCGTACAATGACACGTTTTCCTTGTACATCGCCGATATCAGTAAGTGTTCTCATATGGTACATCACTAGGCAATTGTTGCTTTTACAATTTGTAAAAAATCATCCGCGTGGAGACTTGCTCCTCCCACCAAAAATCCATCAACATTCCCTTCTATAAACAATTCACGAGCATTTTTAGGATTTACCGAACCACCATATATGATACGGACTTTTTGTGCCATATTCCGTCCGTACAAATCAGAAAGTATTTTTTCAATAAACAATTTCATCTCGTGTACATCAGATGGAGTTGCTGTGTCCCCCGTACCAATAGCCCATACCGGTTCGTATGCTACAACAACTTGAGATAGTCTGGCCTTCGGTACTGTGGCAAGGCCTGATCGAATTTGTTTTTCGATCAGTGACAGATAGTGTGCGTTTTGGTCTCGCTCTGTTTCTCCAACACAGAGTATCGCTGTTGCTCCTGCTTTAATGGTTGTAATTAATTTTAGATTAACGGCATCATTTGATTCACCGTCCCGTCGCCGTTCAGAATGACCAAGAATAACGTAGGAGACCCCGTAGCTTTGGAGCATGCCCATGGATATTTCTCCAGTAAAACTACCTATTTTTTGATAGTGTACATTCTGTGCACCGAGTGCAATTTTTCCAGTATGATTCAGTCCTCGAACAACACTCTCTAAAAAAATATGCGGGGGCGCTATCACGACATCTGCCTCAAGTTTTTTATTAAATATTTTTTTAAGCTGCACACTCAAAGATGTGCTCAATGTCTGTGTTTGCGGGTTCATTTTCCAGTTTCCTACAATAAGGGGAAGCATTCCAATTTTCATGATAGTTTATTTTATCATGAGTTCTGAATCATGAATATCCGGCACATTCAACTACTCGTCCAGCAATTGGTTCTCGGAAAGAGCAAATCGGGACAACCGCCATATTCCTTACAGGAACTGTCCACTCATTGGGTTTTATGCACACTTCATAAAACCGCAATGAGTCTTGCGAAGCTCCAAGTACCCCAGGGCACCCTCTCTGCCTTCGGCATTCACCTTGTATTCGCTTCTCACACTTCGCTCGTTATCTCAAAGTCCAGCGATTGGCTCTCTAGCAGAGCAAATCTTGGCAACTAATTTTTCTGTGTGAAAAAATTAGTTGCAGACCAGGAGTTATTGTCGATTCTTCTTACAGAAGCTGTACACCTTTCGCATTCCGCCATCCGGCGGATGCTCAAGGTCTTGCGAAATGCTCCCAGTATTTCTCACTCGTTATCTCATTCAACCTCCCTCCACTCAATAAACTTGTAGGTATCTGACACCTCAGGGGTAAGCGGTGGTGGGTCATCAACAAGTGCACGATCATAGGAGTTATATCGCGTCTCAAAGCCAGAGGTGTATATGCCACTTGAATTTACCCATTTTGATCCTTCTCGGAGATTTGAAACAATGGTTCCTCTTACGGTGAGTGAATTTCGCTGCACATACGCATCATGCGCAGTCTCAACATCCTGTGCTCCTGCTGAGGTGTAGTTATTTCTCCCAAACCTTCCATTTTGTGCAATAAAGATTCCGTTAATGGTCATATCGTCCGGTACCACGAGACCTAACAGTACATCCTGCTCTGCAATTGCCAAAAGACCCGAAGTTGCATTAGCATAGGTAATATTGTTATGCAGTATGATGGATGGGCTAACTCCTGCTGTATCAACGTCTGCTGCAGCAATCGTTACTTTTCCACGGACAGTACCCTCCAGCCACACCTTGTCTTCAACGTAAATTATTGAACATCCTGTTGGGACTGTGTAGTTTGCGACAAAAGTCGTGTTATTCATTACATGTCGTTCAAGAGCCCACCCACCACTTGTAGTGTATCCATAATAATTATATGTCGTATTTACTCTCCATACATCAATAGTGCCATTACTATTAAATCGAATACGATATCCATACACCCCCGACGGCCCGATATAGAGGCCGCCACCAGTTTGTGCTTTAGCCTGCATCGCAGAAAGATCTACTGTTAGACCAAGAAAGTTGATTGGGGTTGCAGGAAAGCTCCACAATGAATCATTTGGACCATCACCATATACACCATCCACAGTTGAGCCGTCAGCACCGGGAGCGCAAGAGATAGTTCCATCACATACCCAATTTTCTTGTCCACTTGTTACAGTAGAATTATTGGTACCATCCATACGAACGATACCATTTGAGTGATATGGGCCTACTATAGTACGGTCGCTTCCTGCCCACACGTTTGAATTAATAATATACGCAAATTCAGCAACTGTTGGTCGAGCATATCGTGCATAAATACTCCGTGTTACGCCTGGGTTATCGTATGTGTGTCCGGTTGATGTTATATCAATTGCATACACATCCCCACACGCAGTCGAACTTGCAATATCGAGTGAAAATTCACCTATCGGTCCTCCTTCTGGGTCTCTATACACATGCGTGTATGGTGCGGGTGTGGTAGTTCCGTTTGTAGTATCTCCGGGATTATGTGCCAGAAACCATTTATAGTAATCGAGTCCAGCCTCCGCAATATTAAGAGCTCGATTTCTTTGATACTTAACCTCTGTCACCTGAGACTGTGTAATCACATAGGTAATAAATGCTGCAAATATTGAGAAAAAAATTGATCCAAAAACCAGCACGAGTACAAGCAGGTACCCAGTATTCCTATGTAATGTAATCGTTTTCATATCAATTTTTTAGATTTCGTGGTGCTGCACTTGAATTCAGTTCGTATTGTCCCGGATCCCTGATAGGATCAATATTTATAATGAGGTTCGTTTCTATGTAACGGATATCAGTAGCTGTTGTGGTCCCTGTAGCAAGGCGACCTTCAGTATCATAATACACAAAAACAGGTAGGCTCTGAAGTCCATTCTGAACATATTCCGAGACTGTTGTAGTCGCGTTTGGAGTGGTAGTGCTGTAGCGTATAGGTGTACCTGTAGCATAAAAAACTTTACGATAGAGAGTAGTACTCGATAATTTATATTCTATATATTCAACACTATCACTACCTTCAGTGTCACTAAAGAAACCTATTTCCCGAGGATTCATTTTTACGAGTGGATACGCTCCATTATCTGCATATGCCATTTCACGAATGTCGGTGATCATACGCTCTATACCACGACGTGCATGATCGACCTGGTATGACTGTGCAAGTGTATATCCGTTAAGTCGATAAAAAGAAACGATACCCTCGAAGAGTACAAGGAGTATCATAAGAAATAGCCCAACTACTATAAGTGTTTCTACGAGCGTGAATCCAATGCAAGTATACGGTGGTTTCAAGTAATTTCTATATTTCATTTAAGGTAACAGTGAGTGTATTTGTTCCATCAATATTAACATCTGAAATAGTTTGAGTTACGTATCCAGGTGCAGATACTGCAACCACATAGTCAGTCTGGAGTGAGAGAGCTGTATTAAAAAATACTTGACCACACGAGGAAGTCGTACCTGTGTCACTAAACGAAGGTCGAGTAACATCAACTACTGCCCCAAGTACAGGGTCCCCAGCTAAATCAGTGACATGTACTCTCAAGGTGTAGGGTGTTGCCGGCACCAACGTCAGTCGTAATGTTTCGTCAGTATTCGGATTAAGCGTGTATGGCACACTCGGACATGCTTCACTAATATCGTACGCACCGGTCTCAAGTATCACGTCATAAAAGTCCCATTCAAGGTCAGTGAGCTCTACTTCACCTCCAGCATCAGTACTGTGACTCTCCTCATATTTATAGATCGTTGGACTCGCACCAATAGTCTTTTGACTCCGGAGAGTAAATGGAATACTCGGTATTGCAGGTTCCGAAATAATATAATTAATTTCCCACGATTGTAATATTGAGGACGTGCTGGTGTCGGTTGTCCCCAATACTGCGCCAACCGAAAGTGCTGGGTAGGTACCAATATCTAAGCCTGAGATATTAATAGGGGCTGCACTAAATCCAGTACTGTTATTAGGAAGGTCAATGTCAGGTACAAGAGTGTACACACCTGCATTTTCACTGTATACCTGCACCATGAGAGTGGTACTTGCAGGAATGTCAGCATCCCAATCTATAGTGTCCCATGTACTAATCACTGCTGGTCGAGTTGCGGTAGCTTGAACCATGCCTGATCCGGTAAACGGACCAGGGTACCCAGTAAGCATTACGTATCCACTTCCTATACTTACATCTGTGGACGTAAGTATCTTTGATGTATCTATAAAGGTATCCGTAAATATAGCATTCGTAGAAGGCTCTACAGTGCGAACACGAAGATCACTTAGGGCATCAATTTGGAAATTCATGGTAGATACTTGACTCTCAACAACTGCAGCATGCGTAGTTACCGGATTAGGATTACTAGTTGTTGCGCCAATGGTGCGATCAGTCGAATACCCGGGTTTGGTTACTGTAATTTGATAGCTGGCCGCTGCTGGCGCTCCTGCGAACATTGCCACACCGTTTACATTCGTAAAACGAGAGGTACTTATGGTAGTAGTCGTTGTATCATTATAGATATGCACCTCAGCACCCGTGACTGGTAGTACGGCAGCATCAAATACATTGACTATTAATGTACCACCACCGTCTGTTGATTCAATACCAGGTGGAACAATATTAGTAAGTAAAAAAACAGTGCTTGTACCGCTAACGTCTGCCCATGAAAATTCAACTTTTACTTGCTTATAATCAGCCAAAATACCATTAGTATCAGACACACCTTCTCCATCATCCGGGGAATCAACGTACTGAATTAAAATACGTTCGTGAAAGACAACTTCATTCAACGTTGTTGTCGCATGCTGCGGGATTAATCCATCTGGAATACCTCCAACAGTACCAACAGCATCATACGAGAGTGATCGAATATATTCGATTCGCTCATTCGCTAAGGCTACAGCGCCAGTTGAAACTTTTGTGTTTTGTAATAACTTTAATGATGTTTGTATTGCTCCATACAGACCAGTAAATATGAGCAACACTACTGCCGACGTCACCAGCGACTCAATGAGTGTGAACCCTCTGCTGTGTCTGACGTAATGTTGCATCATACATTTAAATGCTATCGGAAATAGAATAAATTGGTGCAATCATAGCAAGCGCAAAAAATCCTACCCCTGCTCCAATAACCACCATAAGTATCGGTTCAATAATTGTTGAAAGATCTTTTGTTTTTTGATCAACCTCTGTTTCATAATAGGATGCTAATTCTTCAAGCATGTGTGCGATCTGTCCCGTTTCCTCGCCTACTGCAATCATTTCACCCACGAGTACAGGATAGAGATCGGTACGTTCAATAAATACTTCTGAGAGTGGTGTGCCTTTCTCAACGCGTACAGCAGCTACTGCGAGGACTTCTTTAAAATATACATTCTGCACAACATCGCGAGTAATATTGATTGCTCCGATCACATCAACACCAGCTTTAAATAATGACGCCAAGGTCCGTGCCGTACGCGCCGAATTCACCTCACGAACAATAACTCCAATTACTGGAATCTTTGGAATTAGATAATGTAAGATCGTTTTTCCCAGTTTAGTACCAGCAAAACTAGTAAATCCAAAAATGATTGCTACAAATCCAAACAGTACAATGAATGCGTGTGCACTCATAAAATCGCTTGATGCAATAATTACTTGAGTCGTCATAGGAAGCTCAATATCCATATTTTTGAATGTTGACGTGAGGGATGGGATAACATAAATCATCATGAGTATCCCTATTGTAAGCATCACCATAATGACGATAGTCGGATAGATCATAGCCCCCTTCACTTTCTTCTTTAACGTAGAGCTTCGTTCCATCTGAAGACTCAGCGTTCCGAGTGCGTCTGAAAGTTGCCCGCTCTCTTCTCCTGCGCGGACCATAGCAATATAGAGATCGTCAAATACTTTTGGGAACTTACTCAATGCTTCATTTAACTGCTTTCCTTTGTTAATATCTCCGCCAATCTCTTGCATAATTTGCTTCATACGAGGATTCCGGGTCTGACGTTCAATAACCTGTAACGAACGAGTCAGGGGGAGTCCTGCTTTGATCATGGACGAAAGACTTCGAGTCAGTGCGACAAGCTCGTCAGATTTCACCCGACTCAAAAAAGCGTTTATTTTTTCAATATTTAAAACATTATGGAGTGAGAAAGAACCTGAATCCAGAACCTTTGATACTGTATGACCATTTTTTCGAGCAATGTCGTACACTGCAAATTTATCGACAGCTTCCACAGTCTCCGTGACTTTGACGCCGTCATGTGTCGAGCCTATGTATGTAAATGTTGCCATAATCGATTATTCTGAGATCACCCGAAGCACTTCTTCAATACTCGTTTGTCCAAGTGCTGCTTTATAAATACCATCTTCTGCCATCGTGAGCATCCCCTCTTTTCGTGCTTGTGCCTCAATTGCGTCAGCAGTTCCAGAAGCGAGCACTATTTCCTTAATAGTAGGTGACACATGGAGCACTTCATGAATACCGATTCGTCCTTTATACCCCTCTTCAGCGTCTGGTCCCCCAATCGGTCTATAAAACGGCACGTTATTCCATGTGGCGGTACTCTTCACAACATTTTCTTTCTTTAGAGTGTCGAGAATTCTATCCATATCAACATGTCGCTCTAAATCAGCTCGCTCATTTGCAGAAAGCGTATACGGTTCTTTTGCTTCTGTAATTCTTCGCACGAGTCGTTGGCCGACAGCGACACGAAGTGTCGATACAAGAAGAAATGTTTCAACACCCATATCAATAAGACGAGCTACCGTTGCAGACGATGAATTGGTGTGTACGGTAGCAAGCACACAGTGCCCGGTAAGTGCCGCATTAATAGCAAGACTTGCCGTTTCTTGGTCTCGAATTTCTCCAACCATGATAATGTCTGGATCTTGTCGCATGAGCGATCTGAGTCCGTTTGCAAACGAGAAACCAATTTCTGGCCTTACTTGTGTTTGATTCACGCGGGGCATCTGGTATTCAATCGGGTCTTCAATGGTTGAAATATTTACTTCTGGAGTATTAAGTATATCAAGCACTGTATACAATGTTGTGGTTTTACCTGATCCAGTTGGTCCGGTCACGAGAATAATTCCGGTTGTTTGTTTGGTTGCCGTATGAATACGCTCGAGCGCTTGCCCGTGAAAGCCAAGACCTTCAAGAGTAAATCCCGACCGACTCTCACGCAAAAGACGCATAACAATCTTTTCCCCAAAGAAAATAGGGAGGATTGATACACGGAATGCTACCTTCTGCCCATCCATGTCCATTTTAAAACGCCCATCTTGCGGAAGACGCTTTTCATCAAGCTTCAGATTTGAAAGTACTTTTATACGGGCAGAAATGGTTGAGGCTGCATGCTTCGGGAGTGACATTGCGTCATGCAATAATCCATCAATACGATACCGGACGAGCAGTTCATTTTCCATTGGTTCAATATGCACATCGGATGCTCCTTGAATAATCGCATGTCGAAGAAGTGTATCGACAATACGCACTACCGGTAGATCCTCAGCCATTTTCTTCAGATCTTCTTCTGAAGCTTCGTCTCCGTTGCTGTCTGCAATAATCTTTAATGCTGAGGACTCTTTGACAATCAAGTCGCCAAATTCATCTTTGAGCGTCTTCTGATACTGGAGTAGGGCATTCTTCATCGACTCTGTGTCGGTGAGTCGAGGCAAAATCTTTAGACCTACTTTCTTTTTTACAAAGTCAATCGCAGGTAAGTCTGCGGTATCAAGCATAGCAACTTCAAGCGTGTCATCAGCTTTTTTGAACGCAATAATGTTGTGCGTTCGCGCTACCGGCTCAGGAATGAGAGAAAGCACCTCAAACGAAATCTTGATATCCTTAAGAGAAACAAACGGTACGCCGAGCACATACGACTCAACACGTCGCAAATCATCTTCCGAAATTACTCCACTTGAGACGAGCGCCTCTGCGAGCGTGCGTTTTTCTTCAAGTGCTACTTTTTCTGCAGCATCAATATCCTTTCGGGATACTAATCCCGAATCCATAACAAATCGTTTGAGTTGTGTATCTTGTATTCTCACAGTTATACATCAACGCTCCAAAGAGCAATCTTGTAAGTAGTATATCATCACACGCAACATATATACCATGCATATATGTTCAGATACTGTTTTTAATACATCAGATCGATTTGCAAACAACATATTCCACGCCTACAATGGAATCATTACCCGTCAGTACTCTTTGGATGTAACCTCAGCTTATCTATGTTTCACTTTATTCAAAATAAAACAATAGCACTCCTCTGTTTGGCACTCATCAACATCATTATTGTGTTTACGTACGTTGATTTTATTCATTTCGAAGTAGGGGGTTCAGTGAGTAGCCCACGCGTACACACGCAAGACACACCATCATATGTGAATGCGATGTACTACATGGAAGACTTGCCGACTGGAACTGACATTGGCACGTACTTACAACGCATGCTTACTGTACCACTCATGTTACTTTCTTCAATTGCGCTTGGTACAGTGACGGGTGACTATGCACAGGCAATGTTACTCATTAATCTTGGGTTTTATTTTGCGTCGGTATTTGTTTTCTACAGTATCGGATACTTAGTATTTCAGAATACCCGAACCGCGCTTATTGGGGCCGTCCTCTACACAACAAATTGGTGTTTGTTTAGCTTTGGTACCACGTATCAAGCAGATATGGGTGGCTGGTTTTTCTTCCTCCTTACCACACTTTTTGCACTCAAGTATTATCGTGACCCACAAACAAAAAAATGGCTTTATCTCGGTTTATTATCGTCAGTCATCGGTGTGTTCTTTAAAGAATACGGTGCGCTCGGCATGTCGAGCGTAGTACTTCTGACCCTTATTGCCAAACTCCCACTCAAACAAAAAATACAAGAGGTGGTCTTGGTAAGCGGCATATTTCTTACTGTGCTTTTTACCTATCACCTATGGTTTTATTTCCATTTTGATTTTACGTATTTCGATTGGTACACCTACAACCAGGAATCCTATGGTGTAGAAGGTGCGACTTCAACACAGATGTATACACTAGCATCATTTATAAAAGTCGTTGCACTTATCTTTTTTGCTGGATGGCCTATCTTTCTCTATGGTCTCACAGCGCTCTATAAAAAATTTCGAGAACGTAGTTTTGAGGAAATACAGATACTCCTCGCACTCCTCCCTGCATCTGCAGCGTTTCTTATGTGGCCTGCATTTACCTGGAGAGTTGCATTCATACTCGTCCCTTGGGCTGCGCTCGTTGCTGCATACGGCCTATCTCACATAGCTTCGCGAAGAATTATACTCAGTATATTGGTGTTCTACATTCTGTTTAACTACCATACCGACGCCATCATGTGGAATATTAATCTGCCCTTTTAGTTTAGTCAAAACCACCATTAAAAAAAGCGGTCTGGAGGGACCGCTTTTTTTGAACACCTCTCCGAGGCGTTATGTAGGTTGACGAAAGTTACCAACCCATTTCACTCCGAGAACACGGAGCGCAACGTGTCGTGCGACACACGCGAGAAACCATACCGCATTGGAGCCTTGAAACTTGCCACGATGCGAGGGTTCCCAAACTCCTTCCACACTATGCGTGGAAATACGCGCCTCTGGAAAGAAATGTCTCCAGATTATCCGCACACTTCTCGCATGAGCCCAATCGCACACGACGAGAATATGTTTCGGGGCAGACACACCCTCCTTCTGGAGCGCGAGCGAGATTGCTTCAGCTTCCGTCACGGAATTAGTCACACCTCCCCCGACGACTGGTGTGCCAAGCCCGTGCCGAACATAGGCAAGAAGAAATTTGTGTTTCAGAGCGTCCTCGTATGCTGCCGATCCCTGAAAAAAGTAACTCGAACTTGACCAAGCAACTTTTGTTTCTTCGTTTGGAATAAAAAGTGCCGCATAGGCAAGAATCTGCTTTTCAATTTCGGGTAGTTGATCATTTTTCGTAAGGCCGTATCCAAGTGGCACGATGAGGTCTGGTGGCTTGGACTGCGAAGTGTTTGGCACGCCGTACACGAAACGAGCGCACCGCAAAATGAGCTGTATCACAAGGATCCCCTTCTAAGTTTTTTACAAGCCGTATATACGGTCCGACAGGATTAAATCATAGAAAAAGACCCAAGTCTATGGGTCTTTTTCTAGGATTGTATGAATTCTTAGTAGCTTACTTTCGCCTTTGCAGTGTATTCATGCACTGAACCTTGTGAAGCGTCGGCGAGGAATTTTTCTGCAAGTGCAAATCCCATTTCAATTGAGTTATCTGAATTGTTGTAGCGGAAGATACCGGTTCGTCCGAGAAGTGCTACACCGTTCCCTTCAAGATGACGTACGATCTTGTCGAGCTTACTCTTATACTCTAAATCATAGTACGGATACGCATACTCAATACGTGTCACGAGTGCGTCAGACACAGCATCTTCTTTGATGTAGCCAACTCGCACCGCGTCATCAATGACTCGCTTCTTAAGTTCTTCATCACTCATCTGCCACTCTGCATTTGACTTAAAGGTTGTGATATCAAAACAAATTGATGTTTTGCCAGGTGGACACATTACTGGAGACCAGTTACTAAATTCAACCGCACGGTTAAAAATAATGTCCTTATCTGGGAAATAGAGCCAATGATCATTGGTAACTTGTGGCACATCAAGAAACACGAATACAAAGATAATATCCATGTATGACATCCCCTGAAGCGCCGCTTCTACCTCTCCGCTTTTTCTCTCTTGGAGAGCGTAGTATGTATGAAGTGGAATTGTAGAGATAAGCCCTCCATATGTTACAGACTTACTTTCTCCACCCTCTGTATAGGTAACTGATTTAAGGCTTGTATTCACTCCTGTAATAGTTACGTCTGTGCGAACATCAGCACCCGCAGCTTTTGCTGCACGGAAGAGTGCATCACAGAGCTCTTGTATGCCTCGGAGCGGATACCAAAACGGTCCTCCGTCTGGTGCTAAGCTGTCATCTTTAAGATCATAGCTACTAAAGTTGAGCGTGAGAATCTTTTTAATAATGCGCTTAATGAGCTTCTTCATGTCCTCACCCTGGAATCGTTGGTCAGCCCAGTCCGCTGAAATTTCTCCCGGGTCGTGGTGCCAAATTTTTGACGTGTATGGGTAGCACATGATGTTATAGAGCTTTGTCCCATACAAGTGTACAAACCATTCCTTATACGATCGCAAATTTTTAGAGTCACGAAATGACTTTGTGAGTTGTGCCCACACAAAAGAAAATCCACTTGGAATTATTTGGAGTATTGGCATCGCACGAAAGAGTTGTTGTATTTCAAATGGGTATTTAAGCCATTTATTGAACATATAGATACGACTCTTTTTTATATGCCGTTCCATAGTAAGCCCCGGAAGGGTGAGCACCTCTTCAAGTAGCACTTTATTATTCGTATGAAAACGGTGCGCACAAAAATCAAGATAAAACCCCTTATACTCAAGAGATCGTGAAAGACCCCCAACAACATTCTCCTTTTCAAGTACAAGAACACTTTTACCGTGTTCGCTCATCCGTTTTGCAAATCCGAGACCCGAAACTCCTCCCCCAAGCACAACATAATCGTACTCTTTATGCTCCATAAAAATCTTTTTTAAAAACTTCGCTATAGTCTTGTAAGCACTCCTCCCAATGTCGCATGTAATTGATACCGCGCATAGAGAGCTTCACATTTACTAATTTTTCAGATGCTGGTCGTGGTGCAAAATACTCAGTCTTAAAATAATCCGAAGAGACTTTCGTCACAGCTACCTTATCCTCAAGATCTAGATTCTTCACAAAAGCGAGCGCAACATCGTACCGACTACAACTTCCCTCGCAGACTTGATTGTAGAGACCATAGTATCCAGAATCGATCACTTTCATGATTGAGTTTGCAAAATCAACAGTGTATGTAGGTGTGCCTAATTTATCATCGACAACAAAAAGTTCTTTTGATCCTCCTTTGATCTGTTTATAAATTTTATGTATAAACTTTTTGTCTTTAGTGAGCCCTCCCCCCATCATCCAACCTGCTCTGAATATGTAGTAGTTTGGTACATATCGTTCAACAAACTGTTCACCATGATACTTTGACTTTGCATAGTAACTGAGCGGGTTTGGTGCATCAAAATCGGCATACTCATCTTTCTCACCGCCAAAGATACCTGCAGTACTGATGTAAATAATGAGCGCATCATGTCTGCGACAAAGTAGTGTGATATTTTCGGTACCGAGTGCGTTTGTTGCCCACGCATCTCTCGTTTCACGCTCACAGTATTCAAGATCGGTAAGCGCTGCAAGATGAAACACGATCGTCGGCTTTACCTTAAGAAACATCTCTTCACATGCTTTTATATCTCGGACATCAAGGTAACTGAGCCACTCCTCATTGAGGTCAATGTCAGTTGCAACCACATTCTCCATGCCATACTTGAAAACAGCACTTTCATAAACGGACTTTCCGAGCATTCCTCCACAGCCCGTTATAAGTATTTTCTCACTCATACAGAAATTATTCCCTGCATGATATCACAGAACAATAATTCCTAAAACAACGACTATGTGTGCTTAAAAATAACGTGCTTATATATGAAAAAACTCCAAATCGCTATAGACACCATACAAAATGCCTGTGCAAGAACGTCATGAACACCAAATATATCAACAAATATATACATAAGGAGCGTGTTTACTGACAAATTAAGGACAGAAAGTATTACAAAGTAGGTGAACTGCTTTCCTATCATGTCTCCAGACTTATTTTGAAATGTCACATACTTTTGGAGCAAGAAACTTACTATTACGGCCGCGACAAATGCTATGCCAGACGAAATAAGATACGGAACCTGTAAAATCCGCTCAAGAAATATATATAACAATAACTGGAATGCTGCTGCAAAGCCTCCAGAACATAAAAAAACTAAAATAGTTCGATATTTGTTAAGACAATCTTTGATTCCACACATAACGTTCTTCATATCTATTTAGAGCTTTTTTACATTCTTTGCCCATTCAGAAGCCTTAAATAGTGAGTCGAATGTGCCTGCATCAATCCATTCACCTGGTACAAGATCGACGGTAAGTTCACCTTTCCTCTGGTACCACTTGTGTATGTCAGTAATTTCAAGTTCACCCCGTGCTGAGGGTTTTAATTTTCGAGCAATCTCAATTACTCGATTATCGTATATATACAGACCTGTAATCGCATACGGCGACAGAAACTTTTGAGGCTTTTCAACAATCTTTACTGCTTCATTTTTATTGTTAAATTTCACCACTCCAAAGCGTTCTGGATCACTCACCTCCTTTGCAAAGATATGTCCTCCTCGTTTAAATTTTTTAATCGCCCGACTAAAGTCATCCTCAAAAATATTATCTCCAAGAATCATAGCGACGCTATCGTTCCCGATAAAATCGTCACCTATAATGAACGCCTGTGCCAAACCTTCTGGTCGATCTTGAATCTCGTATGAAAAATTTGCACCAAACTGTTTCCCTGAACCAAGTAAATTAAGGAAATCCCCTGCGTGATCTGGAGCAATAATAAATAAAATATCCTTAATCCCAGCACGCAAAAGCGTCCGGAGCGGATAGAAGACCATCGGTGTATCGTAGATAGGGAGTAATTGTTTCGAAGTGATTTTTGTGAGTGGAAATAATCGAGTCCCTCGTCCACCAGCTAAGATAATACCTTTCATGTGTTATTAGGCTATCGTCTTCTTATACGCTACAAAAACTTCACGTAACTTGTCTGAATCAAGTGCTGGCATTTGAATACCGAGGCTTTTCATTTTTTCTGTTGCTAATACGCAGTTACTTCGTTTTGCTTTTGTGATTCCTCCAGGACCCTCTAACTGTTCAAGTGATATTTGCTCGTACGTATGATTCGGATTTACCACCTCAGTATACATTCTTAAGACTTGGTCATGTGTTACATACCCTTCATTCGTCAGGTTAAGTACCCCTGTTGCTCGAATCTCTATAAGTCGTTCAAGTGCTGGCCATAAGTCCTCGAGCAACGTGACTGAATTAGGAATTGAGATCACCTTCGCATACGAAACTATTTTGTTAATGAAATTTCGTGGATGTGAGGTGGTAGACATAGGCATGCGGATACGTACGTAGAGCACCGGGAGCTCAGCAAGCACATTTTGGAGTGCAATTCTCATACGTGAGTAAAAACTGCCATAGAAATTTGGTTCGTCTTCTTCAGTAAAATAATGTGATGTATCACCAGAATATACGCACCCTGACGCAATCTGGATTGGGTATGCTCCGACTTCGAGTGCTGCAAGCGTCACATTGATAGCGCCTCCTACATTTACAGCCACAGTTTCTTCTTTATGATCCTCACACCAATCAATCGTAGGGTAGGCTTTCACTCCAGCAAAGTTAATAACAACGTCTGGCTTCACTCGTGCGAAAGCTTCTTTAAGCGCTCGAAAGTCTGTGATATCAACTCTGTCTGTGATCACTTCATACATTGACGAACCTTTCCAGTGTGTACTCAATAATCCCCCCAAATATCCCGATGCTCCAAGTATGTACACTTTCATATATATGTTATTAACGTTTCCAAGAGTGTGATTTCTTAAGTAGTGGCTTCCACCATGTTTCATGTTCACGATACCATACTATGGTCTCTGCGAGACCCGATTCCCACGCAACTGTTGGTTTCCATCCTAATTTTTTGATTTTTGATGAATCAAGGAGGTACCGAGTATCGTGACTAAGCCGATCAGGCACCGTCTCTATGAGTGACTTCGGTTTCTTAAGTACCTGTAGAATTGCGTCTGCAATATTCTGAACAGATTTTTCTTCTCCTGTCCCAATATTATACCGTTCTCCAATAACACCCTTCGTGAGAATGCAGTCTATTGCACTACAGTGATCAGACACATGGATCCACTCACGCTTATTCTTTGAAGATTTGAATACGGGCAATGGTTCATCTTTAAGCGCCTTAATTGCAAAGACAGGTATCACCTTCTCTGGAAATTGGTGTGTTCCATAGTTATTTGCGCAGTAACTCATAGTGATCGGAAGACCAAACGTATGGAAGTAGCTCATCACCATCATGTCTCCTGCAGCCTTCGAAGCATTATAAGGAGTACGTGGTTTATATGGAGAGTTTTCGGTAAAACTACCTTTGTCGGTAAGTGAGAGTTGTCCAAATACTTCACAAGTAGAAATATGGTGGAAACGCTTTACGCCATGCTGACGCGCAGCTTCGAGGAGTGTTGTCGTGCCAAGTGCATTCGTGTTTGCAAAGTCGAGAGGAGCAGACGTTGCTTTGTTGTTATCTGACTCAGCAGCAAAATTAACGATACAATCAACTTTATGCTTCTTTAAAATAGTACGTATCGCCTTTAAATCTCCAATATCTGCGGTATAGAAGTGATACCGTGGAGACATTTCAAGATCCGCGACATTGCTCCGGTTCCCACAATACGTAAGTAAATCAACGTTGATTATAGTAATCAGAGGATATTTCTCCCTTAGATATCGACAAAAATGACTCCCAATAAACCCTGCGCCTCCCGTCACCATTACTGATGAATACTCCATTCGTTTAGACATGATGAGTATTATAAACAGAATTTAAAGAAAATACATGTATATCCTTCTAGCACCTACTCAAGTCGAACAAATTTATAAGTTTGACTTCCGATATACATACTATATACTCCATATATGACTGAACGTCGGCCGCATACGGCCGGCGTTTTCTAGTCAAAATGATGACCATATTACAAAATAAGGAAGCATACTTCCACACGAAATCGTTAAATTGAATGAAGTTCAATGAAAAACAAAGTTTTTGAGCGAGTCGTACACTTGTACGGTGAGTAGAAAAGTTTGATTTTGAAGCAGAAATTCGTCAATTTAACGATTTCGCCGCAAATATATTATGTTTGATCTAAAAGTAATCCACTCAGTCCTCGACCAAATGGAAGATGAGCGAGGGATTGGGCGAGAAAAGATGATCGATGCGATCGAGCAAGCGCTCGCTACTGCATACAAGAAAGAATTCGGAAAACGAGGACAAATTATTCGTGCGCACTTTGATCTTACTTCAGGTGACACTACATTCAGTCAAATTAAGATTGTTGCAGACGATACGACTGTCCGTGTTGAAGATCAAGTAAATCACGAGCTTGAGGGAGACGATAGACAAATGGTAGAGCGAGAAGAAGTGCCGACCGTTGACGGAGACCTTCGTGTACGTTTTGACCCAGAAAAGCATATCCTCATTGAGACAGCACGTCTTATTAAGAAAGATGTCACTGTGGGAGATGAGCTTGTGTTCGCACTTGAACCAAAAGATGACTTTGGTCGTATTGCCGCACAAACTGCAAAGCAGGTTATTATCCAAAAAATCCGCGAGGCAGAAAAAGAATCTGCACTCAAAGAATTTGGTCAGAAAGAAGGAGACATCATTATCGGGCATGTACAACGATTCGAACGTGGAAACCTTTACATCGATCTTGGTCGTGTTACGGGTGTAATGCCATATGATGAACAAATTCCAGGAGAACGATTCCGCCCAGGAGAACGTATTCGCGCACTCCTTGTTGCGGTAGACGAGACTCCTCGAGGTATTTTCCTTAAACTTTCTCGTTCACACCCTGATTTCCTTGCAAAACTCTTTGAAATCGAAGCACCAGAACTACAAAACGGTTCAGTGGAAATCAAGGCTATTGCACGTGAAGCGGGTTCACGTTCAAAGGTTGCCGTATTTGCTCACGACGATCATATTGATCCAGTTGGATCAATGGTTGGACAACGTGGTGTACGTGTGTCGACTGTTATGAGCGAGCTTGGTGGAGAAAAAATCGATATCATCGAGTGGTCAGAAAAGCCATCTGAATTTATTGAGGATTCACTTTCTCCAGCACAAGTACTTGGCGTAGAAATTATCGCAGAAGCAAATGCGAATGGCAGCGAAGACCGAGGCCATGCGGTAGTTACAGTAGCATCAGATCAGCAATCACTCGCAATTGGACGTGGTGGTCAGAATGTTCGTCTTGCCGCAAAACTTACTGGATGGAAAATCGACATTGTTTCATCAAGTGATGCAGCGGGTGAAGCTGCTGAAGAAACGAAAGCTGCATAATCGCAGTTGTATACATCGTTACACATTAATATATACATCCTATGAATCTCTTACACGATATTCCTCACGGAACAGCAGAACAAATGAATGTTATTGTTGAAATCCCTAAATTCTCAAAGAATAAATACGAGATCGATAAAGAAACCGGTATCATTGCGCTCGATCGAGTAATGCATACTGCACAAGACTATCCATTCGATTACGGATTCGTGCCACAAACATTATTTGATGATGGAGATGCACTTGACGTAGTACTCCTCACGACATACCCACTTATGCCAGGCATCCTCGTGAAGGCACGTCCAGTCGCTATCATGGAAATGATTGATGGTGGAGACCGTGACGACAAGGTCGTCGCAGTACCTGTTGATGATCCTCGATTTAACGATATCCAGGATATTAAGGATCTTAATCCTCACTTCATTAAAGAGATGACCCACTTCTTCGAAACATACAAAAAAATTCAGAAGAAGGAAGTGAGTGTGGGTGAATGGCACGGCAAAGATGTTGCAATGGCTGCATTCACAAAGAGTGTCGAAGCATACACACAAAATAAAGGAAACTAACCATCACATATTTGTGTATAAACAACCGAGCCCTCTGGGCTCGGTTGTTTTATACTGGTACTATAGGTTACTGTAGATACTCACAAGTAACTTTCTCTAATTTTTGAATTCTCTCATGAAATATTTACTATCAAGACAAGTACGTATCTATCTTTTCCTTATATGCATTTCCTGCTGTATGCTTGCGTTCTCGTATGTACATGCTGAAGAAGCGCCGACCGCCACCGAAGAAGCTGTTGTAGAGGATACAAAAGCAGTAGATGCGACGCGGGAACGACGCTCACAGCTCGATACACGCACACAAGAGCGTATCATCAATCTGTCAGCGAACATCATAAAGCGTCTAGAGGCTGGCATAGAAAGAATGGAAAATATTATTCAGCGGATCGAAACACGTATGGGAAAACTAGAGAGCGAGGGTGTAGATGTCACGGAGGCACGTGTACACCTTACGTTGGCAAAAAATGCCATAAGTGCAGCGCATGATACGCTCGATGAACTCGGGACACCAAAAGATGCGATTGTTAGTGACACACCTCGTGCCTCATTTACCACTATACGAACACAATTCCTCGCGATACATGGTCTCTTAAAGCAAACACGCACGCTTCTTCTCGAAACCGTTATGATGCTCAAAGCAAGTAAGACGGTAGGAGTAACGAACGCTGACGCTACCAGTAGCACAACTGCCACAACGACTGAAGATACTTCATCGCAAGAATAATTAGTAAGTATATTTAATATATATGGGAGAAACACAAAACAATGATGAGAAGGTTGTAATGCACACGCCAGTTGGCTACAGTGCGACACCAACACACACAACTCACCTCGGACCTATTCTTGCGGTCATCGTCCTCATGCTCGTACTCATTGCGGGAGGTCTCTATCTCTGGGGCGGAGCTCTTGAAAAAGAGCGGGTTCTCCAAGAAGAAATTGAAATTGTGAATAATGAACCAGAGACGCCTCGTGCTGAAGCAGACACTCAAATACTCGAAACACTCAGTCCTTCCGACGACCTCGATGCAATAGAGGCTGATATTACGAGTACAAACCTTGATTCTCTTGAAACAGACCTCACTGCGGTAGATGCTGAAATTGAAGCTTCCCTACCATAAAGACATTCTTCGGAATCAAACAAAAAGCATAGACTACAAATGTCTATGCTTTTTATGTTTCGTAATAAACTAGGTAAAATCTCATTCTGAAGAATGAACCAGTGATTTTTTCTAGCAAAGGAAAATGCCTCCGCATTTACCTTATAAATAGTTTCGTAAAGCACAAGTCATCAGTATGAACAAACTAGGAAAAATCTCATTCTGAGGAATGAACCAGGGATTTTTTCTAGCTAGAGAAGGCGCCTCCGCGCCTACCATGTAATTAGTTCCACAAAGCACAAAGATGTTCCATCTATTGTGCTTTGTGGAACAAACTAGTAAACTCTCACAGTTATGCAAAAAGAAATCTTAGAAAAAATAACCATCATAAAAGAGCCGGGTTCTCTTGTGGTTATTACAGGTGAACTCCCATTTGAAGAGTTAGAAAAGCACCGAGAAAGCGCTGTTACGGCAATTTCAAAGGATATTGAGATTGACGGTTTCCGCAAAGGGCATGTACCTGAAGCGGTCCTTATTCGTACGGTCGGAGAAATGAGTATCTTAAACGAAATGGCCGAGCGAGCCCTTTCACGAGCATACCCTGAAATTATTACCCACCACAAACTCGATGTGATTGGATACCCAAAGATCAATATCACAAAACTTGCGAAAGGTAACCCACTTGGATTCAGCATCTCTGTCGCGGTCGTGCCTGATATTACACTCCCTGATTATCTCGAAATCGCAAAGAACGTAAATAGTGAAAAAGAATCAAAAGAAGTAACTGACGAGGAAGTTACAAAGCAAATTGAAGATGTCCTCCGACAAAAAATTGCATACGAACGTCTCCAGAAAAAAGCACAGACAAAAGGATCTGATGAACATGAGCATGTGCATTCTGAAAATTGCGATCATGATCACGATCATACGCATGACCATGGAGACCATGACCACGAGGAGGCAGCCGATGCAAAAATCGAACTTCCCCCACTTACTGATGAATATGTACAAAAACTCGGTAAGGAAGGTCAGTTCACGAGCGTAGAAGATTTCAAAAATAAAATCCGCGAACATCTCACCATTGAGAAGGCGCGCGATGTTGACTCTCGTCATCGTGCAAAAATTACTGATGCGATTATCGAAAAGTCGGTAATGGAGCTCCCACAAGTCATGGTAGACGCAGAAATCAACCAAATGTTTGCTCAAATGGAAGAAGATTTGAAGCGAGCTCAGCTCACTATGGAAGATTATCTTGGTCATATCAAGAAAACTAAAGAAGATATGGCGAAAGAATGGGCACCGAGTGCTGAAAAGCGAGCGAAGCTCCAACTTGTGCTGAACGAAATTGCAAAGAAAGAGAATGTGACTCCTGATCCAAGTCTTGTAGACCATGAGGTATCAGCGCTTCTTGAACACTACAAAGATGCAGATGAGAAGCGAGTACGTGTATACGTTACTTCAGTACTCACGAACGAAGAAGTAATGAAGAAATTAGAAAATATCACCTAATTCCTCCTCTCTTAAAAACACAACAGCATGATTCGTCATCATGCGTTGTGTTTTTTATAGTATTCAAATACATTTCAATCATCATACTTCAGGGTAGGAAATAATCCCTCCCTGACCCGCGCTATCGCTCTGACCGAGGTTTCCTGGAAATAGAAAAGGCCCAGCTGCCGTAGCACTGGGACCTTCACTTCTTTTCCGCCTAGGTCATGGGTGGATACCGAATATCCACAATATACCCATCACCAAAGCTGCGAACACCAGACCCCTCAACAGGGTCTTTACGACAGAGTCAGGCTCATTCCTGTCCTCCATCGTCTCAAACACTAGTTTATTCTTCATATTCCTCCTTATTGAAGGGTAGTATTAAAACATGAGTATGCAATATTTGTCAATACTTTTATTTTCTGCTACTATTTCCTCCATATGCAATCAAAAGAATCACAAATCAATAGTTACCTCGTTCCAATGGTTATTGAGAAGTCCCAAGGCGGTGAACGTGCCTTTGATATTTTTTCTCGCCTGCTCAAAGAACGAATTATCTTTGTTACCGGCCCGATTGAGGATCATATGGCCAATCTCATTGTGGCTCAACTCCTCTTTCTTGAAGCTGAAGATCCTAAAAAGGATATCTTCATGTACATCAATTCTCCAGGAGGCTCAGTGAGCGCTGGACTTGGTATTGTAGACACAATGAACCACATTAAGCCTGATGTTGCTACTGTATGTGTTGGTCTCGCTGCATCGATGGGTTCAATTATTCTCTCCCAGGGTGCAAAAGGAAAGCGAAGTATTCTCCCGAATGCTGAAGTAATGATCCATCAACCATGGGGTGGTACACAGGGGCAAGCTACTGATATTGAAATTACCGCACGCCACATCTTGAGAACACGCGATACTCTGAACAAAATGCTCGCAAAGGCTTCAGGTAAACCACTTGCACAGATTGAGAAAGATACTGACCGTGACTTCTTTATGTCATCAGAAGAAGCCAAAAAATATGGCTTAGTGGACACCATCCTCAAATAAATCTTATTTGAGGATGCGAAAAACGAGACCTACGTCTCGTTTTTTGTGTCCACTAAGAGGCTGAGGCATGTTTTTGTTTTTGTTATTCTTAATACAAAAACAGACGAGCCCGGACAGGAGGTTGTTATGAACGAAGTGAATTACAAATCTGACGTTCGTTGATGTTATTTTCATACCCTATACCTGTTTAGAAACCTGACACTAGTCGACGTGATTCTAAAATAAAGATATCGATCTATGAAAAAGCGATGGTCAATGACCTTCGCTTTTCCCTATTCGACATTAGGCAATTATTTTGTTACTGTGTAAATGTCGAACCTGGATGTTACTTCGTCGACATGACCCACTATCACTAATTAATCAGGTACTGTCAGAAATGCACAGTGTCTAAAGAATATGCCAATATCATTTGTACTTACGGCTCTAGTCGTAGGAGTACTCGGCATTGCTCTCGGATATTATCTCAGATACATACACGCGCTCAGTCAGAAAGAATCACTTGAAATCTCGATCAAAGAACGTGTAGTAGAAGCGGAGGAAAAAGCACTCAAGATAATCGAAAAAGCGGAAGCAAAATCAGAGGCTCTCGAAAAAGAAAAGAAGCAGGAGTTTAAAGAACTAGAAGAAAAGCTTGAAAAAACAGAAGAACGTCTTATCCGAAAGGAAGAACTCTTGGATAAGCGACAAATAGACGTCGACTCACAAATCGAGTCAGTACGAAACAAAATCGAACAAATAAAAGATATTAAGGTGCGCCTCGACGAGCGTGAGCTCGAAATTGAGGGAAAGATTGAAGCAATTGCTGGACTTACGAAAGAAGAAGCGTTTGAAAAATTAGTACATAACGTAGAGAAGGAGCGGGAGAATGATATTCTTGCACGTCTTCAAAAGCTGCAAATACGTGGTGATGAGCAGTTTGATGAGCAGGCAAAAAATATTTTGACTGCCGCTATTCATCGTATCGGAAACACACTCCGTGTTGATATCATGAGCTCAACAGTTGAGCTTCCAAATGATGAAATGAAGGGGAAGATTATTGGAAAGGAAGGACGAAATGTTCGTGCATTTGAGCGTGCTACAGGTGTAGACGTACTTATAGACGATACTCCTGGTCATATAACCCTCTCTTCCTTCGATCCAGTACGTCGAGAAATTGCTCGGGTTGCACTCGAACTACTCCTCTCTGATGGACGAATCCAACCAGCGAAGATTGAGGAAGTGGTTGAAAAGGCGCGCGCAGAAGTGGGTACGATTGTGCGCAAAATGGGAGAAAAGGCCGCATATGAAGCAGGTGTACCTAATCTCCATCCAGATCTCGTTAAGATTCTTGGTCGCCTCCACTTCCGAACAAGTTACGGGCAGAATGTGCTCTGGCACTCAGTTGAAATGGCACATATCGCGGCAATAATCGCAGAAGAAGTTGGTGCTGACGTAGGTGTTGCTCGAGCAGGCGCATTACTTCACGATATTGGAAAGACAGTGAGCCAGGAGGTGCAAGGAACGCACGTTGAAATTGGAATTCGCATCCTAGAAAAGTTCAACGCTGATGAACGAGTCATTGCGGCACTGCGCGCTCACCACGACGAATATGCATACGACGCTCCTGAATCAATCATCGTACAGGTTGCTGATGCAATCTCAGGCGGGCGTCCAGGAGCACGACGCGATTCAATCGAAAACTACATAAAACGGCTTGGAGAACTCGAAGAAATAGCAACAAAGATGCCGGGTGTGGAAAAAGCTTTTGCTATTCAGGCGGGTCGCGAAGTACGTGTGATCGTAAACCCAGACAAGATAAGCGATCTTGAAGCGCTCAATCTCGCTCGCAGTATCGCGACAGATATTGAAGAGAAGTTGCGCTATCCTGGTGAAATTAAAGTGAACGTGATTCGAGAATCAAGAGCTATTGAATACGCACGATAGTCATTATATCTATACTATAAGCCATATTGTTGGCATATACAAAAACAGCAGCATGCATATCAAGCTGCTGTTTTTGTATATGCATGTATGTACTCCTTGATCTTTCTACAATCAAATACTATGTACGTAGTTCATATATGCATGTTATATAGAAAAAATATATGTACGCGTATATGTCTCAACGTTTTGTGTAAAAAATTAGAACATAGAATTTCTCGTTGCGGTAGTATGTTGCACAACAGAAATCCTACTATATAATTGTTTGTAGCCACATTCTGGCATCACGTGCATCGCACAAAATATTATTCGCCGATTAGTTAGTACAAATTTCATACACTATGAATAAGGCAGACATAATTGACAAAGTACACGAGACCGTAGGAGGTACTCGAGCAGACGCAGAACGAGCAGTTGAAATGATGATTGATTGTATCGCTGATTCTTTGAAGAAAGGAAAGGAGGTATCAATCGCAGGTTTGGGTATCTTCTCATCAAAGACCCGAAATGCACGCACAGGACGTAACCCACGTACTGGTGAATCAATCGATATCCCTGCAATGCGCGTACCAAAGTTCCGTGCAGCAAAAGCACTTAAGGATGCTGTGAAGTAAAACTCCTTTGTTAAAAACCGCTCTGAGCCATATTGGCTCAGAGCGGTTTTTACATGCAGTAAGTTACACACAGACTATCCACATATATGCATTTTAGATATCAGTGATACAATATTCATGTAGCGGAGGTATTACCTTGGTTTCATGTACACCAAGTCAACGCTATACATAAAGAGGCTAGAGCGTTTAGTTCTATGTCTCACCACAACAAAAGCCCCTCATGTGGGGGCTTTTGTGTATTTAAACCTCTTGGTTTAAATACACAAAAGAAACGAGCGATGTGAGCTTCTATTCATAATGAAGCGAACCAGCGAGTTCGGGTGAGAAAGTGTGGGACACTTTAGCAAGACTCTTTGAGATTTTATGAAGAATGAATAAAATCCAATGAGTGGACAGTGTCTGTAAGACAGGTAACTCTTGAGAACGTAGTGAACTAGAGTTGGACGCTTTGTGTTTAGAAGGTTGTGCTTTAGCGTACAACCTGAACAGAATCTGTAAGATTTACCGTCCCTGTAAGGGAATTTTGTGTTTTACAGATAAGAATGAAAAAGGCCACCCTCATGGGCGGCCTACGACACGAAGTCGAAAAAATCGAACGGGAAGAACGGTTCTGTGTGTCCAAGACCAACGAACACCTTTGGGTTCAAGAGAGGTCTCCCCTTCTCGTCATTGAGAAGAACCCCACTCCTGAAGTACTCGAGCGGCGCATCTGCCCCTGCCACGTTGGCGCGGATACGATACAGACCTCTAACCGTTGGTACGAACAAAAACGCTTGCATTCTCATATGCCGATCCCAAAAGTCATGGAACCGGGCACCAGGAGACTTTACGCATCGCACTGTGACGCCCGGTCTCGACGTTACGAGCGAAAGATTACCGTCCCAAGTCTGTCCCATCATTCACTCCTCGAAGTTGCGACTTAATCACTATACGCCAGACTGCAAATTTTTGAAGGGGTGGGAGGAGTATAGTGCTATGAAACAGATTCCTTTTTGCATGTTTCTTCAAAACGCTTCTGAACTTCTTCAATCATTTCAAGCTCATGTTGACTAGCTTCCATATTTGCTACCGTTTCATTAAGTTGCACAAATACCATTAATTGTGTGCAGATCTCGCTTACATCTTGGTATACCTGGTCATACATACTATCTAGAGACTTAACTTTTTCCTTAAGACGAGCCTTTAATGCCTCGCTTGTATCAGAAAGATGTTGTATTCCTTCTAGATATTTCGAAATCTTTTTCAACACAAAACCAGCTTTATCAGTGACTCCTGGCAACTGATAATATGATTTGATTGAAGGTTTTTCGCCCTTCCATTTTGTAGCCTCTTCAAGAAAGATCCGATCAAAGCAATATAATAAATTTTCCTGTACATGATCTGCTTCTCGCAATAGAGCCTCTATATCTACACTACCCTTCACACCTTGTAATTCTCTTTTTTCGACTGTCTCCAAATATTGAAAAATGGTTACAAGCCGCTCAGAATACACATCAGTAAGCGAGAACAGCTTCTCGACTGTAAGGCCTTTTAAATCATCAAGAGTAAATTTTATTTTTTCTCGATACTCCATATCTAAAGGTGGAGTACTACTCATAATTCTCTCTTCGACAACATATGGGATACGCAAGTCCTCGCCAATATAATTTCTGATATTTGCTGACTGTATTGGGGACCTTAAAATCCTCAGTGCACTCACTTCAATTTGACGTACTCGTTCTTTAGTAACCTGCAAACGTTCACCAACCTCTTCAAGTGTTAAATCAGACAAGTAGCGAGATCGTAAAACGAGTCTTTGCCTTGGAGTAAGGTGATCAATTTCTGATCCAAATAATTCTTTTAGTTCCTTCCTATACATCATTTGATCAGGACTATTATCTGAATCTGAAAAATACTCTTTCTCATCCTCTTCATCAAGATCGTCAATGTCTACATATTTAGCGTTATGTAAAGATTCAAATGTTTCCAAAAGGTTATTGGCGGATGATTCAGAAATTTCTAACTCATTCTGAATTATTTGTAACACTACTGCTCGTGAGTCTCGCTGGAAAGTATTTTTTAATCCCTCCTTAATAAGTCTAATTTTTCTGAAATTACTTCGAAGTGAAACCGGTACCCTGACCAAGTCTGCACTGTTATTAAGATATTTCACCAACATCCAACTCATCGAGACAGTGGCGTACGTGCTAAACTTTGCCTTTGGTCCGGTAGTATCTTCTTGATACTTATCGATACAATGATTCATTTCCATAAGTGCTTCCTGTAAAAGTTCAGCCATGTTTGCAAATGGATATTTTTGACACATATTCAAGGTGACAAAATACACAAGACCAATATTCATAATTAAAAACTCATTGCGAGATTTTTCGTCACCCGCTTGAGCATTTTTGAAAATTTCTTCTTGCTCAGCCTCAGACACTTGCATGTACGAGTCATTTTGCTTTCGGAAGAGTAATCCTGGTTTTTCTCGTTTATACTTTTTCAAAAAAGTTCTATAAAGAAATGATGTATCTCCGTGATATATCGAACCTTCTTCATCACCATCCTCCGTCATATCGTCAAACACAGACGATCCCTGAGTATCATTTTTTTCAAATATTTCTGGTATGGGCTTCAACCCAATAGTATACGGGTGTTTTACTATATACTCAGTCGCAAAATCTATTTCACTTGAATAATCAAGTAACGCACGTTCTTCATTATCAAAATTTTCTAAAGCAATCACACCCCGCTCAATGAGGTCAACAATATCAAACTCATTTTCTATACTCACTACTCTTGTCTCTTCATTAATCCACGGCTCTATTGTAGTCAAAGAAAAAAGTAAGGAAACCTTTGACAGATCCTCGTCTGTTGGTACTACAAATTTTATAAATCTCTTGCCAGAAGGCTGCAATACTTCAACTTCAACATCCTTAAAATACTGAGCTAATTTTAAATACACTTTCTCTTCCGTACTAACACCTATAATTTCTTCAGATGTATTCATTATTTCATGTCTAGCGCCCTGTGTTTTCCGGATTTCTTCAATGCCCATTTTTTAAGAATTAATGCTATTACAATCAAATTTTATCATATCTGAGTTTACTCTACTTTAGGGATCGCAGGAGACTCTCTTCGATTCCTCACGTACAGTCTCCCAGACTGTACTTTGCTCCGCACACTATGTTTCAAACAAAAAAGCCCCTTACGGGGCTTTTTCGGAAACATATGTGTGCGGGCAAGAGAAAAAGAGAGGAATCGATCGTTACACGATCAGTTCAGGTTGTAAGATATTTTAAAACAAAATATCGACAACCTTTTCGATTCCTCACGCAGAGTGTCCCACACTCTGCTTTGTTCGCACACTATGTTTCAAACGAAAAAGCCCCTTACGGGGCTTTTTCGGAAACATATGTGTGCGGGCAAGAGGAATCGAACCCCCATCTACTGCTTGGAAGGCAGTCGTTTTACCACTAAACTATGCCCGCAAATATCCTTTATTGGATAACTTATCCTGCATGATTCTAGCATAAACGGTTTCGAGTTTAAAGCCCATGATACAATCATAGACAACATGCCCATTATAGAGTTTTTTGGAAATTTTTTCGTAAGCATTCTGGTTGGATATTTATCTTTTACCAACAATCTTGCTACAAGGATTGAGGTCTACTTCCCTGCGCCCGAACCAAAAATAGTACTTGAAGCTCCCCGTACAATTGTAGAAAATGTTCCAGAGCCAGAGCCTGAGACACAAAATATCTCTACTTTTTCAGGAAAAATTCCGCGCATACTCCTCGAGCATAGAGAATTTCAAAAGGCAGCACTGATTGCGAGCGGTCGAACGGAAACGACTGATTCAACTTCGAGCGATATACCCCTCACTGAGGTGGTGACAGATGCCCTCGTAAATATCTATTGTCAGTACAAAACAGACAAGTATATTCGTACCACCACGGGGACTGGATTTTTCATACATCAAAAAGGAGTGATCCTCACCAATGCGCACGTAGCGCAATTCCTCCTCCTTAGAGATGCAGAAGATACCGTGCAAGATGTTGACTGCGTGATACGGGGCGGCAATCCTGCAAAACCACTCTATAATGCAGAACTCCTCTATATTTCACCAACATGGGTTTTTGAAAATGCAGACCTCATCACCGACGAAATGCCACGAGGTACCGGGGAGCGTGACTACGCACTCCTCTATGTATCAAAAACAGTAGATGCGTCTCCGCTCCCTGCTAAATTTCCTATAATCCCTATTGATACTGCACTCCTTGCACGGAGCACTACAGGAATGCAGGTGGTAACAGCGGGCTATCCTGCAGAATCTTTAATGCGTGATGGCGCAAATGCAAAATTGTTTCCAGTGACTGCATCAACTACCGTGGGGACACTGTACACTTTCGGAAGTAACTATGCGGATATCTTTGCTATCTCTGAATCTCCAGTAGGTGAGCAAGGGGCCTCAGGTGGGCCAATAGTGGACGCGAAAGCTCGGGGTGTTATAGGAATCATTGTCACGAAAGGCGATCAGGAAACGGAAGGAGTACACAGTCTCCGTGCTATAACGATGTCCTATATTGATCGAACAATGATTGAGGAGACAGGATTTTCTCTCGCTCAAAACATGCTTGGGGATGTAGCGCTCCGCGGCAACATTTTTAAACAAGCAATGGTTCCTTTCCTTGCTGGTTTACTCGAGGAAAATTTACGTAGTGAGTAAGATGGGAATACGTACAAACCCCTCAAGCCAACGGCTTGAGGGGTTTGTACGTATTCTTTATATGCCCCCTTCCTCTACACCTTCCTCAACTACATCAGTAGTAGTTGCTACATCCGTTGCTGTTGCTGGTGTTGTTGTTGATGTGTCAATATCCACCACGTCACCGATATCAACTTGTAGTGGCAAAGTCATGGTATCGAGATCTTGTATAAGCGCCTGCATTTCAACAATCAACGGTTCTGCTGTGCTTATTGCACCAGTACTCAGCGCGCTTTCTGTTTGCGCTAGAAGCTCAGTCACCATCCCTAAACCTTCTTCTACTTTTGCCACTGTCTCAAGATCGAGATCAGTAGCAGTAGCAGTCTCAAGTCGGGCACCAATAGTTACATGAGTTGCCTGTACAAGTATGATCGAAGCCCGTGCTATCTCTGTACGTTCTTCATCAGTCAAAACCACAGGGACGATCTGTTCCAAACTCACTGCTTCTCGAATATTTAAATCAGCCATGAATACGATGAGTTTTTGAAGAAGGCCCAATGTAGAGGTAAGATCAGTTACTGCAACCTCTGGTTCTTGTGCGCGCTTTTCTCCAGCTTCTAGAATGAGACGATTGATATCAGAGAGTCGACGTTCAATATCAGCAATTTCGGTTGTAGACGCAGACACTTTAATGGTGTTGAAAAGTTCGTATGCACGAGTCGTTTCAAGTTCAGTCTGTGCCATCAATCCTTCAAAAGATGGAGCTTGGTTACCTTGATTAACAACTTCTTCACGCGCATCATTAACTACTGTGCGTATCGTCTCAATAAGGGAAGCATTCTCTTCGTTCGAAGACTCTTCAAGTACTGCAGATTGCACTTCGAGTGATGAATTAAAAGCAATCTGGGCAATTGCTGCACCATCTGCATCTGTCGTCCGAAGCTCTGCAAGTCCATCCTGTACCGCAGTAGTATGCTCCTTCACCGTCGCAGCAAGTTCGGTTTTTACTTTTTCAGTGAGCTTGCCTTCGCTCGCGAGTGTTCGCGCCTCCCCAATACGTCGCTCCATAAGCTTGGTCTCAAATTCAATTTTTTCATATGGAGAATTTGCAAGCTGCCCTTGGACCGTCTCATTGATACCTGTCTTTACTAAGTAGAGTACATCGCCTGGTACTGAACGTTCTGCAACAAAAGGAGCGGCGATTACAAAAAGAATAAGCGCACTACCAAGGAGGCGTGCGTATAGTGAATGAATATTAAAATGCAGTGTGATGAATGATTCAGAGACGATACCCTCACGAAGGTCGCCGAGAACCAAATCTTGCTTAGGAAGTGGGTGGTACTCCATGTATGAAAGGATACGCTCACGAAGAAGATCTCGCTCAGAGACTTTGAGATTTATTTTATCTGCGTATTTTTTTAATTCTGTATCAAAAGATTTCATAGTGATGGATTCAAGCGTTTAGACTCAGCAGCTTCTTCTGCTTTTTGGATCATATCTTTCAGAACCTTGAGTGCTCGGTGTATGCGTACTGACACTACATTTTCAGATTCCTCAATGAGCTCACTTATTTCCTTCGGTCCAAGCCCATCAACAAATCGGAGCGTGAGCACCTCGCGATACACCGGTGCTAGTTCTTGAATTAAGAGGCTAGCCTTCTGTGCATCGAGTGCGAACGTGAGTTCCTCCAAACTACCTTCATGGAGCTCAGGGAACGAGCCTTCGTCAGTTCCCTCCTCAGAAAGAATAGCATCAAGCGAAAACTCTTTCCGTCTTCGATACTCATCAATAATGAGGTTATTCATGACTTTGTACAAAAAGGGCTTGTACGCATCGATCTCGTGACCGTTGCGTATATACGTCCACACCTTCGTAAAGGTGTCATGTACAATCTCAATCGCTCGCTCACGATCTGAAAGTCTATATATTGCATGACGAAACAATGCATTTGAATATTCGTCAAACGCTTTCAAAAAACGCTGCTCGTGGGTCTCCACAATCTGGTCGCCCCCTGTTTTCCTTTTTGCCTTATTGTCTTTTGGGGCCATGTGGAAATCATTATAAACGATGACGTGGGAAAAACCCACTTCTTTCACGATTTTAAGATATATATAGTATATACCCCTCGTTTGCTTGTACATACCATACATTTCCTTGATTTCTTCCTAAATCACTCGGATTGTTCGAAAAATCGATACGAATTGTATATTGTGATAAGGCTGATGCTCTAAACTGAATCTCGACTGTTCTCCAGACACTTTTTAAGTCTTTCTACATTCCCCTCCATAACTGACCGAGAGAAACGGCCTTCAAAATAAGCTGGGAAAAAGAGTGGGGTTTTGACTCCTCTTGTATCTGTCACCGTCACATAATAAATTGCATTCCCTCCTTCATTGTCACCCAATTCAGAAAGCGTAATTGTTTCGATATCACCAAATGCAATATTCTTTGTGCGCGTGCGCACACGACTTTTTGTGACGACCTGTACCACTCGCCCAACTGTATCTACGGTAACGATCTGATGCACACTCATGAAAAATGACCATGCTGCAAGTACGATGAGTGCCACACCTACTGCTACCGCCGCATATTCTGACGTATGTAGCTGTGTAGAGGCACCATTCACATAGGTCATCACCAAAATCACAACACCAACTACAAATGAACCTCCGTGCAGTATCTGTTGCTTTTGCGCGATACTCTCAGTAATCCATACTTCGTTGCCTTGTGTTGTTGTCATAGTATTATAGTACCACTCTTATAACCACCGGTTTCGCATAAAGAAATAAATTGTAACTCCTACCATTGTCATAATAATGACCAATATAATCCAAAATGCGAGAGGTGATTCTTGAAGCGGTACCGGCACATTCATACCAAACAGGGACGACACCAGTGTTGGAATGGTGAGTACAATCGTAAACGCAGTGAGCATTCGGATCGTATTATTCAAATTCTGGGTCAATATCGCCTCACTTGCCGTGCGAATGTTTTGAATAGTCTTAAGAATTGATTTTGTTGAGTCAATGAGCTGGATATTGGCAATGAGCAAGTCTTCAAGCAGTTCCCTATCCTCACTAAACATCTGAATGTAGTTACCTTTAGTGAGCTGCTGAAGCCATGTATTCATTGGTACAAGCGCAGAGAGAACCTCATTGAGCTCTTGCTCAAGGAATACCAATCGCTGTATATCTCGGGCTTTAATACTCCGGACACGTCCCATGTCTCGATACACCATCTTACGTATTCGAGTCAGCTTGCGCTCATAGGACACAATAAGTGCCGATAGAAACTCAAGAAAAAGCTCAGTTCTCTGAGTTGTTGCAAAATCTCCCTTTCCATCTTGAAATGGCTGCAGGAACGGTACTTCTTGTTGTGCGAGCGTAATAAAGAATGTTTCACCTAAAATAAAGAGGATTGGTGCAGTTTCAATATCAATATCTTTTACATCGTAGGGATATCTCGTGAAAAAATAAGAAATACTTCCCTCTTGTTCAAAACGCGGTACTTCGAAAATATCATTAATATCAGCCACTACTGCCTCATCAAGTCCATAGATTTCAACTATTTGATCCAGTTCTTCTGGTGATGGTGCAACAACGTGTGTCCACACGCCGACTCGAGGGTCAGCATACGTTTCAAGAGCTGTATCGTGTGCCTTTTTAAACAGATGACTGATCATGGGCGCTATTGTACCAGTTGATGAAGTATCTCGCATTTTTTTCTGTTGAATGGTATTATCGTGAGCACGAAATGAGATTATTTCTTGTTTTGTAGAGCGAATGTAAGTGTATCTTCGATACAACCCTTCTTCGCTCGGAAGTTGAAAAGTACGTGCTCCGCACCCATTTCGTCTTGGTGACTTAAAAACCAAGCAAGCTTTGTTTTTAAGTCACCGAGACGAAATGCTGAGACTTTTCAACTTCTCTCGCTACATCGGGGTGTAGCATAGTGGTAGTGTACGCGGTTTGGGACCGTGTGGTCCGGGTTCGATTCCCGGCTCCCCGACTAGAAAGCGGCCTAATGGCCGCTTTTATCGTGGGAGCCGGGAATCGAACGGTTTGCGTTATGAGTCTCTATTCCTAATGAGACGAATAAGCAAACCGCGGGCAGGTGCTAGTTATAAGCGTAAGCGAATTACTAGCGGACGTCGATTCCCTAAAATAATACCCCGTATTATTTTAGCCCCTCCCAGATCAGGACGAAGACATCCTAAAGAACCAACAATCTGGGAGATTGTTGCGGTTTTCGAAGAAAAGTGTGTTCCGGGTCTTGCAAAAGTCTCCCAGACTTTCTCACCCGTTCTTCCCGACAAAATGTCCAGTGGACATTTTGTCGACATTACTATCGACAAAATCCAACGATAAAAGCCTGCTCACGGAGCAGCTTTTTTCATCACATATTCAACTATGAAAGATTCCTGGCTCACTTTAGCAAGTAATCACGTTCCACGTGGAACGTTTACTCTAGTTCCACATGAAACTACTCAAAGATAACGTTCTCAAGCACATCAACAACCGCATACTTTTCACGTGGAACTACTCGCACCGTCATTATGTCAATTTGCCAATCACCAATATAACCATTTTCATCTATCCAGGTTTCTACTGTATTTCCAAATCTTTTTTGCTTAAGATAATGCACATTTTCCTCAGGTCTCCATGTTTCATGAGAAACAGCATGTTGAAGATCAGATTTGGTTTCATATGAAACAGATTTAACCTCAATAAATCGAATTTCTGTTGTTCCACGTGCAACAATATCAATTTCACCATAATTTTTCCTATAATTACGCTCAATTACTGAGATTTCATGGTCGATTAGCCATTTTGCTGCAATATCCTCACCTATTTTTCCTATTTCATTGTGTAAAGCCATATATGCTGCATCCCTATGTCGTCTCTGTTTCATATGAAACTATATAATTTAAGCGATATATGTTCAATGTTTCACGTGAAACTATGTTTATATTTAAAATATGGCTCAAAATAATAGCATTTCTATATTTATAGCGCTTTTTTAAAGACAATTTTTCAATACGATTTGTCCTTTATACACATATCCCCTGAGTTTTCCCCAGTTTTCCACAATCTTGAATCATCTGTGTGAAATGTCCTTTTAATGTCTTTTAGGGGATAGTTGCACCCTGTGTCTGGGGAGGGGTAATCGATCCCAGGAATTCTAATCATCTATTTGGTGTCAGGTTCGTAAGTCGCAATGCTCCATAACGACCTCCTACCCGACCTCGCGATTTCGACATTATATATAGTCGAAATATCGCTCCGGCTCACAAAAGCTAAAATCCTCCCGAAGGGGAGGATTTTAGACGCTTTTGTGCGGCCAGGGGTAATCGAAAGCTTACTGCTTCAGTACACCTTTTGGCTAGATTATCTCGTAAACTCATAATCTAGCTCAAAAGCTCTTTCGATTACCCTCGACCAAAAGAAAAACCAGGAAATAATCCTGGTTTTTCTTTTGGTGCGGCCAGGGGTAATCGAAACCTGATGGTTACTAACTCACTTCGTTCGTAAGTACCACGGGTCACACCTCATTTGTTCGCAAACTCACATCATTCCGGTGGTTTCGATTACCTCAAACAGTGCGTAGGCACTGTTTTCCTGTCCGCGCTTAAAAAGACCCCGTTTGGGGTCTTTTTTGTGCGGCCAGGGGTAATCGAAACCCCGACTAATCCTTGGCAAGGACTCGTTATACCACTTAACCATGGCCGCATATCTATAGCTTACAGTTCCTTGAGTGCAATCTGAATCCACTTCAAGAGTTTCTTCTTTAAAACTGTGCCTCCGATTATAGTATTTCCCACACCATAGCGCAATGCTTTCTTTGTGCTTTTACCATCTATAACCTGATTTTTGTAAAATTGAGCTACACTGAGCTTTAATATACGAGCCCAAACTCGTACGCACTCCTCTTCAGATAAATCAGGGTACAGGAGTAGCCAAAAATGGACTTTTTCACGTGGAACACCTAGAAATTCAATAGCAAACTTTATAAATAAGCGATGGGTCTCTATTTTATGACTGGTAACACGGATCAGGTGGTTATCTGATGTGTCTCCTATGCCAACATAGAGCATCAGACCAGCAACAAAAAGGGGGTTGTGTTTATAATGTTTAAACTCAGTCACCGCTGAGCGTTCTGCCTCAGCGTAGAGCTTACTGTATTGATTACCTCGAGCCTTATTGAGTAGGGAAATGCGCTTTTTATTTTCTCCGGCAGCACGTTTCTGGTTACTCGTTTTTATATCCTGAGACCATGTTTCACGTGAAATCCAGCTTGAAATGGTACTTATAGAGACTCCAACAATTTTAGTGATGTCTTCGTATGTAAAGCCGCGCCTGCGGAGCTGTACTGCTTGATCAAATTGCGCTTTTTTGCGTACCATAGTAACTGTATATACTATACAGTACCAAGACTTCGATATTTGGTATATG